>Ga0207664_10002691_pt1 | contig 11789 bp, 12 predicted proteins | sample LARL83metaG_FD_184349 | JGI IMG/M metagenome (GOLD analysis project Ga0207664, IMG submission 184349) | Corn, switchgrass and miscanthus rhizosphere microbial communities from Kellogg Biological Station, Michigan, USA - LAR L8-3 metaG... | ecosystem: Host-associated > Plants > Roots >...
CGGACAACCCAGCCGCAGCACGCCACAAATGACCAGCACCCAAACGACCGCCGCGACTCGCCCGCCCCAACCGACGACGTCTTCCACGGGCCGCAGCAACGGACGGGCGCAATCGCGCGCGACGGTGCGGAAATAAAATTTCGTTATGCCCGAGAAGAAAACGCTTGAACGCGCGCGACGGGACGCGCACCAGGGCAAAGCGCCCAGCACCCAGGCGGGCGAATTTGTGCGCGAAGAGATGGAGCATATCCGCCAGGGCAAACACGGCGCACGCTCCACAAAGCAGGCCATTGCCATCGGGCTTTCCAAAGCCCGTCGCGCGGGCGTGAAACTGCGTCCCCCGGCCAAAGGCAGAACTTCGGAAAAAACCCGCAAAAGCGCCCAGAGCGCCTATCGGAAAGGTCAGCGAGGGGTAAAAGTTTCGGCGAAACGTTCCCGGGCGCGCGTGAAGGCTTTGAAACGCGAACCGCGCAGCGTCGCTTCGCACGCGGCGCTTTCAAGACAGGCGCGGTCGGTGGCGCGCCGGCGCGGCCCACGCGCGCGCTCCGCTTCGGCCCACAAGGCAGCCCAGACACGCTCGCAGCGGTTGAGAAGGCGGTAGCTCAAAACGGCAGCGGCTCGCCGTAGATACGCTGATACAACTGGCGCTTCAATTCCTCCTGGGAAAGTCCTTTCGGAAGCGATGCCAGCACTATCTCGCGCGCCGCCTCGAAGGAATTCACACCCATCATGAACCGTTCCTCCCCGGAACGAGCCATGATCTTTTGCCGAACCAGTTCAGCGATTTCAGGAGGCGTGTCGGTCATCGTATTTCCTCCCACTGGGTCAAAACTGCCGCAGAAATCTCAAATCGTTTTCGTAGAACAGCCGGATGTCGTTGATGCCGTAGCGAATCATCGCGATGCGTTCGATGCCGAACCCAAAAGCCCAGCCGGTCCACACTTCCGGATCGTAGCCGACGTTCTCAAAAACTTTCGGGTGCACCATGCCGCAGCCGGCGATTTCCAGCCAGTCTTTGCCCATCTTTTTCACCAGCGCACTCGTGAAATCAATTTCGAAGCTCGGTTCCGTGTAGCTGAAATAATGCGGACGGAACCGGATTTTCACGTCTTCGCCCATCAGTTCCTTGAACACGAATTCGACCGTGCCTTTGAGGTCGGCGGCGGTGACGCCTTTGTCGACGTAAAGGCCTTCGACCTGCTGGAACGTCGGATTATGCGTGGCGTCGGCGTTGTCGCGCCGGTAAACGCGGCCCGGGACGATGATGCGGATGGGCGGCGGCTGCTTTTCCATCACCCGGATTTGGACGGACGACGTGTGTGTGCGGAGCAGTTGTGAACGTGCTGCCGGCGTCTCGCCGGCAGAACTGACGTTGGAGCGAGACGCTCCAACCACGTTGAGATAAAACGTATCCTGCGTGTCGCGGGCCGGATGATCGGCGGGAGTGTTGAGCGCGTCGAAACAATGATACTCGTCCTCGATTTCCGGGCCGTCCGCCACCACGAAACCAATCTTGCGGAAGCTGCGGACGATATCCTCGGTCACCTGGGTGAGCGGATGGAGCTTGCCGAGCACGCGGCGGCGGCCGGGCAAGGTGAAATCGGTCGGCTCCTTCGGCAACGCGGCTTTGAGTTCGAGTTCTTCGCGGCGGGAAACCAGCGCAGCTTCGAGTTCCATCTTGGCGGCGTTGACCGCTTTGCCTGCGATGGGCTTCTCCTCTTTGGAAAGCGTGCCGAGCCGCTTCATCAGGGCGGTGAACTTGCCGTTCGCGCCGAGCCAGGCGCCTTTGGTCTGCTCCAGCGCAGCCAAGTCGGGCGCGGCCTTCAATTCCGCCACCGCGGCTTGTTTCAGCGGTTCAATTTCGTCAAGGAGTCCGGGCATAAATCGGCGGGAAGTTTATGAGGAAAACGGGAGGGCTGGAAGTCCAAAGTCCAAAGTCCAAAACAAACGGGCGGCCATTACTGGCCGCCCGCGGCGTTTCAAATTGAAATTTGAATCAGGCCTTCGCCAAGGTGGCGGCGGGCTTGTTCTTGAGCGCGGCTTTCGCGATGTTCACGATTTCGGTGAACGCGGCGGCATCCGTCGCGGCGATGTCCGCCAGGACCTTGCGGTCGAGCGCGCATTTCGCGGCTTTCAAGCCTTCAATGAAGCGGCTGTAGGTCAGGCCGGCTTCGCGGACGGCGGCGTTGATGCGGATCTGCCACAGGTAGCGGAAGGTGCGCTTTTTCCGGCGGCGATCGCGGTAGGCGTATTGGCGCCCGTGGTCAACGGCGTCGGAAGCGTAACGGTAAAGTTTCGAGCGGCGCATCCGGAAGCCTTTGGCGGCCCGGATCATTCTGGTGCGGCGCTTGCGGGAGGCGGGAGAATTGGTAACGCGCATAAATCAATGAATATTTGAAATTTGAGAGCTGAGCGACTCAGCGGGTGAACGGCAGGTTCTGCTTGATGCGATATTCGTCGGTGGAATCCACGCGGGTAAGGCCGCGGAGATTGCGGCGGCGCTTGGCGTTTTTGGATTGCGCCAGATGGCGTCGGCCTGCGCTGGAGCGCAGAACTTTTCCGCCGGCCGTGATCTTAAACCGCTTGGCCACGGACTTCTTCGTTTTAATGCCTTTGGGACGTCGCATAAATCAATATTCTTCTATTCAAAAAGAGCGCGCAATATAAGTACCTACGCGGCGATGCGCAAGAGATTATTTCAGGTAATTGGGATTATACCTTTGGCAATGTGGTAGGGCGCGTCACTCCGTGCGCGCCGTCCCCAATCGAACGGTAGGGCGGACCTGCCGGTCCGCCGGTCGCCAAGGTCATAACGGACGTACTGACCAATTGGCCCTCGAAGCCGTCCTAAACAGGAAACGACCTGGGACAGCGGATGTCCTACCCCTTGTGGCATTCTCGCCTCGCATGAGCCGCCATGACGAGCTGGAGCAGCCTCCCGGCTCTTGGAAAACCGGGCCAAACCCGGGCTAAACCCCGCCAAATCCGGCTAAATCCGGCCAAAAAATAAAAAATCGAGCAACGAAAACCGAATTGCGACTCGGGCCACCAACCAAATGGAACGGTCTCTTATGCTTGAATGCTCCTCGAAGAAAGCCCACGATTGCCGTATGAAGGCCTTCTCAATTTCCATCCTCTCGCTGGCTTGTCTTTTCCAGTTTTCGCTGCGCGCGGCAGATGCTCCGAATTTCGTTCCCTCCAACCCGTCGGAAATGAAGCGGCTGACCGACACCAATTCCCCGGCGCACCAGGCCGCGAAACGGTTTCGGCGGGGCGCGAACCTGGGAAATTACCTGGAATCGCCGGTCGGACAAAGCTGGGGGATCACGGTTTCAGCGGATGAATTTTCCATCATGAAACGGGAGGGGTTCGATCACGTGCGAGTGCCGGCCCGGTGGAGCGATTACACGGGACCGGGGCCGGACTTCGCGATTTCCCCCGCATTTTTCGCGCGCGTGGATTTTGTGGTGACTAATGCGCTGGCCGCCCGGCTCGCCGTGATCCTGAACATGCACCATTTCGACGCGTTCACGAGCGATCCCGACGGGCAAACGGACAAGTTCCTCGCCATCTGGAAACAGATCGCGGCGCATTACGCGAATTTTACCAACCGGCTCGCCTTTGAATTATTGAACGAACCCAAAGACGCGGCCACGACGCTGAAGATCAATCCGATTTTTGAGCGCGCCATCGCGGAGATTCGCCGGACGAATCCGCAGCGGACGATTTTCACGGGCCCCGGCAAATGGAACCAGATCGGCGAATTGAAAAATCTCGTGCTGCCCGCAAACGACGACAACCTCATCGTGACCGTGCATTGTTACGACCCGTTTTACTTCACGCATCAGGGCGCCACCTGGGCGGGACCGGACCCGAAGGTGACCGGCATTCAATTTCCCGGCCCGCCCGCCCAACCGCTCGTGCCGGACCCGTCGCTGAAGCTGAACCCATGGGTCGTGGATTGGATTCATCGTTACAACACGCTGCCGACGGCGCAAAACCCGAGCAGCCCGCTGGCGTTCACGGGCGAACTGAAACTCGCCCGTGCGTGGTCGGATTATTACGGCCGTCCCGTGCATGTGGGCGAATTCGGCTGTTTCACCAAAGCCGACCCGGAATCGCGCGCGCGGTTTTATGAGGCGTTCCGGCGCGCCTGCGATGAAAACCAACTGGGCTGGGCAATCTGGGATTGGAGTGCTGGATTTCGCTATTGGGACAAGGCGAAGAACCAACCTGCGCCGGGCATGCGTGAGGCGCTGTTTGGGAAGTAGGGCGTGTTCCGTGATTGTGGGCTGAGCCCAAAGAAGGCAGGCGCACCGCGGCTACTTAGCGGGGCGGCGGCGGAGTTTATTTTGAAACAATAAACGCCAGACCATGAACAGGGCTTCGCGGATGATGTGCCCGGTCATTTTGGAACGACCTTCGGCGCGCTCGATGAACACGATGGGCACTTCGACGATTTTCTTCCCCTCCCGCCACAATTTGTGCGTCATTTCGATCTGGAAACTGTAGCCGTTGGAGCGGACTTCATTCAGATTGATGGCTTCCAGGGCGCGCCGGCGGAAACATTTGTATCCGCTCGTCGGGTCCGTGAACGGCATGCCGGTGATAATATGCACGTAGTTCGCGGCGAATTTGCTCAACATCAACCGCTTCAAAGGCCAGTTGATGATCCGAATGCCGTTGATATAGCGCGAGCCCAGCACCAGGTCGGCGTCCTTGATGGCCTCGAGAAACTGCGGGACGTATTCCGGGTTATGCGAGGAATCGGCGTCCATCTCGAAAATGTATTCATAGCCGCGTGCGAGCGCCCATTCGAATCCGGAAATATAGGCGCGGCCAAGGCCGTTTTTCGCCTTTTCGTGCAGCACGTGGATGGCGGGGTTTTTGGCGGCCAGATCGTCGGCAATTTGAGCCGTGCCGTCGGTGGAATTGCCATCGACAATCAGCACGTCCAGGGGCACCGGGAGATTCAAAAGCTTTTGCGTGAGCGAGGAAAGATTCTCCCGCTCATTGTAAGTCGGCACCACGATCAACGTCTGGTTCATGCGCGCAAGGCGTGGAATCAATACCTGACGACGGCTTTGAAAACAAGCCATTCATGGAATGTGAGGTGCGGGAATGGCGCAGGTTCCATCACAGGGCGGCTTTTACCACCCCACCCTCCGCCCGCAAAGCGGCCCCGGTGACCGCGGAAGCTTCTGGGGAACAGACGAATGCTACGACGGCGGCGATCTCGTCCGGTTTCAGAAAACGTTTCAAAAGTGAAGTCGGCCGCATGTTTTTAAAAAAATCCTTTTCGAATTCGTCCGGCGTCATATTTCGCTCTTTGGCGAGTTTGTCCACGAATTCGCTCACCCCTTCGGACGCAGTCGGCCCGGCGAGCACGCTGTTCACGGTGACTCCCGTCCCGACGCAACTCTCCGCCATGCCGCGCGCGATGGCGATCTGGGCGGTCTTGGTCATGCCGTAGTGAACCATTTCCGCCGGGATATGCACCGCGCTTTCGCTGGAAATGAAGACGACCCGCCCCCAACCGCGCCTTTTCATCCCGGGGAGATAAGCCCGGCTCAGGCGCACGCCGGACATTACGTTTACCTCAAAGAATCGCAGCCAGTCTTCATCCGGAATCTGCTCGAACGGTTTCGGTTCAAAGATGCCGAGATTGTTGACGAGAATGTCCACGTCGCGAAGCCGGCGAATCAGCGCGGCACAGCCCTTTTTGTGTCCCAGATCGCCAGGAATGCCTTCGATGGTGGCGTTGGGAACCTTGAGGTGAATTGCCTGGATGGCGAACGCCACGCGTTTCTCGGTGCGGCCATTGATGATGACGCGAGCGCCTTCGCGCGCGAGGCGTTCGGCGATGGCGAAACCGATCCCGGCGGTGGATCCGGTGATGAGGGCGGTTTTTTTCTGTAGTTTTAAATCCATAAAGTAATGCCGGGGTTGGCTGCGGGAACATTCACTGGCCTCCGGACAAATGCAACCTGCAACCGGTGGGGCATGTCACCCGTCGGAGCTGGCTTAAGCCGCCGGCGCCGGCGCAGCGCCCGGTGCCGCCGGCTTGGTGTGCCGATGCGGCAGATGGCGGCAAATCCATTGCTGAAACGACTCCAAATACAGATAAATGACCGGCGTGATGTAGAGCGTCAGCATTTGCGAAACAATGAGCCCGCCGACGACCGCCAAACCGAGTGGCCGCCGCGATTCGGCCCCGGCCCCAAAACCGAGCGCGATGGGCAAGGTGCCCATCAGCGCTGCCATCGTGGTCATCATGATGGGCCGAAAGCGCAACAGGCAGCCTTGGTAAATGGCCTCCTGCGGGGTTTTGCCCTGTCGTTCGGCGTCGAGGGCAAAATCGATCATCATGATGGCGTTTTTCTTCACGATGCCGACGAGCATAATCAAGCCGACGAACGCGTAAATATTCAAATCGAGCCCAAAAATCATCAGGGTGAGCAACGCGCCGAAGCCCGCCGAAGGCAGACCGGACAAAATCGTGATCGGATGGATAAAGCTTTCGTAAAGGATGCCCAAGATGATGTAGATGACGAGAATGGCGACGATCAGCAACACGCCGAGGCCTTTGACGGAGGATTGATAGACTTGCGCCGAGCCCTGGAAACTTGCGGTGATCGTGCCCGGTAAATGCATTTCTTCCCGGATACGGTTGACCTCGTCCACGGCCGTGCCGAGGGAATGGCCGGGCGCGAGATTGAAAGAAATGGTGACGGACGGCAATTGGCCGACATGTGAGATGGTCATCGGCCCGATGCTGCGCGCGAGTTTTGCCACCGCGCCGATGGGAACCAGTTGGCCGGTGGAGGAGCGGATATAGAGACCCGATAACGCGGAGGGTTCGAGCTGAAACTGCGGTTCCACTTCCATGATGACCCAGTATTCGTTTACGTCGGTGTAAATAGTGGAAATTTGCCTCTGCCCATAGGCATCATAGAGGGCACTTTCGATTTGATCGGGCGTCACGTGGAGGGAAGAGGCTTTGTCGCGGTCGATGTCGACATTCACCTGCTGATTTTTCAGCAACAAATCGCTGGTGACGTCCTGGACGCCGGGAACCTGCGCGATTTTTTGCATCAACTTCGGCGCCCATTCGGCGAGCTCCTTGATGTCCGTGTCCTGCAAGCTGTATTGGTAAAGCGCCTTGGAAGACATGCCACCGATGGTAATCACCGGCGGATTTTGAAAATAAACCTGCAACCCGGGAATAACCGCGAGCTTGGGCCGCAGTTCCTGGATGACCTGGTCGGCGTCCAGCTTGCGTTGGGATCGCGGCTTGAGGCGAATGAACATGCGGCCATTGTTGAGGGTGGAACTTGGGCCGCCGGCGCCAATCGCCGACATGAAGCTATCGACATTAGTGTCCGCCGCCACGATTTTGGCCGCGGCAATCTGATGTTCCCGCATGGCGTCGAACGAAATATCCTGGGCGGCTTCAGTGGTGGCGCGGATTTGGCCGGTGTCTTCACTCGGGAAAAATCCCGTCGGAATAAGATAAAACAAAACGCCAGTCGCGATGAGTACGGCGAAGGAAACCATGAGCGTAATGAACCGATGCTCCAGAACCTTGACCAGCGTGCGGTCGTAGGTATTGCGCATCCAATCGAAGAACCGTTCCGAGGCATCGTAAACGCGATTGTGCCGTTTGCTATGGGCCGAGCGCACAAAACGGCTGGTGAGCATTGGCGTCAAGGTAAGCGACACGAAGCCCGAGACGAGGACGGCGGTTGCAATCGTCACGGCGAATTCATGCAGCAATCTGCCCAGGATGCCGCTCATGAACAAAATCGGGATGAACACCGCCGCGAGCGACAGTGTCATGGAAATAATGGTGAAACCGATTTCGCGCGAGCCTTTCAGCGCGGCTTCGTAGGGCGGCACTCCGTCCTCGATGTGGCGCACGATATTTTCGAGCATGACAATGGCGTCATCCACCACGAACCCGACGCTCAGCGTCAGCGCCATGAGCGAAAGATTATCCAGGCTGTAGCCAAGCAGGGACATCACGGCAAAGGTGCCAATGATGGACATCGGCAGGGCCAGGCTGGGAATGATGGTTGCCGAAAGATTTCGCAGGAAGAGGAAAATGACGAGCACCACGAGGCAAACCGTGAGCAGGAGAGTGAATTGGACATCGTTCACCGACTGGCGAATGGATTCCGAGCGGTCATACAGAATTTCGATATTGACCGAAGCGGGGATTTCCAGCCGCAGCTGCGGCAGTAACTTTTTGATTTGGTTTACCACCTCGACGGTGTTGGCGCCGGGCTGGCGTTGGATCGAGAGCACCACGGCGCGGGTGTTATTGAACCAACTCGCGACCTTGTCGTTCTGGACGCTGTCCACCACGCGACCCAGTTGCTCGAGCCGGATGGGGCTGCCTTTGCGGTAAGCGACGATCAGCGGGCGATAATCCGCGGCTTTGGTGAGCTGGCCGTTGGCCAGAACGGTAAAGGCTTGATGCTTGCCGTAGAGGGTGCCGGTGGGCCGGTTGACGTTGCCGGCCTGGACCGCGTTTGCCACATCGTCAATGCCCACGCCGTAGGCGGCCAGTTTGTTGGGGTCGAGTTGCACGCGGACCGCGTATTGCTGCGAGCCGTAGACATTGACCTGTGCCACGCCATTGACCATCGAAATGCGCTGCGCCATGAGCGTCTCGCCGTATTCATCAACGGTGGACAGCGGCAGCGTCGCCGACGAAAACGCGAGAAAAAGAACCGGGGAATCGGCGGGGTTCACTTTGCTGTAGGTGGGCGGCGTCGGCATGTCCGGCGGCAATTGCCGCGAGGCCTTGGCAATCGCCGCCTGCACGTCCTGCGCGGCCGCGTCAATATCGCGATTCAGCGAGAATTGAATCGTGATTTGCGAACTGCCCAACGAACTGACGGAAGACATCGAATCGATGCCGGCGATGGTTGAAAACTGCTTTTCCAGCGGGGTGGCGACCGAAGACGCCATGGTGCTGGGGCTGGCGCCCGGCAGGTTGGCGGAAACGTTGATCGTCGGATAATCGACGGTGGGCAAATCACTCACCGGCAGCGAGCGATAGCCGACGATGCCGAACAAGAGAATCGCCGACATGACCAAAGTGGTCATGACCGGGCGGCGAATGAAAAGTTCGGGAACGGTCATTGCGGTCTAGTCAAAAAAACATTCAACATTCGACATTCAACGCTCAACATTGAACCTTCAGCCGGCTTCGCCGGGAGAGTAATGAATAGAAGTTTCCGATTTCCGTCTATCGCTCAGGTTATTGCGCTTAGCGGTTTGAATACTGGAAAAAAATATTCGAATGAATTGATCGGACTCTTCTAAAACAACCATCAGCGCAGGACTGGTTTTTGCCCACCCTTTCCGCTCGACAAGACGAGCCCAACGCCGTGTTTCACCCATTTCCTTGAGACAAATCTTGAGCTTATGGACAAAATCATCTCGGGATTCCGCAGCTTCGGCTTCACCGTGATTTGGATAGGGCGCGGTTCCAGATCGGAGGATCTGCCCGGCAATATGGCTTCCCGCGCGGTTGTCTGGCAATTGTTCGGAAAGATCGATTACCGCACACGCAAATGCCAACAACCGCTCTTCCAAATCGTACTTCCGTTGCGCAGTCCCGCCTTCGTGCAGCGCACCAGCCGACGCCTCTGATTCATTGAATGTTGAGTATTCAATGTTGAATGTTGAATGTTCGTCTTTCTTCATTGACCGGCCTCCCCGACAGAATTTGTGCCATTTCCCGCTGGCTTCACGCTGACTTTCGCCCCGGGTGTCAGCTTCATTTGCCCGTCGATGACCACGCTTTCGCCAGGTTTGACACCGCTGGTGATGACCCGGATGCCGTCGTAGGTGACGCCGGTCTGAACCGCCCGATTTTCCGCGGTCTGATCCGCTTTCACGACGAAAACAAATTCGCCATTTTGCCCAGTCTGCACGGCCTGCGCAGGGACCACTGTCGCCTGCGTCAGATTGCTCAAGACCAACGTAGCCTGCACGAATTGGCCGGGCCATAAGACCGTGTTGGTATTGGCAAACGTGCCTTTGAGCAGGATGGTGCCCGTGTTCGTGTCCACCGTGTTATCAATGAAGGTCAGGGCGCCTTGGGCAGCGTTGCTGGTGTCGCCCGAAATGGAGGCGGTCACGGGCAGGCTGGCCTGGGTCATGCGGCGGCGAATCGCCAGCAGATTCTGCTCGGGCACCGCGAAGGCGACGTAAATGGGATGAATTTGCGTCAGCGTCACGAGGACGTCGTCGGGGGCTTTGACCACGTTACCCTCCTTCACGGTCAGGTTTCCGGCGCGACCATCGATCGGCGAACGGATGGCGGTGTAATCCAGATTCACTTGCGCATTCGTGATGGCCGCGGCATCCGCCACGACGGTGCTCCTGGCGGATTCATAAGCTGCCTCGGCGGCGTCGTAATCCGCCTGCGACGCGATTTTGCTCGCGAAAAGATTGCTGGTGCGCTCGAAATTAAGGCGGCCATTGGTCAATTGGGCTTCGTCGCGCTGCAGATTGGCTTTGGCCTGGTTCAACTCCGCCTCGTACGGCCGGGGATCGATGGTGAACAGCGGATCGCCCGCCTTCACATCCTGCCCTTCCTTGAAATGGACCTCGACGATTTTGCCGGTGATTTGCGAGCGGATGGAAACAAACGAATAAGCCTGCACCGTCCCGACCGCCTGGATTTCCACCGGCACATCCTGCGCCTCCGCTTTCGCCACGAGCACGGGGATCGGACCCGAGGAGAGCCGGGATTTCCCACCGGTGGTCGCGGGTGGTTTTTGCGAACAGGAACTCAAAACGATCCCAGCCGCTGCGAATGTGAAGAAAGTAAACCTCATGGGGTGCCAGACTTTTTTCCCTGCAACAGACCGGCGATCTGACGCAAAAACGTTTCCCGCTGCTGCTGGAATTTCTCGTCGGAAACCGACAGTCCGGTGGCAAGCCTCGCCAATTGCGGAAACGCCAGCGGATATCCCGTCAGAGCCATCATGGAGAGGAGCAATTGCCCGGGATCGAGGCTCGGGTCGAGGAAACCGCGGGCCTGCTGTTGCCGAACGCGCTCGACGGCTTTGCCCACGCTTTCCTGGCGGCGCTCTTCGTCGATGACTTTTTTCTCGCCCCACTGCAACGCTTCCCATTGGAGCAATTGGATCCATTCGCGGTCGCGGCAGGCCAACCGAAACCAGACTGGCAAGCGCTCCGCCGGCTCCTCCGGCGCGTTGGCCAGCCAGGCGGCGCGCTGGGAGATCTTGCGGCGCAAGACCTCACGGAACAGGCCTTCTTTGTCGCCAAAATAGTGGTAAAGCATCCGCTTGTTGATGCGCGCCCGGCGGGCGATGACATCCACGCGCGCCCCGGCAAAGCCCTTGGCGGCGAATTCCTCCAGGGCGGCCTCGAGAATTCGCTGCTGGGTGTGTTGGGGATTTCGACCGCCGGTTTTTTGCATCGCCTGCTGTCCGCTTTTCATTGAGTGGTAGCTCAGGAACTTAGACGGAACGAAGTAACTGTCAAGTTACTTAAAATTTCACACGGCGGGAGGACAGGAGAAGTTGGGGCGCGGCAAAACGGCGGTTAAGCAGTGAAATCCGCGGGTGGGAGGTAATCTAAAAAAAAGAGGCCCGGACGAGCCGGGCCTCTGTGCATTAAAAATTGGAAACTGCGAACCGCTTAATACCGGTCGCGTCCGCCGCCGCCGCTGCGGCCACCGCCACCGCCGCCGCCACCGCCGCGAAATTCACGGCGGCCACCGCCACCACCGCCGCCCGGACGCT
>Ga0207664_10002692_pt1 | contig 11785 bp, 14 predicted proteins | sample LARL83metaG_FD_184349 | JGI IMG/M metagenome (GOLD analysis project Ga0207664, IMG submission 184349) | Corn, switchgrass and miscanthus rhizosphere microbial communities from Kellogg Biological Station, Michigan, USA - LAR L8-3 metaG... | ecosystem: Host-associated > Plants > Roots >...
CTTGCGATTGATCTGGCACCGTTTCGGGATCGGGCCATCGTGTCGCCGCCAGGCGCCGACCAAGGTCGACGACCGCTTCTTCGGGAACATCGGCCCGGAACGGGCGGATCGTCGTGGCGCTAGCTGCCTTTTCGGTCGTGACGGACATGTGGGACTCCTCGCAGGTGGGCTACGTCATCAAGCCTGGTCGTCCCGACTGCATATAACGCCCGTTGAACTCCCTGGTCGATACCCTGGTCGATACCCTGGCGGCCAGCTGCGGTGCGGTTATCGCCCTGAGAGATGGCGGTTCGGGCAGCTGAGCTCCCGTTGTCCGGGCCAACCCGCCAGGTTAGGCTGTCGGCCAGGTCATAACGTAACTCCGGCGGCGTCGGCGGGGCCGCTTGTCGTGGACCAGCGGGGAGGCCGAGTGAGCGTTCACGCCAAGTCATGGACTCGGCGTAGCAAGGCACGATGACCGCAGGTCCCTGGCGGCTTGACCGCGCGACAGAGCTGACGGACCGCCACAGCGAACGCGACGTGCTCGACGGTGTCATCCGAGCAGTTCAGGCAGGCGAGAGCCGCACCCTTGTTGTGAGCGGTGACCCGGGTGTGGGTAAGTCCGTGCTGCTGGATTACCTAGCCGACCACGCGGCGGGCTGCCGGGTAGCGCGAGCGGCGGGTGTGCAGTCGGAGATGGAGCTGGCCTTTGCCGGGCTGCATCAGCTGTGCGCGCCCATGCTCGCCCGACTGGAAGCCTTGCCCATGCCGCAGCGAGAGGCGCTGGCGACCGCGTTCGGCCTGAGCGCAGGCCCGGCGCCGGATCTGTTCCTGGTTGGGCTGGCCGTCCTGAGCCTCCTGTCCGAGGTGGCCGGGGAGAGGCCGCTGATCTGCGTGGTGGACGACCAGCAGTGGCTCGACCGGGCCTCGGCGCAGGTGCTGGGGTTCGCGGCGCGACGCTTGGCGGCGGACTCGGTCGGCTTGGTGTTCGGGACCAGGGTTCCCGGTGAAGAGCTGACGGGATTGCCCGAACTGCCGGTGGCCGGGTTGCGGGACGACGACGCGCGGACCCTGCTGGATTCGGCGCTGACTTGGCCGTTGGACGCGCGGGTGCGGGATCAGATCGTGACCGAGACGCGGGGTAATCCGCTGGCCCTGCTGGAGCTGCCGCGAGGCCTGACGCCCGCGCAGCTGGCGGGCGGCTTCGGCCTGCCGGCGGCGGTGTCGTTGTCGGGCCGGATCGAGGAGAGCTTCCGCCGCCAGCTGGATACGCTGCCCGCCGCGACCCGGCGGCTGCTGCAGCTGGCGGCGGCGGATCCGTCCGGTGACTCGGCGCTGGTGTGGCGGGCAGCCGACCGACTGGGCATCCCGCCCGAGGCGGCGACGGCGGCAGTCGACGCGGGCCTCGCCGAGTTCAGCGTGCGGGTGCGCTTCCGGCATCCGCTGTTGCGCTCAGCGTCCTACCGTTCGGCCTTGGCTGCGGACCGGCGGGCCGCTCACCTCGCGCTCGCGGAGGTTACCGACCCGGCGGCCGACCTTGACCGCAGGGCCTGGCACCGGGCCCAGGCCGCGTCCGGGCCAGATGAGGAGGTCGCCGCAGAGCTCGAGCGGTCGGCGGGCCGGGCCCAGGCCCGCGGCGGGCTGGCCGCGGCCGCGGCGTTCGGCGAGCGCGCGGTGGCGCTGACCGAGGATCCGGCGCGGCGCGCCGAACGCGCCTTGGCGGCGGCACAGGCCAGCTTGCAGGCCGGCGCGTTCGGTAAGGCCTCGGAACTGCTGGGCGCGGCGGAGGCCGGGCCGCTGGATGAGTTCGCCAGTGCCAAGGTGGACCTGCTGCGCGGGCGGATCGCGTTCGTCTCGAACCTCGGCAGCGACGCTCCCTCGCTGCTGCTCAAGGCGGCCAAACGGCTCGAGCCGCTTAATCCTGATCTGGCCCGTGATACCTATCTGACCGCATGGAGCGCGGCATCGCTCGCCGGGCACCTGGCGGGTGCCGGAAATCTGCTCGAGGTCTCCCGCGCCGCCAGGGCCCTTCCCCCTCCCAGGGATTCTCCGCGCCCGGTCGACCTGCTCCTGGACGGCCTTACGCAGCTAGTCACTGATGGCCCGGCCGTCGCGGCGCCAACGCTGCGGCAGGCGGTGGATGCCTTCGCCACCGGGGCCGTCACCAGGGATGAAGGACTGCGGTGGGGCTGGATCGCGGCAACCGTGCTGTGGGACGAAGATGCCGGGCGCGCGATCGTGGCGCGGCAGGTGCGGCTCGCCCGTGACGCTGGCGCGCTCGAACAACTGCCGACCGATCTAGTCGCGCTGGCCATGAGCGACACGTGGCGAGGTGACTTCGCGGCGGCAGCGTCCCTGGTCGCCGAGACCGACGCCGTCGCCGAGGTGACCGGGAGCCGCATCGCGCCGTACACCCGCATGTTTCTCGCATCACTACGGGGTCACCAGGCCGAGCTCGCCTCACTGATCTCGGTCGCCAATGCGAAGGCCGCCGCCGAGGGCCAAGGGATCGCGGCGACGTACGCGCAGTGGGTGGCAGCGATCTTGCATAACGGCTTCGGCCGCTACGCCGAGGCGTTCACGGCCGCCCGGCAAGCCAGTGAGCACAGCCACCTCTACGTCTCCATGTGGGCGCTGCCCGAACTGATCGAGGCGGCCACGCGCACCGGCGACACAAAGGTTGCGGCCGACGCGCTGGGGCGGCTCGCGGAGCGGACCCAGGCAGGCGGGACCGACTTCGGGCTCGGGCTCGAGGCCCGCTGCCGGGCGCTGCTAAGCGACGGCGCGGCCGCCGAGGACAGGTACCGTGAGGCGATCGACCGGCTGAGCCGGATCCGGCTGCGCCCGGAGCTCGCCCGGGCGCACCTGCTGTACGGGGAATGGCTGCGCCGTGAGGGCCGACGCCTCGATGCGCGCGAGCAGCTGCGCACAGCCCACGACATGCTCGCCGGCATCGGCATGGAGGCGTTCGCCGAGCGCGCGCGCCGGGAGCTGATCGCCACCGGCGAGACCGTGCGCAAGCGCAGCGCCGAGACCATCACCGCGCTGACCGCGCAGGAGGCCCTCATCGCGCGGCTGGCCGGCGACGGCCGGACCAACCCGGAGATCGGCGCCCAGTTGTTCCTGTCCGCGCGCACGGTCGAGTGGCATTTGCGGAGGATCTTCACCAAGCTCGGCATCGGCTCCCGCCGCGAACTGCGCACCGCGCTGGCGCAACTCGGGCCAGTGGACGTATCGGCCTAGACAGGTGACCCGTCTAGCTCGTAGACAGCACGGGGCGTTCATCTCGGAGATCCCTTCGAGGTCGTGCCTTGTGGCAGGTCTGACTATGCCTTCGAGCCCGGCGGGGCGGTATCCGCTGCCTTACTGCACATCGGCAAGGCCGACGCCCGCGGTGTTCGTCCAATGGCGATAAGAAAAGCCACGGGCCGTTCGGCAAAGTTTTTTTGCCCGAACGGTCGGTGGTGGCACGTTCCAGGGAACCTGTGACCTGTCCTCGGCTGGCGGACTCCTGCAGCCAGGGTCAGCCGGCCTGCCGGTTCTGCGATCCGCCCGGATCAGCGCAAGTTATGCACCAGGTAGTGCCTCAACGATCGACTCAACTGCGTCGAAGGGCGCACGCAGTGCACCCTTCGAGGTGGTGCCGCCCGGCCAGGAACCCCGGTGAGTTGTAACTCACTGATACCGATCCGTTCTTGGCCTCCCAGACCAGCACCTTGAGGGGGATATCCAGCGCAGCCAGCGGCGCCGCGACCATCACCGCCGCGCCTACAGCCGGCTTCCCGAACATGACGAGTTTCTAGTCGGACATCTGCACACCAGCTCGTTCGGCTACGCCGCTGTGATCGATGACGTTGAACACCGTGAAGCCCCGATCCGCCATCAGGCGCCTCAGTCCGTCAATGGTCTGCGGGACGGACTGGCTGCTGGGTCTGGTGATGACCCCGTCGGAAGATTGCGTGCTGTCTGGCATCAGGCTTCCTTTTCGAAGTGAGGCGCAGTTGGGCCCGGCTGCGAGAGCAGGTGGTTGCCTGATTCTCATTCAAGACCACGGCCAGATCCAGCCGCTCGACGGTGCCGGTCCCGACTTCAGTGGCCTAGACGAGCCGGCCGAGTCCCGAGGTGCAGATCCACCACTTCAAGCCCGAGGCCGATGATCCGTTGCACGAGTCCCCACAGGGCTGCCTGGTCCGGTAGTTCCGCGCGCAAGGTTGTCATGCCCGGACCCGTGGTCACCGTGCAGTCTTCAAATGCTGCGCATAGCACGGCCCCGGCCCGGCCGGTGAAGGTGATCTCATACGTGCGAGGCCCGATCGGCATTATGCCTGCTGGGGCAATCGCAGGACCGGCACGGATCGCATCAGACTGGTCCCCTGACTCTGGCTGGCTGCGGCCCGACGGCTCATCCCGTTCGCTGGGTACAGTCACTCCGGCTCCGCCGTCGGCGAAGCGTTCGATGATGGCGAGCAGTTCTCCGATGACCCACGTGGCCTGGCTGAGCGCCTCGGCGTATTCGTGCGCGGTGTCGGCGTATGAAACGGCTATGCCGCCAAAGCAGGCAGGGACGGCCGCGGCTCCCGACACGCCGACGAGTTGGTGCGCCTGCGCGATGATGCTCTTGTCGCGGCCAGTGAGCCGGTCCTGATCTCGGGCAGGCGGCCTGGCGTTGGATGATGCGCTCACCTGATTTGCCCAGCTATGTGCGTCATTCGGTGACTCCCTGCCGAAGGTGCGGGCACGGCGTCCGCGCCAAGCATTCCGTGAATGCGGGGCCGCATAGGTCCCCTCCCTCGCCTATGCGCCCCGTGCACAGTTCAGTGCACGTTCACGGCATGGCATAGTGAAACCGAAGGAGCGAACGGGAGCGAACCGGAGCAGTCCAGCGACCGGGCAGTTCGCGAGGATGCGCGTGTTGACCGATGTGACTGGTGAGACTTTGCGCCGGTGGCGTGAAGCCAAAGGCTGGGACGTGCCGCGAATGGCACGCGAGCTCCGCAAGGCCGCCAGGGATTCCGGCGAGGATGTGGCCGCCCACCACGGCCTCGTAAAGATGATCCCGCAGTGGGAACGAGGCGGCCGGGCACCTCGGGAGCGGTACAGGCTGCTGTACCAGAAGATCTTCGCGGACACGCTCAGCGACTTGTCGCAGGGCATGCTCCTCGGCACGAATGCCGTGCTGCGGCTCGCCGAGGTCCGCTCTCGCGCAGCCCATCTGCCCGGCCCCGACGAGATAAAAGCGCTGGAGGAGGCGGCCCTAGCCGAGCCCAGGAAAACCATGAGCCCAGCCGAGATCCGCTCCCTAGCCGCGGAGGCGATAGCTTACTTGCACGAAGTCGCCGACAAGCTCACGGAACTTTCGGCGCTGCTCGGCGATCACGAGGCTGGCGACGACAAGCCATGAGCGCGCGTGATGACGAGATCAGGCGGGTAGTGGCCGAGCTTGATGTTCACATCGCACAGGTCGAGGCCAGCGTTGCCGTCCTGAAAGCGCTTATGGCAGACGAAGAAATCCCGGGCGAAGAAGACCCAGTTGACCCAAAGCTCCGTTAGGAGCCTTGGTGATTGCGTGAATGGGCCGTGCCCAGCCACTGGACGATCTCGAGGGCGACACCGACTTCGAGGCCGCGGCCGGCGAGCGGGAGCGGGAGCAGCCGTTCGGCGCGCTGGAGGCGGTTGAGGACCGTGTTGCGGTGGGTGTACAGGGCGCGGGCGGCGCGGGCGGCGCTGAACTGCTCGCCGATGTAGACGCACAGCGTGTCGCGCAGTTCGGGGTCGGCGTCGGCGAGTGTGCCGAGCGTCCGGGCGACGAACTCGCGGGCGCGCTGCTCGTCCTGGATGGCGAGGGCGACCAGCTGGACGTCGGCGAACCGCGCGACCCGCAGGTCCGGCCGGCGGGACATCAGCCGCTGGGTGGCGACCGCGTCGAAGTGGCTGCGCCGGAACCCGTCGGCCCCGGCGTCGGCGGGGCCGACCGCGATCCGGACCGCGGGGTACTGCGCGGTCGCGGCGGTGAGGGCGCCGGCGCCGGCATCGGCGGCGGCGGCGAGCCAGGCCCACACCGAGGAGGAGGTGGCGATGACGGTCAGCACCTGCCGGGCCCGCATCGCCGGCCCGAGGGCCTCGGCGGCGGCGGCGAGCGCGGCCTGGTCCGGGCGGCGGGGGTCGGTCCACAACACGGCGGCGGTGTGCCGGCGGCGCAGATCGTAGCCCAGCTGCGTGCCGGCCCGCCCGGTGGTGATCGGGGCGCTGTCCAGGACGAGGCTGACCACCTCAAACCGGCGCGCGTGGCTACTGCGCGCCAGTTCCGCCCGCTCCCGTCTGAGCTGCTCGGACAGCGCCGCCACCATGTCCTCGACGAAGCCGGCTACCGACGCCGAGCCGGCTGCCAGCGCCTCGCGCAGCACTGCCGGATCCTGCGACAGCGCGAACGCGGTGCGCATCCAGTACGCCCACACGACGTTCTGCCCGGCGTGGTAGGTCGTGTACACGGTCTGCTCGATCCCGCGGCGGAACGCCTCGCGGGCGATGCCGAGCACCTCGGGGGTCAGGTTGGCCGGCACCCGCCCGCCGGGGTCCCGCTCGATGCTGGCGGCCCAGTGCAGCACGTTCGCCCGGGTGCTCGCGGCGACCTCGGCGGCCAGCACCGGCTCGGACCGCAGCGGCTCATCGGCCGCGGCCGAGACGGCCGTCTCCACCTGGTCCATCAGCTCGGCCGGCTCGTCCAGGATCCTCTGCGCGACGCGGCGGACCAGGTCCGCGGCCTGCGGTGACAGGGACTCCCCGGCATCGGGCACAACCGTCATCATACCGGCCTGTTGTGCACTCTGCCCATCAGAAGCGGCCAATTTTGGGCAGATTGCCGCACTAAAGCTCCCGCGCTCGCGGTTGACATAACTACCAGTCACCGCAGCAATCTCACGGAGACAATCCCCATGACCACCCAGCAGACCGGCCAGCCCGCGCCCGGCCCGGCCGCCACCGGGCATGACTATGTCCCAGCGGCCCCGCGAGGCCGTCGCGCCTCCAGTCGTCCGGCCCGGCCAAGGCGGCAGCATAGCGTTAAGGCCAAGTGGTTCTGGCTTACCGTCCTCGCTGTCGCGCTTATCGGGCTGACTCACGGGCTGATCCTGATCCCGGCTGTCGTAGTGGCCGCCGCCGTGTCAGTCCGAAAGGGCAGGATCGGCAAGGTCCCGGCCATGGCCGCGGCGTTCGGCCTGATCGTGCTGATCATTACCATCTCGGTCACCACGTGGAGTCACGGCTCCAAGGTTCCGGCCGTGAGCTCGCAGCCTAAGCTCCACCACTCCGCGCCGCTCGTCCCGGTGCCGAAGTCAAGCCCCTCCTCGGCAACTCCGTCCAGCCCGGCTCCGGTCCACTCCAGCCCGGCTCGGGTCCAGACTCAGCCCGTAGCCCGGCCGTCGAGCCCGGCTCCGGTCCAGACGACGCAGCAAGCGACGCAGCCTGCCGCTACGTCTTACCGCGCCGGCGAGTTCTGCTCCGTCCACGGAGCTACGAGTGTTGACGCCCATGGCAATCCGATTGTCTGTGCCGACAAGAACGGCTGGAGATGGGAACACTAACCAGCCGCTCCGCGATGGAAGTCCGCTCAGCCTGACCACCCATGAACTGACGGGCCAGCGTCCAGCATGACCGCCTCCGCGCGGACCGTGCCGGGCGCTGGCCCGGGATAGCCCCGGACCGATCTAACTGAAGGAGTTGGAACCCATCATGCGATTCCGGACAATTATTATCGCGGCGGCAGTGCCCGCCGCGACCGCCGGCTTGCTGCTCACCACCACCGCGGCGGCCAGCGCCCGCCACGGTCACCCCGGCAGTCACCGCAGCAGCCGTCGCCCACCAGACCAGCTGGACGGCCATCAGCCACCTTGCTGACCGCACCGAGGACGGCGGCAACGGCACCTGGGCCAAGGATGACATCTACCGCGTCATGACCATCAAGCTGACCGGGCAATCCGGCGGCGTGTACTCCTACACTGCGACGGCCTATGACGCCGGGTCGTTTACTGCCATCCCCGGCGCGCACACCCCGAACCAGAGCGGCTCCTACGCGGACATGGTCATCACCGGCCACGACAAGGGCTGGGTGGGCGGCACGGCCCGGTATAGCTTCACCGCCACCTCGCTGCCCACGGCAGGCCCGAACGCCGGTGTGCCCGCGCATGTGAGCGGCGACCAGGGCTCGACCAGTACCTGGTACGAGCTGGCGTTCCCGACCGGCACGAGGTTCGCCGGTACCGGCATCGGCACTTGGGGCTGGACCTACCGCGACGGCCACGGCCAGCACTGGACCGACACCTCGGCCAACGGCGACGGCCAGCTGCCGAGCGACGGCAACATCGCATGATCCGAGGCGCATCGCGCCAATCAACAGGGCGGGACCGTAAGGACCCGCCCTGGGTCAGACCAAGGCGGTGTGACGAGGGCGTGCCGGGCGTCTCCTTCACTCTCGGCGGAAACGATGATCAGGCGGGTGCGCGAGCGCGGAGCGCGGTGAGCAGCTGCCCGGCGGCTGGGTTTGGCTGGTGCCGCCGGGGGAGCCAGGCGCCGATGTAGCGGGTGAGCTGGGGGGTGATCTGGAGAGCGCGCACCTGCGGGCTGCTGGTGAGGGCGAGGCTGGGCACCAGCGCGACGCCGACGCCAGCGCCGACCAGGGCGCTCATGAAGCGGTAGTCGCTGGAGCGGCAGGCGACCTGAAGACGGAAACCGCTGAGGGCGGCGAGCATGTCGGTGACATCACCGACATCGCCCCAGCCTTGGATCCAGCGTTCGTCCGCAACCTCGGCCAGGCTGACGGACGGGTGGCCGGCCAGCGAGTGGCCCGCGGGAACCAGCAGCCGCAGCGGGTCAGAGACAAGCGGGACATAGGTGCCAGGCCCGGCGGCGGCCCGCCAGCCGCGCGGCGGCGCAGCGGTGTGGAAGTGGTAAACGAGCGCCAGATCGGCTCGGCCGTCCCGGACCGCTCCCAGCGCCTCATCGGGCTCGGCCTCGATCACCGTGATCTCGACCGGGTCGCCGACCGCGGCCGTCATCGCGGTCAGAGAAGGCGCGAGTAGCGGCTCCCCCGCGCTGGGAAAGGTGACCACGGTCAGGGCTTGCGGCCCGCCTGCGGCCAGGGCGCGCAGCCGCTGCGCAGCCAGCTGCAGCTCGGCGTGGATCGCGTCGGCCGTGGCGAGCAGGGTCCGGCCGGCGTCGGTGAGGATGACACCGCGGGTGCTGCGTTCGACGAGCACGACGCCGGTGCCGCGTTCGAGGGCGGCGACCTGCTGAGACACCGCCGACGGCGTGTGGTGCAGCGCCGCGGCGGCCCCGGCGAAGCTGCCCGCGTGCGCCACTTCCCGCAGCACGGCGAGGCGGTGGACGTCGATCAACAGTTCTCCTAATGACCTCATGCCCAACTTACTACTTCCGCTAATGCCTCGGCAGGCCGAGGCTGTTCTGCATGAGCACTTTGAACAAATGCGAGTGCGCCGGCGCCGGGCTGGCCGGCGGATCGGTCCTGCTGATCGGCGGGTCCGTGGCCGCCTCCAGCCTGCTCGCCGGCTACCCGGTCCTCGGCGGGCAGGCGGTCCGCTACCTGGCGGCCGGACTTCTCCTGGCCGCCTGGACGCGGCTGCAGCGCAAGCCGCTGCCCCGCCCGGCAGGCCGGGAGTGGGCGTGGCTGGCCGCACTAGCCGCCATCGGACTGGCCGGATGCAGCGTGCTCATGATCCAGGCCACCCGGGTCGCCGACCCGGCCAGCGTCGGAGTCATCATCGGAGCGGCGCCGCTCGTCATCATCATCATTGCCGCGATCACCGCCCGCCGCCGCCCCACCCGCCAGGTCCTGTTCGCCGCCGCCGTGGTGACCGCCGGATCCGCGGCGGCGCAGCTCGGCGGCGCCGCCGGACCGACCTGGAGCCCATCCGGGCTGCTGTGGTCGGCGGGGGCGCTCGGTGGTGTCGTCGGCTCATCCCTGCTGGCCGCGCCGCTGCTGGCCCGGCTCGGTGCCGTCGCCGTCACCGTCTACGCCTGCGGCCTGGCCGGCATCTTGCTGCTAGCCGCCGCGGCCGTGGTCTACGTCGCGGGCGGGCCGCCGATCCTGCGCATACCCACCGCGACCCAGCTGGCTTCGCTGGTCTACCTCACGATCGCGGTTACCGCCCTGGTGTTCGTCGCGTGGTACGGGGCCATGGAACGCCTCGGGGTGGACCGCACCGGGCTGTTCAACGGGCTGATCCCGGTCACGTCACTGGCCGCCGTCACATTGACCGGCACTGGCAGCATCACGCCGCTCCGGCTCCTCGGCGCCCTCGCCGTCCTCGCCGGCGTGCTCCTCGGCCTCAGCCGCGCTCGGCAGGTTCCCGCCGTCATCGTGATCCAGGCCGTTAGTACGCCGGAACCACGACTACGTTGAAGGTGGTCCCGGGCGGGGCGCCCGGTCCGAAGGGCGGCGGAAGGCCGAGGTTGTACCTTCCGTTCGGAAGGGCCAGGTCGTCTCCGTACTTCGCGACGGTGGTGGGATCGTCGAATAGAGGGCTTGTGATAGTCGTAGTAATCGTCCCGCTGGATAGATCGTGGCCGAGCATGACTCGGATGACGGTATTTGCCGTGTTCTCTACGACCCAGAGGCTTGATCCCTGGAGCAGCAGCCCGTCCATGGAGTTCGGTATGAGGCCGGCCACGTTGATAGGCGCGCTCGCCCCTGTTACGGGATTCACCGTGAACAGCTTGTCGAGCACGGTATTGTCCACGATCAGGGTGTTGCCGTCAGCCGTCGCCGCAATGCCGTTCAGATTGAGGCCGGCTGTCGAGAAGGCCGCTACAGGACCACTGAGGGGGATAGTTGCCGCGCGACCCAGGCGACCGAACGGGCCGATCGGGATCTCGTATATGTCCGGGTTGTAGCTGTCCGTGAAGTAGGCCCCATGGACAGTAAGCACCACGTCATTGATCAGCGATTTCCCGTTGGGGCCAAACTGATACTGAGCTACAAGTGCTCCTGTGCGGGAATTGTAGACATGGGCGGTACCGGTGGTCCCTCCGCAGACGATTAGCAGATGATCTGGCACATCGGCTTTAAGGCCGACACCCTGGCCCCCGCCCGGAGGGGCGACGAGGATAAAACCTTTACTAGTGCGCAGATTTCCTTGATAGATGTCGCCTGTTGCCAGGGAGGCCGCGTAGAACGTCGAGCCTTCGCCTTTGGCGATTCCCTCGGGAGCGAAATTGACCGGCAGCGCAACGGAGGGGAGAAGTCGCCCGTCAGCGGCGTGCGCGTGCTTCGCGGACGCCGCCACCGCTGGGGTGGTGGCGGCGTCCGCCGCCATTGGTGAGGCGGAGAGGGCGATAACAGCGGCGGCAAGCGGGACGAGCCCGCGGCGCCCGATCATGAGGTCACCGGCTGACGTCCGCTGGATGGGTTCCTGTGGGCCGATCCGGCGGGTTCGGTGTTACCTGACATCTCCGCGAAGACCGGGATATGCCGGACGTGGACCACCACGAGCCTCAGGCCGGCCGCCCGGGCCAGCTCGGCCGCGCGGGCGAGCGCGTTCCTGCTGTCGTCGGTGTCATCCACGCCGACGATGAGAGATCTCGTCATGGCGGACTCCTTGCTGGCGGACTACGGGTAAGTCCGCCTCTATTCGGATTACATCTACTAAATTGATATTAGACTCTCTCCTGTCAATGGTCAAGAGGTAGGATGACCGCGTGAACCGAGCCAGCTACAACTCGCCCCGCCGGCAACAGGCCGCTGCGGCCACCCGGGAGGCGATCATCGAGGCGGCGCAGGAGCTGTTCGCCTGCC
>Ga0207664_10002695_pt1 | contig 11783 bp, 12 predicted proteins | sample LARL83metaG_FD_184349 | JGI IMG/M metagenome (GOLD analysis project Ga0207664, IMG submission 184349) | Corn, switchgrass and miscanthus rhizosphere microbial communities from Kellogg Biological Station, Michigan, USA - LAR L8-3 metaG... | ecosystem: Host-associated > Plants > Roots >...
TACGGCAACTGCCCCCATCATTCCTCCGAAGACAAGCAAAACTTGAATGGGAAATCCTCCTGTGGCAGTAACCGTTCCTTGGGGTGCCTGTGTAGTAACATATGCAACTTCGCTGTTGCCTGTCTTTTGTGTCTTGGAAAATCCCGGAATCTGGATCTGCGCACTTGGAGGAGGCGTAGATGAATGAACGCCGACTGTTTGGCCATTTATCGTTGCAGTTGCATCCCTAACTTGTTCAGTGAAGGTTCCCTCCCTAAGACTACTCTCACCTAGAGCGTATACTGAAACAGCTCTTGAGCCTCCCGGTGCATTGAATAGACCGGCGGAACCTGCGATGCTTCCTGTAGGGTCAAAAAGGAAGTGCCAGCTATCCAGAGATTGTCCTACAGGTTGGAAGTTAAATAACGGATCTTGCATAATAGCCGCCGCCGGCGAATTTAACAGCTGCTGCGCCAATTCCGGATGGGTAACCTGAAACAACCCGATCGGATAGTTTACATTGACTTTCCCGTATTTCGGAGTATCAACTATTAGGGGCTGGTTAACTACTACACTTCTCCAATCTAAATCTATGACTGCTCCTTGTGGTCCATTAGGTTGTAGAACATAGCCGGTTACGTACGGCTTAAGATCGACTTTAAACGAGACCAAAAGTTGATTAGGCTCGCCTATAATATCTGCCGTATATTGTAAAGTCGCATTGGTGAAACGAACTGGACTTTGTTTCTCAGTTGCGATGTCCTGGTTGATTGTTGATAGCAACTGATCCATTCCACCACCCGTGCCATTAACCGTAAATCTAACATGTTCTGCTTTGCCGTTAAATTGTTGAGCTAAGGCACTGCCGGGATCGTAATTGAATGTAAGGAATCTTACTGCCGTAAGATCTGGTTGCGCGCTATTGGTCTGAGGCGGAAGAAATGCTGTAAATTGGACAGCGGACGCATGAGTCATAAAACCCGTAATTAAAATTGTCGAAATAATGCAGGTTAGCAGAACTGCACTAAGATTCACACAAGAGGTCTCATGACGTCCTGTTTATAATCTTTATTGATTGTCTGTTCTGTTTAACCTCCTTTTATTTTTGGGTGCTTCATCATTTTCCAGACTGTATTCGAAAATTATACATTATGTACTAAATCATAGCACGCCAACCATGATCACCGTGTTCGCTGGGGGAACTGGTTCCGTCAAGTTAATTCGCGGCCTAGCCTCGCTCCGCGGCGATATCACAGTAGTTTCAAATGTGGCCGACAATATCTGGCTTTACGGCCTTTATGTTTGTCCGGATATTGACACGGTGATTTATGGATTAGCTAACATACTTGATCCTAGAAAAGGTTGGGGCATAAAAAATGATTCATATGAATGTCTTCGTCAAATGGAGATGCTAGACCAGCCAACTTGGTTTAGGGTAGGAGATAGGGATCTTGCCACACATATCTTGCGTACTAACATGCTGAAGAGCGGAAAAAGTCTAACCTATATTACAGATTGGATGAGAGACAAGTATGCTGTCACATCAAGAATAATTCCTGCAACAGATGATCCGGTTGAGACGAAGATCTTGACTCACATTGGGGAGATGCACATCCAAGAGTTCTGGGTTAAGCACCAGGCCGAACCACCAGTTACGAATATCAGGTATGAAGGCGCAGAGAGGGCGAGAATTAACCCGAAAGTGATCGAGGCTATAAGAAAGTCCGAGTTAATTGTGATCGCACCGGCAAATCCGATATCGAGCATCGGCCCTACACTTGCCATTGCAGGATTCAAAAAAGAGATTGTTGCACAGAGAAGAAAAATTGTTGCTGTCTCACCGCTAATTGGGAACGTGGCAATAAGTGGTCCAGCTGTAAAGTACATGCAAGCGGTCAAATTACCTACATCTCCTTTTGGGGTAGCAGAACATTATTCTGATTTCGTAACCAAATTTGTCATTTCTAAAAATGATCGAGATTCAGCTAGACGGATAAGCGGAATTGGAATGAAGGTTTACGAAACAGACATACTGATGAAAACTGCTCATGATGAAAACAAGCTCGCATCTTATCTTCTCACACTGCTGGATACTGCATAATTATGAACATATTTGCTCTCGTACCGGTGAAAAAGTTCGAAAGTAGTAAATCAAGACTAGAAGCAATACTAAGTATCGATGAACGAATGAAATTGTCAGGGTTATTACTTATGAACACGATAAGCGTACTTGAAAAGTCGTCTGCAATATCAGAAATAGTCGTAGTTTCAAGTGATGAGCAGGCAATCGAAATAGCTAGGAGGAGCGATGTAAAAGTTTTGAGAGAAGCTAAAGATCACGGTGTGAATGCTGCGATAGCGCTTGCGGATGACTATAGTTCCAAAAACGGAGCTCATGCTACGATAGTAATTCCTCAGGATCTCCCTCTACTAACAGCGGCTGATGTCAATATGCTTTGCAGGATAGCAGAATCTCCAGATCGATGTCTCGTTATCTGTCCTTCTATGCGGTTTGACGGATCCAATGCTCTTCTACGGAAGCCTTCGGGATTGCTGAGGACGCATTATGAGGAAGATAGTTTTAACGCGCATATAAGAGCAGCTACACAATTCGGAATTCCCATCAAAGTTTTTTTATCACAAAGAATTATGATAGATCTTGATTGCATTGAAGATATTAAAATTCTCATGAAAAAACGGATAACAAATATTCCTGTTGCCTACTTGAAGTCCAAGGTACGAAATAATTTGTTAGCCTAGGATCAAAATGGAATTAAGATATCTTTGCTGAGCTCAAAGCAAGTGGATGTACTATGTATATTCCTGTTAGTTTTCTTTCTATGCTCATGACCTGACAGAGCAAGCTCACTCGATTGGAGATGCTGTCACAGAATCTGGGTTCACAACTAATCTTGAAAAGTTAATAATCGTCTACTGTGCGATCGACTTGTAAGCCTCCCAGAATTTATCACTAATGTAATGCAAATTGTCAATCACATAGCCCGTTGACATATTCGCAGCAATTTCGCTATCCACAAGAGCTACGCCCACAGCCAGCCCCTTCTTGTAAGTTTGATCTTTGACAATAACAATACCGTCTTTCTTGAAAGTGCCAAGACTTGTTATCCCGGGTCTCATGACTTTGGCTCCGTTACAAACAAATTTGATGGCACCCATATCTACACATAGGGAAGGAAAATGATCTAGCAGTTCTGGTTTACCCAGAAACGGTAGGATCACTGTCTCCCGTGTTTGGATTGCGAAAAAATTCTCAGCTTGAAGTAAAAATTTGCCTTCTTCGATCTGATATACCTTGAAAGTTTTAATTCTTGGAATAATGTCTTCGGGCCACTTTGCTCGAATATGATCCATTAAGACAGCACTCTCTTTTTTAGACAGTACAGATATTTTCAAATCTGTTGATCTAGAATATTTCTTGATTTAAAAGTCATGTTCAATTAAAAGAATTTTTGAGATCGTTCACTAGCAACATTTGCGTTATTGAATAGCCATCAGCATAATTATTTTTACCGGCATTATCGTTATGGTTTAGGTTAAGCATCCAGTTCCTTAACTCGGTTATCGATGGGAATGTATTCACATCCCATCGGGCCGCAATACCTTCCAACATATAGGGCCTTTGGCCGATAAAGAGCAGGCTTGGGAGCAGCTTCTGCAAACTTTTCTTCAATTACATGTGCGCACCACCCAGAGATTCTTGAAATCGCGAATATTGGAGTGTTGAGATCCATCGGAATACCCATGCTATAGTATAGGGATGCACTGTAGAGATCGACATTTGGATAAATCGGCTGTTTATGGTGTTCAAGCATATACTTCTTGGTCGCTTTCTCGACACGCTCTGTAATTTCGAACCATTTCGTGTCGGTTTTACGAGAAAGAATTCGAGACAAACTTGAAAGGACTTCTGCTCTAGGGTCTGTAGTTTTGTATACTGCATGTCCCATTCCCATGACTCGTCCTCCTCGATCTAATTTATCTTCCACCCATTCCTCTGCCTTATTTGGATCTCCTATTTCAAGTAGCATTTTCATAACCTGGATATTAGCGCCACCATGTAGTTCCCCAGATAAAGCACCAATTGCGCCACCTATCGAGGCGTACATATGAGCTCTAGTGGAGGCTATTTCCCTGGCAGCAAAGGTGGAAGCGTTGAAACTATGTTCAGCATGCAATATAAGACAGACGTCAAATATCTTCGATTCTTCCTCGGTAGCATCCTCACCACGCAACATATAGAGAAAATTCGCAGCGTGCGATCCCTCCTCTCTAGGACTAACAACCTGCAATCCCTTTCGTATCCGATCCCACGCCGCAACAATTGTCGGAATCTTTGAGATGAGAGCAATAGCTCTTTCGATATTAGCTTCCTTCAAATCATCCTCCATATTTATATCGTAGTCAGGAAGATTGGAAACAGAAGATTGGAGCACGTCCATGGGACGTGCCCTCAGAGGTCGAACCATCAGAGTTTGGACAATAGGTTCTGGTAGACTACGGGCTTCCCTCAGTCGACGAGCAAAATCTTTCAAGTTTTTTGTGCTGGGGAGCTCTCCGAATAATAGCAGATAGGTCGTTTCTTCGAAAGTGGAGTGTTTTACCAGATCTAAAATATCATACCCACGATAAATCAGTTTACCGTTCTCACCGTCTATGGAACAGATCTTCGTATCAGCAACTTCAATATTTCTTAAGCCGATATTTCTAGTATCCATTTATATCTAGTTCTACAAGTTCGTATTTAAATTAATGACTCTTTTATTTTTCTTTGTGACTTTTTATAAATATTGAAGATAGCCAATACCCAATAAAATTAAATAAATCTCATAGATTGTGGAAACCATGCAGCCGTCGAAAGCTTCTAAAATTATTACCGATTTCATTCGCCGTGAAGTTAACGAGCGCAAGTCTAAGGGCGTTGTCATCGGGCTCAGTGGGGGAATAGACTCTTCGGTAGCCGCTGTATTGGCTGTCAATGCTTTAGGGCCTTCTAGAGTCTTTGGGTTACTTCTGCCCGATTCCAAATCAATTCCGCACCCACGTGAAAGAAAGGATGCAATAAATCTAGCAAAGGACTTGAAGATTAACCATAAGATGATCGAAATCGGTGTTGCTAAAAACACCCTGATAAGACAACTCCCTTCAAACAAGTTCGCCGAAGGTAATCTTGCAGTGAGGCTGAGAATGTCTATACTGTACTATTATGCTGCAATAAGGCAGCTAATTGTGCTGGGTACTTCTGATAGAAGTGAATTGGAATTAGGATATTTTACTAAGTACGGTGACGGTGCTGCGGATATCCTTCCGTTGGGTGGCCTGTATAAAACAGATGTTAGGGAAGTAGGTAAACACATGCATATTCCACTTAACATATTGGAGAAAAAAAGCAGTCCCGGCTTATGGAAAGGACAAACGGCAGAAGCTGAAATAGGTTTACGGTACGAAGAAATAGACGATATACTTAGAAACTTGAAAAGGGGTAGATCTCACCTTAGAAAATTCAGCGCTGAAAAGATACATACCGTGATTAAGCTTGTCGAGAAAAATAAACATAAGCGGTGTTTGCCTCCGGTATGTAAGATTTAAAATTAAATAATCTATAGACGCAGTGTAATAGGATCTTCAATTAGACACCCGTTCTTCGGGTTGTCATACAAAACTGAGAATCCTAAAGAAAACGGATTCTGTAAATCTTACAAAAGTTATGAGCTTAGAAGGATTTACGTCAGTTAAAATCTTTGCATGCCAAAGTTGATCCAGGTGAAGCCAGCTACTGCGGGCCAAACGTGTCCTCTTTCCCTTTAAATCTGGACATCACGAACGGCTGGTCAAGGTGCATTACGTTGCTCGTTATTATAGAAATAATCAATCCCAAGAGGAAACCCCCGATTATGTCGGTAAAATAATGTTGCATCAAGTATAATTTAGTAATGCCAATTAGCACAGGGAAACACCATATTAATAAACTACCAATTCTAGATTTTTTATTTATGCCAAAACCCACGATAAAAGCAAAGGCGGTTGCAATTGCAAGGTGATTGGAAGGATATGAATAGCCGCGGGCGAAGGGTGCTACACTATCGTCCTCCAGTATAAAATATTTAGGGAGAATTACAGATGTTTGAAGCCCATATGGAGGGGCTTGCCTGCCAATCACTGGCTTTAGGTAGCTTATTGAAATCGCTATGAATACGATGCTTATTAAGAAAATGAGACCCATTTTTCTGGTTCGACGAATGATGGTAATGATCATACCAATGATTACCAAGGTAGAGAGATCACCCAACGATGTAACTGTTATCATTAAAATATCCAGCTTTTCATTTCCTTGAAAACCCTTCATCAGCATGTTTACAATTTTGTCAAAATTAATGCTTAATCCGGACGCAACCACAACTGTGAGGCACACAAATGCAAATATTAATATCATAAATTCATATGACCTAATTTTCGCTATCCATTGCGGCCAGACGCGAGGGAGCGGCATCGAGCACGTTAGGGGTTTATTTATTTTAATTCTTTACAGTAAATGCTCTCCCTCGAAAGTGGTATTTCATAGGACACATCGGCGGTCTATAAAAGAACAAAATATGTAAAGTTTCGGATTTAGTGATATCTACTCGCTACTTGGTGTCGAACCGGGCCAGGTTTAATCCAAACCTTTTTCGTTTTGGAGCTTGCTTGCAGTTTCAGGATCTCTATCGGCATAATACTTTACCATACTCATTTTGAGCACCTTCAATGAGAGTAAGGCACATTTGATCCTCGCTGGTCCCAAGTTTGTCAGCCCTATATTTTCTAGAATGTCTTCCTTTGCCATATCTTTAACAAGTTTCAACGGCTTATTTAGTACCATTTCGGTGAGCATCGAGGCACTCGCTTGACTAATAGCGCAGCCCCTTCCTTCAAACTTAATGTCCTTAATTTTATCTTCTTCAACTCTTAGATGCAAATCAATCTCGTCGCCACAGAGGGGATTACTATCGTGGATGCTGATGTCAGGGTTAGGTAGTCTACCCTTATTCCTAGGATTTCGGTAGTGGTCTAGAATTATTTCACGATAAATGTCATCGCTCATACCCTAAAGATTCTCCGTGCGTCATTGAGCGCATCAATAAATATATCGACCTCCTCTTTAGTGTTATAGATATAAAAACTTGCCCGAGAGGTTGCTGCCACATCTAGTCTCTCCATTAATACTTGAGCACAATGATGACCCGAACGTATTGCAACCCCATGCTCATTCATAATAGTGGCCAGATCGTGTGGGTGTATATCCGCTATATTAAATGATATAACCCCACCACGGTCGTTTGTGTTTAGAGGGCCATAGAGGATTACATCTTTGATATCTGCAAGAGTTGAAATTGCATATCTGGTGATATCGATTTCGTGGTCTCGCACTCTATCCATACCTATTCCGTTAAGATAGTCGAGCGCAGCGCCAAATCCAATGACGCCCGCCACGTTTGGGGTGCCGCCTTCAAATCTGTAAGGCAGGTCATTGTATATTGTAACCTGTTTATGTACCTCTTTTATCATATCCCCACCACCTATAAAGGGAGGCATTTCTTCGAGTATCTTTCGTTTCACGTACAATATGCCAACTCCGGTCGGCCCAAGCATTTTGTGGGCAGAGAATGCCAGAAAATCGCAATCTATTTTCTGTACGTCCACCGGCATATGAGGTACTGACTGCGCAGCATCCACAAGCACTGGGATACCATAACGATGAGCCATCTTTATAATTTCATTTAAAGGTAGAATGGTGCCCAAAACGTTTGACATTTCGCTTAGGGAGATCAGTCCTACTTTACCGGTCTCGAGAAAGCTCTTGTAGTCTTCCATTCTCAGATATCCACAATCGTCTACTCCGACGTAGCAAAGTTTTGCGTTTTTTTCTCTGCTAAGGATCTGCCAAGGAACAATATTACTGTGATGTTCCATTTCGGTTATTACAATAATTTCACCATCCTTCACGTATTTACGCCCCCATGCGTAAGACACGAGATTAATTGCCTCAGTTGCGTTACGAGTAAAAATTATTTCTTCTGTAGAGCGGGCATTGATAAATTTTGCAACCTTTTCTCGTGTCCGCTCATAGGCAAATGTCGCTTCTTCTCCCAATTGATGAACAGCCCTGTGAATGTTTGCATTGTAATTTGAATAATAATCTTGAATTGCGTTCATGACCGAGAGCGGTTTTTGGGTAGTAGCAGCGTTGTCCAAATAGACAAGTGTCTTATTCTTGCCAACTTTGCGCTTAAGAATAGGAAAGTCCTGTCTGATCTCATAGACACCGAGGGCGCTCTTCTGCATTCCTTTTATAACAACTCCTCAAGATATAAACCCATAGACTAGTGTGCTACTGAAGTAATTATCTTAGCAGTAGCAACTGCCGAATTCTAGTAACACACAAGTGGTGTATCTATTTAATAATGTCATATTTCTTCTTTCTTTGGAGTAAGCCATTGATGCTACTGTGGCGCGAGGCATGGATAAAGCCGTTGTCAGAATATGATTTAGGTTCCGAAAAATGCGCTTATTGTACTAAGAGGTTCAACGATCTAGACTTCGTTACTTCGTGTGAATTCTGTGAAATTGGAATTATGCATGATCTGTGTGCGAATACACACATTAACGCCCGCCATACTAATCAGGTGAATGCTAAAGTGGCGGCCCATAAAGATAAACCCTTACATGACTATCAGTGATTTGAGAATGCGGGTTCGATTATTGAAAATCGCATTTGTGTATGGTTACATCATTTCACCGGGACGAGCACTCATGTATACTCAGATAGTACTTCCAATTTATCAATGAAGTTTTAATCAGCGCTTGACATATAACCAGCATCTTGTGAAGCCGGTTTCAGTTGCAATTTCAGCGGGGTCTTGTTTACAGATATCCATGGCCTGAGGGCAGCGCTCATAGAAACGACATCCTGATGGAAGCCGTGTCAAATCCGGCGGATTGCCTTTGATGAATTCTAATCGCTTACTCTTCTCATGTAATGTGGGGATTGCAGATATCAAGGCCTGAGTGTACGGATGTTTTGGATTTTCGTAAATTTCCGAAGCCCTTCCTATTTCGACGAGTTGACCTGCATACATTATTGCGATCCTGTCTGCAATTTCTGAGATGATGCCGAGGTCATGTGTGATTAAGATTATCGTCATTCCGTTTTCCTTTTTTAACGTCTTAAGTAAATTAATTATCTGTGCTTGCACAACCACGTCGAGGGCAGTTGTTGGTTCGTCAGCAATAATAATATCTGGTTTCATGAGTAGCGCCATTGCTATCACTACACGCTGTTTCATTCCACCGCTTAATTCATGAGGATACCTTTTCGAGATTTCTCTATCAAGTCCAACCTGTTCTAACGATTCTAAAATACAATCTTGGATATTTCCTTTGAATTGATGTTGTTGCAAGATTTCACGCATCTGATCTTCTATCTTGTAAACAGGGTCAAGCGTGTTCATCGCCCCCTGGAAAATCATTGCAATTTTTTTCCAGCGAATCGATTTATTAAAATCATTATCAGACAGCTTTAGTATATCTATTCCGTCGATTATCACGTTTCCTCCTATGATTTTGCCAGGAGGTTGCAATGCCCGCAAGAGGGCAGACCCAAGAGTACTTTTGCCGCTGGCCGACTCACCAGCTATTCCCAGAGATTCGTTTTCACCAATAGCTAACGTAATGTTATCTAGTGCTTTCACAATGCCCTTGCTAGTAAAATAAGAGGCATTTAGTCCAACAACTGACAATTTAACATTCGATCGTTCTGTCATTCACCAATTGTATTTTATTTTAAACGTATAATAACCGATCTAAACATTCACAGTGAATTGATCATTCTGCTACTCTAAACTCATTCTAAATTGACCCCCTACAAAATCTATCCTATTATCTGCCAAGAGTATAAATTAATGCAAGCATTACTATGCCTACCTCACACCAGATGAGATTAAAAAATATCACGATAATAATTTCGATCCTCGTTGTAGTGACGGCTCTGATTATTACCCTCACAACATTCGAAGTTTCTCAAAATCGTGCTAATATAGGAACCCACAACAATAGACAGCCGATAAACACCCACTATCAAGATGCATCTCTTAGGCTTATTGCAATTCGTTCCGACGGATCTCCACTGGGCGGCGCAACATACTCAATTTCACCAAACCCTTTTGATAATTCGAGAAATTACATCACAAACGTCAATTCGCTTGGTGCCGGTGATTCAACGGTTGGAATTATTACGATGTTCTGATTGCGTCCAGGCAATTACAATGTAACAGAATTAAAAGCTCCAGGAGGCTACTTAGTAAATGAATCGACAAGAATGGTTAATTTGACCTCACAACATACTTCTACATCAGCCTTCGTCCATTCGACACCTTCGCACTCTCATAATAGCACTTCACCAACCAAAGATGTAAGTTACAGTGCTAAATTTGAATGCGGATCCGTGTACGGAAATAATGGTCCACTTCGACCAGGACATTATGACACCGATATTAGCGTTTTCAATAGTCAAGATTACACGGTACCTTTTCTATGGAACGCAGTTGTCAACAATGGCAAAAGTACTGCTTCTATTTTAAAGTCCCTCCAACCTCAGACATCTGCAGGTATAATCTGCAAAGATATTCTCGAATTGTTCAACATTCAAAATGACACTGGTAACCTATTGGAAGGATTCATCATAATACGACCGCAGGTCAATGCAGGCGGATTAGCATCATTTTCAGGCAGTAGCGCTACAGTATCTTCGCGCCCGCCAGCACCACAAAATCAACTCAATTTACTAAACGTGCAAGTATTTTATTCAGCGAATGCGCTCTTGACGCTCCCACATAATGTAACAATGGATAAAGTTTTATTTTCTATCTTAAATGACACTTCAGGAAAAATTCCAGCATCTATGCTCGGAAAAACATTGGATATTACACTCAAATCGCAGGTAAATCAGATCATCGATCCTGAATCTCAGGTTAGGACTATTTTAGCAGCCAAATATAACCTGTCGAATGTGGAACAAACGCATCTGAAGATTCAAATAATATCTGTTAGCCTAGGAACGAGTACAATGGTAGATGACCATGCGATTTCATCGCTACAAGTCAGGTCACAATAATCCAGTTGACATTTTTAAGAAATTAAGACCCTGTGATATACTATTATCAACCAAATATATAATTGGAATAATGTTAACTTAATTTATGAAAAGGAGTATTAGTTGAAGACGCCGATTTGTTCCTTTGATGCCAAGACTGGCGTTCTCTGTGCGGGATGTGAGGCCAAATTGGAAGCTGGGCAATTAAGTCCTATCGAAATTGAAGTAGCAATAAAGTTGACTCGACTTGCTGAAAGAGAGCAAGAGTTCAATACATTGTCCATGATCAGCGCGGCCAAATCCGGGGCGGACTCTGTTCTGTTCCTTAAGGGGTCTGACATTACCTTTCTAAGGTCAAATCCAGAGCTTTTAAAGAAAGCAGAGGCAGAATTTGGCGGAACAGTCTGGTTCATTGAGGCACAAGCGACGGACAGGAGATTTATTGAGAATCTATTTTTTCCGTCGAAAGTGCTCAACATGAACTTCTTTTGGCTCCCCGATGGCAAAAAGCTAACGAGGGTTTTAATAGATCGAAAAGACCCCAAGAATGAACCCAAGACCACAAGAATCCATGACATTGCAAAGGAGATTAGAGACGTCGATTTAATAATCGAATATGAAGCTTAAAGATATCAGATGAAATCATGATATGAATGTG
>Ga0207664_10002696_pt1 | contig 11780 bp, 8 predicted proteins | sample LARL83metaG_FD_184349 | JGI IMG/M metagenome (GOLD analysis project Ga0207664, IMG submission 184349) | Corn, switchgrass and miscanthus rhizosphere microbial communities from Kellogg Biological Station, Michigan, USA - LAR L8-3 metaG... | ecosystem: Host-associated > Plants > Roots >...
CATCGGCCATGCGCAGATCTATGACCGGATCGTTGAGGGGGACCCCGAGGGTGCCGCCGCGGCGATGTCGGAGCACATCATGGGCTCATGGCTCGCGCGCAGGCACAAGCGGTGAGCTGGCTCCCGCCAGGCAGAAATAACGGCATCTCCCGCGAAGCCCGTCTCCCGCCCCCCTAGGCGGCAGACGGGCTTCGTGCTGCGGTGAGGCAGCCGTCTATTGCTCAGACGTCATAGGTATGATGTCATCGTGTTACGCACCACCGTGAGCCCCGGAAGGACCCCGCATTGCGCCTTGCCCGTAGCCGCGCCGCCGGCACCATCGTTCCAGTCGCGGCCAGCGGCGATCACTGGTTCGACCTGAGCCCGCTCATCGCCGAGATCGGACCTGAGGCACTGTCGGCTCAGTCGCTGGATCGCATCCGCGCGGCGATCGAAGCCGGCCGGCTGCGGGAAGCAGAGACACCGACGCGGTACGCGCCGCCGCTCACCGGGATCGGCAAGATCGTGTGCATCGGGCTGAACTACAGCGATCACGCGGCGGAAACCGGTGCGACGCCGCCCGCTGAGCCGATCATCTTCATGAAGGCACCGGACACGGTCGTCGGTCCCGACGACGAGGTGCTGGTCCCCCGGCGATCGGTGAAGACCGACTACGAGGTTGAGCTGGCCGTCGTGCTCGGTGCCACCGCCCGTTACCTTGACTCGCCCGAAGCGGCGCGCGCGTGCGTGGCGGGCTTCGCGATCAGCAACGACGTGAGCGAACGGGAGTTCCAGACCGAGCGGGGCGGCCAGTGGGACAAGGGCAAGAACTGCGAGACGTTCAACCCGTTCGGGCCGTGGATCACGACCGCCGATGAGGTTGGGGACCCCCAGAACCTCAGTCTCCGGCTGCGGGTCAACGGAGAGCTCAGGCAGGACGGCAGCACTAAGAACATGATCTTCGCAGTCGACTACCTGGTCTGGTACCTCAGCCAGTTCATGACCCTGTACCCAGGCGACGTCATCAATACCGGCACCCCGGCAGGCGTGGCCCTCGGGCGGCCGGACAAACCGTACCTGCGCCCGGGAGACGTCGTCGAGCTCGAGATCGACGGCCTCGGGCGGCAGCGGCAGACCTTCACGGCGGCCTGATATGGACGAGCTCAAGGGACTGAGGGCGCTGGTGACCGGCGGTGCGTCCGGCATCGGCTTGGCCATCACCGCTACGTTCGCCGCCGAAGGCGCCGCCGTCGTGGTCCTGGACTTGGCCACCGAACGCCCGGATGCGCTGCCGGCCGAGGTGGGGTACGTCACGGCGAGCATCACCGACGACGCCGCCGTCCGCTCGGCGGTCGCCGCCGCGCTGGAGTCGCTCGGCGGGCTCGACATCCTGGTGAACAACGCCGGCGTCGGCGCGCAAGGGACGGTCGAGGACGCCGTTGACGAGGAGTGGCACCGCGTGCTCGACGTCAACGTGGTGGGCGCCGCGCGTGTCTCCCGCGCGGCCTGGCCTGCCCTGCGGGCTTCCGCCCACGCCGCCGTTGTCAACACCTGCTCGATCGCGGCGACCGCCGGGCTGCCCCAGCGGGCCGTGTACTCCGCCAGCAAGGGCGCGGTGGCCGCGCTGACCCGCGCGATGGCGGCCGACGGTATGCCCGACGGCATCCGGGTCAACGCCGTCAACCCCGGCACCGCCGACACGCCCTGGGTCGGTCGCCTGCTTGACCGCGCGCCCGACCCAGCAGCCGAGCGGGCCGCGCTGGAAGCGCGCCAGCCGCACGGCAGGCTGGTCAGCGCCGAAGAGGTCGCCCACGCTGCCCTGTATCTCGCGTCCCCGCGCGCCGGGTCCACGACCGGGACCGAGATCGCGGTCGACGGCGGCATGGCCGGCCTGCGACTGCGCCCGCGCGCATGACCGTGCTCGACGCCCACGTACACCTGTGGGACCTGGCCACGCGGCCGCAGCCGTGGACCGACGCGTTTCCCGCGCTGCAACGGTCCTTCCTGCTGCCCGAGCTGGAAAGAGTGCTGGCCGACCACGGCACGGACGCCGCCATTGTCGTCCAGGCCGGCGACACCGCCGACGAGACGCTTGACCTGCTCGCGCTGGCCGCCACCACGCCCCGGCTCGCTGGCGTGGTCGGCTGGGTCGACCTGGACGGGCCAGGCGTTGGCAGCGCCCTAGCCGCTCTTCGCGCGGCACCGGGCGGCAGCAAGCTGGTCGCGGTCCGCCACCAGCTTCAGGTTGAGCCAGATCCCCGCTACCTGGCCAGGCCCGGCGTGCGGAGCGGGCTCACTGCCGTGGCCGAGGCCGGGCTGGCCTACGACGTGGTGGTCTCGCCGTGGCAACTGCCACTCGTCGCCGAGACGGCGGCTGCCTTGCCAGACACGCGATTCGTCCTCGACCACGCGGGCAAGCCCCCGGTCGCCTCCGGTGACCTGCGGGCCTGGCGGGCAGACCTGGCCCGGCTGGCCGAGCTCCCCAATGTCGCGGTGAAGCTGAGCGGCCTGGTCACCGAGGCCGACTGGGCCACGTGGACCCAGGCCGAGCTGACCCCCGTCCTCGGTCACGCGCTGGCTTGCTTCGGTGCCGACCGCGCGATGGCCGGCTCCGACTGGCCGGTCTGCCTGCTGGCCGCAAGTTACGGCACTGTGCAGGCAACGCTTGATCCGGTCCTCAGCCGGCTCGACGCCCCCGGCCGTGCCGCCGTGCGCGGCGGCACCGCCGCGCACTGGTACCGGGTCGGCGGGTGATGAAGACACGCCCGCTGCGCGGCATGGCGGTCACCGAACTCGGATTCGGCGGCGCCTCCCTCGGAAACCTCTATACCGAGACGTCCGACACCGAGGCCCGGCTGGCTGTCGACGCGGCCTGGGACGGCGGCGTGCGCTACTACGACACCGCCCCGCACTACGGCCTCGGACTGTCCGAGCGCAGGCTCGGCGCGGCGCTGGCCGGCCGGCCGCGCGCGGACTACGTGCTGTCCACCAAGGTCGGGCGGCTGCTCGCGCCCAACCCAGCGCCGACCGGGTCGGACCTGGCCTCCGGCGGCTTCGCGGTCCCTGATGACCTGGTCAGGCGGTTCGACTTCAGCCGGGACGGCGTGCTGCGCAGCCTCGAGGCAAGCCTGGGCCGGCTCGGCGTATCCCGGGTCGATATCGTCTACGTGCACGACCCTGACGAGCACGTAGACCAGGCGATCACCGAGGCGGTCCCGGCCCTCGCCGAACTGCGCGCCCAGGGAGTGATAGGCGCGGTCGGCGTCGGCATGAACCAGTGGCAGGCGCTGCTGCGCATGGTCCGCGAGACCGACCTGGACGTGGTAATGCTGGCCGGGCGGTGGACCCTGCTGGATCGGTCCGGTGCGTCCCTGCTGGCCGCGTGCGCTGAACGCGGCGTCGCCGTCGTCGCCGCGGCGCCTTTCAACTCCGGGCTGCTCGCCCGCGACTGGCCGGAAGCCGATGCGCACTTCGACTACCGAAGCCCCTCGCCGGACGTCCTCGCCCGGGCCAGGTCGCTGGCCGGGATCTGCCGACGGCACGGCGTGCGCCTGCCGGCTGCAGCCCTCAAGTTTCCCCTGCGCCACCCGGCGGTCACCTCGGTGGTCGCCGGGCTGCGGACCGCCGCCGAGGTCAGCTCCGCCCTGCGGCTGCTGGCCGAGCCAGTGCCAGAGGCGGCGTGGGCGGAGCTGACGGGGAATCCCAGAACATGACACCGCGCTGGGCGCTGTATCGCGCTCGACCCGCATGTCGCACGTCGGCACTACCGTTCACCATCTTCGAGGGCACATCGGACATCCAGCGGATGCTGATCGGCCGGGCGCTCACGGGGCTAGACGTCCGCTAGCCTCGCGAGGTCCGGCCTCGCGGCCGCGAGACGTTAACTCGCGCCCCCATGACAGGAGGTGCGACATGAGCACAACTGCAGAAGAATCAGCAGTCGAGGAAGTCATGGGCCGGATCGCCGCCGACATGGGCGGCGCGCTGGGCGTCCTGCTTACTGCGCTCGGCACGCGCAGCGGCCTGTGGGCGGCGCTGGCCGGAGCGGGCCCGCTCACAGTGGACGAGGTAGCGGCGAAGGTCACCGTGGCGCGACCACTGGTGCGCGAGTGGCTCGCGTCCCAGGCTGCGGCCGGCTACCTAACCTACGACCCCGCAATCAGGACATTCACGCTGCCGGACGCCGTCGCCGCTGCCCTGCACTACGGCCCTGGCGGCCAGATTGTCGATGCCGGCGCGACGATGTTCAGCTCCATCGGCGCGGGGTTCGCCGAGTTCGCCCGGGCATTCGGATCCGGGCAGGGCTTTGGCTGGCACCAGCGCACGATCGAGCACTGGCACGGGCAGGATGCCTTCACCAGGGCGACGCTCCCGGACGAGCTCATCACGGCCGCGGTCGGCGCACTCCCGGACGTGGCGGCAGCCCTGGGGGCGGGCGGCTCTGTGGCCGACGTCGGCTGCGGCTACGGCGCACCGACCCTGGCCATCGCCAGGCAGTTTCCGGCGGCTCGAGTCCTCGGGATCGACTACCACGATGCCTCGATCGCTCACTGCCGGGCCCTGGCCGCACAGGCCGGTCTGGCGAACGCGCGGTTCGAGGTCATGGCCGCGACGGACCTACCCGGTACCGGATACGACCTGGTCACCTTCTTCGACTCGCTGCACGACCTGGGCGACCCCTTCGGCGCGCTGCGCCGTGCCCGGGCTGCGCTCGGCCAGACCGGGTCGGTGCTGCTGTTCGAGCCGGCTGCAGGTGACGATGTCGCCGCCAACCTGAACCCGAACGGGCGGATGTTCTACGCGGTCTCCACACTGATCTGCACGCCGAACGCGGTGTCGCAGCAGGGCCCGGCATCAGAAGAGCCGCTGGGTGCGCAGGCAGGGGAAGCCAGGCTGCGCGCGCTGGCCGCGCAGGCCGGGTTCAGCCGGGTGACCCGGCTGGACATCCCGGCTCCGATGAACATGGTGTTGGATCTTCGGCCCTAACCGGCCAGGATGAGGACATGAGCGGAGGGGGGCTCCTCGTCGGCCGGGAGTCGGCGCTGGCAGCGGCGGGCCTTCTCATGGCCGAGGCTCGCCGCGGCGCTGGCCAGTTCCTGCTGGTTAACGGCGAGGCCGGGATTGGCAAGACGGCGCTGCTGGCGGCGCTGGCGCGCAGCAGCGCCAGCGCCGGGGCCCTCGTCCTGAGCGGATTCTGCTGGCAGGGCGAGGGAGCGCCGCCGTACTGGCCTTGGTCGCAGGTGCTGCGCAGTAGTGACCTGCCTGCGGGTGAGCTGGGCGCGGCGGCGTGGCTGACGCAGCCCGCCGCGTCCAGGGCCGAGCTGCGCACCGCCGCGGAGGCCGCGCACGCTCAGTTCCTCCTGTTCGAGGCGGTGTCGGCAAGTCTGGCCCGGCTGGCCGCCGACCGGCCGCTCGTCGTGGTGCTGGACGACCTGCACTGGGCGGACGCGCCGTCGCTGCGGCTACTGGGGTTCCTGGCCCGGTCGCTGGCGGGTGACGCGGTGGCGCTGCTGGGCGCCTACCGGGATGCCGAGGCGCCTGGCGAGCTGCACGCGCTGGCCGCCTCGGCTCAGCAGCTAGCGCTGCCGGGCTTGGACTCAGCACAGGTCGGCGAGCTGGCTAGGTCGCTGGCGGGGGCGCATGTGCCACAGGAGGTCTGCGCCAGGCTCTGGGAGCGCAGCGGCGGCAACCCCTTCTTCGTCCGCGAGCTGACTAGGCTCCTGCTGGCCCAGGGGTCCGCACTGGACCAAACGGCCGTGCCGGCTGGCGTCGCGGAGACGCTCCGGCGCCGGCTCGCGCGGCTGTCTACGGATTGCATGAGCCTACTGGGCTGGGCCGCGGTCGCGGGCCGCGATATCGATCCCGGACTGATGGCGTTTGCGGGCGCGGTGGCGGATGAGACTGTGGCCAGGGCGCTACTCGATGAGGCCCGGGAAGCCGGAGTGGTGAGCGACGCACCCTCCGGTCCGCAGTTCGCCCACGATCTGTACCGCGAGGTGGTGGTGCAGGGCCTGGGCTCAGCGGCTAGGGCTCAGATCAACCTCGCAATCGGCTGTGCACTGCGGTCACGGCCGGGCCCGGCGGCGCGGATCGCGGCGCACCTAGCGGCCGCAGGCGGGCAGGCGCGTCCGGAGGCGCTGGAATACTCGCTCCGCGCGGCCAGGGAAGCGACGGCGCGGCTCGGACACGAGGAGGCGTGCGCGCATTACCTGCGTGCTTTGAAGCTGGTGGAGCTAACCGAAAACGCGGACTGTACCGAGATCCTGCTGGAGCTTGGCGTGTCCTATGCGCGGGTCGGCGAGACCGATCTGGCTAGGCAGCAGCTCCTCGCGGCGGCCGAGGCCAGTCGGTCGGTGGGCGACGCGGTGCGGCTGGCCCAGTGCGCGCTGAGTATGCAGATGCTCGGGAACCGGTCGGGTGCGCAGAACAGCGAGCTTCTCGGCCTGCTTGGGGAGGCGTCGCAGCAGCTCGCCGCCGCGGACGGCCCGCTGGCCCTGCAATCGCGGGTGCAAGCAGCACTGGCCAGGGTTATCAGGCACGGATCGGAGAGCCTGCCAGGCCCTGAGGTCAGGCAGGTCGCGCGGCGTGCGGTGGAACTGGCGGCTGCTTCGAATGACGCGCACGCGCTGGCCACGGCGAAGCTTGCCATGCAGGACGTCCTGTGGGTACCGGGCAGCGCGGCCGAGCGGCTGCCGATTATCGCCGAAATGCTCGATGCCGCCCAGGCGGCCGGTGATAGTGACCTTGTTGCCGAGGCGCACCTGCTCCGCGCGGCGGCATTGCTGGAGCTCGGTGACCCGGTCGGCCGGGACGAGATTCAGGCCTACATCGCCCTGGCGATGCGCCTGGGCCATGCGCGGGGCCGCTGGGGAGCGTTGACGCGGCGGGCCACGTATGCCCAGCTGGTCGGGCGGGTTGAGGAGGCGGCCCGGCTCGGCGAGCAGGGTCTGGAGCTCGGGCTGGCGATTGGCGAGCCGGACGCCATCGGCTGCTTCAGCACCCACCGCTGGGCGATGGTGGCTCTCGGCGTTGCCGAGCCGGGCGGTGAGCTGGAATCGAACCCTGACGATCCGCTCTGGCCGATGTTCCCGCTGTTCAGAGCCTGGGCGCCAGCTGCCCGCGGACAGGCCGCCGTCGCGGCGGCGGCGCTCGGGGACTTCAGCGTGCTGGACATCACGCCATGGACCGGCCTGGAAGCGCTCGCCGTGGCAGCGGTTGTCTTCGCAGTGGCAGGCTCGGATACCCAGCGCCGGTGGGTGTACGAGCGGCTGCTGCCTCACGCGGGAACCCACGTCGTCGTAGGTGGCTGCGCGTCTTACCACGCAGCCGTCGACTACCATCTCGGCGGCCTGGCTGTCGCACTGGGGGACATCTCTGCTGGCGAAGCCCACTTTCGCGCAGCCCTGGCCATGCACGAGCGGCTCGGAGCAGCCGGCTGGGCGCGCCTGTCGGCGCAGGCGCTCGCCGATCTGGAGCCCTGTTCCGGGCCGCCGGAGGCGAACGAGTTCCGGCTGTCCGGCGACGTCCGCTTGATCTCCTACAACAGGAAACTAGCTCAGCTCCCGGAATCCAAAGGGCTGCATGACATCGCGGTCCTCATGGGCGCCGGAGGGGCCGACGTGCACGTGCTCACCCTGGTGGGCCGCGAGCTGGCGCGGCTCGGCGCCGATCCCGTGCTAGACGACCGAGCCAAGGCCGAGTTCCGGGCGCGGCTGGACGACCTGGAGGAGGAGATCGATGATGCAGCGGCCGTCGGCCAGTCTGACCGGGCTGAGGCGCTCCGGGCCGAGAGGGCTGCTCTTATCCGCGAACTGGCTACGGCTGCGGGGCTCGGCGGCCGGGATCGGCGGCTGGGCGACGAGACCGAGCGGGCCCGCAAGACCGTCAGCGCGCGCATTCGCGATGCTGTGGCCAAGCTGGACCGCGTGCACCCCGAACTCGCCGCGCACCTGCGCGACGCAGTGCAGATGGGCACGGTGTGCTGCTATCGGCCGGCCGAGCCAACGTCGTGGCAGACCTAGCGAAGCTCTTAAGGCTGGCCAGCTTGCTGTCGGTGCGCTTGCCGTCGTTGACGACGGCAAGCGCACCAGGGGTCCTCCGGCAGCCCTAGACCCTCAGGGTCGTGTGGGTCAGCTCACGCGGGGGCGCTTGCCGCTCTCCTGGCTGGGCATGTGCTGGCTGGCGCCGGGGACGGTGGGCATAGGGAGTTGCGCGGCTTCGTACTGAGCCAGGTTGAACTGCCCCGTGGTGTCCGGCAGGACCGGCGCGTCCTGGACCTTGTTGAAGCGGAAGGCCGGGGTCAGGTCGCTGACGGTGCTCCGCCGCCACGCGCTGATGTTGGTCTCGGTCACGCCCGTGATGCGCTCGAGGAACTTCAGTTGCGAGGTGTGGTCGGATACCGCGGAGCAGACGTAGCCGCCCACGGTCCACGGCGAGACGATGATGCACGGCACGCGGAAGCCGAGGCCGACGGGGTAGCCGCCGCCTGCCATGCCGGTATTCGACGTCTTGAAGACGAACTCGTCGGGTGTCCCGGCCGGCGGGGTGGGCGGCGCGACGTGGTCGAACAGCCCGTCGTTCTCGTCGTAGCTGAGGATGAAGACGGTCTTGGCCCAGACCTCGGGGTTGGCGGCGATCGCGTCGATCTTGCCCGCGACGAACTGGGCGCCGGCCGCCGGCAGCCCGGCCGGGTGCTCGTCGTAGCCGGCCGGCGGGAGGATCCAGCTGACGGTCGGCAGCGAGTCGTTGAGGCAGTCGTACTCGAACTGGCCGAGCGGCTGGGTCGCTACGCCGTTGTCATAGATCGGGTCGCCCGGCTGCGCCTGCGCGAACTCGGTGAACTTGCTGATCGCGGAGGCGCCGGTGAGGCTGCCAGGCTGGCGGTAGATCTTCCAGCTGACGCCGGCGTCGGACAGCCGCTTCGGGTACGTCGTCCAGGAGAACTGGTCGGCTGGGCCGCTAGTGGTCAGTGAGGGGCCGCCGGCCAGGCCGTTCGGGTCGATCGTGCCCGACATCCACATGTGCCGGTTCGGGCCGGTGTCGCCGATGACTGAGCAGTGGTAGTGGTCGAGGACGGTGAACGCGTCGGCGAGCGCGTACTGGAACGGGATGTCCTCCCGCGTCAGGTAGCCCATCGTGTAGGGGGCGTTGACGGGGCCGTCTGCGGCGGTGTGCGCCGCCAGCCAGTTGTCCATCTTGCCGCCGTTCCACGCGAGGTGCTGGACGTCCCAGGCGTGGCTGGTCGAGGGAATCGCCTGGGCGGCGGAGATCGTGGTGTCGAGCCGGTACGGCAGCAGGTACCCGGCGGGGTTGGCCGGGTCGGGCTGGTAGAAGACCGTGCGGCCGTTCGGCAGCCTCAGCGGCGCGGGGTCGTCGAAGCCTCGCACGCCGGACAGCGTCCCGAAGTAGTGGTCGAAGCTCCGGTTTTCCTGCATCAGCATGACGACGTGCTTGATGTCGCCGAGCCCGCCGTGGCCGGCGTTCGACGGCGGGTCCGCAAGGGCCTTGCGGACGTTGGGCGGCAGGGCGACGGAAGCCGCGGCGAGGGCCGCCGCCGTGGCGGCGCCGCCTAGCAGCCGGCGGCGGGTCGTCCCCGAGCCGGCTTCCTGGTCCTGCGACATGGGCGATCTCCTTGCTAGTGGCGGGGAAGCGATCGCGAGGAACTGGCCTCACAGGCGACAGGAGGGGCCCGTCGCTCGCTTGCGTGCCCTGCAAGTTGACTCGGGTCAGGTAAACACCGGACGCCTAGCGGCGCGCCGCCGACTGACCGCCTGTGGTACATCAGGAACCGCTGCGCCTGAAGTTCACCACCTTTCCCAATGGACAGCCCGGGACGCCCGCGTCACGCCATCACGCCGCCTCGGGTTGAGGGCGAGGGCGGATGGAAGGTTTTTTGCAGTCCCCGCACGGCGAACTGCGGCGGGCTAATATCCCCGAAGGCGGGGATGTCCGGGCAAGCCGGACACACTGGATCGCCCGTATTCCGTACGGACGCGGGCGGGCATGCCCGCGCGGGTGTAGGGGGAGGCATCTGTGCTGCGGGTGGTGTCGCTGGGTAGTGACGTTCCGGGTGTTTTCGCGGTTGGGACAAACGCTAAGGGCGTCTTTGCGTTCGGCACGCTGGCTACCGGCGTCGTAGCGGTCGGCTGGGTGGCGACCGGAGTAATAGCGATCGGGCAGCTGTCCCGGGGCGTCATCGCGGTCGGGCAGGGGGCGGTCGGGCTGATCGCCGTGGGTCAGATCTCGGTCGGGGTGCTGTGGTGCATGGGGCAGGTGGGGATAGGCGGGACCGCCGGCCCCAACCAGGCGGTGTATGGCCTGTTCCCCCGGCCACGGCGGGAGCGCGTCCTGGCCTGGCTGCGGCGCGAGCCGTGGGACAGCATCCCGGTAAGCCACCGCAGGCCAGCCCGGCGGCAGGCGCTAAGCGCCACCGTGCTGGCCGGGCTGGGCGTCGGCTGGTGGTTCGCCGCCGGCCAGGCTCTCGTGACCGCCCTGTTCTAGCGTCGTGAGCGGCGACGGCGCCGTCGGGCGCGGGACGCGGGGCAAGGCGCGCACCCGAACAGCCCTTCTGGTGATGCCCTTATTGTCCGAAACATGCCGGTTAGTTCGTGCATGGTGCCATAACCGCGTCCATGGCTGCTGATGTGCAGGTTTTCGGATCAATCGGTAATTCTGTGACCTTGTCCGAGTTTTCCGAAAGAGGAACAATGTCGGCTGGGTGGCCTGCCCGGCAAAACCAACGAATGCCGCATTTAACCGCGACAAGGAGAACGTATGCCGAGATTCCGTCCACCAATCGCGCTCGCCATCGGTGCCGTGTCCCTGGCCGGGGCCGGTCTGGTGCCCACGGCGCTCACCAGCAGCGCTGCGGCCGCGCCCCTGTCGCAGAAATGCTCAGCGGGAGCGCGCGCGCTCGCCCCGTCCGGGTCGCGCTTGTATCCGGAGACGGGCAATGGCGGCTACCAGAGCATTCACACGAGCGTGCACATGGTGTACGACGCAGATGCCAACACCTTCCTGTCCGGCAACAACGTCGCGCTGACCGACCAGGCGACGCAGTGCCTGACCAGTTTCAGCCTGGACTTCGAACGGTCCTCCGCCAACACCAGCGCCGGGCCGGACATGACCGTCAACTCGGTGACGGTGAACGGCAAGCCCGCCCAGTTCACGTTCGTCCAGCCCACCTATCCCGGCGACCCCAACGGTCCCGACGACCCGAACCCGCTCGCGCACGAGGCGTCGCAGACCAATCCGGTCGGCGGCCCAGGGGGCAACCCCCTCCCGCCGGCCTGCACGCCGGAACTCGACGACTCACAGGGCGCTGATGCGCTTGACGGTACCCAGTGCCCGGCCAACAAGCTGGTCATCACGCCCGCCGTGCCGATCAAGAACGGCGACCAGTTCACCGTGGTAGTCCATTACACCGGCAGGCCAGGCGTCCACAACGACGGCGACGGCAGCACCGAGGGCTGGTTCGCGGCGACCGGCGGGAGCTTCGTGACCACTGAGCCGGTCGGCACCGAGGACTGGATGCCGCTCAACGACTACCCGGCTGCCAAGCCGGCCTACGACTTCTACGACACGGTCAACGCGGGCAAGACCGCGCTGGCCAACGGCGAACTGAAGTCGGTCACCGAGCACGCCCCGGACAGCCAGTTTCCGGCCGGGTCGGTCACGGACCACTGGGCTTCGGGCGCGCCGGTCGCCAGCTACCTGGTCGAGAACAGCGTCGGGAACTACACGCTGACCTCCCGTAAGGCCACCGACGGGCTCACCTACTACGAGGCGCAGGACAGCTCGAT
>Ga0207664_10002699_pt1 | contig 11773 bp, 10 predicted proteins | sample LARL83metaG_FD_184349 | JGI IMG/M metagenome (GOLD analysis project Ga0207664, IMG submission 184349) | Corn, switchgrass and miscanthus rhizosphere microbial communities from Kellogg Biological Station, Michigan, USA - LAR L8-3 metaG... | ecosystem: Host-associated > Plants > Roots >...
GCTCAACGCGCTGGGAAAGTCGGTGTCGTCGCCCTGGGACGGACTCCGCGACGCGAGGTTCTGGGTGCACCGGGCCAGGTAGTCGCTGTTCGGGCTCACGCTGACCGTCGTCGGCTGGCACACCACGTCCACCGGGGACTGGCCGGCGCCGCCGTTGCGTCCGGCGAACCCGACCACCGCCAGCTGCGAGCCCGTGGACGGGTCGGCCTGCACGATGGTCTCGGCCGCCGCGCGTTCGGCCGCCACCCCGGCGTCGGTCAGCGAGCCGGACTCGTCGACGAGGACGACCACGCCGACCGGCTGCGGGTCGATGGCCGGCGTGTCGGCGGCGGCCGGTGCGGTCATTGCCAGGGCGTCGGCGAACAAGGCGACGAACAAGGTGGTGAGCAATGCGCTCAGGAACTTGCCACGGGCCATTACGGTACATCCGTTTCTCGAAACAAATGTGGCCTGACTGTGTCGAACGACAACCCGCAATAGTGGCAAACCCGACGCGACCATAACACCGCTGGCCAGGCATTCCGACGCGTGACTGCGTTCCGACGAGTTTTTGTCAAGGGGCCACCCTGCGTTCCGATCATGCTCCGACGGGAACGGAGCGTAGGGCAGTTCGTCGCAACCTGTGCACCCGAACGGGGATATGCCACCTTGTTGTCCACTGTTTGTCGCGGGTGACAAAAGGTAAGATCGCGCCGTGCGTATCGCGTTCGGTGCTGACGACGACAACGAGTGTGTCCGGGCCGTGCTGGCTCATCTGCGATGGGTCGCGGACGTGACCGTCCTGAGCGACGGCGAGAAATGGCCGGAGTTCGCGCGGGCCGTCGGCGAAGCCGTCGTCGACGGTGATGCCGACTTCGGCGTCGTGATGTGTTGGACCGGCACCGGGACCACGATCGCGGCGAACAAGGTCGTGGGCGTGCGGGCGGCCCTGGCGTGGGAACCGTGGATCGCGGCGAACGCCCGGCGCTGGAACGACGCGAATGTGCTCGGGTTGAGCCTCAAACGCCTGGCGCCGGACGTTGCCGTCGAGTGCGTGCGGGCCTTTCTGGAAGTGACGGCCTACGACCCCGACGAGGCCGCGAACATCGACGCCATCCGGCCGTTGTGACTGTTTACTCCCGGGTGCCGAGCACACCCGCGAGTTTCCGCGGCAGCACCGCCCATGCCGGGATCAGCGTCGCACACCCGACCAGCAGCGCGGCACCGACGATCACGACCACATAGACACCGACGGGCCCGGTCGGCAGCACGTGCTGAGTCGCCGTCAGGCTGAACGGCACCAGGGTCGCGGCCGACACCACGGTGCCCAGCGCGATGCCGACCAGCGCGACCACCGCCGTCTCGACACCCATCATGCGCAGGACCTGTCCCCGGCTCGCGCCGACCAGTCGTTGCAGGACGAACTCCCGTCGCCGGTCCGTCGTCGCGATGATCAACGTGTTGATCAGGGCGATGATCGCGTAGAGCGTGATGATCCCGGCGAACAGGTACATCACCCACGCACTCGTCTGCGTGTCCGCGTCGTGCGCCGCGCCGATCGTCGCCCGGTCGGCGACCCCGATGCCGACGTGCGGCCCGGCGAACCCGGTGAGCACGGCCCGCAACCGCGCCATGTCCGTGCCGGGCGCGGCCCGCACCAGGATCTGTGGCACCAGACCGTTCGTGGTGTGCGGCGCCACCAGACTCGCCGGCATCAGGACCTCGTCCTGCCCACGCGGCGGCGCCAGCAACGCGACGATCCGCACGTCGACCGGGACGCCGTCACCCATGTACAGCGTGACCCGATCGCCGAGGCCCCCGTGCATCGAGCTCGCGTCCGCAGTGGACAGTGCGACGCTGTCCCCGGTGAGGTCAGTGTGGGCTGTCAACGCTACTCTCGGTAGTCGGCGTACGGGGGTTACGGAGATCTTTGTAATAGGTAACCCGGCGCATGGAAATTCGCCGGAAAGAGATGTCGATAATACTCTGCGTATTGGTTTCGATGATCGGTGGAACTCGATCGGATTGGCCAGGTTGCGGCACGTCAGGGGCTGACGTATACCGGATGGCCTGATCTGGCAGTCGAGCATGGGAGATCATCATGGCATTTGATCCGAGTCAGATTCTCAACCTGGTCGGGCAGCTGGGTGGAAACCATCAACAAGCGGCGCAGATGCTACAGAACGTGACCGGACAGATCGATCCGAACCAGCACTCGGGCATGTTGCAACAGCTCGGAATCGATCCGCAGCAGTTGGCGTCCGGTGGTTACCAACAGCATTTCGACGCCCAGAACCAGTCGGGATACCAAGGCACCGGCCAGCCCGGTCAACAGGGCGGCTTCGGCGGTCAAGGCGGGTATGACCAGGGCGGTCAGCAAAGCTTCGGCGGCCAGCAGGGCTACGGCAGCCAGGGTGGCTACGACCAGGGCGGTCAACAGGGCTACGACCAGGGCCAGAACTACTGATCCGGTGCGGGGAGGGCGGCCGCCGGGAGACCGGCCACCCTCCCCGCGCGCACTCGGCTCGACGGATCGGCCAACTGGGCGCCCGTGTGGATCATCGGTTCGGGTGCGGTTCAGCACTCGCCGGGTGCGCCACGGCGCGCCGTGCGCGGTCGAGGTGGCGTGCTGCCGCCCGCTCCCGGTGGTTGTCCATCGTGGCGCCAAAGAGTTCTACCGCTCTGCGGTGCGCGGCAACGGCATCCTCGAGCCGGTCGAGTCGGGTCAGTGTGCGGCCGAGGTGGTCGGACGCCATGCCCTCCCGATGCTGGTCCCGCATTTCCTGGAAGATGCGCACCGCTTCTTCGTGGCACGCGACAGAATCCGCGTACCGCCCGACCCGGCGCAGCACCTTGCCGAGGTTGTCCGTCGCCCTGGCCGCACCGTGGCGATCATGCAAGTCGCGGAACAATGCGATGGCCTGTTGGTGGGACTCGATCGCCGCCGCATAACGTCGTGATCGGCGGAGGGCCAGCCCGAGACTGTCGAGCGTCTCGGCCGTCCGGGACGTGTCGTCGCCCGCACGGAAGATCCGCAATGCCTCCTCGTGGCTCGCGATCGCCTCGTCGTACCGGTGGATCCAGCGGAGCACGAGCGCGTAGTTGTCCAGCGCGACCGCCTCACCGTGCCGATCGCCGGCTGCCAGGAACGCACGCCGCGCCCTGGCGTGGTGGTCCATCGCCTCGGTGAAGCGCCGGGTCTGCCGGTACACCAGTCCGAGACTGTTCAACGCCTTCCCGATTCCATACAGGTCGTCCAGTTCGGTGAACGCTGCCAGTGCATGTTCGTGCTTATTGACGGCTTCGTCGAAACGACGTAGGCGCCGCAGGGCGTATCCCTGTGACATCAGGGCTTCGGCCTGGCACGGTAGGTCATCCAGGCGGCGCGCGGCCGACCACGCCAACGAACTGAGCATCAGCCAGTCGTCGAGCCGTCGTTCCCGTTTCATGAACCGCTGCATGAGCAACGGGAGATCGCGAGCCGTCTCCGGGTCGTCCTCGGCGGCGGTGCGGACGACGGCCAGCAGATTGGGATACTCGATGGTCATCCAGTCGTTCGCCGCCACATAGTCGGTCAAGGAAGAGCCGACAATCCCGGTGTGGTCCAGGTGGTTGTTCGCAGCGCGTGTCATGGTCACATAGTGATTCGACAACCTGTGCCACGCTTCGGCTCGGTCATCGTCGGCGTGATTGAGTTCGCCGTGGTGCAGGGAGTGCAGCCGGATCAGGTCGTGCATGCGCCATCGGCCGTAGTGGCTTCCGACGTCGACCAGGTGCGCGTCGTGCAGTGCGTCGAGGTCGCGTCGGGTGTCCGGCTCGGGGCGGCCGTCCAGCGCGGCCGCGGCCGACGTCGCGATGTGCGGTCCGGAGTGGACGGACAGCAGCCGGAACAGACGCGCCTGACTCGGTGGCAACCGTAGATACGACGCATCGAACGCGGCCAGCACGGTGCGATCGGCATACGTCAGTTCCGCGAGGCGGCTGTCCGGACGAGCCAGATCGGCCGCCATGGTGGCCAGTGGCTTGGCCGGGCTGGCCGCCAGCGCGGCCGCGACCACTCGCAATGCCAGAGGCAGCCCGGCACACAGTTCGGCGAGTCGCTGAGCGTTGTCCGGGTCCGCGGCCACCCGCGTGTCGTCCGGACAGCGGACGGCCAGCGCCTTTTCCAGCAGTCGCACGGCCTCGGCAGAAGGCAGGGCGTCCAACGACAGCAGACGCGCGTCGAGATCCGCCAGTCGATGGCGGGACGTGACGATCACCGGATGCGTTGCGTCGCCCGGTAGCAACGGGCGGACGTGCTCGCTGGTACGCACGTTGTCCAGGACGACCAGCACGCGCCGGCCTTCCCGCGCGTAGGCCGACAGCACGGACCGGTACAACCGGCTCCGGTCGGGCACGTCCGCCGGAATGTGTTCGCCCGGCACACCGACAGCATGTAGGAAACCGGTGAGGACCGGCCCGACGCCCACCCGCCGGCCGGGATCGGGGTCGTAGTCCAGCATGTCGACGAACAGCACACCGCCGGGCAGCCAGTCGCGTCCGAGAGCCGTGCGCGCGGCCTGGATGACCAGCTGCGTCTTGCCGACCCCACCCATGCCGTCGACCACCGCGACCGACGGCGGGCCCGAGTCGGGCGCCAGGTGGTCGAGCAGCCGTGTCAGGTCGTCGTCCCGGCCGGTGAACGTCGCTGATCCGGGCGGCAGCCCGGACATTGCCAGCGGCACCTGGAACGGCAGCCGGAGCGTGACGGATCCGATGTCGCGCGCCTGAACCACGGCGGAGAAATGTCCGCCGAGGATTTGATTGTGCGAATCGTATCCGTCCGGCTTGACGTGCATGCCGGGAATTCTAGTGACGCATCGTGTTCAGGAGTCCGGCTTGTTCATCGTGTCGAGCGCGGTCCGCGCGGCGGCGATCACGTCGGGCCATGTGGGATGCGACAGGTACGTGCCGTCCGGGCTGGAGCCGAGTTCGTCCAGCAGCGGACCCAGTACCTGCTGCAACGCCCGGAGTGCCGACACCTCATCATCGACGATCACCCGGCCGACCGCGGTCGACGGATCGGGCAGGACCTTGCAGTCGTCGTAGAGAATGTGGACGTTGAGCATGAGGTCGTCGTAGTAGTCGACGCCGGGCTCCTCGACACCCCAACGCGTGCGTTGATGCCGCGGGTCGGCGAGCGCCTGCAACGCCGACAGCAGCTGATCACGCATTTCGGGATACTGTACGTTGATCATCACGGGGTGTTCCAACTCCTCGCAGCGCCACCGAGCAATCCGTTTATACGGCACGACCTGGTGACCGGCGGACGGTAATGGCGAAATTGGGCCGGACAGCCGCACGGCCCGCCGGTCCGGTGTTCGGCTGACGTGGGCGGCCGGGCCTGGAATCATGGTCGCGAGCGATGAGGTTGGTGATGCCGTCTTGACGAGCGGTGATGAGGGCAAGATGTCCGGTGCGCAGCCGTCGTTCGGTGAGGTGCTGGCGGCGACGCGCGGTGCGATGGAGCGGCTCGCCCGGACGCGCACCCAGGCCGAGCAGGTGTCGGTGACCGAGACCTCGCCGGACGGGCACGTCACGGTCACCGTGAACTCCGGTGGCGTACCAACTGATCTGCGGATCACCGACGATGCCTTGAGTCAGACCGGCGCGCAGGTCGCCGCCGCGGTCATGGCCACGATGCGCCAGGCGCAGGGACGGCTCGCAGGTCGCATGAGCGAGGTCATGCAGACCACCATGGGTGACGACAAGGAGACCATGGACCGGGTGCTGACCGTCTATCGTGATCGATTCCCGGAACCGGAACCCGACGAACCGTCGCATTCCACACCGAACACCGAAATGCGCTTCGAACCGGCGATGGACGAACCGTCCGCTCCCGCGCCGACCCATCGCCGACCGCGACACGCCGCCCCCGATGACGACGACTGGGACACCGGTGGCTCGATCATGAAGTCCTGACGGCCGACGGGAACCCGTGACGCGCTCGGCGCGTCCGACCATCGCTGGCAGGTCAGCCGTCGCACGACGGCACATAGGAGTGTTGGCGATGGCGATTGATGATTTACCCGGTCCGGTGGTCAATTTCCTGAATGTGATCGGCGTGCCGTGGCCGTACATCGACGAGGACACGGTGTTCCAATTCGGCACGCTGACCCGACAGTTCGGGCAGGCGGTGCAAACGACCCACCAGGAAGCCACGCAGTCCATCGCCGGGATCGCCGCCGCGCACCAGGGCGCGTCGACCCAGGTGATGCACTCCAAGTGGGCGAGCATGTCCGAGCAGCACGTGCAGGAACTCGTCACCGGCTGCGGCATCCTCGCCGACGCACTGGATGTCGCCGGCGGCTACATCATCGCGCAGAAGGTCGAAGCCATCGCGACCCTGATCGGGATGGCTGCGGCCTTCGTCGCCGACCAGGCCGCCGCCGTGGCCACGTTCGGGCTGGCCGAGGCCGCGGTGCCGCTGATCATCGAAGCCGCCGAGGCGCTGGTGAAATCGCTGATCATGGACCTCCAGCAGTACATCATCGGGAAGGTCATCGAGGCCGCGGCGAAACCCCTGTTCGCGAAGGTCGAGGACGCCATTTCCGGGCTCGACTGGTCCAACGCGAGCGGGGGCGCCAGCGGTTCGTCCACCGGGTTCGCCATGGACGCCGCCGCGGTCCGCACCCAGATCGCGGCCCTGCGCACCCACGCCGACACCATGCGGTCGCACGGCCAGACCTTCCAACAAGGCGTGCGGGGGTTGAACTTCTGATGGCCGGGGGAGAACTGTCCGCGGTGTTCAAGGGGTTGGCCGAGGACGCCGACCAGGCCGCCGGCAACATCGCGAAGACGATCGCCGAGGCGACCGAGAAGGCCGCCGACAACGAGGAGGCCAACCTCGGGCGCACGCTCGACACCGAGGCCGCGAACGTCAAGGCGTTCGAGGACATCCGGCCGGGTGACGGCGAACCGCCGGTCAGCGCCCCGACCGGTCCGCACGACTCCTTCCCGGGCGAGCCCGACGACGGCATCGGCGGCAACAACCCGCCCGGCGGGGACAAACCGACCGACGGCATCCCGAAGAGCGGCGAACCGGTGGACGTGTCGACCGGGGCGATGCTCCAGTCGCAGACCGACATCATGCTGCCCGGCGTGCTGCCACTCGTGATCGCCAGGACCCACAAGTCGTCCTACCGCGTCGGCCGGTGGTTCGGCCGGTCATGGGCGTCCACAGTGGACCAGAAGATCGAGGTCGGCGACGACGCCATCCATTTCGCCGCCGACGACGGAATGCTGCTGACCTACCCGGTCCCGCGTGACGGCACTCCGGTGCTGCCGATCGAGGGCGCGCCATACCGATTGGCCCGCGCCGCCGACGGCGGTCACACCGTCACGAACCGGCGGCTTGGCCAGACCATGCACTTCGCGCCGACCGGTACCCGCCGCCGGCCGATCACGGCCATCACCGACCGGAACGGCAACCGGATCGACTTCGAGTACGACCGACATGGCGTCATCACCGACATCCGGCATTCCGCCGGCTATCACATCGCGGTCGACACGACCGACGGGCTCGTCACGCAACTCCGGCTGCGCGATCCCGACAACGGCCCGGACACGGTCATCACGCGGTACGAGTACAACGACCGGCGGCAACTGGTCGCCGTGCTCAACTCGTCGGACCTGCCGATGCGGTTCGACTACGACGTCGACGGCCGGATGACGAGGTGGGAGGACCGCAATGGCATGTGGTACCGCTACACCTACGACATCGACGGCCGATGCGTGCGCGGCGAGGGCAAGGACGGCTGTTTCGACTACACGTTCGACTACGACCGGGACGACCTCGTCACCCGGGCCACCAACTCCCTCGGCCATACCACCACGTATCAGCTCAACGACCGGCTTCAGGTCGTCGCCGAGACCGATCCGCTGGGCAACATCGTCGTGTCCGAATGGGACGCGCACCATCACCTGCTCGCCCGCACCGATCCGCTGGGCCGCACCACCCGGTTCGCCTATGACGCGTACGAGAACCTGACCGCCGTCACGCCGGCGGCCGGCAGCCCGACAGTGCTGGCCGAGTACAACGCGTTCGGCCTGCCGACGCGGGTGGTGCAACCCGATTCCGGTGTCTGGCACCAGGACTACGACGCCGTCGGCAACCGGATCGCGGTCACCGATCCGTCCGGCGCCACGACCCGATATGCCTACCGCGCCAACGGATGCCTGACGTCGGTCACCGATCCGACCGGGGCGACCTGGCAGGTAATGACCGACGCGGCCGGCCTCGCGCTCGCGGTCGAAGGCCCGGACGGCACCACGACCCGTTATCTCCGAGACGCGTTCGGCCGGATCGTCGAGATCGCCGACTCGGTCGGCGGTGTCACGGCGTTGGCATGGACGACGGAGGGGCGGCCGATCGCCAGGACGTCCTCGTCCGGCGCGACGGAAACCTGGGCGTACGACGGCGAAGGCAATCTCGTCCGGCACACCGACCCGGCCGGCAACGTCACCCGGACCGAATACGCCCACCTCGACGTGCCGTCGGCGCGGACCGGCCCGGACGGGGCGCGGCTGACGTTGCGCTACGACACCGAACTGCGGCTGACGGAGGTCGTCAATCCGCAGGGCCTGACCTGGCGCTACCGTTACGATCCGGCCGGTCGGCTGATCTCCGAGACCGATTTCAACGGCCGGTTGCTGCGCTACGGCTACGACCGCGCCGGACAACTGGTGAACCGGGTCAACGGCGCGGGACAGGTAGTGCGGTACGCGTACGACGCGCTCGGCCGGATGATGGAACGCGAGGCCGACGGCGCGACCACCACGTTCGAACACGATCCGCTCGGCCGGCTGATCCGCGCGATCGGTCCACACGCGACACTGGCCTACCAGCGCGATCCGGTCGGTCGGGCGATCGGCGAGACGGTCAACGGTCGCACCGTCCACTCGACGTACGACGCGGCCGGCCGGCGGGTTCGGCGCGTGACGCCGTCCGGATCGAACAGCGAGTGGTCGTACGACCGTGCCGGCAACCTGGCCGGCGTGACCACGGCCGGACGTTCGCTGCGGTTCCAGCGCGACGGGGCCGGCCGGGAGATCCGCCGTCAGTTCGGCGCCATGGTGCTGGACCAGAGTTGGGACGCCAACGACCGGTTGGTCGAGCAGACGCTGCACGCCGGAGGGCGGCCACAGCCGGCGCAGTGGCGGCGCTACTCGTATCGCGACGACGGCCACCTGGTCGGTGTGGACGACTTGTTGGGCGGTTCGCGTCGGTTCGCGCTCGATCCGGCCGGGCGGGTGACCGACGTCCAGGGCGCCGGGTGGACCGAACGCTATGCCTACGACGCCGCCGGCAACGTCGTGGACGCGTCCTGGCCGGCCGTCGGACCGGCGATCGGGACGCGGGAGTATCGCGGCACGCTGGTCATGCGAGCCGGTGCGACCCGGTACCAGTACGACGCGCAGGGCCGCGTCGTGATGCGCCGGCGGACGCGGCTGTCCCGCAAGCCCGAGACGTGGCACTACACCTGGAACGCCGAAGATCAACTCGTGGGTGTGGTCACCCCGGACGGCCAGCGATGGCGGTACGGCTACGACCCGTTGGGCCGCCGGATCGCGAAGGAACGGATCGGCCCGGACGGCACCACCGTCCTCGCGCGGGTCGACTTCACCTGGGACGACACGACGCTCGCCGAACAGGCCGCGTGGGACGCGCGGCAGCCCACCGCCAGCGTCACCACGTGGGAACACGACGGGACACGCCCGATCAGCCAGACCGACCGCACCCAGTGGCGGCAGGCGTCGCAACAGCAGGTGGACGAGCGGTTCTACGCGATCGTGACCGACCTGGTCGGCACGCCGAGCGAACTGGTGGACGAATCGGGAACGGTGGCGTGGCGGTCGCGAACCACGCTGTGGGGCGACAACGCGGCCGCGTCCGATGTTGGCCCCAGCACGCCGTTACGGTTTCCCGGCCAGTATTTCGACCCGGAAACCGGATTCAACTACAATTATTTCCGCCACTACGACCCGGAAACCGCGCGCTACGCGTCGGTCGACCCGTTGGGTCTGGCCCCGTCGCCGAATCCCAATGCCTATGTGCGTAATCCGCACACGTCGTCGGACCGGCTCGGCCTCGCACCCGACTGCGCGGTCATCGGCCGGTTGCCGGACACCGCGCCGTACCTGGGGCAGCCCGGCTACGACGTGCTGGACATACCCGACTGGACGTTGGACAAGAACGACCAATGGGTGCAGGACATCATCGACCGGAACGGGAAGGTCCTGGTCGCGTCGGATCCGGCCGGGAATCTCTGGGACGACGTGAACAATCGCGAAACCGTTTTCGCGCGGGAACTCAGAATGTTGCAGAATGCCGGGTACGGTCCGTTCCCGCCGGGCAAGGGCGATATACTGACACCCCCGGGCGGCCCGTGACCAGGAGGCGGTTGATGCTGACGTCCCGTGACCTGGACATCCTCGAACCCAGGTCCAACGCGGGATATCTGGGCCTGCCGCTGCCGTCGCCGCGGGACGCCGAGATCACCGCGGTCCTCGGTCGGGCCATGAACGACGGCGAACTGGTTCAGCTCGCGGAACTGGTGCGCGGACCGCAGACGGCCGTGCTGCGCGCGTTCGCCGAACGCATGGCGTCACTCGCCGTCCGCATCGGTGAGCCGGCTACGTTGCGCGGCGGCCTACTGTCCGCCGCCGTCGTGACGGCCGTGCCCGGCGTCGACGGCCGCGAGGTCCTGTTGATCCTCCCGCTGCTGTGGCACAGCGCCCGCCGGCTCGACCTCGACCCGGCCGCCGAATTCGCGGCAACGGCCGACGTGTTCCCCCCGGCGGCGACGGCGTTGCGACAGTTCGCCGCGCGTAAGCCGGAGGACCAACGGATCGAGGCGATGGGCTACGTCGAGTCGACCGACGACGGCGGTTTCCGTTACGGGCGCACCTGGTAGCTCACGCGGCGGCCATTGCCACTTCGAACCTGCGGGAGACATGCCGTGCTGTGCGTGTTCGACGTCAACGAAACCCTGCTCGACCTGACGGCGATGGACGACCTGTTCGCCGGCATGACCGGTACGCCGTCGGCCCGGCGGGAGTGGTTCGACCTGGTGATCCGCACCGCACTGACGGTGACCGCGGCCGAGAGCTACCGGGACTTCGCCGAAATCGCCGGCCTGGCCGCCGCCACCGTGCTGGCCCGACACGGCCGCCGGGCAACGGACGCGGACCGGCAGGCGATCGGTGCGGGCCTGCGGTCGCTGCCCGCCCACGCCGACGTGCCCGGCGCATTGGACCGACTGAGCATCGCGGGGGCGCGGATCGTGGCGTTGACCAACTCGCCGTTGGCCACCGTGGAAGCCCAGTTGACGCACGCCGGCATCCGCGACCGCTTCGACGGGGTGTTCTCGGCCGAGGAGGCCGGCGCGCTCAAGCCCGCGCCCGCCGCCTACCGCGTGGTCCTCGACGCCTACCGCGTCGATCCGGCCGCGGCGGTGATGATCGCCGCGCACGACTGGGACATCGCCGGAGCCGGCCTGGCCGGGCTGCGCACCGGATTCCTCGCCCGTCCCGGTCACAGCCTGCTGCCGGGGACGCCGCAGGCCACGTTCACCGCACCCGATCTCGACGCCCTCGCCACCCAACTCTTGGACGCCGATCAACGTCACCACAACAGTGACGGTCACTCCGATGTCGGGTGAATCGAGCTCGTTCGACGTCGAAGCGGGCGTCCCCTGGAGGACATGACCAAGAAAACTGTCGGCTCCGCCGCCATCGCGTTGGCGATCGTCGT
>Ga0207664_10002700_pt1 | contig 11771 bp, 8 predicted proteins | sample LARL83metaG_FD_184349 | JGI IMG/M metagenome (GOLD analysis project Ga0207664, IMG submission 184349) | Corn, switchgrass and miscanthus rhizosphere microbial communities from Kellogg Biological Station, Michigan, USA - LAR L8-3 metaG... | ecosystem: Host-associated > Plants > Roots >...
CGCGGTGCTGGCCTGCACAGAAATGACTAGCGCACGGCTACGTACCCTGTCCTGGGAACTGGAGAAATCCGGCACAGGCCTGTCCGTTTCCCCGGCGCTGCTGGACGTGGCCGGGCCGCGGACCACCATCAGGCCAGAACCCGGTCTGGCCCTGCTCCATGTGGATCACGCCCAGCTCGGCGGCGCCCGCCTGGTCCTTAAGACCCTGTTCGATCGCGGCGCCGCAGCGGCCGCGCTCATCCTGCTGTCGCCGCTACTGGCGCTGCTCGCCGCAGCGATCTGGCTGCCCGACCACGGCTCCGTGCTCTTCACCCAGACCCGGATCGGCAAGAACAGCCGCCCGTTCCGGATCTACAAATTCCGGACCATGATTGCGGACCCCGCCCCATCCAGCACGCTTCCTGACACCGACGGCACTTCCGAGCCGCGCAGGCAACTTCACGTCACACCAGTAGGAGCCCGCCTGCGGCGCTGGTCCATTGACGAGCTCCCGCAGCTCCTCAACGTCGTCCGCGGCGACATGTCTCTGGTAGGACCACGCCCGGCACTGCCAGAAGAGGTGGCACAGAACGCCGAACGTACCCGCCGCAGACTCACCGTCAAGCCCGGCCTGACCGGACTATGGCAAGTCACCCGGCGATCAGACCCGTCATGCGACGAAGCAATCCGCCTCGACCTCCGATACGTAGAAAGCTGGTCGTTCGGCCTCGATCTGCAGATCCTCTGGAAAACCGGAGCCATGGTGCTACACGGGTCAGATGCCTTCTAGCCAGTCCGCCCACCCACAGACCTGCCAGTCCGCAGGCACCAGCGCCGTGACACCGAGCACCAGCACCAGCGAACCCGGCCAATCTGGCCGACAGCCTCCAGCCGGTCCAGAGGCCGCTGCACCACCGCCAGCGTGCAGTCGCCCGCCTCCTCAGCCCGTCCCCCACTAGACCCCGGCCTCGCCGGATCTGCCTCTCGGCGCGACGACGCCAGCCAATCAGACAACTGTCAAAGTCTGTGGAGGCTGAGGCCCTTGCTAGCCGCGCCGACGGGTCTGCTCGGCGGTCCGCGGTTCCGCGAGCACGTAGTTGATGACGGCCAGAGTGACGTCGTGGCGGTTGATGACCCGGCGGATTCTTTCATAAATGCGTTCGGCCGGCCATTCGGGAAATCGCCGGACCAGCCCGATGATAAGCTCACGGACCGCCTCGCTTTGCGGCGGTTCCATCGGCACCTCTCGGCTAAGCCGGTCCTCGCTCCGGATCGCGTAGTGCATTGGCGCCCGGGGATCATCGTCGTAGACCATCGCGCACCTCCACCGAAAAGCAGCCCTCCTTCGACGTTAAGGAGCCGCCTGGGTGCAGGTCCATGACCGATGCTTGGCAGGGAACTGCCAGGCGCTTGACGTTGCGGCTGCCGCCGCGCCGATCGTCATTGCGAGATGATCCCTGGAGATCGTCACTTTCCGGGTTACATAAGCGGCGATAGCTGGGGAAGGGACCTTCGCTCGGGTGGCCGTCCGTGTTGCAGTCGTCGATTCTTTGCCGATGTTCCGGCAAGGCGTCGTCGCTGTTCTCGCCGCAGCCGGCTACGTAGTGGACACGCCCCCAGACGCTCTGCGGTGGGCAGGCCGCCGGAGGTCAGCATGCGTGCTGCTTTCGGTCCGGGCCGATGCCGAGTGGGCACTACTCCGCAGCCTGGCCGCGGAGCCGTCCGTCGCCGTGATAGCACTGCTCGATGACACGTCCGCCGCCGCGGGCGTGCGGGCGGTCCGGGCCGGTGCCCGGTCCGTGCTGCCGCGTGCGGTGGCCGGCGGAGTGCTGCAACGGACCGTCGAGGCGACGGTCGGCGGCCAGTCGGTTCTTCCGCCGGAGGTGACCATGCTACTTGCCGCCGCGGCCCCGCCGGACACCCGCCTCGAGTACGCGGATCGCGTGGTGTGGCTGCGCCATCTGGCTGCGGGAGGCACGGTGACCGAGCTCGCGGACCGGCTGGGCTACTCAGAGCGGGCCATGTACCGGCTGCTCCGGGCGCTGTACCGCGATATGGGCGTGCACACGCGGATCGAGGCGGTGTTGCAGGCGCAGGAGGCTGGCTGGGTCTAGCTGCCGGTGCCGGTGCCGGCGAGCGCGCCGATAACCGGCCTGAGGAGGCCCGGCTCGGGTCCGCAGCTGTCGAGCACTTCGAGCAGTGAGCGGAGCCGCTCGACCAGGCCCGGCGTTGGAGGGGTCCGCTCGCGTGCGGTCCGGAAACACGCCACCGCATCGCCGAGGCCGACTCTGCCGTCAAGCGCGCGACCGCAGATCGCCAAGCCGAGCAGGTCCCGGGCCGCGAAGTCGTCGTCGTCCGCGTCGAGTCGCCGCCTCGACTCATTCTCCAGCCGGCGGAACAGCCCGTCAGCGGCTTCGGAGTTGCCTGCGTGGCGGGTGACGAGTGCTCGTAGCGCCAGGACCAGCAGCGAATGGCCGGGCTTCCGGAACCGAGCGGCACGGTCGATCTCCCGTCTGGCTTCGACCATCTGCCCGGTTCGCAGGTGCGCCACGCACAGCGTCGTCCGGGCCCGGAGCAGGGTGATCGGATCCTGCGTCGCAAGGGCACGGTCGACCGCTTCTCTGGCCATCCCGATCGCGGCGGCGATATCGCCCTCGGCGAGCAGGAGGTCCGCACGCCCATCTAGACAGGCTGGCCGGAGCCACTCATCGGCGGCTGCGGTGGCGTCGGCTGCGTTCATCCAGTCGTTCGCCGTCTTGAGGTTGCCCAGTTCGGCGTACCAGCGCGAGAGTTTGAGGGAGAGGACGACCCTCCGCATAGCGGAGAACTCAGCGGCCGAACGCGTGTCCGGGAACGCCGTGAGCTGGGGCAAGTCCTGCGCCAGTTTCGCGCTCCGGATTGCCTGGTCGTAGCGGCCATCCCTGCGGTGGCAGTCAGCGAGCCCTTCCAGGGCCCCCATCCGGATGGACAGATCATCGACCCGGCCAGGATCATTCAGTACCAGTTCGAAGAGGTCCTGCGCCTGTCTGGTCCGGTTATCCTCCAGGTACATCACCGCCTGGTTGAGGTGAATCTTGAGCTTGCTGGCGCGGTCATCCAGCGCCGTGGCTTTGGTGAGTGCCCTCTGGTACGCCTCGCTGGCGGCCTGGAATTCCCCGCGCGATACGTGGATGCCGGCGAGCGCGTTCTCGTTCGCCATTTCCAGATGGTCGTCATCGAGTTTCGCGCGGACGCTGATCCGCTGCCTGTCAAGCAGGTAGCTGCAGTTCCACTTGCGGAGGTAATGGTCGATGGTTTCAATGACGGAATAGGCCCATTGGTGCCGACCCGCCCCGAGCAATGCATTGAGCTCCGCGAACCAGATCCGCAGATCCGGCACGCCGGTGACGGTCCCAGCCTGCAGAGCGGACAACTCGTCAGCGGCGCCGGTCAGCAGGTCCGATCGCGCCTGGACGTCCATCCGGCTGAGGAAGATGCCCGCCTGCGGGTCCGGCAGGAAGTATTCGCCGTCGTCATTGCGATACGCCACCCGGTCGGCGAACAGCATGGCGAGTGCCTGCCGCACGTCGCTGTCCGCGTGCTCGGCGGTCAGTACCGAGATGACCGCGTCGCCGGGAACCGGGGTGGCGAAGGCGTCCAGCGCTTCGAGCACCCGCCGGCGCGTCGGCCCCAGACGCTCGGCCAGCAACCGCGTCAGCCGTCCGGAGACCTCTTGCGGAAGGCACTTGAACAGCTCGTCGGCTAGGTCGCGCAGGCCGATGCTCCGGTCGACCGTAGTCACCAGCGCGTGTACCAGTTCGGCGTGCCGCGGATTGCCCAGCAGATGCCGATGGAGTTTGCGGCGGAATGCTTCGTCGAGGTCGTCGAGCCCGAGGGCACCGGTCCGGTCCAGGCTCCGCAGATAGCCGAAGAACTCGGCTATCTTGAGCTGCGGAACGGCAATCGCGCCGTTCACATCAGGCCAGGCGCCACCGGTCGGCGACGTGGGTGGCCGTCGGAACGCCAGCACCACCGAGACACGGTGGTCCGGTTGGGTCGTGAGGAACTCGAGGGCCTCGTCCAGGTCGAGGTCGGCCAGCTTCTGCGTGCCGGGCTTCAGCAGGTTCTCGGCGGCGTCGACAGCGAGGATCACCTGCCGGTCACCGATCCCGTTGAGCACCGCTTCGAGCCGCGCCAACGACGCCCTCCCCCGCGCACTGGTGGGATCGGCTGTCCCGTCATCGAGCAGGTCGATAAAGGTCTTCAGGTCCAGCCTGGTGGCGGCGTCCACCGTGCGCCGCACCACAAGTGCCGACGGGCCAACTCGCGGATCGTCGGGCATCTGATCCAGGACGGTGTCGAGTAGCTTAGACTTGCCTACCCCGGCGAGGCCGTTCACCACGACCGCGCCGAACGGGCCGTCGGCCAGCCTGCCGCGCAACGCAGACTGCTCGGTTTCCCTGTCAATGATCGGCAATGCTTGACGGCCACTGCGCTGCCTAGCCCGATCGGCCGACGGCAGGACCACCTCGTGGGCTGCGGCGGGACGGTACTCGCGTACGTACGCCTCGGCGGCCGAGGTCGCGAGATCGTCCCCGACGCGCTCGGCGGCGGTGCGCAGCTCTCGCTTAGGGAACTCCGGCAGAGCCGCGGCCGATGGCTGCTCCACGGAATCGAACAACCGGCTCTTCCCGACCTTGTCGCGCGCCTCCCGCTCATATCGGCGGCGCATCTCGTCGAGGTCCAGCGTCAATGACCCGGGCGTACCGTCAAACCTGCGCTGAAAATCGTTTACCTCAAGGGCTAGCGCTTCAGCGAGGATCCGGCCCTGCTCCTCACTAAGACTTCTTCCTCCCTCAGAGCCGACGCTAAGAAATACAAGACACTCGCGTCCAAGTGAGTCGAGCAGCGGTGCATGACGATCCTGCACCCCGAGCCAGTCGTCGCCGTCTTGGCTTGTGCAGATCAGCGCACATGGGTTCCCGGTCGCCTCGGCGAGGCGCTCGCGCCACGACAAAAGCTGCATGCGCTCCCGTACTGTCCAGTGCAGATCATCAATAAACAAGATCGCATTGGCGCCGGCAAGGGACGACGCTTCAAACAAGCTGGGTGGCTCGGTCCGGGGCATGACCACGACAGCGTCCGGATTGCTGCGGATAAGTTCCAAGGCGAGCCGAGTCTTTCCGGATAGAGCCATACCGACTAGGACAACCGCGTCGTGCCGTTGCAATGCTTGACGAGCGAGCCGGTCCTCGTCACGTTCAATGTAGATCCTGGACCTGTACCCGGCGATAACGATGTCGACATCGGCGGTGGCGCCGGAGATCGCACGGGTGCTGCCCAGGCCAATCTCCAGATCGCGGGCCAGCTTGATCTTCGCCGCGGCTCGAAGCCGCCGATCTATTAGAGGCCTGATGAGCCTATCGACGAATGACCACGCTTCCCCCCAAACAGTCAGCGGCACGACATAGCCCTCGCGGGCGTAATCGGCGGCCTCTGGACGCGCGAAGTGGACTAGTCCCAGAACCCCTTCCTCGCATAGTACGACGCCACCGCTAATCCCTTCTCGTGAGTCGGTCGCGTTTACTAGCTGGTACGCGGCCGGGATGAGGTAATGCTCCGGTGAGTCCGGCCTGCCAGACCCAGATCCCGCTCGAAGGTCAAGCGGAGTGCTCGGCCCGAGCTCGGCGCGGAAGGTGTTCGGCTGCAGGCGCGTCAAGCCCGTCACCTTCAAAGCGCCGTCGTAGGTTTGTGGGTCGAGTGCGTGGAGCAATGGATTCGTTCCTTCGCCCTGCTTCTGGTGAACGCCGATGGTCAGGACGACGGCGTCCATCTCCGGCCTTGAGTGCAGGACATCGTAGGCGGCTTGGACCGGATCCGCGAGGTGACCCCGGTCATCGGGGACCCGCACGTGCAAATCGTCAGGCGCGATGGGCGCGATCACATGATGGCACGTCAGGACCACTAGGCCCTCAGAACCCAGATCCAGCAGCAAGCCCTGCCCCCGGTGTGTTCCCGCGCCATCACACACCTGCACTGTCGCGCGCCGAGCGGCTGCAAGTGCGCCGAGACCGGCCACGACTCTTATCCCCCCTCGGACTTCTCCGCGTCAGCCAACGACCACGTCGCTGTTACCTTCAGCCCGGTACCGACCTTCGACTGCGCCGTAACGAAAACTGGAAGCAGATGGACTCCTCCTTGTGCCTCGAACGTCAGCGAGAACTCCACCACAATCTCATGCGGTTTAGCCCTTCCGGCGAGTGCTTCCACGCGGCTGCCGATCGTCTGGACACACTCCTGGATAGCCTCACCCGCGCGGTGAAACGCTGCCGCAAGATCTGGCGGCGCGACCGGTCGGATGCCACCCCCCTCGTCATAGAGAACCGCAGGGTCCCCAACCTCCTCGACATAGACCGTCGCGGTCCCTACGCGCATGGGGACGAGTCGCCGCCCGCTGACGGCTACGGCCTTATCGCCTTGGATCGTTGACCTGATGCCGCTTTCCAACTTCGCCCTCCTGCGGGACAGTGCAGGCGCCTAGATGCCTCCACGGTTCACTGTGCGCTCGCGCCTACCGTGAGTCAACGGGAAGCGCTCTCCGCGACCCACACGCGGCGCCACCCTCAATTACTTCGGCCGGGCACTCTCGGATCTGGGTCAGTGCCGATGAAGCCCTACTTCTTTACGAGCGCACCCTGCGCATTCGCGAAGCCGCGCTTACCGGCGTACTTGGTAAAGAGGATCGGTGCCGCAAGAATAGCTGATCTGTGCAGGGTGACGCGGTTCGTTCTTGGTGCTTGGTGCTGCTGTCAGACGCCGGGCATGGCGCTGAGATCTTGGCAGAGGCAGAATGAGGGTCGAAAATAGCCTGGTTTTCAGGAAGGGCGTTATTCTCGTAGCGCAGGCTTGCGTACTGGTGGTGACCATGGTTCGAGCAAAGCGTCTGATCTGCTTGCCGTTTGGTGGGTACCGCCGGGTCAAACGAGAAAATTCTCCGCTGCGCGCCGACGGGTCAGATGATGCAGAAGTCGATAAGAGCGCACTACGAGCGTGGCTGGGTCAGGTTCCTATGGGGATGTTTCGGTCGCGTTGCGAGGCATTCGCTTAAAGCGCGCCGTACATGGCGTTCGGATTGGCGCACCACTCCCGTAACCGACCCTGCCCCCGCGGACTTCCTCCGCACTAGGGATCACATTCGCCGCCACGGGGTGAGCTGGCGAAGCACGATAGTGGTAGCCCTTGCTGCCTTCATCCTGGCCGCAATGGCCTCGACCAGGATCGATGTGACTTTTGTCGCTTTCGCGGACCAGCAACACCGAGCGCAGGAAAGCACCCTGCTGTCCGCCACGACGTCCGGTGTGACCAGTGTTGCGTTCAGTCCGGACGGCAAGCTGCTGGCTGGCGCTTACGCCGACGGCGCGATATGGCTGTGGGACCTGGCTAGTGGCCGGGCCCGCGGTCCGGCCCTGCGGGTTGGCGCTGGTTTCCAGGCAGGCGTGACCAGTATCGCGTTCAGTCCGGACGGCAAGCTGCTGGCTGGCGCTTACGCCGACGGCACCGTACGGCTATGGGACCCGGCCACCGGCCAGGCCGCAGGCCCGGCACTGCCGCCTAGTCCTGGCCCGTCGGGCAGCGCGAACGCCGTGGCCTTCAGCCCGGACGGCAAGCTGCTGGCTGGCGCTTACGCCGACGGCACCGTACGGCTATGGGACCCGGCCACCGGCCAGACCGCGGGCCCGGCACTGCGGGTTGGCGCTGGTTTCCAGGCAGGCGTGACCAGTATCGCGTTCAGTCCGGACGGCAAGCTGCTGGCTGGCGCTTACGCCGACGGCACCGTACGGCTATGGGACCCGGCCACCGGCCAGACCGCGGGCCCGGCACTGAACATCGGCCAGGGCAGTCAAAACGACGTGAAGGGAGTCGCTTTCAGTCCGGACGGGAAGCTGCTGGCCTACGCAGCCGAAGACGCGGTCGCCGTCCAGGTATGGAGCGGAGCTAATGGCCATAACGGCGGCTTGGATAGTGACGGCTGGCTGATAGTAACCGCGTTCGTGATCGCGATTGCCGTTTCGGCATCGGCCGTGATAGTAACCGCCCGTCAGGTACACCCGGCAGGAAGACGGCTGAACTAGCCCAGGGAGACGCTGTGGAGATCTTGATACTGATAGCCATAATGGCGGTGGGAGCTTCCGCGCTGTACGTAGCGCTTAAGTTCGATGTCCGCACAAGGCAGGTTATTGGTCCGCTGGTTAGTAAGGCAGCAGAGGATATCTGTCAGCAAATCAAGACAGCTGGCGAGGAGCTGGGACGGCAGACCCAGGCGATCGCTGGCGCGCAGCAGCGAGATAGCGAGCGAATAGAACACATCGGTCAAGCGCACGAGGAACTGCAGCAGCAGATTCAGGTGATCGCTGACGATCTGGCACGAGACAGGGAGCTAGCAAAGCATCCAGATAAGCAGATCGACGTGCGGCAGGATCAGCTCAGTAGCGACTTGCTGCGACTGGATCGCCGCGTCGCGCAAGTCGTCGAATCACTTGCCCAGCAAGGTTTGCAGATTGCGGAAATCCGGGACCACTTCAGACACCAGCGAAAGCATGCTAGGAACTCCGGAACACAGGACTCGCTGCTGTCGGCCATGCTCAAGGCAGAATCTCATATCGACCGTAATGGATGGGGCCAGCCGCCGCATCTCTACGCCTTGACGGAGAAGATCGCATCACAAGCCGCAGATCACGAACGAGCTGATGAGATGCGTGGTGCCGCGCTAGGTGGATTGATACCGGTAGAGCAAGGGCCACTGCCTGACGGTGACCTGAAGGAGGTTCTCGCGAATATGCACTGGCCTGAAGACGTCGTCGGTTGCGTACTGGTGACCGAGCTAGGCGACCTGCAGCCGAGGAACACGGAAGGCGCATCCATTGATAGGGTCGCGGCCAGGCAATGGGCAAGCACTCATCCGGACGCACGTCCCGCCCGGCTCGTCGTCGGTGTCTGCAGGAGCGGAGAGCGTAAAAGCGGTCTGCGTATCAAAGGCGAAGACGATGTCCAGGTCAGGACTGAATTGGCCGACGACCTCGTGACTGCTCTTTTGGGTACCTTTAGCGCTGCCCACGCTGCTAGCCCTGATCTTTCATCGGGGTTGATGGCTGGCGCTGGATGATCTCGGGACCGCGTCCTGGACCCGGATTTTAGTGCTGGGGGTATGACGAGGGCCCGGCTGGCGGGCCGGGTGGCCGGGGGTTCCACGGGCCCGGTTTGTCCTTTCTTGGTCGCTGGGACGGCTTCGTGCTGGTCAGGGTGCTTGCGGGAGCGCGTCGATGCGCTGCCAGGCGGCGGTGATTGCCGCGGCCCATGGCCAGGTTGCCTGGATTTTCAGCCGGCGCCGCCGTCCGCCGCGTACCAGCCGGGCAGCGGTGTGCAGGACGCGGTAGCGCAGCGTCTTGGGCTCGGCTTTGGCCAGGTCGCCCTCCAGGGCCAGCAGCTTGAGCCAGGCCAGCAGGATGGCCGCGATCATGGCAGCGGTCAGCCACGCGGCATTGACCTTGAAGTCAAAGGACGGGAAATGGCCCAGCCCGGTGTCCTTGCCCGCGCGGATCGCGTCCTCCACCCGGGCCTGGACCCGGTGCGCGGCGTCGATGTACGCGTTCTGCCCCAGCCACCCTTTCGTGGCGGCGGGCCGGTTCGTCACCCACAGGCTGTACCGCCAGCCGTCCTCAGCCTCGAATAGCGTGAGCTGCGCGCCGGGATGCGGCCGTTCCCGGCGCGCGAAGATCCGCATCTTCTCCGGCCAGCCCTTGAGCTGATCCCCGGCGGGTCCTTTGCGCAGCAGCCCGGTCAGCTCGGCGACGTGCGCTTCTTCGATCCAGCAGGCCCGGTGCGCGCACTGGTCGTTGCCGCAGGCGTCATCGGCGCGGCGCTCGCGGACCTCGCCGCGGCCGTCAATGGCGATCTGCCAGGCCTGCTCCGGGACCAGCCGCAGCGCGGTCTTCTCCCGCTCGGTCAGCGCCCAGCCGACCGAGTAGATCATCTGATAACCGGGGCGGGCGGCCAGCTTATCCAGGTACTTGATGAGCTCATGGCTGGCCCCGGCACCGTCGACGGTGATCATCAGCTTGCGGCGCAAGCCCGGCGGCAGCGCGGCGATCGCCGCGTCGGTCACGGCGGTATGGTCGGCGGCCGTGTTGCTGCCCGCCGAGCCGCGGCGCAGCATCCACGCCAGCGGCTCCCCGCCGGTGTTATCGCACACCCCGATCAAGGGGTGATGGCCATAGCCTTTGAAGTTGCCCTCAGCGAGCTGCTTGTCCGAGTGAGCGACGGTGACGGTGGCATCGAGCCGGATGCAGACCACGCCGTCCAGGATCTTGTCCGCCAGCCGCACCCCGGGCAGCGCGCCGTGCCGGGCTGTGACCTGCGTCCACGCGTGCCGCCGGGCCGTGTTCACCGCCACGGTGATCCGCTTGTCAGCGCGCGTCCCGCCATCGGCGATCTCCTTCAGCGTCCGCCACGCGGTCGGCACCGATGCCACTAGGCCGAACAGCTCCTGCTGATCAGCCATCACCCGGAAATCGCTGATCACCCGGGCGCCGTCCGCGACCGCGCATGCCAGGTCGGCCAGCACCCGGCCCCGGTCGTGGACCAGTATCCGCGGCGAGGCCAGCGCCCGCGACAGCCCGCCAGCCAGGCCGGTCTTGTCGGCCAGATGCCGCAGCAGCGCCAGCCCGGCATGCGACACGACCCCCTGACCGCCGCCAGAAACCTCCAGGCCACGCGACCACCCAGTAATGTTGCTCACGTAGAAAGTGCTCCTCAAACCACAGGCAGCAAGGACTTCAGACACCCTCACTGTCCCAGGTTGGGAGCACTTTTTACATCAGACGCGCTGCACCGGCCCCAGTCCCGGATGAAAAGACAGGGTTAGCCCGGGATAAGTACCCAATGCAAAGATGAACTATCCAACGGACAAGCCAGCAGCGTTGGAACCCGCCTCCACAGGCCCAACCCACGTTGGAACTAGAACCGGCACATCCAACGGACAAGCCAGCAGCGTTGGAACCGGCCACCACAGGCCCAACCCACGTCGGAACTATGGGAAGTCCGTCGAAACTGGTTACAAGGCATCCGCAGGGCAGGTGATCGGAGACCCAGCCTCGGTGCGGGCAGATGTGCGGTGGTGCTGACGGGACTCGAACCCGTATCATGCGTTTAGCGGACGCATGCTCTGTTCCATTGAGCTACAGCACCCGAAGAGAGCCCGGATCGGCTGGTAAGCGCGGCCAACGCAACCAGTTGCCGGGCTCTACTTCGTAGGAGACATGGTAGCACCCCCTCCTACGGGATTGGCTAATGCGTTGGATGGTACTCAACAGTAGGCCTAGTTATGTTGGTGCCGCTGTTCGTTCTTCGCCCGGTCTGTCACGGCCTAGATCATGACCAGCGATAGGCTGCTCAGCGTTTCAAGGCGCGCACCTGCTTCCTGACTAGGTAGCTCATTCGGATGTGGTCCAGATCCTCGGCGGGCCAGCCGGTATCGGCGATGGCCACTGGTGCGGAAGCGCCGTGGTAGCCGTGGACCTGCCAACAGCTGCTTGGTGGCATCGGACGGTAACTCCCGCCGATCGGCGTTCTTGTCCTGCGTTCCAGAAGGAGCGTTCGTCGCCTCCGGACTTCCCACCAGCATCAACGATGCGCAAGGACGGCTTGGCATTAAGTGGGACGTCCCGTCACGTCCAGCACCGGTCCTTCCGCGTAGTAACCGCGTCCTGACACTCCGGCGCATCCTGCCGTACACGACAGGAGATTCTCCGCCAAAC
>Ga0207664_10002701_pt1 | contig 11770 bp, 9 predicted proteins | sample LARL83metaG_FD_184349 | JGI IMG/M metagenome (GOLD analysis project Ga0207664, IMG submission 184349) | Corn, switchgrass and miscanthus rhizosphere microbial communities from Kellogg Biological Station, Michigan, USA - LAR L8-3 metaG... | ecosystem: Host-associated > Plants > Roots >...
GGGTCATGTTCAGGCCGCTGTTCATCACCGACTGCATGCTCGGCTGCAGGCCGGCCGCCACGCTGTGCATGGCCGACGAGAGGAGGTAATGACCACCGAACTCGGTCATCCCGCTGCCCATCGAGCTCATCGAGCTCATCCGGCCCATCTGGCGCACGTTCATGCCGTGGCTGAACAACGGGAGCTGCACCGCCGGGCTGCTGGTCTGCAGCAGGCCGAGCAGCGGGCCGAGGCTGACGCCGGACATGCCGCCCATCGCCGAGGCCGGGCCCTGCACCCACGGCTTGTGGTACATACCCGCCAGCAGCGGGCTCTTCAGGTAGACCATGCCGTCAGCCAGGATCAGCCGGATGCTGCCGAGCGCCCCGGCGCGCGCCCGGACGGAGATGAGCGGGCTGGGCGTGGTCGCCTCTTTCAGCGTGCCGATCAGCGACGCGTTGAGCCCGCCGCTGGCCTGGATCTCCAGGTTGGCGGTGAACGACCTGATCTGCTGGGACTGCTGCGCGGCCAGCGAGAGCGCCGACATCGACGGCCCGGTGGCCGTGGATCCGACGTGGTGTGAGCCGCCCGGGGAGGCACTGGTGATGCTGCCGGGCTTGCAGCCGGCGACGGTGACCGCCGCCGCTACCGCCACGGCTGCGAAGCCGAGGGGGCGGGCGGCCCGGGCGATGCCCGGCCCCTTCCGGGGGAGGCCCGGCCGGCAGGCCTTCAACTGCGAGAACACGCTTGGTCCTCCTTGGGTTGGCGATTGCTGTACATGAAGTGCAATGACACGCAATCCCCCGCCACCCGCCGGTGACTCTACGCGGCAGCATCCGTCGCCGGCCGGGCTGCGCGGTCGGGGTAAGCCGGTCGTAAGATCCCGGCTCGCCGGGCCGGCGCGGCCGGTAACGTGGGTTCGTCATGCCGGAGGGAGCGTTGTGACCGATCAGAAACTGGCGCCAGGGGACACCGCGCCGGACTTCTCGCTGCCGGACGCCGACGGCACGCAGGTGAGCCTGTCAGCCCTGCGCGGGCAGCGGGTGATCGTCTACTTCTACCCGGCCGCGATGACCCCGGGCTGCACCAAGGAAGCCTGTGATTTCCGGGACAACCTGGGCGTTCTGGCCGGCGCCGGGCTGACCGTGCTGGGCATTTCCCCGGACACGCCCGCCAAGCTGGCCAGGTTCAGGGACAAGGAGAAGCTGACCTTCCCGCTGCTGGCCGACCCGGACCTGGCCGTGCACAAGGCCTACGGGGCGTACGGCGAGAAGACAATGTACGGCCGGAAAAGGGTCGGCGTCATCCGCTCGACGTTCGTGGTCGGCGCGGACGGCCGGATCGAGCAGGCGTTCTACAACGTCAAGGCCACCGGGCATGTCGAGCGGCTGCGCAAGGAGCTAGTCACCTGAGGTGGCGCCGGGGCCGTAGCCCAACGGCAGAGGCACAGGACTTAGGATCCTGCAAGTATGGGTTCAAATCCCATCGGCCCCACTATCCCTGGCCGTAGCGGTAGCTGGGTGCCGCCGCCGGACAATCACGTCCACACGCAGTGGTCGCATGACACCGGCTCCTGGGCGTCGATGGCCGCGGCGTGCGCGCGAGCGGTCGAGCTGGGCATCCCCTCGGTGGCTTTCACCGAGCACCTGGACTTCACCGCGGCCACCGACGGAGACGCGCTGCTGGGCTCGGGTATCGCGCCCAACGCCCAGCCCGGCATCCAGCCACTCGACGTGGACGGCTACCTGGCCTGCGTGGCCGACTGCCGGGAGCGCTACCCCACGCTGCGCATCCTGACCGGGGTGGAAGCGGGCGAGCCGCACCTGTTCGCGGGCAGCACGGCCAAGGTGCTGGCCTCCGGCCCGTTCGACCGGGTGCTCGGCTCCCAGCACACGATGCCCCGGGCCGGCCGGCTCGTGTATGCGGGCTGGCTGTACGGCAGTACCCCGGCTGACGAGGTGATGCGCCGGTACTTCGCCGAGGTGGTCGCGCTGATCGAGGGCAGCAGCCTGTTTGAGGTGCTGGCCCACCTGGACTACCCGCGCCGGTACTGGCCCGCCTCGGCCGGGACGTACGCCGAGTCAGCGTTCGAGGAGGAATACCGCGCCGTACTGCGCGCGCTGGCCGCGTCCGGGCGGGTCCTGGAGCTGAACACGGCCAGCCCGCTGGCCTCGGTCACCTTGCTGCGCTGGTGGGCCCAGGAAGGCGGCACCGCGGTGTCGTTCGGCAGCGACGCGCACCGTCCCGGCCATGTCGGCGAGCGGTTCCGGGAGGCGGCGGACATCGCGGCCGCCGCCGGGTTCCGCCCCGGCCGCGACCTGGTCGACTTCTGGCGCCGCTGACGGAGATCCCTCGCCGCCCGGCTGAGGCAGGCGGGCCTTCCGGTTGATGCGGAAAACCAGGGCTGGCCCGGATTGCGGCGTTGCCGGCTGGTCAAGGTTGGTCTACCTTGGTCAGGAGGGGGCGTCGCGCTGTGCGTCGATGATCTCTGGGCTGCTCTGGACCTCGGCGGTACGTTAACCGCACGCAACGAGTTCAGGCACATGACAGCACCCAGCTCCACCCGGGTTCCCCCGGCAGGACCGGCCGGGCCCACCGCCTTGGCCGATGAGCAGGACCGGCAGGGGGCCGGCCGGATGGGCTCGCGGTGAGCTGCCCGGCCATCGAAGGCGAAACGCTGCGGATAACCTCCACCCGCAGCCCGCCCAGCCTGGCGATCAACGGTGAGATCGATGAAACCAGTCGCCGGCCAGATCTCTCCGACACGGCCCTGTTCCCTGGGAGGCGTAGTCTCAGGCAGGCCAAATAGGTAGCTGTTGGGTCGAGTCCCCGCCTGGCTGCTGTGGCAGGAAGGCGGACCATGCTGGGTTTCCGGCTGAGTTGCACGTGTACTCAGGTAGCGCTCGGCGGCCGCACCAGCTCCGGCCGGTGCCCGGGGCCCATTGACTGCTGCACCCCCGGGCGTCTTGGCACGCACAGCAAAGCGGGCAGATGACCGTCAGCCGGCCGGCAGTCCTGTGGGACCTGGTGGCGGCGCACGCTGCCGCGGCCGGCCGGGGTGTGTCGGTGGCTGACGTGTGTGCGGTCGCCGTGGCCGAGGCCCAGGCCAGTGGGGCGTGGGTGGCCGCCGCCAGCCGCGGGGGGCCCGATTTTGTCATCTGCGTGACGGATCCGGTCGCAGAGCGGCTCGCGGAGATTTCGCTGATGCTGGGGGAGGGGCCGTGCCACGATGTGCTGGCCACCGGCGCGCCAGTCCTGGCCGCTGACCTGGGCGATGCCGAGTCTGTCCGGCGGTGGCCCGCGTTCACGCCGGAGGCGCGCGACGGGGGGGCGGCGGCGGTGTTCGTGTTCCCGCTGGTGATCGGGGCGATCCGGGCCGGGGTGATGGGCCTGTACCGCGTTTCACCGGGCCCGCTGGGCGGCCCGCAGCTCGGTGACTGCCTGCTGCTCGCGGACGGCACGACGATGCTGCTGCTCGGCAGTCTGGAGCGCAGCCCGGACGGGGCAGATGATGGGAGAGGATTTGACGGGCAGCCTTCCGGCCTGGCGGTGCACCGGGCCGAGATCGACCAGGCCACCGGGATGCTCACCGTGCAGCTGGACGTCAGCGCCGGGGAGGCGTTTGCCCGGCTCCGGGCTTACGCTTATGCCGAGGACCGGCGGCTCGCCGACGTGGCCCGCGACATCGTTGCCCGTCGGCTGCGCCTGCACCCCGACCCCGCGCATGACGGTGGGGAATGACCGGCCCGCTGCCACGCGTCCGGTCCCCCGCAACGATTGTCGTCTACCGACGAGAAGGTGACCCAGATGAATTCTGAGCTGCTGTCCGACACCTTCGTCGACCTGGCCGACACGATGGTCGCTGACTTCGACGTCATCGACTTCCTGCACATGCTCACCGACCGCTCCGTAGCGCTGCTGGCTGCGTCCGCGGCCGGTGTCGTGCTCGCCGACCCCCGCGGCCAGCTGCGGGTCGCCGCGGCCTCGAGCGAGGCCGCCAGCCTCGTCGAGCTGTTCCAGATCCAAAACGACCAGGGACCGTGCCTGGATTGCTTCCGCACCGGCCAGCCCGTCACCGCCGCTGACCTCGCCGGCCCTGATGAGCGATGGCCGCGATTCGCCGCCGCCGCCGTCGGGGCCGGGTTCCGCACCGTGGAAGCTCGGCCGATGCGGCTGCGCGACCAGGTGATCGGCGCGCTGAACCTGTTCCGCGCCGAACCTGGCCCGTTCAGCGACTCCGACCTGCGCATCGCGCAGGCGCTCGCCGACGTCGCCACCATCGGGCTGCTCCAGGAACGGCACCTGCGCCGGAGCGAGACGCTCGCCGAGCAGCTCCAGGCCGCGCTCAACAGCCGGGTCATCATCGAGCAGGCCAAAGGGAAGCTCGCCGAGCGCTTCACCATCGAGATGGATGGCGCTTTCCGGCTGCTCCGCGACCACGCCCGCAACACCAACCAGCGGCTCACCGACGTCGCCCGTGAGTTCGTCAACAGCAGCACGGCGGACTTCCCGCCACCCCCCGCGGCCAGCCACCCGACCGGTAACTCAGCAGGGTGGTGATCAGTGCGGCCGCCGCCGGGTTCCGGCCGGCCGCGACCTGGTTGACTTACGGCGCCGCTAATGGGATGCCGGGCCCGTCACGAACGTGGCGATGAGGTCGCGCACCTCGCCCGGCCGGAAGGCCAGGGTCGCGTCCCCGATGGCGAGCTCGGTGCGCTGGGTGCCCGGGTCACTGGTGCTCATCGGGGCTGTCCAGGTCCACACGCCGCGCTCTTCAGCCAGCTGGCGGACGGCCGCGGTGAACCCCTCCGGGCTGGTGCGCAGCAGCAGGTGCATCATGGGGGACTGCGGCGGATCTGGGAGGACCTGGACGCCCGGCAGGTCACGCAGCGCGTCCGCTATCGCCCGGGTATGGCTCAGGTAGCGCGGCATCATCGGCAGCCGCCGGGCCAGGCAGCTGAGCGCGGACGCCGCGTTCGGCCACAGGCCGTACAGCCGGCCGCCCATCCGGTGCCGCCACTCGCGCACCTCGGTGATGACGTCCTCCGGGCCGGCCACGCAGCATCCAGGCAGCGCGCCCAGGCCCTTGTAGAACGACACGTACACGGTGTCGAACAGGCTGGCCACCGCCTCCGGCGGCTGCTGGTACCCGGCCGCCGACTCCCACAGCCGGGCCCCGTCCAGGTGCACCGCGGCCCCGTGTTCCCGGGCCCACTGGGTCTGGGCCACCAGCTCATCCCACGGCGGCTGCTGACCGCCTATCTCCCGCTGCGGCAGCTCCAGCAGCAGCGCCGCCACCGGTTCGGCGATCCCGCGCAGATCATCCAGGGTGAGCAGCCGGTGCCGCTCGCCCACTGGGCGGCCAGCCAGCTGGTGCAGCCGCTGGTAGCCCCGGTCCTCGTGCACGTCCAGGTGGCAGGTGGGGTGGAAGGCGATGACCCGCCGCTGCCGCCGGTCGGCATGCACCCGCAGTACCGACTGCTGGGCCATGGTCCCGCTGGGCAGGAACACCGCGGCCGGCTTGCCGAGCACCAGCTTGATCTCGGTCTCCAGCTCGGCCACCACGCCGCCCTCGCCGTACCGGTCGGGCACCGTGTCTATGGGCACCGTAGCCAGCAGGTCGGCGGCCCGGGCCGGTCCGTGGCTGTGCAGGAAGCGGGTGCACGCGTCGCGCAGCGCATCCAGGTCGCGGCCGGCGGTGGCCCCGGCCACCGGGGAACTGGGTGCGGCGGCCGGGCCAGCTGCCGTGTCCGGGACGGCTGAGGTGTCGAGTGCGATGTCATCGGCGGGGGGCATGCGGTCATTCTGCCGGGCCGGCCCGGCCGGATTCCACGTCCCGGCGGGTAGTTTGTGCAGTTTGCCCAGAGCTGTGCGACCGCCGGGCCCGGGCCCGGCGGCCCGGCTGGACATAATGGATCATGCCCAATCCGGCGGAAGACGCCCTGGCCAGCGCAGGCATCGGGTACCGGCTGATCCAGCACGGCCCGGTGCGCAGCCTGGCCGAGGCGGCCGAGGCGCGCGGCGTGCGCCCGGCCCAGGTAGTGAAGACGCTGGTGGTACGGCGCGGGGCCGATGACTTCCTGTTTGTGCTGGTCCCTGGGGACCGGACGATCTCCTGGCCGAAGCTGCGCGCACTGCTCGGTGTCAGCCGGCTGTCCATGCCGGATGCCGCCGTCGCCCAGCAGGTGACCGGGTACCAGCGCGGCACGATCACCCCGTTCGGCGCGGTGCGCCGCTGGCCGGTGATCGCCGACCAGCGGCTGGCCGGGCAGCAGATCACGCTGGGCATGGGCCAGCACGGCCTGGCCGCCGCGGTAGCTGCGGACCAGGTCATCCAGGCCCTGAACGCCGAGGTGGCGGACGTCAGCGATGCCGGGGCCCCGGCCCGCGGCTAGCTCCGGGCCAGCGGCCGGGCCGGCTCAGGGCAGCACGTCAGTTTCGGTGATGCCCGGGCCCTGGCCGTCGCGGATGAACCACTCGGTGCCGAACGTGTACCGGAAGGCGTCGTCCGGCATGGCCAGGAAGAACGACTGCTCGCTGATCTGGCTGGCGTGCGCCCGCATGGCCCGCCGCTTTGCGCCCACCCACGGCGACACGTCCACGGCCGTGGTGATCACCGACTCCGGCTGGCCGAAGTCCGGATCCCGGTCCGGCTGGTCCTCCTGGTCCTCCGGGCCGGCCCAGGCGAACCGCTGCCGGGCGCGCTCGATGTGGTCGCGGTTGATCGTGGACTGGTAGACCCGCGGCGTGCCCGCCAGCTCCGCAGCCCGCAGGCCCACCCGGTGGACCTGGATATGGTCCGGGTGGCCGTAGCCGCCATTGTCGTCGTAGCAGGTCAGCACCTCGGCGTTTTCCTCGGCCAGCAGGGCGGCCAGTTTCCCGGCGGCCTCCTCCACGGGGGTGGTCCAGAACGAGCCGGGTGCCAGGTTGGCCGCGGTGCCCATCATCCCGGAGTCCCGGTAGCCGAGGAACTCCAGCCGCTGCGCACCCAGGATGTCCGCGGACGCCTGGGTCTCGGCCACCCGGCGCTGCCACAGTTCCTCCCCGTCGGCCAGGAAGCCCTCGGGTACCTCACCCTGCTCCCCGCGGGTGGCGATGACCAGCACCACCCGGTGCCCGGCGTCGGCCGCCTTGCGGATCACCCCGCCGCACGCGATGCACTCGTCGTCGGGGTGAGCGTGGAAGGACACCAGGGTTGACATGCGGGTGACGCTACCCGAACCAGCCGGCCCGCCAGCTGATCACCGGCCCGGCGCGGCCGACCAGGTGTCCAGGTGGGCGGGCAGCTCGGCCAGCCGGCTGATGACCGCGTCGGGGGTGACCGCGTCGTAGGCCGGCACCGCACTGTGCGGGATCAGCACCGCCCGCATGCCGACGCCCTTCGCGCCGTGCACGTCGTCGTAAGGCCGGTCGCCGACGAACACGCACGCCGCCGGGTCGCTCACCCCGACCGCGGCCATGGCCGCGCGGAACGCCTCAGGATGCGGCTTGGCCCACGGGATCTCGCTGCTGAACACCGCCCCGTCGAGCAGGCCGAGCACGCCGTCGCGGCGGAACACCCGCTCGTGTGCGCTGCGCGGCCACATCGTGTTGGACAGCACGCCGGCCTTGATCCCGCGCGCCCGCAGTTCCCGCAGCAGCGGCGCCGCGTCGGGGTCGGTGTAGGTGTGCGGGTCCCACGCCTCGAAGTAGCTGGCCACAAAGGCCTCCGGGGGAGCAATCCCGGCCCGCTCGAACACGTCGGTGAGGGTGGCGCTGCGCTGCGACTGGTCGGTCTGCGTCCACAGGTCCAGCTCGGCGGCGAGGATGGCGGCCGAGACCTCGCCCGCCCGGCCGCCGGGAAAGTGCGGCTCGCACACACTGCGCCACAGCGCGGCGTGATCCACGGTGTGCCACGGGGTGAGTGTGCCGCCCCAGTCGAAAATCACTGCTTCGATGGCCACGACACGCATCTTATGCCAGTAACCGCTGGTCAGCCGCTGAATAAACGGCCGCCAGGTGGGCCGGGTGCCGTTGCCGCCCAGGCGAAGATTTGGCCGCTGTTCCCTTTCCCTTCTACCGGGAATCAGGCCCTGACCTTAAAGTCATCCGGCAGGACCCGGTCACCGCCGGGCCGGTGGGAAACGAGGAGGATCGATGCCACACGAGCATGGCCGACGGAGGCTGGCAGTGCGCGCCGCCGCCGTCACCGGAACCGCCGCGCTGCTGAGCACCGGCATCCTGGCGGGTGCCGGAACGGCGCTGGCCAGCGCGGCCAGACCATTAGCTCACGCCGCGCCGCAAGACCAGACGGCCAGCAGCTGCCAGCTGGGCAACGGGGTCAAGCACGTCATCGAACTCACCTTTGACAACGTGCACTTCTTCCGTGATAACCCCAATGTGCCTTCCGACCTGCAAATGATGCCCAGCCTGCTGCACTTCTTCGAGCACAACGGCACGTTCGCGTCCAACAACCACACCCCGCTCATCGCGCACACCGGCGATGACCTGCTGACCACGTTCACTGGCCTGTACGGTGACCGGCACGGCATGCCGATCAGCAACTCCTACCAGGCGTACAACGCCGACGGCACGACCGACCCGGCCAGCTCGTTCGCCTACTGGACCGACCCGATCTTCGACACGGCCGCCCACCCGAACGCGGGCCACGACACCAACCCGTCCATGGTCTACGCGGCCAGCCCGCCCGCCACCACCAACCCCCCGCCGAAGCCAGACACCACCACCCCGGCACCCTGGGTGCCGTTCACCCGGGCCGGCTGCAACGTCGGTGAGGCGGGGTCGGTGAACCAGGACCTGGAGAACAACGCGGTGGACATCCCCAAGGTGTTCGGCGCGAACTCGCCCGAGGCCCAGCAGCTCGCCGCCGATACGGACTCATTCAAGGACGCCGAGACCGCGGACTATGCCGGCATCGCCGTGCACTGCGCCAAGGGCAGCGCGTTCTGCTCGTCGGCCACTGGCGTCAAGTTCGGGCAGACCACGCCGACCCCGACCGCGGTCACCGACAGCCTGCCGGACGAGCCGGGCGGCTACGCCGGCTTCCAGGGCCTGTTCGGCCACCGCTACGTGGCACCGCAGGTCGGAGCGGGCACGGCCAGCCTGTCGCGCCACGGCTACCAGGTGACGAACGCCGCCGGGAATCTGGTCGACGAGAACGGCAACCAGATCAACGGCGCCTTCCTCACCAACCACCCCGGCTTCCCCGGGTTCGGCCCGATCAACGCCTCGCAGACCCTGGCCTACGTGGCCGACATGCAGGAAGCCGGGCTCCCGGTCACCAACGGGTATATCGCCGACATTCACGGCAACGAGCACATCCCCGGCCTCACCGCCTGCACCAACGCGCCAGCTGCGCTGGGCAGCGGGGATCCCTGCTACGTCGCCCAGGCGCAGTACTACAACCAGGCGTTCGCCACGTTCTTCAAGCGGCTCGCCGCTGACGGGATCACCACGAAGAACACGTTGTTCGTCATCACCCCCGACGAGGGTGACCACGAGGCTGGGGCCAACGTTGGCCGGGCCATCCAGCCCACCCCGGCCAACTGCGACGGCGCCAAGGTCAGCGGCGATACGGTCACCCCGGACGTCGCCTGCACCTACCCGGCGGGCTCATTCGGCGAGCTGGCCGGCAACATGACCGGCCTGCTGGCGACCCAGAAGTCCGACACCACGCCGTTCAGCATGGAGAATGACACGGCACCAGAGTTCTACGTGACCGGCAATCCCGGGCCCACCGCGCCTGCGGTGCGCACCCTGGAACGCGACGTGGGCGGCCTCACAGCGAACAACCCCTACTCCGGTAATGCCAGCGAGAAGATCACCAACTACCTGGCCGACCCGGTGGAGGAGGGCATCCTGCACATGGTCAACGCGGACCCGGCCCGGACGCCGACGTTCGCCATGTTCGCCAGGCCCGACTACTTCCTGAGCTCGGGCTCGGCGACGTGCAGCGGTTCGTGCGTCACCCAGAACACGGGCTTCGCCTGGGATCACGGTGATTACGCCGCCGAGATCGACACCAACTGGCTGGCCATTGCCGGGCCTGGCGTCGCCCACCTCGGCCTGGACGGCTCACCGGCCGACGCGGGCCCGAGTTCGGCGGGCCCGAACAGCGGCCAGGTCACCGTCCCGGGCAGCGGCACCAAGGGGACCTGGATCGACCTGACCGACGTCCGGCCGACCCTGATGTACCTGACCGGGCTCAAGGACGACTACGAGCACGACGGGCGGGTCATCACCCAACTGCTCTCCCGGCCCAACGCCGCGCTCCGCGCTCCCGGGGTGACCGCGCTCGGTGCCTGCTACAAGCAGCTCAACTCGAGCGTCGGCGAGTTCGGCACAGCCACCCTGCAGGCGGCCACCGCCGCCATCGAGAGCAGCAGCCCAGGAGACACCGCTTACACCCGCACCGACCAGGCGCTGTCTGGGCTGGAGCGGGTCAGGGACGGGCTGGCAGGCAAGATCAAGGCCGAGCTGGAGGCGGCCGCGTTCAGCAATGCCCCCGTGCACGGCGCGTTCGTGCAGACGGCTGCCTGCCGGGCGGTGATCGCCTCGGCTCAGCACCTGGCCGCGGCCAGCTAGCGGACCCGGCTGCCCCGCGGTCCCCGGCGCACCCAGCGCCGGGGACCGCGGCCGCCAGGGGAGACCGCGGCCGCTAGGCCGGGGACCAGGCCAGCGGGAGGGTGTCGATGCCGTAGATGCCCTCGATCCCGCCGAGCTGCGGCTCGCCGGCCAGGCGCAGCCCGGGCAGCCGGGGCGCGAGGAAGGTGAACGCCTCCTCCAGCTCGGCCCGGGCCAGGTTGGACCCCAGGCAGAAATGCGGCCCGGCGCCGAACGTGAGCAGCCGGCCCGCCGCGTCCCTGGTGACGTCGAACTCCTCGCCGCCGGGCAGATCGCGATTGGCCCGTTCCGCGCAGATCGCGACGATCGTCCCGGCCGGGAAGTGCACCCCGCGGTACTCGACCGGGTCGGTGCAGATGCGCGCGGTGAACGGGGTGATCGGCTCGAACCGCAGCACCTCCTCGACCGCCCGGGGCACCAGGCCGGGCTCGCGGCCCAGCGCTGCCCACTGCTCCGGGCAGCGGGCGAACAGCGCCATCGCGTGCGACAGCTGCGCCTGGGTGGTGTCCACCCCGCCCGCGACGACGTTGAGCACCAGGTTCACGCACTCCGCGTGGGAGAGTTTCTCGCCTTCCTCCTCGGCCGCCAGCAGCGCACTGATCAGGTCATCGGACGGCTCCCGGCGGCGCTGGTCGAGCAGGTCCTCCACGTAGTCCTGCAGCTGCGTCACGGCCCGCTCGATCCGCGGCGCCTCGGCGGCCAGCGCCCGGATGTCGAACTGCCGCTGCACCCAGCCGGACCATTCGTGCAGCCGCGGCGCGTCGGCCGTGGGCGCGCCCAGCACGGCGGCGATCGTGAGCGAGGGGTAGGGCTTGGCCACGGCCGATACGAACTCGCATTCCGCCGCGCCGCCGAGGGCCTGCCACAGCTGGCCCAGGAAGCCCCGCATGAACGGCCGCCACTGGTCCGCGGCCCGCGGCGAGAACGCCGGGCCGACCAGGGCCCGCAGCCGCCGGTGCCGGTCGCCGGTCAGGTTGAGGATGTTGGCGTCGATCGAGTCGCGCAGCGGGCCGCCGGTGACGCCGAAGATCTCGGCGATCTCCCGGCCCGGGAAAGCGGTCTGCCGGGCCCGCAGGAAGAACTCGCCGGACTCCCGGTCCAGCACCACGTAGGCCAGTGGCGAGCGGGCCAGCCAGCCCTGCGCCCGCACCTCGGCCAGCCGCTGGTG
>Ga0207664_10002705_pt1 | contig 11767 bp, 12 predicted proteins | sample LARL83metaG_FD_184349 | JGI IMG/M metagenome (GOLD analysis project Ga0207664, IMG submission 184349) | Corn, switchgrass and miscanthus rhizosphere microbial communities from Kellogg Biological Station, Michigan, USA - LAR L8-3 metaG... | ecosystem: Host-associated > Plants > Roots >...
GACGGTCTGGCCGCGCTTGTACACGTCGAGCAGGAAGCCCGGGTTGTGGTGCGTGCCGAAGTTCTGGCTGAAGATGTCGAGACACGTGGGACCGCACGACGGGGTGGCCGCGTTCGCCGCACCCGCCGTGGCAAGCCCGGCCGCGCCGAGGCCGCCGACCATAGTCAGCGCCGCCGCGCCGGCGAGCACTTTGCTCTTGAAAGACATGAAACTTGTTCCTCCTTGGAACTGCGGTCACACCCTGCGCGCGACCGCCGATCTAAGCCCCCGTGACAGAGTTCTGCCACGTTTGCGGTGGGTCAGGGGCGGAACGGCCGACCTGACCGTCGAGCTGGACAAGAGGGGAACCTCGTAGTGGGCCGGCGATCCGCGGTGCGTTCGCCTTAACCCAATCTAAAGACGCGCCTACTGCCTCAAAGGTTGGCAAAGGAGGCAAAAGAAACCCGAAGTTCAACATCCTGTAAACACGTCCGTACATGGCGATGGCACCGGGTCATGTGACCCGGCGCCATCGCGCACTAACTGACTAGCCAAGGAACTGACTCCGCTGGGTCTTAGAAGACCTGGCCGAGGTCAGCAGCCCACAGCTGGGTGTCGCTGACGACGCCCAGAGCCGACGGGTTCGGCGGGATCTCACCGGAGAAGCCGGTCAGGTTGCTGACGAACAGCTGCGGACGCGGGTTGTCGGTCGGGAAGGAACCGGCCGGGTAGGTCAGCACGAACGGGTGCGAGAAGTTCGTGTCAGAACCGTTGATCAGCGGCACGGAGGTGCCCGGCTGCAGCGTGCCGTCGATCAGGTCGACGACCCAGACAGTCTTGGCGGAGACGCCACACGGCTGCAGGGAGACCTTCTCACCCTGCACCGCGGTCGCGGCGACACCCATGCACAGGCCCGTGTCGGCACCGTAAGGCGCGTACTCGATCTCGTACGCCTCCAGGTCAGCGGAACCGGGGGCGCAGTTCGGGAAGTTGACGCCAGCCACGCAGCCGTAGTGCAGCGCGAGCGAAGCGGACGCCAGGCCAGCGGCCTGGAAGTCGGCCACGGTGCCCTGGTCGGCGATGGTGAAGTCCTCAGCCGGGTCGGCGTTGCTGAGCCGGAACAGGATGATCGGCTGGCCGACGTTCTGGCCGCGCTTGTACACGTCGAGCAGGAAGCCCGGGTTGTGGTGCGTGCCGAAGTTCTGGCTGAAGAGGTCGAGACACGTGGGACCGCACGACGGGGTGGCAGCGTTAGCCGCACCCGCCGTGGCAAGCCCGGCCGCGCCGAGGCCGCCCGCGAGGGTCAGCGCCGCCGCGCCGGCGAGCAGCTTGCTCTTAAGGGACATGAAGTGTTCCTCCTTGGAACCGCAACCGCGCCCTGCGCGCGATTGCGCGAACTGCTCCCGCAGCACCTTGCCGCGGTTTGCGTTAGCCGGTCATGACCTGAACGGATGGCCTGACCGTCGATCCGAACAAGAGGGGAGAGCTCTGGGGTGGTGGCGCCGAGCCTCCGAGGTCGCCCGGCGCCACCGCTACGTACTCAGGGACTGAACGGTCTTAGAAGACCTGGCCGAAGTCAGCGGCCCACAGCTGGGTGTCGCTGACGACGCCCAGCGCCGACGGGATCGGCGGCACCTCACCGGAGAAGCCGGTCAGGTTGGAGACGAACAGCTGCGGACGCGGCATGTCGGTCGGAGACGAGCCGGCCGGGTAGGTCAGCACGAACGGGTGCGAGAAGTTCGTGTCAGAACCGTTGATCAGCGGCACGGACGTGCCCGGCTGCAGCCGGCCATCGAGCAGGTCCACGATCCAGACCGTCTTGGCGGAGACGCCACACGGCTGCAGGGAGACCTTCTCACCCTGCACCGCGGTCGCGGCGACACCCATGCACAGGCCCGTGTCGGCACCGTAAGGCGCGTACTCGATCTCGTACGCCTCGAGGTCGGTGGAGGCCCGCTTACTGGTAAAGCTGAAGCAGGTCGGGAAGTTGACGCCGACTTCGCAGCCGTAGTGCAGCGCGAGCGACGACGAGACGAGCCCGGCCGCGAAGAAGTCGGCCACGGTGCCCTGGTCGGCGATGGTGAAGTCCTCGGCCGGGTCGGCGTTGCTGAGCCGGAACAAGATGATCGGCTGGCCGACGGTCTGGCCGCGCTTGTACACGTCGAGCAGGAAGCCCGGGTTGTGGTGCGTGCCGAAGTTCTGGCTGAAGATGTCGAGACACGTGGGACCGCACGACGGGGTGGCCGCGTTAGCGGCACCCGCCGTGGCAAGCCCGGCCGCGCCGAGGCCGCCGACCATAGTCAGCGCCGCCGCGCCGGCGAGCAGCTTGCTCTTAAGGGACATGAAGCGTTCCTCCTTGGAACACCAGCCGCACCCTGCGCGCGGCTGGGATACCAGGGCCCCCCGCCCGGCGGATATCCGGGCTTCGGTGCCTAGATCAGGTCAGGAAACGACCGACCTGACCGGTAAAGCTTGACGAGAAGTAAACCCGGGCATGCCCGGTGGCTTAGGGATTACAAGAGGTCCACAGGAGACGCGAGCTCGACCGCAGGCGCAACACTCTGCGATGTTGACAAAACCCGAAGGTTCTCTGGAGCCGAACGGGGGCTACAGTTATACATAGATCCTCGCCCTCCCTGTGCAGGCCGGGGGTCTAGGTCCTGCCCGGTGAGTTGCGGTCACCGGGCGGGGCCGTCTTCGGTTCGGGAGCTCTACGTCCTTTACCCGATCTTAAGGACGCTTCACTCTATCGTCCGGTTGACACGCCTCAAGGCGATTTATGCGTTGTGATCAAAGCGACATCTTTACGTGTCGCATGCCCCTAAGGCACCATCCGCGATCGGTTCGTCGCTGTACGCCCATCGTGGCTGTATATCCGGTACTTCGGCTATGCCAGAAGTAGTGATTCCCTGCGTGGGAGCGGTGATCGCGGACTCGCTCGGACGGCTGCTGCTGATCCAGCGAGGCCATGAACCGGGGGCGGGTTTGTGGTCGCTGCCTGGCGGAAGGGTCGAACCCGGGGAGACCGACGCGGCGGCGCTGGTGCGCGAGATGCGGGAAGAGTGCGGCCTGGACGTCGTTCCCGGCGAGCTGGCGGGCCGGGTGCGCCGGCCGGCCGCGGACGGCGCGGTGTTCGACATCAGGGACTACCGGGCGACGGTGGCCGGCGGGTCGCTGACCCCTGGCGACGATGCGGCCGATGCGCGCTGGGTGGCGGTGGCGGAGCTGGCGGACCTGCCGCTCACCAGCGGTTTGCTGGCGGCGCTGACCGACTGGGGAATCATCTGAGGCAGTGTCTTACCAAACACTGGCAGCGACGCCGGCCTCTCCCGCGGGTGGGACTGCGGGGAGACCAGCGCCGCTGGTACCGCGGAACTAGTTAACGAGAGGGGAAGTCCTCCCTAAGGAAGTTCCGGATTACAGACCAGTCCAGAGCTGGGTGCTGTCGACCTGACCGCGGGAGAAGGTCGACAGGTGCCAGGTGAACAGGCCCGGCCGCGGCATGTCGGTCGGGGCCGCGTTGCCGGCGTAGGTCAGCACGTACGGGTTGGAGAAGTTGGTGTCCGAGCCGTTGATCAGCGGGGTGTAACCCCGGCGTCCGTTGGCCGTATCCCTGATCCACAGGGTCTTGGAGGACACACCGCACGTCTGGAGGGTGACCGGCGTACCGTTTCTGGCGGTGGTGCCGACCCCCACGCACAGGCCGCTGTCCCGGCCAAACGGTGAGTACTGGACCTCGTAGGCGGTGTCGTTCGCGTAGTGCAGCTGGACCTGCGGCGACACCAGGCCGAGCGCGAAGAAGTCGGCTACCGTGCCCTGGGCGGAGATGGTGAAGTCCTGCCCAGGATCGCTGGTGTTCTTGCGGAACAAGATGATCTTGTTACCGACCGACGAGCGCTGCTTGTAGGAGTCGATCGGATTGTTCCGCCCCCACTGCAAACTGTGGATGTTCACGCACCGGTGGCCGCAGGACGGGGTGTGCGCGTTCGCGGTCGCCGCGGCAATGCCGACGCCACCGACGATCACGCTGGCCGCCGCGGCCCCAGCGAGAACCTTGTTCTTGATGGACATTCGTTCCTCCTCGGAGTGGCAGCGGCACCCTGCGTGCCGCTGCCGGGTGCCAGAGTTATTCGGCACTACAAGGTGGACGCATGAGGTTGAAGTCTGGTTTACGACCTAGCGAGATAAAACTCGCTCCTTTTGCTGGAGTAAGCGAGAACACCTGTGTGTGCTGAAGTTTCGGCTTAGATCCATCGCGAGTGGTACTCCACCTGATGAGTGGTTCGAAGCAGAACAAGTTACGCTGTGTACGCATGTGATTACAAAGTGCGTGACCGCGTGGCCGCGCTGCCCGCGCTGTCCGCGGGGCGGCGGGCTAGGGCCGGCCGGCGGCGCGGGCGCGGGCCAGTACGGAGAGGGCCAGTTTGCGGGACGCTTCGTCGATCATCTCGTCGCCGAGCATGACGGCGCCGCGACGGTCGACGTCGGTGGCCTGCTCGTAGGCGGTGACGATGCGCTCGGCGCGCCGATATTCCTCGGCCGTCGGAGCGAACACCGCGTTCGCGACGTCGACCTGCGCCGGGTGCAGCACCCACTTGCCGTCGTAACCCAGCGCCGCCGCGGACGTGGCCGACCGCTCGAAGCCTGCCACGTCGCGCACCTTCAGGTACGGGCCGTCGATCGCCTGGATCCCGGCCGCCCGCGCGGCGACCAGGATCCGCATGAGCGCGTAGTGATAGGCGTCTGCGCCGACATAACCGGCTGGCTGATCGCCGACCGCCAGCGAGCGCATCCCCACGCTGGCCATGAAGTCGGCCGGGCCGAACACCAGCGACTCCAGCCTCGGCGACGCGGCGGCGATCGCTTCCACTGCCGCCAGACCGGCCGCGTCCTCGATCTGCGCCTCGATGGCGACCTGGCCGGAGGGCAGGCCGCGGGCCAGCTCCGCCTGGCTGAGCAGCACGTCCAGCCAGATAACATCGCGTGGCGACCGCACCTTCGGCAGGATGATCACGTCGAGGCGTTCGCACGTCACCGCCAGGACGTCACCGAACGACCATGGGCTCGACGCGTCGTTGATCCGGACGCCGAGCACCGGCGCCCGCCACTCCCCCGCGACGAGCGCGCCCGCCGCCAGTGAGCGGGCATCCTCCTTGGCCGACGGCGCTACCGAGTCCTCCAGGTCGAGGAACACCTCGTCGGCCGGCAGTCCGCGCGCGGAAGCGATGAACCGCTCGCTGCTCGCCGGTACCGACAGGCAAGACCGGCGGGCCCGGTACGCACGAGGCATGGCCGCAGCGTACGCCTCGCGATCCAGAGAGGGCCGCGGCGGGGGGAACCTGTGTCGTTATGAAATAAAATTCAAGAATGACCTCCCCGACCGAAGAACTGGTGACCACGGCCCTGGGTGGCGTGCTCGACCCGGAGATCCGACGGCCGATCACCGAGCTCGGCATGGTGAAGGGCATCGAGATCGCGCCTGACGGGGCGGTGCGTGTCGAGGTGTGGCTAACCGTCGCTGGGTGCCCGATGCGGGACACCATTACCCGCGAAGTGACGGCGGCCGTGACGAAAGTGCCTGGTGTGACCGCGGTACGTGTCGACCTGGACGTAATGAGCGCCGAACAGCGGCAGGCACTCCAGACGCAGCTTCGCGGCGGCCGGCCCGAACCGGTCATCCCGTTCTCCCAGCCGTCGTCGCTGACCAAGGTGTACGCGGTGGCCAGCGGAAAAGGCGGGGTCGGCAAGTCGTCGGTGACCGTCAACCTTGCCGCGGCGCTGGCCGCGGCCGGGCAGCGAGTCGGCGTGATCGACGCGGACATCTACGGGCATTCCGTGCCGCGGATGCTGGGCGTCACCGGACGGCCCACGCCGGTAGAGAAAATGATCATGCCGCCGTCCGCGCACGACGTGAAGGTCATCTCGATCGGCATGTTCACCAAGGGAAACACGCCGGTGGTCTGGCGCGGGCCGATGCTGCACCGCGCGCTGCAGCAGTTCCTCGCGGACGTGTACTGGGGCGACCTGGACGTGCTGCTGCTCGACCTGCCGCCGGGTACCGGGGACGTGGCGATCTCGGTGGCTCAGATGCTGCCTTCTGCCGAGTTGCTGATCGTGACCACCCCGCAGCTGGCGGCCGCCGAGGTTGCCGAGCGGGCCGGGGCCATCGCGTCCCAGACCCATCAGCGGATCGCCGGGGTCATCGAGAACATGTCATACCTGGTCTGCGGGCATTGCGGGGAGCGAACGCATGTGTTCGGCTCTGGCGGCGGCGAGGCGGTCGCGTCCGCGCTGACCCGGCTGTTCGGGACTTCTGTGCCGCTGCTCGGTCAGGTGCCGCTCGATGTGCGGCTGCGGGAAGGCGGCGACGCGGGCATGCCACTCGTACTCAGCGCGGCGGACTCCCCGGCCGGGACGGCGCTGCGGGAGATCGCGGACGTCCTCGGCGCGCGGGGCCGCGGGCTGGCCGGGCGCCAGTTGGGGCTGACGCCGGTTTCCTAGTTCTTGGGCTAGGTGGCCTCGACGTCGTAGGGCGGGGTCTCGCCGGGCGCGAGCGCGGTCTGCGGTGTCGCCGCCGTGGCCAGGCCGCCCTGCCCTTGGTTCTGCCCGGCGCGGGTCGCGGCGGGAGCGGACATCGCGGCCTCGAAGTCGTCCATCAGGTGCTTGCGGACGAAGGTCTTCGGATTCAGGTCGGCGAGGTCGAGGTCCTGGAACTCCGGCCCCAAGCCCTCGCGCAGGTCGCTCTTGGCGTTCTCCGCGATCCGCCGAAGGTCCCGGATCCAGCGGCCCGCCTGAGACATCACCTTGGGCAACTCGTTCGGCCCGAAGACGACCAGAGCGATCACTGCCAGCACGAGCAGCTTGTAGATGGACAGGTCGAACACTGGGTCAGCTCTCCGTTTAGGCCGGAATTCTCTCCTCTACTGTAATCCCTGGAGACGGCCTGGGAACCCTCGGCGGATGCGGACAGTGTCCAGGCAAGGCGGAGGAGGGAGCCAGCCTGTTTGGCTGGCGACCGACGGCAACGCCGCCAGGGCGGCCTGGGCGGCCAGGGCGGGGCGGCCAGGGCGGCCTGGGCCGCCTGGGCGCCGCGAGCCCAGCGGTCCTATTCGCGCGACCTCCTTAGTGGAAGGGGTTCGCCAGGCTAGCTAGCCGGGCCAGGCCGCGGCTCATCCGCTTCCAGAAGCCCGGGGGCTTGTCGTATGGCAGCGCGTCGACCACGGCCGCCACGGTCTGGGCAGGCGCGTCCGCGATCAGCGTGTAGACGATGCCGCCCCCGGACCAGGTCAGGGACCGCTGCGCCGAACCCGCTGCGTAGACGATCCGGCCGCCCACCGTCGTCCGCTGCCAGCCGGCCAGCTTCGTCGCGAGCTTACCACGCTGCTCGAACAAAGATACCACATAGAGTCCGTCCGAGTATCCAAGATCGATCACCGGTTCCGGCGTGTTGGTCCGCGCACCGGTGAACAGCGTCAGGCCCTTGGGCAGGACGGGAACGACCCGCCAGCCGCTCCGCCCGAACGCGGCGAGCTTCGCCGGCGGGATCGGGACGGTCCACGCCGCGGGCGACCGGGCCTGGTTCTGCTGGGCCTGGTTCTGCTGGGCCTGGTTCTGCGCGGCGGCGCCGAGTGCGTGCGGGCGCGGCTGCGAGACCGGCTTGCCGATCTGGACGTTGATGAAGAAGCTTTCGTTGATCACGTGCGCCTGGGCGTCGTACACGCGGCGCTCCAGGGGCAGCTTGGTGGCCTGGTCCAGGTAGAACAGCGCGGCCAGGCTGCCGTCGCCGCGCCACGCCTCGACCACCTGAGCGGGCCTGTTGTCGGCGGACGCGGCACCGGCGTAGCCGACCACGTAGTGGTCCTCGAGCAGTCTGACCAGCGTCGCCGTGACGCCGAGCATGCCCTCCGGCGAACCGCCGTCGGGTTCGGTCGACTCATATGTCTGGGTGCTGACCCCGGCGCCTGTCCGGGTGCTGACCCCGGCGCCGGCGGCCTGGGTCTGCACCCACGTCTGCCCGCCGCTGACATGCCAGATGTCCGAGACCAGCAGCGTGCCGCCGCCGAAATCCCAGCGTGAGTCGACCTCCTCGCCCTGGTAGGAGGTGACCACGGCGGCCTTCGCCGCCTCCGTCATCAGGCTCATGGCCGCCGGGCTGCTGCGCTTGCGCAGGCTCCTGCTTGATACCGCACCGGCCCGGGCGGCGGCCACCCGGGGTACGGAAGCGGAGGCGCCGCTGCTATCGGCGGTGCCCGGCTGGCTGCTGCACCCGCTGATCAGGCAGCCGGGCGCGGCGACGGCCAGGACCGCGGTAAACGCCAGCACTTGGCGGCCGCGGCCGTCCGCCGGATGCTGCGGCCTCGCCGCGTGCGTCCGCCGAGACAGCCGAGCCGTCAACACCGCTGACCTCATGTTCCTACGGAGTCTGCGCCGTGTCGCCCGTCGGTGTGGTGACCGGCAGGACCGCCGGTCCCTCGACCGAGCCGGGTCCGGCGTACGGGACATCACCTGTGGTGATCGCGTGCTCCTCGCTGTACAGCTCCATCTGCGGCGTGATCCTGGGGCCCGGCGCCGCGTCTCCGCCGCCGGCGCCGAACGCGGCGGTACCGAGGCCCACCATGATCGTCACCGCGCCGAGCGCGAGGTAGCGGCCGTGCCGCCGGGACATCCGCGAGCCGGGGAACCCGCGGGGCCGCGAGTCTCGCGGGCCTGGCGGGTTTGGCGGGTTTGGCGGGCGCAGCCCGCGGGCGGACCGGGAAAGCACTCGCAGCCTGCGACGCGGTGGCTGGGTACCGGTCAACGACATCAGGCGGCGCACCATGTCCGCCTCATGTCCCGCGACCGCGGGGGATTCGGCGGCCAGCGACCTGAGCTGCCGCTTCAGGTCGCGCAGCGCGGCCGCTTCGGATCGGCACTGCTCGCAACGAGCGAGGTGGGCCGTAGCCTTGTCCTGCTCCGCGCCGTCAAGCTCGCCGTCGACGAGGGCCGACAGGCGATCACCAAGATGGGTCATGACAATCCGCTCCGGTTTACCCTGCGGTGCTCGAGCGCACCGCGCAGCTGTGCCCGGCCGCGATGAATCCGGCTACGCACCGTACCGATCTTGACGCCCAGGGTGGCGGCGATCTCCTCGTATGAGAAGCCCTCGATATCGCACAGCACAACCGCCGCCCGGTACTCCGGCGGGAGCGCTTTCAGCGCGGACTGGATGTCATCATCCAGGTGTGTTTCGTCGAAGGCCTCGGCCGGGGTCGGCTCGCTGCCCGGGAGACGATGCGCTACGTCATCCACCAGGCCCTCGAACCGGATCCGCTGCTTGCGGCGTGCGCCATCGAGAAACAGGTTGGTGGTGATCCGGTGCAGCCAGCCCTCGAACGTGCCAGGCGTGTAACTCGACAATGACCGGAAAACCCGGACGAAGACCTCCTGGGTCAGGTCTTCGGCGTCGTGCGGGTTACCGGTGAGGCGATAGGCGAGCCGGTATGCCCGGACCGAGTGGGTGCGCACGATCTCATCCCAGGTCGGTAGGGTCCAGTCGGCTTCCGCCGCCTCCTCCACCAGTCCGCCCTCCGGATCACGAACCGTTGCGCTTGTTACCATCGTGCCCTGGTTTCCGTCCTCACGCCAGTTCGGGGATCTGCAGGCTAGTAACGGTCTGACCGCGGGCAGAGTTCCCGCCGCCGTTCCCTGGGCGCTACGCTGCTCCGGTGGGGCCACTGGGTAACATCGCAGAATACGCCGCCGACTACGTGCTTGAGGACGAGCCGCTCCTGACCGCGCGGGCAAACGCCGTCGACCTGGGCGGTACTTCGCCGGTTTCGCCCGAGGTGGGCGCCGCGCTGCGATTCATCGCTTCGGCGGTCGGCGCCCGGACCGCGGTGGAGGTGGGCACCGGCTGCGGCAGTTCGGGCATCTGGCTGCTCCGCGGCATGCGACCCGGCGGCGTGCTGACCAGCGTCGACACCGAGCCCGAGTACCACCGGATGGCGCGCCTGGCGTTCACCAAGGCCGGTTTCGCGGCCAACCAGAGCCGGCTCATTCTTGGCCGCGCGCTCGACGTGCTGCCCAGGCTGTCTGACGGGGCTTATGACCTGGTGTTCTGCGACTGCGACCCGCGGGACTACCCGGACTACCTGACGGCGGCCATCCGGCTGCTGCGGCCCGGCGGGGTCGTCGCGTTCAACGATGCGCTTGGCGACCCGGCAGCTGGCAGTCTTGCCGCTGGTGGTCGTGCCGCCGGCCGTGACGTGCGGGACGCCAGCGATGACCTCGACCGTAGCCCGGCGGCCGACCTCGACCTCACCAGCATGGTGCGCGACGACGAGCGCCTCGTCCCGATGCTGCTGCCGCTCAGTGACGGCTTGCTGGCCGCGGTGGTGCGCGGTAACTGAGCGGTAACTGAACGGCCCGGGGCCTAGCGCCCGGTGGGCCTGCGCGGCCGGTCAGCCCACGACGGACTTGAGCGCGTCGCCCAGCTTGGCCGCCTCTTCGGCCGTGAGCTCGACCACGAGCCGCCCGCCGCCTTCAAGCGGGACGCGCATCACTATGCCGCGGCCCTCCTTGGTGACCTCAAGCGGACCATCGCCCGTCCGCGGCTTCATCGCCGCCATCTCATCCCCTTCCTCCGATACCGCACACAGCCCTCGTGGACGCCGCGCACGCCACACCTCCCGGCGCCTGCGGCGGAACCGGCCAGCCACAATCGTTTCGATAAGTCGCCCTATTATCTCAGGGTTCGGCCGCCGAATGGTAATGATCGGCACTCAGGGATGTCAACATGATGTACGCAACCGCCTTTGTGGCAGGCGTTCCGGCGTTCTGAGGGCCTTCTCGAGAGGCCGGCGCGTCGTTGCGCGCCAAAGATCCCGCCCTAGGGCGGCGGTTCGGTTCAGGTGAGGGACCGCGGTGGCGATAGCCGCCTGCGCGCGGCCCTGCTTGTGGCCGCCATGAGTCATCGGCCCGGGGCAATGGCCGCCTGGATTTCTGGACATTCGGGGGGAATACGGGCACCTCCAACAATGCTCAGGTTCAAAACTGAGCACTCTTGGAGGTGGCGGGAATCGAACCCGCGTCCTTCGGTACCTCACCAGGGCTTCTCCGGGCGCAGCTTGCTCTGCTTTTCTCAGCCCCGGCGATCACGCAAGCTAGACGCCGACGGGCTCAGCCGCTGTTCGATGTCCCGCCTGGCCCCGCGACCGGGTCAGACGGTAATCCTTCTAGCTGATGCCAGGCACCGGGTCGAAGGCATCCCCGGGCTGACAGAGCTCTTAGCTCGCCTAGGCGGCGAGAGCGAGCTCAGTGCGCGTTGAGTTGGCACTTATTGGTTTGCGGTCACGGGATTAACGAGGTCACAACCGCAACCCTCGGCCCGCTTCCCCTGGATCGACCACCAAAGTCGAAACCGTTCACCCCCTATTGAGTTGTCTAGCCAGCGAGGCGCAACCGCGCCGGTCACCACACTGACCGTACACGTACAACGCCAGGACGCCAACCTGGATTCCGCCGCGGCGGTAGTCCGCGTCCCGCGTTGCCGTCTCGTCCCCCCGTTCCCGTTTCGTCCTCCGCTCCCGTTCGTCCCGTCCCCGTTCCCGTTTCGTCCCCGTTCCCGTTCGTCCCCGTTCCCGTTTCGTCCCCGTCCCCGTTCCCGTCGCCGCGCGCCCCGGTCTCGTTCTCGGCAACGCCCCGTTCCCGTTCCCGCACTCGTCGCCGCGCGTCCCGGTCTCGTTCTCGGCAACGCGCGCCCCGGTTGTCCGGTTTGTTAACACTACACGTGTCTTCTTACCCGGACGGC
>Ga0207664_10002706_pt1 | contig 11766 bp, 9 predicted proteins | sample LARL83metaG_FD_184349 | JGI IMG/M metagenome (GOLD analysis project Ga0207664, IMG submission 184349) | Corn, switchgrass and miscanthus rhizosphere microbial communities from Kellogg Biological Station, Michigan, USA - LAR L8-3 metaG... | ecosystem: Host-associated > Plants > Roots >...
AACGACGCGCAAACACTGGACGACAGGCTGGGCCCGGCACGTCCGGTACCCGCGGGTGCGCGGGTCAGCCTGTCGTCCACGGCCGGAGCTTGCGGGGGTTGAGTACCGCCCAGACGTGCCTGATCCGGTCGCCCGCGATCTCGAAGGCCAGCACCGACACGGTGACCCCGCCCGACTGAACCACCAGGCCAGGCTGGCCGTTGACCGTGCACTCCGTGATCGCCGCGTCAGGCACCGCGCCGGCCTGCGTGGCGAAGAAGCGCGCGACCTCCTCGGCGCCCTCGATCGGCCGCAGTGCGGCCTGGGCCAGCCCGCCGCCGTCGCCGGTCGCGGTGGCCCCGGGGTCGAGCAGGCCGATCAGGGCGCCGATGTCCTTGGCTTCCCACGCCAGCTTGAAGGCCCTGACAATGCCCGCCTGGTGGACCGCCGGGGTTGCGGGAGCCTGCGCCGTGCGAAGGCGACGGCGGGCTGAGGTGGCCAGCTGGCGGCACGCCGCCGGGGTACGGCCGACGATCTCGGCGACCTCGGCGAAGGGATAGCCGAAGACGTCGTGCAAGATGAACGCGACCCGCTCGGCCGGTGTCATCGAGTCGAGCACGACCAGGAAGGCCATGCCGACCGATTCGTCGAGGGTGACCCGGTCAGCAGGGTCAGCAGAGCCGGCATCCGGTTGCCCGCTGAGCCACTCGGTACTTGCTGGCAGCGGCTCGGGGATCCATTCGCCCACGTAGGCCTCTCGCCTAGCCCGGGCTGAGCCAAGCAGGTTGAGGCAGATGCGGCTGGCGACCGTGGTCAGCCATGCGCCGGGCGACTCGATTGCGTCCCGCTGCTCCCGGGGCAGCGCGTACCAGCGGGCATAAGTCTCCTGGACGGCGTCCTCGGCCTCGGCCATAGAGCTGAGGAGCCGGTAGGCGAGGTTGATCAGGTGCCGCCGCTCGCTCATGACTGCGTCCGAGCCCAGGTCGGGCCGTCCGCTTCCTGACTCGTGCTGGCTGGTCATGGTGCCGTCGCCTTCCTCGATCGCATCCGCCTTCACTAGTTCGACCATGCAGCACACCGGAACGTGAGGCGGGCGACGTGCCCTCACATTCCCGAGGGCTGGCTGGTCGAACCAGGAGAACCCGCGAACGAAGGGAACCGATCATGCCACCCGTGAACGCCGCGATCATTTACTACAGTGCCACCGGCACGGTGCACACGCTGGCGCAGGCCGTCGCCGAAGGCGCGCAAAAGGCGGGCGCCAGCGTGCGGCTGCGCCGAGTCGCCGAGGTGGCCCCGTCAGCGGCCATCGACGCCAACCCGGCCTGGGCCCAGCACCTGCGCGACACCGCCGACATCGCCGAGGCGACACTCGATGACCTGGACTGGGCCGACGCGGTGCTGTTCGGCACGCCCACTCGCTTCGGCAACCCAGCCAGCCAGCTCAGGGCGTTCATCGACGCCACCGGCCCCCTGTGGGTGCAGGGCGGACTCGCAGGGAAGGTGTACTCGGCGTTCACCGCCTCCAACACCGCCCACGGCGGACAGGAAGCCACCATCCTGGCGCTGGGGAACACCTTCTATCACTGGGGCGGCATCATCGTGCCCCCTGGCTACACCGACCCCGTCCAGTTCCAGTCGGGCAACCCGTACGGAACCTCCCACGTGGCAGGCGATGGCCCGCCCAGCGAGGTGGTCTTGCAGGCGGCTCGCCACCAGGCCCGCCGTGTCGTCGACACCGCGGCCACGCTCAAGGCGGGCCGCGCTGCCTGAAACAGCACGGCCTGAAACAGCACGGCCTGAAACAGCACGGCCTGATACAGAACGGAATGCCAACGGACCGCAGGGTATAAGGGGCCGTCCGCGGCTGGCTGCGGTCAGAATTTCTTTAGCGGAGGACACGATGACCACAAGCAATTCCGAGATCCAAGCGCTCTTGAACAGCCGCGTTGATGCCTGCAAGGCAAAGGACATTGACCAGCTCATGACGCTCTATTCCCCTGACATCGTTTATTACGATGTCGTTCCGCCTCTGCAGTTCACCGGCACCGATGAAGTCCGGCGCAACTTCTTGCGGTGGTTCGATGAATACGACGGCCCGATCGGCCTGGAAACGCACGAGCTGAGCGTCGCGGTGAGCGGAGATATCGCATTCGCGCGCATGCTTCACGTGGACAGCGGAAAGCGCAAGAAGGGCGTGCCCGAGGGCGCGGTATGGCTACGGTCGACCGTCTGCTGCCAACGGTCAGGCGGCGAGTGGCTGATTACGCACGAGCACATCTCACTGCCGCTGGGCTGGGCGGAGGCTGGCGCCTGAGCTGAACCGGCAGCAGCGGCCGGCCGCAGCGAAGGAGGGAGTCGATGGCAGTACGTCGCAAGGATGTGACGTACTGTAGTCGACATGGCCGACACCTCGGCACTGGTCCTGCGGCCGGCGACGTCCGCTGACGTGAAAACGCTGGCGACCGTCCTGGCGCGCGCGTTTTACGACGATCCGCCGCTGGTCTGGCTGCTGCCTAATGCGACCACCCGGCTCAGCCACATCACCCGCATGTTCGAAACCGTCACCGGGGTCGAGTCGCTCGGGTACGGCGGCGTGGACGTGGCCTGTGGCGGCGCGGAGATCGCCGGCGGTGCGGTGTGGCTGCCGCCAGGGCACTGGCAGCCAGGCTTCCGTGCGAAAGCCCAGGCGGCGCCCAGTCATATCTGGACGCTGGCCGCGTCACGGGGGCGGGCAGCCTCGTACGGGCGTGCCCTGGAGAGCGCCCGGCCCAAGGAACCGCACTGGTACCTCAAGGCGATTGGCGTCGATCCCGCCTGGCAAGGCCGTGGGGTCGCGGGCCTGCTGCTGCGATCGCGGCTGCAGCGCTGCGACGCCAGCGGGCAGCCGGCCTACCTGGAGGTGAGCCAGCCAGGCGGCGTCGCCTTGTACGAGCGCTTCGGCTTCCAGCGCACCGGTGACCTCGACATGCCGGCGGGGGCGCCGGTCCTGACCGGGATGTGGCGCGCGCCGGCCAGCTAGCGGCCGACGCCAGGTCCCTCCCCGGTGTCCGCCGGCTGCCCCGGTTCGCCCGGAGCGCTGACACGCACGACGAAGCCGGCGGCCTCGTCCATGGCGCTGTCGGCGGCCGCGGTGATGTCGGGCTGCAGGGTGAAGTCGTGCCACAGGCCCGGCCAGGCGCGGTAGGTGACATCGACGCCGGCGGCCGTGGCGCGCGCCGCCAGCTTCGCGGAGTCCGGCGCCACCAGGTCGTCGGTGCCGCACTGGATGAGCAGCGGAGGCAGGCCGCCGAGGTTGGCGTGCAACGGCGAGACGACGGGGTCCGCCCGGTCTCCCGTCGGCACGTACGCCTGTGCGCATGCCTCAAGCCAGGCCGGGCTGAGCACCGCGTCCCGGCGGGCTGGCTCCGGTAGCGTCGACCAGTCGGCGGTGAGATCGAGCCACGGCGACAGCAGGATGCACCCGGCGAGGCGCGCGGCACTATCGGTGCTGCTAGGCAAGGCGAGGGCGACGCCCAGGGCCAGCCCGCCGCCGGCCGAGTCGCCCGACACGACGACGGTGCCCGCGGCGGCCTCGCGCAGCGCGGCGCTTATCACCGCGCGGGCGTCATCCACGGCGGCAGGATAGGGGTGCTCGGGTGCGAGCCGGTACTCGGGCAGGACGACACGGCAGCCCGTCCGCGCGATCAGGTGCGCCGCCCAGTCCCGGGCCTCCGCGGGCGAGCCGACGCAGTAGCCGCCGCCGTGGAAGTGCACCACGGTGACCGCAGCGGATCCGCCGGAGCGGACCCGCGATCCGGCCGTGACGACCTCGACGGGGACCCCGTTCCACGCTGTCTTCGTGACCGACGTGCCCCGTGGCAGCGGCCACCGGCCGACGAGCATGTCCAGCCGCCGCCGCTGCACGTCCCAGGGCAGGCGCGGGTTGAGCACGCGCCGGCTGACCAGCCGCGCGCCCAAGCGCACAAGCGCCACTGGAACCTTCACTGCACCTCCCCGCTCCCGCTGTTCATACCCGTCTGGCTCACGCGTGCCCCCCGCCACGCAATCCGCCTGCTGGAAGCCCTGCCGCTATCTGATTGACTGCTGCCCATGACCTTGGAGACTGAAGCGGACGCGGCGCTGCCCCCGGCGTGGTTCACCGAAGCCCTCGCGGCTCCGGTGACCGAGGGTGCGGCATCGCTGGACGGCGTCCCGATCGCCTACCGCATGTGGGGCGGCCCAGCGGAGCGCGGCATCGTGCTCGTGCACGGGGGCGGGGCGCATTCCCGTTGGTGGGACCACATCGCCCCGCTGCTGGCAGCCGAACGCCGGGTCATCGCGATCGACTTGTCGGGGCACGGCGACAGCGGCCGCCGCGAGCAGTACACGTTCGACGCATGGGCGCGCGAGGTGCTCGCAGTCACCGCGGATGCCGGGCTTGCTACCCCGCCGGTCGTGATCGGGCACAGTATGGGCGGCATCGTCGCGCTGCGGCTCGCGGTGATGCTCGGGTCGCAGATCGAGGGCGCGGTGGTCATCGACTCGCCGCTGCGCGACCCGGCTCCGGAGGAACGGGCGGCGCAGCGCGAGCGCGTCTTCCGCCAACTACGCCTGTACCCGACGCAAGAAGCGATCCTCGCTCGCTTCCGGCCGGTCCCCGACCAGCCGGTGCTCGGCTACATCGCGGAGCACGTCGCCGCCACGTCCATCCGCCAGGTCGACGGCGGGTGGACCTGGAAGTGGGACCCGGCCGTCTTCAACAGCAGGGTGACGCCATCCGGGCCGCTGACGAAGCTGGACTGCCGGGCGGCCCTTTTCCGCGCTGAGCACGGCATCCTGTCCGCGGAGATGAGCGACCTCATCTATGACCGGCTCGGCCGGGTGGCGCCGGTCATCGAGATCCCGGTGGCCGGGCATCACGTCATGCTCGACCAGCCGATCGCGCTGGTCGCCGCGCTCCGCACGCTGCTTTCCGACTGGGACCACTCCCGCCCCGAGCCAAGGCCCTGAGCGGGCACAGCCGCGGTCGTCAGGCAATCACCATGATGAGGTCGCCGCCGTCCACTTGAGCGGTGCCTGCCAACGCGACGCGCGTGACCGTGCCAGCGACCACGGAGGTAATGGAGGCTTCCATCTTCATCGCCTCGATCTTGGCGACGGTGTCCCCGGCCTCCACCTGGTCGCCGGCCGACACTACCGGGGTCACGCTGCCGCCGAACGGCGCGGCGATGTGCCCGGGCTTGGCCGGGTCTGCTTTCTCAGCGGCGGGTGCGTCGGACTCGACGGCGCGGTCGCGGACGGGGATGGGGCGGAGCTGGCCGTTGATCGTGCACATGACGGTGCGGATGCCCCGTTCATCGGGCTCGCTGGCCGACTGGAGGCCGAAGAGCAGCGTCTTGCCTTCTTCGATGGTGACGCGGTGTTCGTGTCCCGGCTGGAGCCCGTAGAGGTACTCGGCGGTGCCGAGCACGGACAGGTCGCCGTACCGCGCGCGCGACTCCTCGAACTCTCGTGTCGGCCCGGGGAACAGGAGGCGGTCGAGGGTGCGGCGGCGGTCGGTCCGCAGGCTCTCCTCCTGGGCGCTCGTTAGTTCAGTGTCGAGTACGCGCGGGGTACGGCCGGCGAGGGCCTTGGTGCGGAACGGCTCCGGCCAGCCGCCGGGCGGGTCGCCGAGCTCGCCGGAGAGGAAGCCGATGACGGAGTCGGGGATGTCGAACTTTCCTGGGTTGTCGGCGAAGTCGTGCGGGTCGGCGCCGACGGCGACGAGGTGCAGCGCGAGGTCGCCCACGACCTTGCTGCTCGGTGTTACCTTGACGATGTTGCCGAGGATGCCGTTGGCGGCGGCGTACATGTCCTCGATCTGCTCGAACCTCTCGCCAAGGCCGAGGGCGATCGCCTGCTGGCGCAGGTTTGAAAGCTGGCCGCCGGGGATCTCGTGGCGGTAGACGCGGCCGGTCGGCGCGGGCAGGCCAGACTCGAACGGCGCGTAGAGCCGGCGCACGGATTCCCAGTAGGGCTCCAGATCGCACACGGCTTGCAGCGACAAGCCTGTCTCCCGCGGCGAGTAGTCGGTGGCGGCCACGAGGGAGGACAGCGGCGGCTGGCTGGTGGTGCCGGACATGGCCGCGTTGGCGGCGTCGACGGCATCGACTCCGGCGTCGATGGCGGCGAGCAGGGTGGCGAGCTGACCGCCCGGTGTGTCGTGCGTGTGCAGGTGGACCGGCAGATCGAACCGCTCGCGCAATGCGGTGACAAGTGTCCGTGCCGCCGGCGCGCGCAGCAGGCCGGCCATGTCCTTGATCGCGAGGACGTGCGCGCCCGCATCGGCAATCCGCTCGGCGAGGCGCAGGTAGTAGTCGAGGGTGTAGAGCTTTTCGCCCGGGTCCGACAGGTCACCGGTGTAGCAGAGCGCGACTTCCGCGACCGCCGTCCCCGTAGCGCGAACGGCGTCGATGGCCGGCCGCATCTGGCTGACGTCGTTAAGAGCGTCGAAGATGCGGAAGATGTCGATGCCGGTCGCCGCTGCCTCCTCGACGAACGCCTCGGTCACCGCGGTGGGGTAGGGGGTGTACCCGACGGTGTTGCGGCCGCGCAGCAGCATCTGCAGGCAGATGTTCGGGACGGCCGCCCGGAGGTCGGCCAGCCGCTGCCACGGGTCTTCGGCAAGAAAGCGCAGCGCGACGTCGTAGGTCGCGCCGCCCCAGGCCTCGAGCGAGAGCAGTTCGGGCATGGTCCGGGCGACGTGGCCGGCGACGTTCAGCAGGTCCCGGGTACGCACCCGGGTCGCCAGCAGCGACTGGTGCGCGTCGCGGAACGTTGTATCCGTGACAGCCACCCCTGTCTGAGCGCGCAGCTGGCGCGCGAACTCGGCGGGCCCGAGTTCCAGCAGGCGCTGACGCGACCCGGCCGACGGCACCTGACTCAGATCGATTTCCGGGAGCTTGGTGACCGGGTCGGTGCTGACCGGGCGTGGGCCGTAGGGCTGGTTGATGGTCACGTCAGCCAGGTAGGCGAGCAGCTTCGTGCCGCGGTCCGCGGACGAGCGGGCCGTGAGCAGCTGCGGGTGGGTCTCGATGAAGCTCGTAGCGAGGCGTCCCGCGCGGAAGTCGGGATTGTCCAGGACGGCCTGCAGGAACGAGATGTTGGTCGCCACGCCGCGGATGCGGAACTCGGCGAGGGCTCGTCGGGCGCGGTCGATGGCGGCCTCGAACGTCCGGCCGCGGCAGGTCAGCTTGGCCAGCAGCGAGTCGAAGTGCGCCGACACCGCGGCGCCGGTGTAGGTCGTGCCTCCGTCCAGACGGATGCCCGCGCCGCCCGGCGAACGGTACGTCGTGATGACGCCGGTGTCGGGGCGGAAACCGTTGGCCGGGTCCTCGGTCGTAATGCGGCACTGCAGCGCTGCCCCCCGGACCCGGATGCCGTCTTGCGACAGGCCGAGGTCGGCGAGTGTCTCGCCAGAAGCGATCCGCAGTTGCGCCTGCACGAGGTCGACGTCGGTGATCTCCTCGGTCACGGTGTGCTCGACCTGGATGCGCGGGTTCATCTCGATGAAGACGTAGCTGCCGGACGGGTCGAGGAGGAACTCGACCGTGCCCGCGTTGACGTACCCGATCGCCTGCGCGAACCGCACCGCGTCGGCGCAGATCCGCGCACGCAGGTTCTCGTCGAGGTTCGGCGCGGGCGCGATCTCGACGACCTTCTGGTGGCGGCGCTGCACCGAGCAATCGCGCTCGTACAGGTGCACCACGGCGCCGCGAGCGTCCGCGAGGACCTGCACCTCGATATGGCGCGGCTCGGCGACAGCCTGCTCGATGAACACGGCAGGGTCACCGAACGCGCCCTCTGCCTCGCGCATACAGGCCTCGATCGCATCACGCAGCCCGTCCGGCTCCTCGACGCGGCGCATCCCGCGGCCGCCGCCCCCGGCCACGGCCTTCACGAAAACCGGGAAGGGGAGGGCGCGGGCCCCCTCGATGAGCGCGGCGGCATCGGTGCCCGCGGCGACGCTCCGCAGGACCGGGACGCCCGCCGCCCGGGCGGCGGCGATCGCCCTGGCCTTGTTTCCGGCCAGGGCGAGCACCTCGGCGCTCGGCCCGACAAACGCGATGCCCGCGCTCGCGCAGGCCTCGGCTAGGGCAGGGTTCTCCGACAGGAAGCCGTAACCGGGATAGACCGCGTCGGCGCCCGCCTTCACCGCGGTCTCAACGACCAGCCCAGGGTCCAGGTAGGCCCGGACCGGATGCCCCGGCTCGCCGATCTGGTACGCCTCGTCGGCTTTGAGCCGGTGCTCGGAATTGCGGTCCTCATACGGAAATACCGCCACAGTCTGGGCGCCGAGTTCGTAAGCGGCGCGGAAGGCACGGATCGCAATCTCGCCACGGTTAGCTACGAGGATCTTGGAGAACATGCGGGCAGTTTGCCGAAGTGGGAGCCCGATCAAACTAACCAACATACGCAAACAAATGCCATTTTTGCCGAAAAGCGCACGTAGTTTCAAACCGGCGGCGCGTGTCCGGCGGCGCGTGTCCGGCGGCGCGGGTTCGGCGGCCTCGCCGCCGGACCCGCGACCGGTTACAGGAAGAGTTCCGCGAACCTAGCGGCCTGCTCGACGCTGGTGGAGTCCTGGAAGCCGACGATCAGCTCCTGCACCCCGGCGTCCTCGAAGGCGGCGATCCGCTGCTTGACGGTGTCCACCGTCCCGATGAGCCCGTATGAAGCCAGGTCGCCGGGGAACGCGAACGATGACCCGGGCGGGACCAGGGCACGCGCCTCGGCGTCAGTGTCGGCGATGATGACCGCGGTGGTCACCGTGCGGTTGATGGCCTCGTAGTCGCGGCCGACATCGGCGCAGTGCTGCCTGAGAACCGCGAACTTCTGCTCGGCCACTTCCGGCGAGTCCATGATGTTGCAGGCGTCGCCGTACTGGGCGACCAGGCGCAGCGTCTTCTTCTCGCCGCCGCCAGCGATCAGCATGGGGATGTGCGGCCGCTGCACGCCCTTGGGCTCGTTGACCGCGCCGTGCACCTGGTAGTACTTGCCCTCGAAAGTGGTTTCCTGCTCGGTCCACATCGCGCGGATGATCTGGACGGCCTCGCCGAGCCGGTCAAGACGCTGCCCGGCGGTGCCGAACTCGTACCCGTACTGGATGTAGTCCGGCTCCCACCAGCCCGCGCCGATGCCGAAGGTGAGCCGGCCGCGCGAGATCACGTCCAGGGTCGACGCCATCTTCGCCACGAGCGCCGGATTGCGGTAGCTGTTCGCGGTGACCAGCTGGCCGAGCCGAACCCGCGAGGTCTCGCCGGCCAGGCCCGTCATCAGCGTCCAGGCGTCGAACAGGGGCGCGTGCGAGGGCGGGATCGTCGTGAGGTGATCGGGGCACATCAGGGCCTCGTAGCCGGCGTCGTCGGCCGCCTTGGCGATAGCGACGATCCGCGCGTAGGCATCGACCGGGTCGTCGAACCCCTGGAACTCCTGCACGAAACCGCTGGGCAGAAAGATGCTGAACTTCATCGTGGGCCATGTCCTTCCTCGGCTGGAAAGCTTGCGCACATGTAGACCAGGCACCGGCCGAAAGGTGTCGCGGACCAGGAGGCGTCAGCCAGGTTGCCGGGTGGCGTCCAGGCCGAACGCCGCCACCAGCGCGGGACCGCCGCCGAAGACGGTGATGCGCTCGATCCCGCCCGGCGTCACGGTGAGCACCCCGAGCCCGAACGCCCGGTAGGACCCGTCGGCGACACGCTGGTAGGCGGCCGCGGCGGGCTGGCCGTTGGCCAGCGTGGGCGTCATGAGATAGCTCCCGGGCACACCGATGACGGTGGCGAGGTAACGCAGGCAGGTGCTGCGCCCGGAGAACCACAGGGACGTGCCGACCATCTCAATCGCCGCGTCGGCGCGCAGCGCTTTCTCCAGGGCGGAGATATCGGCGTGCTCGAACCCGGCGATGTACAGGTCCAGCTGTTCCCTGGCCCAGGGATCGGTGGGTTCGATGAGCCGGCCGGGCGTCGGTGACACCTCGTTCAGCCGCACCCGGGCCCGCTGGAGGGCGCTCTTCACCGCCACGGCGGAGATGCCGAGCATGGCGGCCACCTCGCTGGCCGGGAAACCGAGCACCTCCCGGAGCAGCAGCACGGCGCGCTGCCGCGGCGGCAGGTACTGCAGGCTCGCGATGAGCGCCAGCCGCAGCGTCTCACGGGCTGCGACGACCTCAGCGGGGTCGCCGGACTCAGGAACTACCACGGCGTCCGGGATCGGCTCCACCCAGGCCACCTGGGGATCGACCGGACCGGGCAGGGCGGCCGGGTCGCTCTCCGGCCCGCCCAGGCCAGACGGCAGCGCCCGCCGCCGTTGCTGCTGCAGTGCGGTCAGGCAGGCATTGGTCGCGATGCGGTAGAGCCAGACCCGCAGCGACGACCTGCCCTCGAAACCCGCGTGCGACCGCCAGGCGCGCAGCAAAACCTCTTGCACCATGTCCTCTGCTTCGTCCGCGGAACCGAGCATCCGGTAGCAGTGCGCCAGCAGTTCGCGCCGGTAGGACTCCAGCTCGTCGCCCAGCTCCGCTGAGTTCACCCGTGTCATAACGCTCCTTCGCCAAGACGAGCGCGCTCAGGAGGAGTGTCCCCCGTCGCCTGATGGCGTCGCAGCCGCCACCCGTCGACATACAGACCACGGCACGGGGTGAGAGGAATCGCCAACCCGAAAACCTCTTAACCACCATCCATAACGGAGGCGTGCGCTGCCAGTCACCCCCAGGGGGCGGTCGCCCACCTGGCGCGCACAGGCGGGCCTCTCGTGCGACGACAGGGACCGTTCGGAAAACTATTATCTAGGAAAACTAGACATATGGTTTCCGTAGTTGTTAGCGTGAAGGCAGCCGGCCGGGCCACCACATCCCTATCCACCGGAGTTACCGTGCTCAGACTGACGCGCTTTGTCCTTAACCACCGATTGCTCGTCGTCCTGGTGTGGGTCGCGCTGGCGCTGGCCGGAGCGGCCACCGCGCACACCACCACGAGCCGCCTGTCCACTTCGTTCACCTTCCCCGGGCAGGCTGGCTACCAGGCGAACACGCTGATCGGGCGGTACTACCACACCGGCGGGGTGACGCCGCCCGTCGTGGTGCTGCTGACCGCGCCGCACGGCAGCACGCTCGACCTCGCGCAGGCGGGCCGTGCCTTCGCGGCCGCGAACTCGACCGGGCCGCTGCGCGTCTTGGACTACGCGGACACCGGCGACGCCGCGTTCGTGGCCGACGGCGGCCGGGCGACGTACGCGCTGATGTTCCCGCCGTACGACTCCGGCGACCGGACCACCGACTACGCGCCGCCGATCCTCGCGGCCGTCCGCGCGGCCGCGCCGCCGGGGACCACCGCCGCGGCGACCGGGTTCGACCAGCTCGCCGCGGGCAGCAAAGCGGGCGGGGTCGGGGTGTTCGCCGAGACAGTCATCGGCAGCGTGGGCGCCCTCGTGGTGCTGGCCGTCCTGTTCGCCAGCTTCCTCGCGCTGCTGCCGCTGGTGGTGGCGATCGTCTCGGTGCTGACCACCTTCCTGCTCGTGCTCGGGCTCACCGGCATTACCAGCATCAGCTTCATCGCGGAGTTCCTGATCGCGCTGATCGGGCTCGGCGTGGCGATCGACTACTCCCTGCTGCTGGCCACGCGCTGGCGGGAAGAGCGCGCGAAGGGAGCGGACCGCCGCGCGGCGGTCGAAAACGCCGTCGCCACCGCGGGCCGCGCGGTGCTGTTCTCGGGCTTCGCCGTCGCGGTCGGGCTCGCCAGCCTGATCGCCGTGCCGGTGCCGTTCCTGCGC
>Ga0207664_10002710_pt1 | contig 11747 bp, 8 predicted proteins | sample LARL83metaG_FD_184349 | JGI IMG/M metagenome (GOLD analysis project Ga0207664, IMG submission 184349) | Corn, switchgrass and miscanthus rhizosphere microbial communities from Kellogg Biological Station, Michigan, USA - LAR L8-3 metaG... | ecosystem: Host-associated > Plants > Roots >...
GCCGCCTGGAGGTCGGCCGGGACCATCGCGCTGCGCTGGCCGTGGTAGGCGGCCTCCCAGCGGCCGTCGGCTCTCGCGGCCTCGACCTGCGCGAGGCCGGCGGGGCGCATGCGCCCGCTCGCGATCAGCCGCTCGACGTGGCCGGTGTTGATCTTCGACCATCTGCTGCGCGGCTTGCGCGGCGTGAAGCGCTGCAGGAACCAGGTCGCGTCGAAGCCGCGCTTCTGGCCGTCGATCCAACCGAAGCAGAGCGCGACCTCGAGCGCCTGCGCGTAGGTGACCGTGGCGATCCCGGTGTCCTTCTTGGCGATCTGCAGCCACACGCCGGCGGCGCGCGCGTGCTCGGCCTCCAGCCACGCCTCCCAGGCGGCGGCCGAGGCGAACGGGAGGATCGGCAGCTCGTCGGGCATGCCGCTCACTCAAGCACACCGCCCCGGCGCGGGGAGGGGATCCGCCGAAAGGCGGACCCCCTCCCGCGACGACTCCTGCCTGAGGTCGGAGCCGGCGCCCGCGCCGCGCAGGGCCGGGGGACGGAGATGCCCGCGGGACCCCGCCGTGCGAACCGGATCGCTGACGGCTCGCTCGGCCGGTGTAGGTAGGTCCGCGCTGCCCTTCGCACGCGAGCGCGCCAGACGCTAACTCCGGAGGTCCAATGATGCGCCGGTTGCCGGTAAAGCTGATCTGAGTGGGCAGGGCTGCTCGCCTCGCGCGGCTGTCCCCGCTGGCCCGGGGACGATCGTCGGTCCGCTCCGCGTCCAGCTCGCGCCCGCGACCGCTCTTCACCCCGTTTGGGGCGGACGGTAGGCTGGCGCGGTGAGCTCTGCGGGGGGCCCATCCGGCACGGAATCTGGGACTCAGGCGCCCGGATCGCAGACGACCGCCCGTGCGTCCGCTCCGGTCGAGCTCCCACTGGAGCGCACACGGGAGCTGGCCGCGCTCGACGAGGCGATCGCGGCAGCCGTCGGCGGCGAAGGTCGCGTGCTGCTGCTCGAAGGCGCCGGTGGACTCGGCAAGACGGTGCTGCTGGCGCACGCGGTGGCGCAGGCGCAGGCGGGGACGATGACGGTGCTGCGCGCCCGCGGCGGCGAGCTCGAGCGTCAGTTCCCCTTCGGGGTCGCCTTGCAGCTGTTCGAGCCCTATCTGTCCGCCGCCTCGCCGCGCGAGCGCAAGCGCGTGCTCGCCGGCGCCGCTGCGCACGCCGCGCCGCTGCTGTCCGGCGACGTGACCGGGCGCGACGCGGGCGCCGTCGAGTTCCCGCTGCTGCACGGGCTCCACTGGGTGGCCGCGAACATCGCCGAGCGGCGCCCGCTGCTGATCGCCGTCGACGACGCGCACAGCGCGGACGACGCGTCGCTGCGCGCGTTGCTGTTCCTCGCGCAGCGGATCGAGGACCTGCCCCTCGCGCTCGTCTTGACGGCGCGGCCGCGCCCGGCGGCCGGTGCCGGCGACGCGCTCGGCGCGCTCGCGACGCACCCGCTCGCGCAGCGCTTCGAGCTGCTCCCGCTCAGCGAGCGGGCGATCGCGACGATCGTGCGCCGCCGGCTGGCCGATGCCGACGACGCCCTCTGCGCGACCTGCGCGCGCGTGACGAACGGCAATCCGTTCTTCCTGCGCGAGCTGCTCTCCGAGCTGGCCGGCGCCGGTCGGGAGCAGCAGCTCGGCGCCAGGCCGCGGCAGCAGATCGAGGCGCTCGGCCCGCTCACGATCGCGCGCGCGGTCGACGCGCGCATCCGCCGGCTCTCGCCGGGCGCGCCCGCGCTCGCGCACGCGGTGGCGGTGCTCGGCGACGGCGTGGCGCTCGCGCAGGCTGCCGCGATCGCCGGCCTCGACGGCGCCGCCGCCGCGACCGCCGCGGACGAGCTCGCGGGCGCCGACGTGCTGAGCCTGCTGCCCGAGGTCGGCTTCGTGCACCCGATCGTGCGCCAGGCCGTCTATCTGGAGATTCCCGCCGCCGAACGCGGCCGACTCCATCTCGCGGCCGCCGAGCTGCTGCGCGCCGGCAGTGGCGTCGACGCCGACGAACGCGCCGCGGCGCACCTGCTGGAGACGCTGCCCGTCGGGGCGCCGTGGGTCGTCGCCTGCCTGCACGCGGCGGCGAGACGCGCGCTCGTGGGGGGCGCGCCTGACACCGCCGCGAGCTACCTGCTGCGCGCGCTGGACGAGTCGCCGGCCCAGGCCGAGCGCGCGGGGCTGCTGGTCGATCTCGGTCGCGCCGAGGCGCTCGCGGGGCTGCCGAGCGCGGTCGAGCGCCTGCGCACCGCGGTCGGCCTGCTCGAGCATCCGGCCGCCCGTGCCGACGCGCTCGCCCAGCTCGGTCAGGCGCTCTACGCGGTCGGTGACAACGCCGGCGCGGCGAGTGCGTTCGACGAGGGCCTGCGCGTGCTCGACGGCGCCGACCCGGTGCTGGAGGAGCAGCTCACGGCCGGCTACCTCGGCGCCGCGCGACTCGACTTCCGCACGCGCGAGACGGCGCAGGCGCGCTTCCGCGAGCTGCTCGCCAGCTCGACCGAGGCCGCGACGCCGGCCCAGCGCGAGCTGCTGGCGCAGCGGGCGCTCGAGCACGCGATGCTCGGCAACGCGCCGCACGACGAGGTGATCGAGCTGATCCGCCTCGCGCACGCGGGTGGCGAGCTGCTGCGCGAGGCCACGGCGGACGGCGTCGCGTGGGCCGGGTCGGTGGCTGCGCTGCTGTTCTGCGACGCGCTCGTGGACGCCGAGGCCGCGACCAGCGCCGGACTGGAGGATGCGCGCAGACGCGGCTCGGTGATCGGCTTCGCCGTGATGTCGACGGTGCGCGGCGCGTGCCGCTACCTGCGCGGCGACCTCACGAGCGCGCTCGGCGATCTCGAGGGCGGCCTGGAGCGGGTGCCGCTGATGGTGCTCGTGCGGCCGTTCGCGCACGGCTGGATGGCGCTCGCGCACATCGATCGCGGCGAGCACGACCAGGCGCAGGCGCTCGTGGGCGTGCCCGAGGAGGGCCAGGACGCGCACTTCACCTACAACTGGTCGCTGTTCGCGCGCGGGCGCCTCGCGCTTGCGCAGGGGCGGCCCGAGCGGGCGCTCGAGGACCTGCTCGAGTGCGGTCGTCGACAGCTCGCCGTCCCGGCGCCCAACCCGGGCGTGCTGGCGTGGCGCTCGGAGGCGGCGTTGGCGGCGCAGCGGAGCGGACGGGCAGAGCAGGCGCGCGAGCTGGCGCAGGAGGAGCTGGGGCTCGCGCGCGCGTTCGGCTCGCCGCGGGCGCTCGGCGTGGCGCTGCGCGCGGCCGGGCTCGTGGCCGAGGAGAGCGAGCGGTTGGGACTGCTGAGCGAGGCGGTCGCGGCGCTGGAGCGCTCGCCGGCGCAGCTCGAGCTCGCGCGCGCGCTGATCGATCTGGGCGCCGCGCAGCACGCGGCCGGCCAACGCACGCTGGCACGCGAGACGCTGCGCACCGGCCTCGACATAGCGCATCACTCCGGTGCGGCGGCGCTCGCGGCGGCGGCTCGCGCGCAGCTCGTGGCGGCCGGCGCGCGACCGCGGCGCCCTGCCGTGCGCGGCGCCGACGCGCTCACGCCGAGCGAGCGCCGCGTCGCCGAGCTGGCCGAGCGCGGTCTCACCAACCGCGAGATCGCGCAGGCGCTGTTCATCTCGACGAAGACCGTCGAGTTCCATCTGCGCAACGCGTACTTCAAGCTGCGCATCGGCTCCCGCGCGGAGCTGTCGGGCGCGTTGCGCGCTCGCGGCGACGCCGCGGCCGAGCTGGCGTCGGAGATCGTGAGCACGCCACCCGCGCTCTCCCCCTCCGCGGGTCAGGCGCGCCCGTAGACGGGGATCGCCGCGCCGCTCGTCGCGGCGCCCTCGTCCGAGCACAGGAACGCGATCGTCGCCGCGAGCTGCGCCGGCTCGACCCACTTCGCGAAGTCGGCGTCCGGCATCGCCGCACGGTTCGCGGGCGTGTCGATCACGCTCGGCAGCAGCGCGTTGCAACGCACGCCGTCGTCGCGGTACTCGACCGCGACCGCTCGCGCGAACGCGATCACGCCGGCCTTCGCCGTCACGTAGCCCGCCGCGCCGGAGAAGGGCTGCAAGGCCGCGCGCGTGCCGACGCACACGATCGATCCGCCGCCGGCCGCGACGAGATGAGGCAGGGCGGCCTGCGTCACGAGGTAGGTGGGACGCAGGTTGAGTCGCAGCTGCGCCTCGAAGGCCTCGATCGGCTCCTCCGCCACGCGTGCGCCCTGCGCATAGCCGCCGACGAGGTTGACGACCGCGCGCAGCGGCGCGTCGGCGCGTCCGGCGGCCTGCAGGACGGCGGTCCCGACCGCGTCGAGGTCGAACAGGTCCGCCTGCACCAGCTCCAGCCCGTCGCGCCGCCGCACGCGCTCCAGCTCTCGCTCTGCGACCCATGGCACGACCACGCGCCAGCCGTCGTCGAGCAGCCGCGCCGTGACGGCTGCGCCGAGGCCGCCGGTCCCGCCCGTGACGAGTGCGCTGCGGTCGGTCGGCATGCGTCCAACCTACCGCATGCAAACCCCGCAAATTGCGACCCGACGGCGGACACGCGGGGAGGCGTGGAACGCCCGCTGTCTAAGGTGTCCCGACCGCATGGCGAAGGACACCGAGAAGCTCATCCGTCAGCTCTCGCTCATCAGCTACCTGATGGCGGAGCGGCGCCCCGTCACCGCACCCGAGATCCGGCGGGACGTCGAGGGCTACAGCGCGATGAACGAGGACGCCTTCGCGCGGCGCTTCTACGCCGACCGCTCCGAGCTCGAGGCGCTCGGCATCCAGCTCTCCGTCGACAAGCCGCTGGAGGGCCTCGCCGAGCAGGAGAACTACTCGCTGCCGCCGGAGAACTTCCATCTGCCGGCGATCGAGTTCACCGACGCGGAGCTGGCCGGGCTGCAGACCGCCCTGAGCCTGCTCGACGGCGAGTTCGCCTACGCCGAGCCGCTGCGGCTCGCGCTCCAGCAGATCTCGTGGGGGCGCTCGAACCCGCTCCAAGCGCCCGAGCAGCGCTCGATCGCGCTCGGCATCACCGCCTCCGCCGGCGGCCACGAGCTGTCGCAGCGGCTGGCGAAGATCGAGACGGCGATCTTCCGCCGCAAGACGATCGTCTTCGACTACTACACGATGCAGCGCGACGAGCTCGGCGCGCGCAAGGTCGACCCCTACCAGCTGCTGTTCCAGGGCGGCCAGTTCTACCTCGTCGGCCGTGCGCACGAGCGCGACGCGATCCGCGTCTTCCGCCTCTCGCGCATCCGCGGCAAGGTCGCCTACGCCTCGAAGGCCGAGCACGACTTCCAGCGTCCGGACGAGTTCGACCCGCGCGCCTACGCGAACCGCATCCAGTGGCAGTTCGGCGAGCCGGTCGGCACCGCCGAGGTGCGGATCGGCGAGAAGATCGCCTGGCAGATCGAGCGCCACTTCGGCCGCTACGGGTCGATGCGGCCGGCCGAGGACGGGAGCGGGGACCGCGTCTTCGCGACCGAGTACGCCGACGCGCGCCAGCTCGTCGCGTGGGTGCTCGGGCTCGGCGAGCACGCGCGCCTCGTCGGTCCGCCGGAGCTGGTGGAGGAGCTGGAGAAGCGGCTGTCGCTGCTGCTCGAGCGCCACCGCGGCGAGCTGGAGCTGGCCGCGTCCGTCGCCGGCGCCGACGACGTGGCGACGGTCGAGCCGGAGGTCGGCGCGAACGGCCGTCGCGAGCCTGCCGCGATCCGCCCAGAGCGCTTCGCGCGGCTCGTCACGCTCGCCTCGATCCTGATTCAGAACGGGCGCGCGGGACGCCGCATCCCGGCCGCCGACGTGCGCGCGGCGCTGCAGATCTCCGAGCAGGAGCTGGAGGAGGACATCGGCGTGCTGAACGTCGTCAACTTCGGCGCCGGCTCCTACGTGCTCTACGCGGAGGTGCACGAGGACGGCATGATCGAGGTCGATCCCGAGGCCTACGGCGACTCGTTCGCGCGCCCGGCGCGGCTGCTGCCGGTCGAGGCGAAGGCGCTCGTGGCGGCGATCGACCTGATCGGCGAGCACATTCCCGAGGGCTCGCTCTCCTCCGTGCGCGAGAAGGTCGTCGCCGCGCTCGGCGAGGACCCGATCCGCGAGGGCCTGCAGGTCGCGACCGCGGGCGGCGACGATTCCCAGGTGGCGGGAACGGTCTCGCGCGCGATCGCCGATCAGCGGCTGCTCGCGATCGAGTACTTCAAGGAGAACGAGGGCGTCTTCTCCTCGCGGACGGTCGAGCCGTATGCGCTCATCAACGGACGCGAGGGCTGGTACGTCGCCTCCTTCGACCCGGCCAAGGACGCGGTGCGCCACTTCCGCCTGGACCGCATCAAGTCCGCGACGGTGACCGGCGAGCGCTTCGAGCCGCGGCCCGAGGTCGACCCGGCGGCCGACGTCGACGGCTGGCCGCGGACCGGCGAGGTGCCCGCCTCGCGCCGCGCGCGGCTGTGGATCTCGCCCGAGCGCGCGCGCTGGGCGCGCGAGGAGCGCACCGTGGTGGAGGAGCTGGCGGACGGCTCGGTCGTCGTCGAGCTGAGCTTCGCCGGCGTCGCCTGGCTCGTGCGCGAGGTCCTGAAGGAGGCCGGCGACGCCGCCGTGCTCGAGCCCGAGGACGCGCGCGCGGCGGTGCTGGAGGCGGCGGCGCACCTGGCGGCGGCGTGATGCGCGGCGGCTCGTGAGCCGGCGCGACCGGATCCGCATGACGGACGCCGAGCTCGCGGCGTTCCTCGACGAGCAGCGCACGCTGATCCTCGCGACGGTCGGGCGCGACGGCTGGCCGCACCTGATGCCGCTGTGGTTCACGGTCCGCGAGGGCGAGCCGTGGGCGTGGACGTACGCCAGATCGCAGAAGGTGCGCAACCTCGAGCGCGACGCGCGCGCGACGTGGCAGGTCGAGTCGGGGACCTCGTACGAGGAGCTGCGCGGCGTGATGGTGAAGGCGCGCGTGGAGCTGGTGCGCGACGTGGAGACCGTCTCGGCGTTCGGAGTCGAGCTGTTCGAACGCTACACCGGCACCTCGCCGCTCGCCCCCGAGGTTCGTGCGATGGTCGAGGCGCAGGCGCCCAAGCGCGTGGCGCTGCGGTTCGTCGCGGCTTCGGACCCCGTGACCTGGGACCACGCGAAGCTGGGCGGGACCTACTGAGCGCTTCGCGCCCTGCGCCGGCGCGCCTGCCGCGGGGGGGCGTTAGCCGGTCGGCTTGGGAGGAGGTGAGCAGGTGCGGTCGCGCCGTCGCCCGCGGCGTTTCGCGGTCGGCTTTGCGTCGGCGGTCGCGCGGTTTGCGTCAGCAGTCCGCGGATCCGCGCAGAGCGTGACGATCTGTTTTCACGTGTGTCCTTTTGGGTCGGTATATCGCACCCAAAGGGCACAGCTCGCGCGGCGCCCCCGTCGGCGCCCCGTCGGCGCTGCGAATTGCGCACGCCGAGCCGCGGGATGTGACGGGAGCGCGCAGACGCCGGCGGCGCTGCTCCCTCCCCCTCCCCAGCCGATCGGCGGCCGCCGCGCGTAGGCGCGGCGGCCGAGCGGAGCGCCAGCGGCCTACGAGGCGGCGACCCCCTCCCGCCGCCACACGCCGCCCGTCCGCTCGTACTCCACCCCACGCGCCAGCGCGTCGGCGAGCTCCCGGCCGCGTTCGCGCTCGACCAGCCACAGCGCGAGGTCCATCCCGGCGGTGACCCCCTGTGCGGTCAACACGTCGCCGTCGTCCACGACGCGCTCGTCGATCACCTCGGCGCCCGTCTCGCGCAGACGGTCCAACGCGAGCCGGTTCGTCGTCGCCGGGCGGCCGGCGAGCAGGCCGGCTGCGCCGAGCAGCAGCGCGCCCGTGCACACGGATGCGACCGCGGCGCCCGCCTCGTGGCGGCGCGCCAACGCGGCCGGGATCGCGCCGCGCTCGATCTCCGCGAGCACGCCGGTCGGCGCGCCGTCGAGCAGGCCGCCGCCCGGGACGAGCACGAGGTCCGGGCGCGCGGCGAGCGCGCGCTCGGGGATCAACGTCGTGCCGAGCGCGGTGACGACCCGCTCGGCGCCGTCGAGGGTGGTGAGCGCGACCTCGAACGGCGCGCCCGCCCGCGCGGCGTGGCGCAGCAGCTCGTTCGGGCCGAGCGCGTCGAGGTCGTCGAAGCCGTCGAAGATGAGGATGTCGATGTTCATGGCGGGGATGCTCGCGTCGATCCGCTGCCGCCGCCAGTGGCAGGAATGACAATGTGCGTATGATTTCCGCCATGCCATCCCGCAGAGCCGTCCTGCCTGAGTGTCGTCCTGCGACACCAGGGCAGGACGCCTCGCGGCGAGCGGCGAGCGGCGGCGGAGCGCCCCATCGCGTCGCCGTGCTCGCGCTGCCCGACGTCGTCGCGTTCGACCTCGCGACGCCGTTCCAGCTGCTGCGCCGTCGCTACGAGCTGATGCTGTGCGCGCCGCAGCCCGGCCCGCTGGCGACCACGAGCGGCTTCTCGCTCGTCGCCGAGCACGGACTCGAGGCGCTGAGGGCGGCGGACACCGTCCTCGTCCCCGGCTTCGACCCGCGCGCCCACGGATGGCCGCCCCCGCAGGCGGTGCTGCAAGCGCTGCGGCAGGCCCGCGCCCGCGGCGCCCGCATCGCCTCGATCTGCACCGGCGCCTTCGCGCTCGGCGCCGCCGGCCTGCTCGACGGGCGCCGCGTCACGACCCACTGGCGCGCCGCCGGCCGGCTCGCCGAGCTGTACCCCCGCGCCCGGGTCGACCCCGACGTGCTCTACGTCGACGAGGGCGACCTCCTCACCTCGGCGGGCGTCGCAGCCGGCATCGACCTGTGCCTGCACCTGCTGCGCCGCGACCACGGCGTCGAGGCGGCCAACGCCGCCGCGCGCCAGACGGTCGTCGCGCCCCATCGCGGTGGCGGGCAGGCGCAGTTCATCGAGCGCGCGGTGCCGGCGCACGACGACTGCGGGCTGGAGGCGACGCGTGCCTGGGCGCTCGCGCAGCTCGACCGCCCGCTCACGGTCGGCGACCTCGCCCGCCACGCCTGCACGAGCGAGCGCACCTTCGCGCGCCGCTTCCGTCAGGAGACCGGCACGACTCCGCTCCGTTGGCTGCACGCGCAGCGGATCGACCACGCGCGTCGGCTGCTGGAGGCCGGCGACCTCCCCGTCGAGGCGGTCGCGCGGCGCTGCGGCTTCGGCTCGGCGGCGATCCTGCGTCAGCATTTCCGCCGCGCGACCGCGACCACGCCGACGGCGTACCGGCGCACCTTCGCGGGGAGCGTCGGAAGCAGCGGTCCCTGAGTCCCGTTACGCTGAGCGCCATGGAGCAGCTCCGGGGGCTCATCCTGTCAGGGGGCAAGGGCACGCGCCTGCGGCCGATCACGCACACGAGCGCGAAGCAGCTCGTGCCCGTCGCCAACAAGCCGGTCCTCTTCTACGGGATCGAGGCGATGGCCGCCGCCGGCATCAAGGAGATCGGCATCATCATCGCGCCCGAGACGGGCGAGGAGATCAAGGCGGTCGCCGGCGACGGCTCGCGCTTCGGCGTCCAGATCACCTACATCCTCCAGGACGAGCCGCTCGGCCTCGCGCACGCGGTCCTCACCGCCGAGCCGTTCCTGCGCGACGCGCCGTTCGTGATGTACCTCGGCGACAACCTTCTGCAGGGCGGGATATCCGAGCTGGTCGAGCGCTTCCGCACGAACGCGCCCGAAGCGCTGATCCTGCTGACGCCCGTCCCCGATCCGGAGAACTACGGCGTCGCCGAGCTGAACGGCTCGAACACCGTCAAGCGGCTCGTCGAGAAGCCGAAGGAGCCCGCTACCGACCTCGCGCTCGTCGGCGTCTACATGTTCACGCCCGAGATCCACACGGCGGCGCGCGCGATCGAACCCTCCGCGCGCGGCGAGCTGGAGATCACCGACGCGATCCAGCACCTCGTCGACGCCGGCCGCCGCGTCGAGCCGCACATCGTCACCGGCTGGTGGAAGGACACCGGCAGACTCGAGGACATGCTGGAGGCCAACCGCCTGATCCTCGAGAACGTCGAGCAGCGGATCGACGGCGAGCTCGACGCGGCCTCGCAGGTCGAGGGGCGCGTGTGCATCGAAGCGGGCGCGCGGCTCGTGCGCTCGACGGTGCGCGGCCCGGCGATCATCGGCGCCGGCGCGACGCTGACCGACTGCTACGTCGGCCCCTACACGGCGATCGCCGAAGGCTGCGCGATCGAGCGCGCCGAGGTCGAGCACTCGATCCTGCTCGCCGGCTCCTCCGTCTGCGGGCTGGACGGCCGCATGGAGTCCTCGCTGCTCGGCCGCAACGTCGCGATCCGCCGCGACGACCGCCAGCCGCGCGCCTACCGCTTCATGGTCGGCGACAACTCCGAAATCGGCATCCTGTAGGCATGCGGCTGCTGGTGACCGGCGCCGGCGGGATGCTGGGCCAGGACGTCGTCCGCGCTGCGCGCGAGTCGGACGACGACGTCGTCGCGCTCGCGCGCGCGGACCTGGACGTGACGGACGCCGACGCGGTCGCGCGCATCCTCTCGGACATAGGACCGGACGCGCTGATCAACTGCGCCGCCTGGACCGACGTCGACGGCGCCGAGTCGGACCGCCCCGGCGCCTTCCGCGCCAACGCGATCGGGCCCGCCACGCTCGCCGGCGCCGCGGCGGGCGCTGAGGCCCGGCTCGTGCACGTCTCGACCGACTACGTCTTCGACGGCGAGCGCCCGCCGGACGCGCCGCCGTACGTGGAGTCCGACGCGACCGGTCCGCGCAGCGAGTACGGCCGCTCGAAGCTGGAGGGGGAGAAGCTGGTCGCGAAGTCGGGCGTCTCCTACGCGATCGTCCGTTCCTCGTGGCTGTTCGGCCTCGGCGGGCGCAACTTCGCCGCGACGATGCTCGCGCTCGCCGCCGAGCGCGAGGAGGTCACGGTCGTCGACGACCAGATCGGCTGCCCGACGGCAACCGCGCATCTCGCGCCGGCGTTGCTGGAGCTGGCGCGCTCGGAGGCGCAGGGCGTCTTCCACGTCGCCGCCGGCGGCGCGCCCGTCTCGTGGCGCGCGTTCGCGGCGGAGATCTTCCGCCAGGCCGGCACGGGCACGCGCGTGCTGCCGTGCACGACGGCCGAGATGCCGCGCCCGGCGCCGCGCCCGGCCTTCAGCGCGCTCGCGAGCGAACGGCCCGAGGCGCCGGTGCTGCCGCCCTGGCAGGATGGGGTCACCGACTACCTGAACCAGCGAAAGGCTGTGCACGCATGAAGCTCTTGGTCTGTGGGGGAGCCGGCTTCATCGGCTCGAACTTCGTCCGCCTGCGCGTCCGCGACCACGGCGACGAGGTCGTGGTGCTGGACAAGCTGACGTACGCAGGGCGCAAGGAGAACCTGCACGACACGCTCGAGCAGATCCGCTTCGTGCACGGCGCGATCGAGGATCCCGACGCCGTCGCCGACGCGATCGAGGGCGTCGACGCGGTCGTCAACTTCGCCGCCGAGACGCACGTCGACCGCTCGATCGCCGACCCGGACGCGTTCCTGCGCACGAACGCGATCGGCACCTACGTTCTGCTCGAGGCGGCGCGCGCGGCGGGTGTGCGCTTCCTGCAGGTCTCGACCGACGAGGTCTACGGCTCGATCGAGCAGGGCTCGTTCACCGAGTCCTCGCCGCTGCAGCCGTCGAGCCCGTACTCCGCGACCAAGACGGGCGCCGACCTGCTCGTCCTGTCCTACTTCCATACCTACGGGCTGGAGACGGTGATCTGTCGCGGCTCGAACAACTACGGGCCGTACCAGTACCCCGAGAAGCTGAT
>Ga0207664_10002711_pt1 | contig 11744 bp, 12 predicted proteins | sample LARL83metaG_FD_184349 | JGI IMG/M metagenome (GOLD analysis project Ga0207664, IMG submission 184349) | Corn, switchgrass and miscanthus rhizosphere microbial communities from Kellogg Biological Station, Michigan, USA - LAR L8-3 metaG... | ecosystem: Host-associated > Plants > Roots >...
GCCAGCCCGACTACTTGTCCTTGCGGATCGGCCAGCAGGCCGAAGGTGACCCCGGGCACCGATGTCGCAGGCTGGATGACCCGTCCGCCCTGGGCGACGGCGGCCTCCAGCGTAGCCGCGACATCCGGGACCCCCACGAAGAAGGTGACCAGCGGCCCACCGCCCTGCAGTGGGCTGATGCCGCCGGGCACCGCACCCTCGACGCCGGTGTCCACGTACGTGTAGCCGGGCATCCCGCCGTCTGGGAACGTCCAGCCGAACAGCTGCCCGAAAAACTTCCGTGTCGCGTCCGGATCGGGGGACCTGATCTCGAAATGAACCACTGGGCTCGACATTGCCTGCTCCTGTCGTCTCTCGCGATGCTTGACATCAGGTTCGACGAGCAGACCGGGCCTGATCTCTCGGTGCGCGGGGAAAAGCGTGATGTCTCGGTGCAGCGCGATGCATGGGAGGCGGGGACCCGTGCGGCTGTGTGAGCATGACGGCATGGCGGCCAGCAAGGATCCGGTGATGCGCCCAGCCGGTGGATCGGTGGCGCAGTTCCTGGCCCGCGTGCCTGATGATGCCCGACGTGAAGACGCCCGGCGGTTGTGCATCATGATGCGGGAGATCACGGGTGAGCCGCCAGCGATGTGGGGGAACAGCATCATCGGTTTCGGCACGTATCACTACCGGTACGCCAGCGGCCGCGAGGGCGACTCGGCGCTGGCCAGCTTCTCACCGCGCCGCCAGCACCTGGTCATCTACCTGATCAGCGAGTTCGAGACCCGGCACCGGCGGGTGCTGGCGCGGCTGGGCCGGCACAAGGCCGGAAAGGGCTGCCTGTACGTCAAGCACCTCGACGATGTCGATCAGGAGGCGCTTCGCGAGCTGATCGATCGCTCGGTACGGGTACGCAAGGGCATCGACCGGGCTGCCAGTTAACCGAGCCCTTGCTTGGCCGAGCGCCTGCTTAGCCGAGCGCCTGCGGGGCGATCGGCAGGGATGGGACGGAGCAGGACAGCAAGGTCACGCTTCGGACCGGTCGAGATCGATGAGCGCGACCCCGATATCGGGCCGCATGACCCTGCGCAGCGCGGCTGGGGTCTCGGTCACGATGACCTCCAGGGTCGGGAACACCTGCCCCTCAATGAGGTGCCCGCCGCGCGTTGTCCCGTCCGACAGGCCGAGCACGACATGCAGGTTCAGGCTGGGGCCGTCCTGGCCCTCGGCGACGTCGCCGATCAGCGACAGCACTTCGGATGGCTCGTCCACCGGGATGTGGCGGAACTGCTTGGCCGCCCGGTCGAACCAGCCGACGGTGGCCCGCTCGAAGCCGCCCACGGCAGTGACCTGCGATGCCTCCAGCTGCTCGGCCCTGGCGAACTGCTGCAGCGTGGCGACCGCCTCATCCCCTGGGTCACACACCACCACGTACGTGACGACGTCGGCGTCCTCGACGACCTTGGATTTCATACCTAGCTCCCTGGCGAAGGACTAGCTCCCTGGCAAAGGCCGGCCCAGCAGAGCCTGCTGCACCTGGCCCGGATGGCGCCGCGGTTTCCGCGGCGGCCGGTGTCTCCCCCGCTCCTCCTGCCCACTCCAGCGAGCCGAACACGTGTGGGGAACGGGCGTGGGGAACACGCGCGGGGAGCTCCCCGGGCTCCAGGCCTGACCGCCGTATCTGTCACTGAGGAAGCCCGGAGATCGACGGGTTACCGGGTCAATGGCCGCGTGCCGCGCCTCAGGTGCTGAGTTTGCTCGCGAGCCAGGATCGGCTACAGTTCTGAACGCACGCTCGCCTTGGCGGGAGTGCACCGGCCTGTCGGCCGGCACGCGGACGTAGCGCAGCTGGTAGCGCATCACCTTGCCAAGGTGAGGGTCGCGGGTTCGAATCCCGTCGTCCGCTCGGAGGCGCCGGATGCCGTCCCGGCAGGCTGCTGGCCCGCCACGGTTCTCGGTTATCCAGGTCATGAGTTCATTGCCTGGGCGCATGACGTTGGCGGAGTGGCCGAGTGGCTTAGGCAAGGGCCTGCAAAGCCCTGTACACGGGTTCGATTCCCGTCTCCGCCTCGAGGGCGGTTAGCTCAGTTGGGAGAGCGCTTCGTTGACAACAGAAGCGACGGGGCGGCCAAACTCCGCAGGTCAGGGGAAGGTTTCTTGAAAATTTCATAGCTGGGCACGGGTTCGGGTCGCAGAAATCACCTGAACCAGTAGAACGAAGAGGTGTGCCCAGCTCAGAGGGCGATTGGCGCAGTGGGAGCGCGCCTCCCTGACACGGAGGAGGTCGCTGGTTCGAACCCAGCATCGCCCACGAGAGCAGCGAGCCCGCAGAGTGTCGCCACACTCCACGGGCTCTGACTGACCAAGGTGGGTAATCACCATGTCAGCTAGCGGCCAGCCTACGGGCGATCGGTGTGGCAAGTGGATGCCTCGGGCCAAGGACTACTGCGCGCGGATGCCCGGCCACGGGTCAGAGTGCCGTACAGCGGCAGCCCTGGCCGACCGCAGGGCGCGGCTGACGGAGCGTCGGCGTGGACAGACACTCGTCACCCGGGAGACCAGGTCCCGCTGGAACCGGACGTACAAGCTCAAGCTCATGGGCCTGACCCCGGAGCGGTTCAGCCAGATGCTGGAGGCCCAGGGCAACGCCTGCGCCATGTGCCGGACGGCGTTAGAGGAAGACCAGCGCATCTGCATCGACCATGACCACGCCTGCTGCCCGCCCACGCTGCCAAGCAGGTGCTGCGGCAAGTGCGTGCGCGGCCTGCTGTGCCTCACCTGCAATATCGCCCTCGGGTACATCGAGGCGTACTCCGAGCTGGCGACGGGCTACCTCAGACAGCACAGGCAATAGATGAACCGTTGACACCGAAGAGGTCACTGGTTCAATCCCAGTATCGCTCACCAGTTTAGGCAGGTCAGAGGCCGGTTCCCAAGATCGGGAACCGGCCTCAAGATCGTTTGACATCGGTTTGACATCAAGACACGCCGGTGTTTTGCGGCAGGAATTGAACAAGCCCGGCACGGAATGGCGAAGGCCTACCGCGTCCGCCGGCAGGCGGGCGGGCTCCGGACACGGACAGGCCGCCGCTCACGCCCGCGGCCCGGCCGCGCCGTCGAGATCTTCGCCGCTGTTCGAGGAGGCAGGTCTAAGCGCGGCTACGACGGGTGAACGTGACGTGGGTGACGCCGCTGGGGGAGCTCACCGACTCGATTGCGAAGCGCTCCTCCAGGCCCTCCAGTCCGTCCCAGAGGGACTCGCCGCGGCCGAGGAGGATCGGCACGAGCGCGATGTGCATGTGGTCGATCAGGTTGGCGGCGAGGAACTGGCGGACGGTGGCCGGGCCGCCGCCGATGCGGACGTCGAGGCCACCCGCGGCCTCCTTGGCCGCCGCGAGCGCCTGCGCCGGGCTGGCGTCGATGAAGTGGAAGGTGGTGCCGCCCTTCATCTCGATCGAGGGCCTGACGTGATGGGTGAGCACGAAGACGGGGGTATGGAACGGCGGCTCCTCGCCCCACCAGCCCTTCCACTCCTCGTCGGTCCACGGTCCGCGTTGCGGGCCGAACTTGTTGCGCCCCATGATCTCCACGCCGATGCCCGGCCCCCAGTTGCTGGCGAAGGCGTCGTCGATGCCGGTGCTCCCGCCTTGCTGGCCTTGCATGACGTGAAATGAACGGGTGCCGAGGAACCATCGCACCAGCCGGTGGCCGGCATGCCCGAAGGGTGCCTCCAGGGTCTGGTCAGCACCGGCGCTGAAGCCATCTAGCGAGACGGAAAGGTTGTGAACACGAACAAGTGACATGACGGGTAGACCTCTCTGGTCGAAGCTGAGTTCATCAGTGCTCATGGAGTGGTCGTAGCCAGGATTGCCTTCTCGACATCTGAGGACCCTTGACACCTGAGCACCGGCGAACGGCCGTCCGGCCGAAGCGACGCATGACACGTCCCGATCGCCCGATTCGCACGTGTCGGCAGCAGGCATCCGGAGAGTTCTGGTATCTGACTGTGCCGTTACTCAGCCTCCAACCTATGAGATGACAGCGGAGGTACCAGGTGAAGGTTGAGGCTCCGCGTCGTGCCGTCACGATGGACGAGGTACGCACGCACCGAGATGCGATCAAACGGCTCGGCGAGCGCTTCGGCGTGCGCAACATCCGGGTCTTCGGATCCGTAGCCCGCGGCGAGGCAACCCCCGACAGCGACCTGGACCTGCTAGTCGACGTTGAGCGGGGCCACGGCTACTTCGACATGTCCGGGTTCGCCCTGGGCGTCGAGGACGAACCCGGCGTGATGACTCAAGTAGCCACCCCGGGTGGGCTGAAGCTCCGGATCCGCGACCGCGTCCTGCGGGAGGCCGTCGCCCTGTGAGGCGGGACGACGAGCGGCTGGCCGACATCCTCGAAGCCGCCGAGAAAATCGCCGTCCGGGCCGCCAAGGGCCGGGCGGCGTTCGACGCGGACGAGGACACCAGATCGTCCTGGTGCACCTGATCCAGGTGATCGGGAAGGCCGCCGCTGGACTGTCCGATGGGTTCATCGCCCAGCATCCCGAGGTGCCCTGGCGTCAGATCATCGCCACCCGCAACCGCGTCGTGCACGGCTACTTCGAGGTCGATCTCGACATCCTGTGGGATGCGGCGGTCATCGACGTACCTCAGCTAGCCAGCCAGGTCCTTGCGATCCAATCCGGACGCGCTGCCGACTAGAGCCTGTGCCGTGGATCATTTGACGGAATAGCGGCGCCGACAGCCGGCTGTGCCGGCAAGCGGACATCGATCGTCGATGGCAGCCGAATAATCCGGTGCGTCGCCCGGTGGCATGCAAATACGATGCTGAGGTGCCTGAACCGAGTGCAGGCCTTCCGCCCATTCCCGACCTGCCCTGGCAGTCGCTGTCTCATCGCCAGGTCCTGGCCGAGCTGGCAGGAGCGGGGTGGGTGCCCTGCGGGGTGGGCGACTGGGCGGTGGGACTCCGGTCCCCGGAGGGAACCCTCGTCGCGAGGGTGTGCCCGTTTGACCCGGCCTACTGGGCATTCGTGGACCTGTGCCGCGAGTGCACCGGCAATCCATGGCTGCCGAGGATCGAACTGGCGGCCTCCCTCGAAGGCGGCGGTTCGGTCGTCTTCCTGGAATTCGTCGCTCCCGTGGGCCATCCGGTCGTCAAGCAGTTCGCCGAGCAGTGGCGGGCCAGGGACGGCGATGCGGAGTTCCAGGAGGTACGCCGGACAGCGCAGCGGATCGATGCGGAATACCGGAAGTCGACGCCCTGGTGGGGTAGGTGCGACCTGGACGACGCCCACGTCTTCAGGGCCGCCGACCGGCCGGTGCTGCTTGACGTTTTCTGCATGGCTGGGACGGAGCTATACGACGCGATCCTCGAAGACGTCGCCGAGGTACACCGCCGGATTCCGCGCGGGCGGATGCGCTATGCACTGGACATCCCGTACATCGCCCGGGAGAACAGCGCCGCCGAGATCCTTGCCCTCAGAAAGGCCTGGGCACGCGGCGCCGGATGACCGCATCAGGCCGGGAGGCTTATTCATCAGCGACATCAGCAAGCCGCTGGGCTCGCCGGGCCTGCTGAGCCTGGGCTGGCCAGCCCGATGCGGCGGCTCCTGCCTCGATCGGTTGAGTGCAGCATGATGGCCTTCGGCTGCCCCGCTCGGCATCTGCCGCCCGCGGCGTACCGCTCGCCCTGCGGCGGCTGGCAGACCGCCTTCGCAGGCCGGAAACCTCGTTGCGTCAGTTAGGCGCGGTCGGTAGCGTCCCGACGTCACCTCGGCACCGTCATCGTTGTGGCGTGCGATGCAGGGAGAGGCATGCTGCCGTCTGCCCAGCGTGAATTTGACCGCCGTGGGATCCTGCGCCTTCCCGCGACGATTCCGCCAGCCGAAGTCACGGCCATGCGCCAGCGCCTGTGGCAGCACCTGGCCGGCACGCACGCGATCCACCCGGACCGGCCGGAGACCTGGACCGTGCACACGCCGGCTCAATTCCAGAAGCTGACGGGCACCGGAGCCTTCGACGCGATGGCCACCAGCCAGCTCCGCGCGGTCATCGACGGCCTGCTCGGGCCCGGCCGCTGGCAACGGCCAGCGCACTGGGGCCGGCCGCTGGTGACGTTCCCGGACCCCGGCACGGCCTGGGATGTCCCCACCACCGGCTGGCACCTCGATTCGCAGGACCTGGAGCTGACCATGCTGGCGGTCTTCGCCCACCTCGCGCCAGTACGGCCCCGCGGTGGCGGCACGCTGGTGGTCACCGGCTCACACCGGCTCACCACACCATCCGGACCGCAAGCGGGCAACGTCCCGGTCCGCTCACGCGAGGTAAAGGCGCATCTGAGCACGGTGCATCCCTGGCTACGCGACCTGTGGAAGGGCGACGGCGACACCGACCGCATCCACCGCTACCTGACCGCAGGCGCGGACATCGATGGCGTACACGTCCAGGTCGAGGAACTCACCGGCGAGCCAGGTGACGCGGTCATCATGCACCCGAGGCTGCTGCACGTCGTGGCATCCAACACCCTCCACACTCCGCGGATGATGTTCTTGCAGTTCCTCCACCGCCGGTCATAAGACGCCCGGGGACGCGCCGCCTTAACTGCCACGGCTGCCAGGCCAGGCCGCTGTGATCCGCAACTGATGCGCGACAGTTCTCCTTCAGTTGAAGAGCGGCACGTGCCCGCGAACTAGGCCGGCACGCTGTCGGAGCCGGACGCACGGATCTGCATGATATGCCGGTGAGCGGGCCTTCATCACGAAGCGCCACACATGTGACAAATAGGGCGTGAGCTTCGCTTAATGCGGGCACATTGATCACTGACGCGGTTTCAGGGGAACTCCGAAGTGTCACAAAGGCAATTGACATAGGCAGCATCGGGCGCGACCATGTGCGGAGATGGAGCAGAGGCGGCACCGAAAGGCCTGTCACCTCGATTGCGTTGGCGATGGGTGTCGTTACGTAGAGTAACTCACAGCCGACGGCCATCGCTGGGGGGAAGTAGGTGGGCGCCGTGACAGCCCTGGCGGAACCGGTTCCTATCTTCACCCCGGCCGAGCAGAGGCTGCGCACAAGCTTCTACTCGGGCGCGCCGCTGGACCTCACCCCCACTGGACCACAGCCCGGGCTTGACGGTGGCACTACCGAGGTCACCAGGCCAGCGATCCGCGCCTGGGTGATCCGCGACCTGCTCCTGTCTAAGATCCCAGTGGCGCCGGGCCAGATCCGCCAGCTGAACGTCACGGGGGCGGCCGTCCAGGGTGAACTCGATCTGCGGTTCGCGAAGGCCGATTGCCCGCTCCGTCTTGAGCAATGCGTATTCGACAGCCCGGTAACGCTGTACGAAGCCCACCTGCGATCAGTGTCGCTGCGCGGGTGCACTGTCCCGGGGATCGATGCCCGGCACGTCAGGGTCACCGGAGACCTGAACCTCGACGCCGTGCACCTTACCGGCTGCCTGCGGCTCGGCGGGGCGCACCTGAGGGACGACCTTCACCTGGCAGACGCCATGGTTGAGCCGCCCTTCACCGGGACGGCGGATGGCAGTGACGAAACGGCCGGCGGCGACAACGACAGCGTCCTGCTCGACCTGGACAACATCGAGATCAAAGGCAAGATCGAAGCGCCTGGACTGACCGTCCACGGCACGGTCAGCACAAAGGCGGCCACCGTGGCCGGTCCGTGGCGGATGGCGCGAGCGCGCATCCTGGCGAAGGTGCCTTCCGGCGGCACGGGGGACCCGGTGGCGTGGAACGGCGAGGGTATGAAGATCGAGGGCACACTGGACGCATCCCGTCTGCAGGCATCGGGACAGGTCCGCCTGGTCGATACCCAGGTTCTCTGCCTGGTCTTCCGGGACGTGCAGATAGAGAACTCCCGCACCGCCCTCATCCTTGACCGTCTCGACTGCCGTGGCAGCGCATTCTGCGACGGGGACAGCAACCTGACCGGCGGCATGCACGCGATCGGGATCCGGGCGGGCGCCACCCTATACCTGGGCCATGGGACGATGAAGGCCCCGGCCAAGGGAACGCCCGAGGACAAGGAGCATGCTGTCGATCTCCGGCGGGCGAGGATCACTGGCGAGCTGAAATGCACCAGCGGCTTCCGTACCAGTGGCGCCTGTAACCTGGCCGGCGCGTACGTCGGCGGCCGCGTGTCCTTTCCCGGTGCCAGCCTCCAGCCGGTGGATGACACCGAGGGACAAGTGGCGTTCACCGCTGATGGCGCGCAGATGGACAGCGACCTGTCCCTCGAGGACTTCTCCTGCCAGGGCAGGATGAGGCTGCGGAATGCCCGGATCGGGGGCGGGCTCACCGTCAAGCAGGACGAGGGCGGTGGCCATTGGACACTGGCCGCAGAAGGGCTCTCCGTCGCCCGTGACGTCACGCTGGACATGGCCGGCAGGGTCGATCTCAACGGTGCCGACATCACCGGGGATCTCACCCTCCACCTGAAGCGCCTGAAAGGCGATGACAGTGGGGCGGCAGCGGACCTGAGCGCGGTGACGGCCGACGTGCTCACCCTGATCGGCAGGCCCACGAGCGGGTTCCTGGACCTGACCCGGGCGTCGGTCAGCCTCCTCCGTGACAGCCCGCAGGATTGGCCAGACGGAAGCCTTATCGTCCTCGAAGGCTTCGAATACCGCGATATCACCACCAGCGGTGACAGGAAGAATCACGATGCCTATCGCCTGCAGTGGCTGAAGACGGGAACCCAGTGGACCCGCGGGGCGGAGGGCCAGTACGAGGACGTCGGGTTCACGCCTCAGCCCTATCAGCAACTCGCGGCGTATTATCGCAATTCCGGGGACGACAACCAAGCACGCCGTGTCCTTCACAGCATGTACTCCAGGCGCACCACCAGCCTCCACAACTGGCACCAGCCCGTTATCAAGCTATGGAATATCGCGCAGAACGTCTTCGTCGGATACGGGTATGCCCCGGGGCTCGCGTTTGCCTGGCTTGTGGCATTTGCGCTGGTCGCCGCCGGGTTGTTCGGCTGGGTCGGCAAGGTCCACACCGGCTTCGCGCGTCAGGTCATCATGTCACTCGGCTTGGTGCTGCCCGGCACCGGCTATGGCCAGATCGATCCATGGAAGGCGAGCGGCACCGCAAGCCATGTGATAGCAGGACTCCTTGTCCTGTGGGGCCTGGTGCTCGGCGCGACGGTGATCGCGGCCCTGGCCAGAGTCATCAAGCAATAACCGTCCCAGACGCCGCTGGTGCCATTGACCACAAGTTAACTAGGGGGAAAGAGATGAGTTACCCACCAGAATACAAGAACGGCCCGGAGCCCGGCGGATTCACGGGCATCGCGAACGGGATGGGCCTTACGGCTCTCAGCGACATCCCGGACGAGCTGGCACAGGAGGAACGGGACACCGTCATCGCGGCGGGGCGCGAATTCGCGAAGGAAATCAGCGATAAGGATCCCTGCCTGGTCATAGTGGGGCAGTTCACGCCACTCGTACGCACCAGCCGGCTCGCCGAGAACCAGGTCATGAAGAACTGCATGGACGTCTTCGGGTACCCGAACGGGAAGGTGCCCAAGATAAACGTCCTGCTCGACTCTCCCGGTGGCTCGCTCGACAGCGCGTACAAGATAGTCCGCTACCTGACCTGCTACACCAGTGAACTGAACGTGCATGTCCCCAGGCGGGCGAAGAGTGCGAGCACGCTGCTCGCGCTGGGCGCTAAGCACATCTACCTGTCACAGTTCGGCGAACTCGGCCCCTTGGACACGCAAATTTTCGATCCGCGCAACCCCGCCGCTTACGTCTCAGCCCTCGACTGTTACCAGAGCGTGGACTACGTCCGGATGTTCGGCGTCAGCGCGATGAGCAAGGCGCTCAGGCAGCTAAGCGCGGACACCGGCGGTCAGATCCCTCTCAAGGACCTGCTTGGCACGGCGTCCGCTTTCGCCACCGGCGCCATCAGCCCGATGCTGACAGGCATCAGGGCGCTCGATTTCGGGGCGTGGGGACGCAGCCTGAAGATCGGAGAACGGTATGCCCAGATACTCCTGGAGGACAACCACACCAGAGACGAGGCGGGAAGAATTTCCGAACGCCTCGTCTACAGCTACACCCACCACCTCTTCCCCATCGACTACCGCGAGGCACGTGCCATCGGGCTCCCAGCCGAGGTAATGAGCGAAGGGGCCTATCACGCCGGCCTGGAGGCGGTGGAGAAGTGCAAGAAGAACGCGTTCATCGGTTTCGTCAGTCCCCGTGAGCTCGAGCGCCTAGAGAAGACGCAGGCGGCAGAGATGGCGGGCTCCGGCGAAGCGCTGCTCGGGCCGGCGGGAGCAGATGACCGGGATGGACACGGCGCCCCTGCCCAGCCACAGGGCGCCTTGGCGGATGCGTCAGGACAGTACATCGACAACCCTGAGGACTACCGGAAATAGCGCCCAATCCTGCTGAGCATGGTCCCGCCCGAGACACCAGCAGCCCGCTATCGGCCCGCAGAACGGCCCATCGACGGACCACCGGCTCCCGGGAAGGTGGCGGCCCGGCCTGGATGGTCTCCGGCCATCCCCGATCCACCAAGGCAACAGTGCCGGCACGGCAGGCTTCCTGCCCAGTCATGCCGCCACCTTGCCGAAAGTTACCTCTTCTGCCTAACGCCGGTTTTCGTCGAGGCCCAGGAACAGTTCCACCGTCCTGCGCTGCGCGTAGTTCATTTCGTCCACCACGCTGGCCACCCGCCGCACAATCCGCGTGATCGCGGTCATTGCAATGCTCCTCTCTTCGCACCGGCCATCTCTCCGGCCGGTAGCTCAAGCATCGCCGTAAGACCCCCGGCGCCGAATCGTACGAATGCCCTAATTCCTGCCCCAGCGCCAGCCTTAGGCCGGGTAGCCCCGGGATAAGCATCCGCGGGGCGATCAGGGCTCGCCGCAGGCGACGTTACCGGGACCCGGATCTCAGCCGGCAGTGCCAGGCGTCCACGCCGCCGCTGCCCTCGTCCTCCCGGGCGCCGTTACGCAGTCATTCGAGCGTCAGCGCCCTCGCCCTCCGGCATCCAGGCGCCGCGGAGCCTGGCGACGGCGAGCGGCCCGCGACGGCCATCTGAATCCCGGATGTATCAGACGGCGGCCTCACCGCCTCCAACACAGAGTGCACGCCCATTCTCAGGTGGATATTCAGCGGCATCCCCGCGGATCTCGCAGGGTGACCCGCAGGCGCGCGCCTTGCCCGGCTGGGGCCCAGCCCGGGACCGGTGACGGCATGGTTGAGGAGGACGCATGAGGGTTTACGAGGCCATCGTCAAGGGACTGGAAGGCATCGGGGTCACGGCCGCGTTCGGCGGTGCGGGAGAGAATGCCGCGGGCCTGATGATCGCGCTAAAGCACTCGGAGCGGATCCACCCGGTGATCACCCGGAATGAGCAGGCCGCCTCGTTCATGGCGTGCGGCTATGCGATGTATACCGACCGCCTGGGCTTCTGCTTCGCGACGGCCGGGCCGGGCGCGTTCAACCTGTTCTCCGGGCTTGCCGTCGCGATGTCCGACTCCTACCCGGTGCTCGCGGTCTCCGGTTACGCGTCCATGGCCTGGGAGGGACGGGGCTCGCTCAACGAGACCTCTGGCAAGAACCGGACACCGGATTCGCGGGCCATGTTCGCCGCCACGACCAAGAAGTCCTACCTGCTCACCAACGTCGCCGACACCTGCGATGTGCTCGAGGAGGCGGTCAACCTCGCGTTCGACGGGCGCCCGGGGCCGGTGCACATCCACGTGCCGGAGGACCTC
>Ga0207664_10002712_pt1 | contig 11742 bp, 15 predicted proteins | sample LARL83metaG_FD_184349 | JGI IMG/M metagenome (GOLD analysis project Ga0207664, IMG submission 184349) | Corn, switchgrass and miscanthus rhizosphere microbial communities from Kellogg Biological Station, Michigan, USA - LAR L8-3 metaG... | ecosystem: Host-associated > Plants > Roots >...
AGTGAGGAGATCTCGACGTCGGCAGCCGACGGCGGTGCGTCGTCACACAGGAGAGCCAGGCGCATCGCCCGACAATAGCCGCCGGTCCGACCGGAACGGCGACCCCGTCTCCGCCACCGTCAGCGCAGCGGCAAGGACAGATCAGCGCGCCACATCTACCAGAAGCTCGGCGTCAACTCCCGCGACAAGCTCAGCGCAGCGCTCGGGATCGATAGCTGACCGCTGCGGCGCGCCGGCCTCGGAGGGCCGCGGCCGCGGCGAACAGTCCCATCACGACCAGGTAGCCCGCGTGCGAGAGCCTGAAGGAGTGGTCTGAGAAGGGCCATAGCAGCGCGACGCCGGCGTCGGCCTCGGACATGTCGCGCCAGAAGTGGATGGCCAGCCCCAGGGCGACGCCCAGCATGACGTCGCGACGGGAGCGCCACAGAGCCGCCAGGACCAGGACCACGGCGATGCTCAGCAGCGAGTGCGTGTAGGGACGCGGGGTGCCGCGCGTGAGGAACTCGTGGCCAAGCTGGCCCGGGACATGGTCAAGGTCGATGAGCACCGAGGCGACCAGGGCGGGCACGGCGAAGCGATCCCAGATCCGCGGGCCGAGCGCCCACAGGACGATCAGGGTTGTGAGGAGGTGCGCGACCTCGTCGAGCGGGCCGCCCGGGAAGAACGAATCGCCGGCCAGGCGGAACGCCCAGTCGGCCACCACGAGCCCCATCACGGCCGCCGCGAGTGCGCGCGTAGAGAGCCGCAGCCGAGGCACCGACGCGAGTATCGCGCAATCACCGGGGTTTTTCGGGCTAAAGCTCTGGCGCCGGGACGCCGACATCACTAAAAGACTTATCGGCGAGGCGTGTGAGTGGAGGTACAGTCGTGATCGTTTTGACCATCGTCGCCATCTGGGCGATCGTCATCCCCCTCAGCATCCTCGGCCTGACGTGGCAACTCGCCAACATGCGCGACGCGCGCGCCGAGAAGGCCGCGAGCCGGTCGGCCTCAGAGCTTGGTCGCGGCGACTCTCGCACCGGCCCCCTGCCCGCGTGCGCCGCGCCCGCCGCGCGGCCGCGCCGGACGACCACGCGACGCGTCTGCCCGGAGCTTCCGCGCGGCGTGCGGCGCCGCCCGGCCTCGGCGTAGACCTCACTCAGTTGCTGGAGAAGCCGCGACCGCGGCTGGCCAGTTCGCGCTGCTCCAGCACTCGATCGACGAGCCCGTAGGCCAGCGCCTCCTCGCCCGTGAAGTAGCGGTCGCGCTCCATGTCGGCGTGGACGCGCTCCACCGACTGGCTGGTGTGCTTGGCGTAGATCTCGTCGACGCGGGCCCGCAGGGCGAGGATCTCACGCGCGTGGATCTCCACGTCGGTCGACTGGCCCTCGAAGCCGCCGGAGGGCTGGTGGATGAGGATGCGGCTGTTGGGCAGCGCCATCCGCTTGCCCGGCGCGCCCCCGGCCAGCAGCAGCGACCCCATGGACATCGCGATCCCGTAGCAGATGGTCTGCACGTCGGGCCGGATGAACTGCATCGTGTCGTAGATGGCCAGGCCGGCGTAGATCGAGCCGCCGGGCGAGTTGATGTAGAGGTGGATGTCCTTGTCGGGGTCGTCGGACTCCAGGTGAACGAGCTGGGCGACGATCAGGTTGGCGATTTCCTCGTTGACCTGGCCGCCGAGGAAGACGACGCGGTCGTTGAGCAGGCGCGAGTAGATGTCGAAGGACCGCTCCCCACGAGCGGTCTGCTCGACGACCATCGGAACCAGAGTCATCAGGCCTCCTTTGCAAGCGCTGATATCGTGCAACGAACAGGTTGCACACGACCGTAGCAGACGCGCAACTCCAGGGTTGCACGTTGGCCCGGCATCGAATCGCCTCAGGAGGCCCACATGTCCGACAGGATCGAACGCGAGATTGAGCTACCGGCACCGGTTCAGACCGTGTGGCAGGCGCTGAGTGACCCGGAGTTCCTCTCCGAGTGGCTGGCCGACGAGGTGTGGCTGGAGCTCCGCCCCGGCGGCGACGCGCGGTTCGTCAGCGGCGACGAGGTCAGGACCGGCTGGGTGGAGGAGGTCTCCCCTCCCGGCGAGGACGGCAGCGGCCGGCTGGCCTTCTGGTGGGCCGCGGGCGACGAGCCCGCGTCGCGCGTGGCGTTCTCGGTCGACAGCCTCGAGGACGGCGGCTGCGTCGTGCGCATCGTCGAGACGCGCCCACTGGCCGTGCTGGACCTGATCGGCATCCCCCTCCCCGGCCAGGGCGGCAGGACCTTCGGGCCCGCGCTGGTGGGGGCCGGCGTCTAAGACACCGCGCGCAGCGATGACCGACGACCAGGCCGGGCGGGTGTTCAGCGCGTTGGCGGATCCCACCCGCCGGCGACTGCTCAGCGCGATCTCCGCGACGCCCGCCACGGCGACCGAGCTGGCCGGCGATCTGCCCATCTCACGCCAGGCGGTCACCAAGCACCTCACCGCGCTGGCCGACGCGGGCCTGCTCGAGCGCGAGCGCGTGGGGCGCGACATCCGCTACCGGGTCACCCCCGAACCGCTCACCGAGGCGGTGTCGTGGATGGCCGAGGTGGGCGGCCAGTGGGACCGGCGTCTGGCCTCCCTGCGCCAGACCGTCGACGGCCCCCGCGGGCAGGCCTAGGGTCCTCGAGGCGCGGACTCGCTCACAGCGGCCGCGCCGCACCCGCGTCACTCCTCGGGCGAGATGCGCAGGATCCCCGGCCCCAGGCCGCTCTCGTGATCCAGGATGAGCTCCGCCGCCGCGCTGCGCGAGCTCACTCCCAGCTTGCTGAACGCCGAGGTGAGATGACTCTTGACGTTGCTCTCGGTGACGACGAGCTTGCGCGCGATCTCAGCGTTGGAGAAGTCCATCACCACCATCGCCAGCACCTGGCGCTCACGCGGAGAGAGCGGTGGCCGCTCCAGAAGCTCGCGCACCGCGCGCGGCACGACGCACTGGCCCGCGGACACCGCCCGCAGCGTGGGCAACAGCGTGCGGCGAAACTCGCGCGCCAGCGCGGCCCCGTCGACGAGCGCGTTCACGGCGCGGGCTCCCCGGACGGACGGCAGCTCGGCGAGCAGCGCCACGATCGGCCCGGGATGGTGCTCGCGCAGCTCGTCCAGCGCGGCCACCTCGTCCCGCGTCGCGCGCGTCCAGCCGACCACGCCGATGACGTCGGACGTGTCGCCGTCCTGCACCGAGACGCTGTCCCCAAGCACGCTGAGAGCGCGCGGCCATACGTCGGCGTCGTCGGAGAGCAGCGTGAGCGTGGGAACCGGATCAGCCATCGGGCGCGCCGGCATCGTCGGTGGCGACCTCGACCAGGCCTCGATCCAGCAGGTCGCTGCAGAACGCCACGAAGTCGTTCTCCACGACCGCCGGGTCCTGGTCGTACTCCGAGGCCACCTGCTCGGCGGCCGAGCGGACATCGGGGGACTCGCCCAGTACTTCCAGCATGTGCCCGCCCATCGGGTTCAGGCCGTGGTACTTACCGGTCTGGAGGTTGAGGATGACCGTTTCGGCCACGAAGCTGCGATGCACCACATGTTCAGGCAGACGCAGGCGGGAGCTCAGCAGGCTGTCACGGTCGACCATCACGGATATGAATTGAACGTATTCCTCATGTGATGGCCCCCACCCACGGTGTGCTTCCCCGCGCACACGTCCGGTCAAACGCTATCGTTTTTTCCCCTTGCCTTCAGCGGATCGCAGTCAGCGCAAGGACACGGGCCGAGGAGTGGGATACCTCGATGCATACGGGCTCGAGGTGACCACGGACATCACGCTCCCGGGGTTGCGGACCGACGCGCCAGCCCGGACGGGACGCGCGGGCGCCCGCCCGTACCTGACGCTGCGCGCCGCGCCCGCCGCCGAGCTGCCGTCTCCGTGGGACGAACCGCGTTACCTGCGCAACCTCCAGTCCTACGACGGAGCCGCCTTCGCCATGTTGGAGAGCCCTGACGGTGACGTGCTCTTCGTCTACGGGCGCACGACGCTGTTTCACCTGTCCGCCGACCTCACCACGCTGCGCTACGCCGTGGGCGCGCCGGACGATCCGGCCTGGCAGCGGGTGCTGCTGGACACCGTGCTGTGGACGGTGAGCCTGCTGCGCGGGTTCGAGCTCCTCCACGCCGGCGCGGTGAGGACCGGGCACGGGCTCATCGCCCTCGTCGCGCGTACCGGTGGCGGCAAGTCGACCCTGGCGGCCGAGTTCCTGAGCCGGGGCGCCACGCTGTTCGCCGACGACATCGTCGCGCTGGAGAACTCCGGCGACGAGGTCATCGCCCACCCGGGGCCGCCGCTCATGAACCTCCCTCGCGTCCTCGCCCCCGCGCCGGTCAGCGCCACCGTCATCGCCGACTTCGGCGACGAGCGCTGGGTGGCGATCGACCGGACGGGCGCCATCGCGTCACCGCTGGCGGCCGTGGTGCTCATCGACCGCGCCCCGGGTGAGACGGCACGGTGCGTGCCCATCGACGCCACCAGCCTCACCCTGCTGCCGCACGCCGTGTCCCTCCCCCACCTCGCCGACCGCGCTCGGCGGCGCTTTGACATCTTCGGCTCGGTGAGCGCGAGCGTCCCCGTCCTCTCACTGCACGCCGACCCAACCGTGCCGCCCTCCGCGCTGGCCGACCTGATCGAGCGCGGGCTCGTTACGTCGTGAGCGCGTCGTCCGGGGCGCCCCGCCGCCCGGAGCCCGAATGGCACCGCAGCGACGCCTTCGGCCTCATCATCGAATCCGATTGGCCGCTTGCCGGCTCCCGCCCCGCCGGCGCCGAGCGCGCGGGCGGCCTGTCAGCGGCGCCGGTGACCCGTGTGACCCGGGCCGACTCCGCGGTGTTCGACGACGCGTGGACCGCGGACGCGGAGCGGCTGCTGGAGTACCGCGCCCCCGACCGCCCCGGGGCGGCCGTCTCGTTCACCGCCGATCGGGCAAGCGAGCACTACCGCTTCTGGGCCGAGGACTTCGGTCGCTATCTCGTCTCGGCCGACGGCGGCACGGTCGCGTGCGAGCGCGGCGCCGTGGGACGCGAGCGGCATGAGCGTTTCGTGCTCGCCCACGCGCTCCCCGTGGCCGCGATCCTGCGCGGCTTCGAGGTCCTCCACGTCAGCGCCGTCGCCCCAGGCCCGGGCGCGACGGCGTTCGCGGGCCCCTCAGGGACGGGCAAGACCCGGCTGGCCAGCCGTCTGGTGGCACGCGGCGCGGGGTTTCTCACCGATGACGTCCTCGCCGTGAAGGCCGCCGGAGGCCAGGTAATGGCCCACCCGGGGCCGCCCTTCATGACCATCCGCCCCGACGACGCGGCCATGCTGGCGGAGGTGGGCGGACGCCTGGGCGCCGCGGCCGGGAGCAGCGACAAGGTCCACGTCTCACTTCCCGCGCGCGGGCAGGCGACCGCCCTGCGGGTCATCTATCACCTGCACTGGGGAGACTCGTTTCTGATCAGCCCGTTGGAGCCTGGGGATCTCAACCGGGTGCTGGCCCTTTCGTTCGTGCCCTACCTGACGACGCCCGAGCGCCTGGAGCGCCACCTCACCATCGCCCAGCTGGTGAGCGCGGGAGTCGCCCAGTTTCGCCTGCAAACCCCAGCTGGGGACCTCAGCGATCAGATGCTCGACCGGCTCGAGGCCCACATGCGCAGCGCCGGCGCCTGATGCTGGGGCTCTACGCCTGCACCGATCGCGGACCCCGCGAGCTGGCCGAGTTCCCGCGCCTGTCGGCCCTGGTCGGCGAGGGCGAACCGGTCGTCCGGGGTGCCCTCGCCGTCGCCGCGGAGCCGGGCGGCGCGCTGGGGCACACGCGCGAGGGCGACCTCACCTGCGTCATCGACGGCGCTCTGTACGACCGGGCGGCACAGGCGCGCGCGATGGGCCTGGAGGCGGCCGACGACGCGCAGCTCGTGGCCCGCGCCCACCGCCGCTTCGGCGTCGACGGCCTCACCCGCCTACGCGGGCGCTACGCCACCGCGCTCTGGGACGACGAACGCCGCGAGGGCCTGCTCGCCTGCGACCTGCTGGCGACACGCGAGCTGTTCGTGTGCCGGACCGCCTCGGCGCTCGTGTTCGCCACCGAGCTGCGCGACCTCCTGAGCCTGCTCCCGACCCGGCCAGCCCCCGACGAGATCGGCTTCACCACGTGGCTGGGCGACGGCACCTGCCCCGCGGACCGGACGCTGTATGAGGGGGTGTGGCGCCTGCGCGCCGGTGAGCTGGTGGCGTTGCGCCGGGGCTCGGCGGCCCGGCGGCGATACTGGCGCCCGCGGCCCGACGCGGCGCTGACGGGCTCCCGCGCGGAGCTCGTCGACGGCCTGCGCGCGCAGGTGCACAGCGCGGTCGCCAAGCGCCTCTCGCTGCGCTCAAGCGCGGTCATCCTCAGTGGCGGGCTGGACTCCTCGGTGGTGAGCGCCGTCGCCGCGGCGGCCGCGCCGCCCGGGGCGCGGCTGCGCACCTACTCCGCCGTGTTCCCGGGCCAGGAGTACGACGAGAGCGCGAAGATCCGCCAGGTCAACGAGCGCATCGGCATCGCGCCCGGCGCCATCGAGATCGCCCCCCAGGGGACGCTGTGGCTGGCCCTGCACTACACCGGGACCTGGCAGCTCCCGCTGATCGCGGCCGGCTCGCTCATTGACATTGCGGCCACACAGGCGGCGGCCGCGGACGGCGCTGAGGTGGTCCTGGATGGGCAGACCGGCGATGAGCTGTTCGGCCTCTCGCCCTACCTGGTGGCCGACCGGATCCGGCGCGGGCGGGTCCTGGCCGCGCTCGCGCTCGCAGACCAGTGGCCCCTCGGACGGCGCATGTCGGCGCGCAGCAAGGTGTGGCTGATCAAGGAGCTGGGCCTGAAGGGCGGCGCGCCGTATGCGGTGGGGCGGCTCGTGCAGGGGCGCCGCGACCGCTCCGAGATGGGACCCCGGTGGCTGATCCCCCGCCTGCGTGAGGCGTTCGCGCAGCGCGAGGACCGCTGGGCGTGGAAGCGGAGCGCCCGGGGACCGATGTGGTGGCGGTTTCTCTCCGATGTGCTCATCGACGCCCCGCACCGCGAGCTGCGGCTGGAGTACCTGCGCCATCGCGCGGCCACGGAGGGGCTGCGGGCCGAGCCACCGCTCTATGACGTCGACCTGATCGAGTACTGCCTGCGCCTGCCCCCCGAGCTGGCATTTGACCGCCGCTTTGACCGTCCACTGATTCGCGAGGCGATGAGTGACCTTTTGCCAGAAGAGGTGAGAGTTCAGACACATAAGGCAGATTTCACTCGGTTTTGTGAAGTCGCCATGATGAATGCGGACGCGCCGGGCACCGCACGGTTGCTCACCGCTCCCGACGCGCTCATCGGCGCCTACGCCGACCTGCAGTGGGTTCGCGGCGCGTGGACGCGAACCGCTGACGGCCACGCCACCCCCGAAGAGCTCGGCACGTTGTGGCGTCTCACCGCGGGCGAGGTGTGGCTGCGCGCCCAAGCCGATCCGGGCTTTGTCGACGCGGCGCTGGCCCAGTCCGACGTGCCGGCGCCAGCGGTGCGCCGCGTTGTGCTGGCCGCCGCGCGTGGCAGCCGCTGATCGTCTGACTAGCACCTTTTTCCTACCTTCAGGGCTGCACTTTTTCTCGACTGGTGCGGCCTCCGAGTCACACCTACACTTGCCGCATCAGTGACCAGACTGAAAAGGAGTCACATGGATCGCAAGCAGAATGACGAGCAGACTGAGGCCCGGACCTATGAGGCGCCCAAGGTGACCGACTACGGCACCCTGCAGGAGCTGACCGAGGTCGGCGGTTCGGTTGCCCCGACCGACGTGCCCAAGGGCCACCCGAACAGCGCCTACCCGCTGTCCTAGGTTCGTGACGCGGCCCGTCGGGTCGCGTCACCGTCGTGCCAGAGCCCCGGCGTGAGCCGGGGCTTTTGCGCGTCATAGACTGCCTGAGCGAGCCGTGTCGACCCTGCGCGCCAACCCTGGCAACCGAGCCACTCCCGCGGAGAAGCTCATGCTCGCGGGCGAGATCCTGAGCGTGTACACCGTCACGCGACTGCGGATGCCGCGCGGCGACATCCGTGACGTCGCCTCGGCCAGCCGGGCCCTGATGGAGCGCACCCCCCAGGCCCCGCCTCCGCCGGGCCTGGACACCTGGGCAGTCGCAGCTCGTCTGGGCCGAGCCGTCCACCGCACCCTGCGGGTGCTCCCCACTGACGGGCGCTGCCTGGTGCAGTCACTCGTGCTCACACGGATGTTGGCCGCCCGCGGCATCCCCAGCACGCTGGTGATCGGCGCGCACTCGCGGCCGGAGTTCACCGCTCATGCCTGGGTCGAGCACGACGGGCGCCCGGTGCTCCCGCCGCGCGGCTACCAGGACTCTCGCCTGGTCGAGCTGTAGCGCTCAGAACTCCATGATGGTGCCCCGCCGGCGGCTCACCGTGACCGCCAGCGCCAGCACGCTCACCGAGAGGGGCATCAGCACCGCGGCAAACCCCACCAGCTTGACCAGTTCCAGCCACACCGGCTCGGCCGGCCGGGTGCCGATGAGCAGGTGGCGCAGCAGATCGACGGTGGGCGTGTAGGGCTGCACGTCCGAGGCCCAGCGGATCCAGCCCGGGAACAGCCGCAGCGGGAAGTACGCCCCACCGATCAGGCTGAGCGCGGCGATCACCCAACTCGCGCCCAGCGACGATTTGAACGCGATGAGCGCGGCGACGAACAGCAGCCCGATGGCGGCCAGGCACGCGGCGCCGAGGATCCCCACCCCCAAGGCGGGGACAATGCCCCCGGTGAGCAGCGGGACACCGAACGCGAGCGACGCCACGGCGAGCATCACCCCGGCGAACAGGGTCGAATAGGCGATCGGGAATGCCGCCACGGCGATCACGCCCCACACCGGCCCCAGCGGCGAGATGAGGATCCGCTCGAAGTTGCCCTGCATGAGCTCCATGCGCACAACCTGGGCGCTGCCGAGCGCGGAGGTGAGCACCGCCGTCGTGACGATGCCGACGACGGCGAAGGCGAAGTACTGGCCATGCGGGCCGATTGCCCCCGGCGGCACCAGCTTGCCCACGTAGTAGAAGATCAAAAGGCTGAACAGCATCGCCATCACCTGGCTGAAAATGCGCAGGCGGTAGCTCACGAAGATGAGCGCGTCGCGCTTCATCGTCGCCCACACGGCTCCGGCGTATGGCGCGAGGGCTCCCATCTCAGGCCGGCCTCAGGGTTCCCTCTTCGATCACGTAGGTCCGGTCAAAGCCCACGGGCTGCTGTTCGCCCGCCGGCGAGCACCAGATCACTGCTCCCTGCCGGGCCAGGACGTCGTCGATGGCGCGCGAGAGCATCTCCAGGCCCTCGTCGTCGAGGCTGTTGCGCGGCTCGTCCAGCAGCAGGACCTTGGGGTCGTGCACGACGGTGAGCGCGAGTCGCAGCCGCTGGCGCTGGCCCTGGGACAAGCGGTCGGCGCGGCGGCCGGTCAGCTCGGTGAGGCCGAAGCGCACGAGCGCCTCCTCGATCGCCGTGGGCCGGCGCGCCCGCGGGACGAAGGCGATCCGCGCCGCGTACTCGAGGTGGCCGCGCACGCTGAAGCGGTTGTACAGACCGCGGTCCCCGGCGGAGAGAAAACCGACGCGCTGGTGGTACTCGCGCCAGCTGTCGTCGCTACGCAGACCGTCCACCGTCACCGTTCCCGCGTCGGGAGCGAGGATGGCGGTGGCGATGCGCAGCAGCGTCGTCTTGCCCGCGCCGTTGCGGCCGCCGATTCCGGTCACGGTGCCGGCCGGGACGTCCAGATCGATGCCCCGCAGAACCGCCCAGCGGTTCTTGCCGCGGCCCCAGTAGCGCCAGATCCCGTCGAAGGACACCAACGCGCTGGCGCGCTCCGCCGCCAGCGGCGGCGACTCGGTCTGGTGGGTCGAGATCGATCCGCTCCCGCTCACGCCGCCGCCCGCTCCACCACGTCGGACCCGGCGGAGGCCCCGGCACGGCGGGCCCGCGCCACGGCAGGACCAAGCGCCAGCGCCCACAGACGCAGCATGCGCAGCTGGTGCTCGGCCCGGGCCCGGTGCGCGGCCAGCTCGTCGTGGCGGGTCAGGGGCCGCTGCACCCCGGCGGGGATCTTCTGGCGCTCGCGGCGCAATGATGCCCGGGCTCCGCGCGGCGGGGCCAGCAGCATGTCGACGAGGCCGACCTTGGCGCGGGCCTCGGCCGCGGTGACCTCCTCGAAGGGGCTGGCCAGCTCGGCGGCGACACGCAGCCGGAACGATCCCGTGCGCAGCTGCGTCGGGAGTCCCACCAGCGCCCCCAACAACTCCGAACCCAGGCGCAGCGGGGCGGCCAGGCGCGGGTAGCGCAGAGCCGTCTCCTCGATGACGCGGTCAAGCTCCAGGCCGTCGCAGTGGGCGTCCCACCAGGCGGCGGTGTCGGCGGGCATGCGCAGCCCGGTGAACCCGTCACGGGCGTAGAACAGCGTCAGCGCGGCCAGCCCGTCGGCGGGCGTCATGACCAGAGGCTCGTGTGGAGCGGGACGCTGGGCGCGGGCCAGAGCGTCGGCGGCGAACTGCGCCTCATACCAGTGCACCCGCCAGTGCAGCTCCACGCGGGGCAGCGACGGGTGGACGAGGGTCTCATGCAACACGGGCAGCGGGGCCGGACGCGAGGCCGGCGCGTCGTGGGTCCACCCCATCGTCCGCACCACCTCGACGGCCGCGGGGAGCTGCTCGGGCGCGACGAGGATGTCGATGTCGCCGGCGCTGCGCAGGCCGACGTCGCCGTAGAGCTCCCGGGCCAGCACGCTGCCCTTCAGCGACAGTGCGCGGATCCCAGCCCGCTCCAGTCCCCCGAGGATGGCCAGGGTGGTGAGCTCGTGGGTCCGGCCGCGGGCGCGGGCCTGCTCGGTCCAAGCGTCGATCTCCTGCACCAGACGCGGATCGAGGCCGACGCCGAGTGCGCGCAGCCGGCCGCCGACCAGCCCGGTCAGCCTCAGGTGCGCGAGGAGCTCACTCAGGCGACCAGCGTCAACCGAGGCCGCCAACCGGGCGGCCTCATGCGTGGCCAGGCGACGGCGCTCGCGTGTGCCGCAGAGCAGGAGCACGAGGCGCCTCTCGGCCGCCGCGGCGGCGGGAGGTGCCTCCGCATGGGGCGCCGGAGCGACCTGCCCGCGCGTTCGCCCGGGGGCGGCGGTGGCAGTCATAGAGGTCAGTATGCCCCGTCCACCGGGTGTGCCACGGCGCTGGGCGCCGTTGCCTCAACCCCGTGCGCTCTCGCGGAGGATACGGTCCGCAAGCTCTAACAAACCATCCACATACGTGCGCAAGTCGAACCGGGCCAGTACGTCCGCTCGCGCCGCCGCCCCGAGCCGCCGGGCCAGCGCCTGGTCAGAGAGCAGTCGGTTGACGGCCTCGGCGAGCGCTCCGGGCTCGTTGGCCACCACCAGGCCCGTCTCCCCGTCGGTCACGTAGTCCCGGACACCGGGGGCGTCGGTCACCACCACGGGCTTGCCCAGGCCCATGGCGTTCAGATAGGTCTGCTGCCCGGCGCTGCGCTCGGTGCCGGCCAAGAGCGGGACCACCACGACCGCCGACCCCCGCACGCGGGCCTCGTGCTCCTCGGGTGACATGAAGCGATGCTCGATGTTGCGGGCGCCAGTCGCGGCCAGGGGCAGGCGGGTGGCCAAGGTCAGCGGGGCGTCGATCTGCGGCGCGGCCTGCACGAGCGCCCGGTAGTCACGCAGCGAGTTGCCGCTGGCGATGACACCCTCGCCCTCCGGCAGCTCGGGCAGCTCG
>Ga0207664_10002713_pt1 | contig 11740 bp, 8 predicted proteins | sample LARL83metaG_FD_184349 | JGI IMG/M metagenome (GOLD analysis project Ga0207664, IMG submission 184349) | Corn, switchgrass and miscanthus rhizosphere microbial communities from Kellogg Biological Station, Michigan, USA - LAR L8-3 metaG... | ecosystem: Host-associated > Plants > Roots >...
TGAGCGGCGCGATTCGGATGTCGCCAACGCAATCACGCGCTGCGTGCAGGCGCCCAAACGAAAGGGATCGTCCGAAAGCCGGGCCGGCAACCCTGGCTATGGGCGGCAGGGCCAGCGGGCTGATAGGGCATTCGGTCGGCCCCGCCGTCGCGTGCGCGATGGACTCCGCTCTGATCCACCGGTTGCGCCGTCGTCCGAGAGGGCCTACGATGACTGTGGACGGTTTGCTTAGCCGTCGACGCGCTTGCGCGGAGTAGCGTAACGGGCGTGCCGATCGCGTGGCGGTCGCCCGGACGGGCCGGGATGGACCTGTCGAATTCGCGATCGGGACTCGGCGGACGCAGGGTCGGGCGCAGGTTCGAGGACCAGAAAGCAGGACATTATGGAGGGCACTGGCTCGCGGCGGCCGTCACCCTCAGGCAAAGTTGTTCAGCCGTCTGGGGATGTACGTCTCAGCCTGCTGAGCGCGTTCGAGCTGACCTCGGCCGGCGAGCGGGTGACGCTGCCGGTGCCCGCTCAGCGACTGCTGGCGTTTGTTGCGTTGCGTGATCGTCCAGTGCTGCGTACGTACGCGGCCGAGACGCTGTGGCTGCACTCGACCGAGAAGCACGCGTGTGGGAGTCTGCGCTCGGCGCTGTGGCGCTTGCGTGTTCGTGGCAATAGGCTCGTTGAGATTACGGGCGGCCGGCTGCGACTCGAGCCCCGGGTGGGGGTTGATGTTCGGAAGCTGGTGGGGTGGGCACGCAGCGTGTTAGACGCGCCGGAAGGGAGTGGCGCCGAGTTGGCTGGCGCGGGCGGGGTTGGCGACGTGGTTTTCGGCGACCTGTTGCCGGACTGGTACGACGACTGGCTCGTCGTCGAGCGCGAACGGCTGCGTGAACTGCGTGTCCGCGCGCTAGAGCGTGTCTGCCAGCGGTTGACCGCCGTCGGGAGCTTCGGTGCGGCCATCGAAGCAGCCCTGGCTGCGGTGGACGCCGAGCCGCTGCGCGAGAGTGCCCACCGCTGTCTGATCGGCGTCTATCTCGCCGAGGGCAACCAGGTCGAGGCCCTGCGCGGCTACCGCACGTATCGCGACCTCCTGCACCACGACCTCGCGCTCGAGCCTTCCGGCCGGATGGAGGAGATGATCTGCGGCATTGGGGGGAGATAACGCCGCGCTGACGGGCCTTTGCTGATGATGCCGTGACGCACAATCGCGCCGGTCTGCTCGTCGTGCGTGTCTGGGTCGAAGGTGACTCCGCCGAGGGTAGGCTGCGCGCGCGGATCACCCAGACGGTTGACCTCTTCGAACCCGAGGTCATAACCACGGCTGCAACCACGGATGATGTCTATGCCGCGGTACGAGGGTTGCTCGAAGCCTACCTCGCTCCCTAAGCTTCGGTGAGGCGAATGCCCCGCACCGGAGGCTCGGTATTAGTTGAACGGCGCCGCACTCGTTCCTGACCTGCCCGTGCAAGAGTCGGGGCTTCATCGGTAGATGGCTCAACGTTTCCCAGTGCGCATGGCGCGAGCGAGTCGGCCGTGGCACACGGTCCGAGAGTGCACCGCGAGACCTGTAGCGAGACCAGCCGGGGGTTTCTCGTCGGCTTGACGTCGTGTTGACGCTGTGGTGACGCTGTGGTGACACTCCGCCGCAATCCTGCGAATGACGGCGCGTACCGTGCCTTACTACGCGGGCCCACGGCGGCCGGTGTGAAGCGAAAAGGACTCATCATGACAACGCTGACCAGAGGGCGTCCCACAGGTACGAGAATTCCGTTGACGCTGCCGGGACATCAAGCCAAGCAGTTGTCCGGGTCCGCAGACACGACGACCGACGCACCCGCCACCATGCTGATGAAGGTCGACCGCGGCGTCGGCGCCGCGGCACGGCGCATGAGACGCTTCTCAGGGAGCGCCCGAAGCCCGCTCGCGGGCGGGCGGCGGCGTGTGCGCCATCCGCGTACTGCCGCGACCTTCGTTGTTGCTCTGATCGCTGCGGCCGGGCTTGCGTCTTCATCGGCGGCGGCCGCAACTCCCCCGGCATGTCCGGACGCCGTCATCCCGAGTGCCGGCATTATCCAGAACGGGGTCGGTTGTTGGAACGCGATCGCGGTTCAGACGATCCGACTGGCAACCCCATACCAAGCCCAAGGCTTCATTTACATGGGATACACCCAGGCCGCGGTCTACGACGCCGTAACGAAGATCGACGGGCGCTACGTTCCCTACCACGAGTTTCCCACGCCCAACGGTGTGAATATCGCGAGCGCATCACCCGACGCGGCGGCGGCCGCTGCGGCGTACACGATCCTCACCTCATCGTTCCTGGCGTTTCCGACAGCCGCCCAGGCCCCGCTCTTCACGGAATACTCCGACTACATCAGCGCGCTAGGGGGCGCCGGTATCCCAGCCGTGCACGATGGGATCGAGATCGGTCAGGCCGCGGCAACCGACCTGATCGCCGAACGGACGGGCGATAGAGACGAGTTGATCACGTTCACTCCCCCAGCCTCACCGACCCCGGGGGGGTGGACGTTCGCGCCTCTGCCCTCACTGCAATCGGCGCAGACACCGTGGATCGCAGTGATGAAGCCGTTCATGCTCAGCAGTCCGTCCCAGTTCCGAGTCGAGCCGCCGCCGGCGCTCTCGAGCAGAAAGTGGGCCAAGGAGTTCAACGAAACCAAGGCCTACGGCGAGGCGAACAGCACGGTTCGCTCCCCCGAACAGACGGCTGTCGCGCAGTTTTGGAACGCCAACGTCGTCAACCAGTCGAACCAAGCTTTCCAAGACGTCGCGATCGCGCACAGTCTGGATCTCGTCGATGCCGCTCGTTTGCTTGCGATGGGTGACCTCCTCGACAGCGACGCAGCGATCGCATGCTGGGATTCCAAGTACCACTACCTGTTCTGGCGTCCAATCATGGCGATTCGAAACGCCGAGATCGACGGGAACCCGGCAACCGGAGCCGACCCGAGTTGGACGCCGCTGCTCACCACGCCGAACCACCCCGAATACCCCGCGGCGCACACCTGCCTCACTGGAGCCGAGGCAGAGATGTACGCCGTCCTCCTCGGGACGCACCACATCGACGTAACCATCCACGGCTCCGCCGACGGAACGCCCAACAACTGGGCGGCCATCCACACGTTCAGAACCGTGACCGACCTCCAGCAGGAGGTCGTCAACGCGCGTGTCTGGGCGGGGCTCCACTACCGCGGGTCCGCCCTCGAGGGCCTCGAGCTCGCGCGCAACGTCGCCTACTGGGCGCTCCAGCGCTACTTCCTCCCAGCTCGCTGCGACCTCGATCGCCATCGGGCCGGTGAACTCTCGGCGATGACGGTCAAGCGCCGTCGCTGGCTATGAGGTTGGTACGCCGACCGTGCCTGAAGGGAGGCGCCGCCTTGGATCGACACCCGCGTGACCCTTCTCGTGCATAACCACACGAGCAACGAGGCGACCACCTCTCCACGCGTTGTACGCTGGTCACCCGTTCGCTCATGGCCACGCCACCCTCACCGCTGCGGTCCGGCCGCCCAGGGCCCGGCTTCCGGACAATCCCTCTCGTTCGGTCGCCTGCACGCAGCGCGTGATTGCATCGGCGACATCAGGAACGCCCGGATCGACATGGGCGGCAGCCGACGCAGACGCTCGGCTGCGTCATTCTTGACTAAGCCCGCAGGACAGCACTAGCATTTACCTGTCGCGGCCGGGGCTCAGCAGCGGCAACGTGAATGTGAAGGGGGCTTGATGCGTTTGCCGTACAGGCAGTGTCGGCACGCCGTGACCATCGGCGGTGCACTCTTGCTCGTTCTGGTGGGGCTGATGGTGCTGGCGCACACCGCCGGGGCGGCCACATCAGACGATCTGGTGATCGTGTCTAACACGCCGAACGTGACCCATGCTCCCGAGGGCGCCGATGTGACGTTCACCATCACTGCGCAGAACGACGGGACGGTCGCCGAACAGCCAGCCATCGACCTCACCGGAGGGATCGGCGATCTTACCGCGGTCTCTCAGAGCTGTCCTGGTGCGAGCAGCGTGCAGGGGTCCGCGAACTCCGGGTGGACGTGCTACTACCCGCCGCTGGCCCCGGGTGCCACCCTTACCGCGACGTTGACCGCGCAGATTATCAACACACCCGACCGTGCCGCGTTCGAGGTTGCGTGCGTGGCGCCCGCCGATCAGATCAGCGGGTCCTTCAACTACCCAGCCGGGGGCTGTCAGACCGCAAACGTGACCATCGACCCGAATCTGTCCGGCACCGGGGTGATCTACGCCGACCTGGCAGTGGATTCGATCACGCCGAGCGTGACCCACGCCAAGCCCGGCGATCTGGTGACCTTCACGGTCGTGGCCAGCAACCATGGGCGTGACGCCGGCTCGATGTACGTCATCGGCCCCGCGGTGACCGACGGGCTCTCATTCAATCCACCACCGGGCGTGTTCTTCGACACCCTGTGCGGCGCGTTCAACGGGCCTGCGCCAACACCGGACGCGAACCAGGGCCCGAGCGCCGACGGGGGCGCGTGCGAGTACGACCTGGTCCCACCCGGCACGGCGGTGATCGACATCTTCCCGGCGATCGTGCAAGGTCCGGACATCGCCACCGACACCGCCTGCGCTGACGGGCTGGCGTCACCCACGCAGATCAGCCCCTTGTATGCCTGCAACACGGCAGCGGTGGCGGTCGATGACGGCAGCCCAACTCCGACGACCGCTCCCACCCCGGTCACCGCGCCGGCTCCGACGCGCCCTCCAAATCCAATCACCGGCCCCGCCGCGCTGCCAGCAACCAGCGCCACGATGCCGGTCACCAATGCCTGTCCCGCGTACATGGGGCGGCGCGACTGGCGCTACACGATCCTGACCCACCACAAGATGAGCTGCGGGCAGAGCCACAGCTTGATCCACCGCGCCGACCGCGTTCTGCGGCGGACTGGTATCACCGTGAAGGTCTCCTCCTGGGCATGTCGTCGCGAGCCGGTGTTCCAGCACGGACACACGTGGCTTGATACGTGCGGTCAGAGGGCAGGCGCGCTCGTCATCTGGACCGAGCGGCGCGGCCGCTGAGCGACTCCTCTGCGCCAAGCGGCGGCGCCGCCGGGTGGCCGCTTGAGCGAGACTGAGCGGCGAACGCTCCCGAGCGCATCGTCATTGCCTTCGGTCGCCAGCGCGGTGGTCAACCCTCGCGAGTGCTTTCGCGTCTGAGGCGGTCGCAGGCTGGCGATGTCGCGCGCAACGAGCACGTCGCCGTCCGCGCCCCGAGCGGCTCACTCTTGAGCCTTCTCAGCAAGAAATGCGAATCACTCCCGCCGGTCGCCCACAACTCGATCCCGATGGATACGCGAGCAGCGTTGAGTGACCGTCGCGGCTGCCGACGCGGGAGAACGGCCGCTCTGAGCGGCCGTTCCGCGCTCGCTGCGAGCGATTGAGCGGCTATCCGGGAAGCGGTTCTTGTGCCCGCGGCCCGGATGTGTACGCCTCTGCCGGTTCCAGGAAGCCGTGGAGCTGCTCGCGCAGCTCGGGCGTGTCCTCGTGCCCGTGAACTGAGGCGGCGTGCTCCGCCGCGGCGCGCACGACTTCGTCCTCTTCGCCGATGATCACCAGCGAGCAGTTGGTCTCGCTGGGCCAGCGGCGACAATCAGCCATGAATCTGCTCATGACCTCTCCTTCCGGTCGCCTGAGCGCATCGTTGCGCTTCGATCGCGCGGCGTCAATAGCCGGCAGGGGAGCCTGCTTGACCGGTGGCCACGCCGCCCTGGGTACATCATGCCTAGCTGGCGAGCCTGGCGCCTCGATCAACAACCTGTTTCGGGCCTGAGCTGGGTATGCCCAAGCCAACGACTCCGTGAAGTCGCGCGGGTGCGACGAAGCGGCCTCCTGCTTTGGGAACCGGCGCGCCACAAGCGGCAGCGACACGACGAAGCACGCCTCTCAGGACGCGGTGCTCCGTGCTGGCGCCGAGCCGGCGACGGCGGAACCGCATCGACTTGCCTTGCCGATGCGGGCGCGGTTTTCGGTGCTGCGCGGGTGATCCTAGGCGCCGAATCCATTGGCGGCGATGTAGACCGGGCCGGCGCCGTTGGGGTGAATCAGCACGCTGGGCGCCAGGCATTTGGCGGGCACGCTGAGCTGAGCCGCGATGTCGGCATCCCCGCTGCGCGAGAGGGGAACCGACGGCGTCGTGCCGGTAGCCGTCGTGGCTGCCCCGCAATACAGCGACGCGCTCACCGTCATGACCGGTCCGGGCGTCCCGTTGCCCGGCGCCGTTGGAATGACGAGTCCGCGGATCCGGACTCGGAAATCGCCATCACGGCCCAAGCGCGCCGTGCCGCGTGTAAGGACCCAGGGCGCGCCACCAGCGCTGGCTCCATTCAGCACAGGATCGCTCGGCACGCTCGGCGCCAGGGATGTGCTCAGCAACGCTTCGCCACGGTGGCGCCCATGGTCGCCGGTGTCGTGGCCCGCGGCGCTGACTGCCGTCGTCGCAGAACCAGCAATCGCGGCCACCGACAGCACTGCCACAGCCCTGCCCGTAGACAAATGCATTTCCTACCTCCACGCGGGATCGCTTGGCTCTCTCAGCGCTGTCGCGCCCCGAGGCTCCTGTACCTCCGCAGACGCCGTGGCCGAACAATCCTTCCCATCCGAGGACCGCGCCGCCCGCAACCGACACGCGCATCATTCGCTTCTGCCGTCGCGCCACTACGTGAGCAAACCAGGACTGCCGCGCTCTTGACTCGGCCCAGCCGAAGGAGAGTCCCGCTTTCCACGGCGCGCGTCGTGTCCATGCCGCGATACGTGCTGGCGGATCTCTGACGAGTTGATCTGCGCGTAACGGCGGAGGTGTAACTGCACCGCGATCACTTAGTGCTTTGGTCAGGCGGCGTTATTCGAGTGCGGCGCCCGTCTGGCTATCGGGAGGCGAGAGCCGAGCAGTTGTCGGGTGCGGCGGCGCTCTTGAACCGGCTCTCAGTCCAGCTCAACAGGTACGGAATCAGCGGCGAGTTGCGCTCCACGAGGGGGACGTGGCCCAGCCCGGGGTAGGTGCGGTACTCGAGCTTTTCGCCGGCCAGGCAGAGTTTGCGGGCGAAGGCGGTCTGGACGGTTGGGAGGACGAGCGAGTCGGCCTCTCCCTGCGCGATCAGCGTCGGTGTCTGGGTGACTTGGCCGGGCACGTTCTGTGCCAGGTGAACGCCGAGTGGTCCTGTCGTGAGGCGTTGGCTGAAGATCTGCTCGCCCGTGAGGACCGCCGGAAGGGACAGGAGGGTCGCGGGCTCGTTCAGGCAGCGTCCGACGACTGCGCGCACGACCGTTCGGGCGCTGGCACGGACGTAGGCGTTGAATGAGACGTCGGAGTAGGCGTTGCTGTAGCCCGCGACCATCAGGCTGGCGAACAGCATTCCCACCTTGCTGCCCTCAAGACCGTCCACGAGCGAAACCGTGTCTGAGGCGGGCGCGAGCGCGGCCACGCCGCGGAGCGGCACGTCGGGCGCGTAGGTTGGCTGCTCGATCCCGGTCCACAGTGCCACGCCGCCGCCCTGGGAGTGGCCCCAAACGACGGTCTGGTTGCTGAGCTTGACCGAGCTCAGCTGCCGGGCTGCGCGCACGGCGTCGAGCGCGGAGCGCGCCTCAGGGACGCCAACGAGGTAGGGGTGCGGCGGCGAGGCCCCGAGACCCAAGTAGTCCGGCGCAACGAGCGCCCAGCCGCGCGCGAGGACCTGGTCTTCACTGAACATCGCTCCGGCGGTGAACGGGTCCTTGAGGATCGACGGCGCACACTTCTGCGCGATGCCGGTCGTGCCGTGCTCCCAGAGCACGACTGGCAGCGGCCCGGCCGGCGCGGTTGAGGAGACGACGACCAGCCCGCTGGCCGGTGTGATCTTCGCATCCAACCCAGTGGTGGTGTAGAGGATCCGTAACGCTCGCGAACCCGCGGGCATGCCCTGCGTGGTGTCCTCCTCACGCAGCAGGACGCCGGGCTTGTCGGGCAGTCCGCCCGACAACGTGTAGAAGGACGGGATCGTCGGCGAACCCTCGTGCACGAGCGCGCTGACCAGCACAAGCACGAGCGCCAGCAGCAGCGCCACGGTCGCCCGCAGCCCGCGCAGCCACACCCGCGGCCGGCTCACCGACGACGGCTTCGGGGTTTTCGCGCCGCGTATGGCCCTGAGCGCCTGGCGGGCGCCGTAGACGATCGCCACAGGCCCGACGAGCAGCGCGACGACCAGGATCGTGACGTCCGGCCAGACGAGTGCGAGAATCCCGAACACGACGGCCGCGACGCCGCCGACGATCGCGGTGTAGCGCTCCTCGACCTGCGCGCGCCTGCCGGCGCTCACGCGCGCCGCGCCGCTGAGGAGCATCCCGATCCCGACCACGACCGCTGTTCCGCGCACGGCCAGCCCCGGCGCGAGCGCCGCCACAAGCCCCGTCGCCAGCAGCAGGCCGCCGCCGACGCGTTCAGAAGCGGCCGAGTCCGCCTCGGCGCTGCCGAGCAGCTCGCTCACCCCAGCCAGGATCAGGCTCGCCGCGACGAAGAACCTGAGCGCGTCCAGCGAGCTGAAGGGCCGCAGTGTCAGCGCTGCGCCGACCGCAATCGCAGCCACACCGACGGCAAAATGGACGAGTCGAAGCCAGCCGGTCCCGGCCCGCGCCCTCATGGGCTCAGCATCGTAACCACGCCTGCCGACACGGGCAGATTACGACCCTCAAGCCCGCCTGGCGACAGCCCGCAGGTCCCGGGGCTGCGGTCAGCTCACGCTCCCGCAGATCGCGTAGACGACGAGCGTCCATGGCGATGGGTTCGCGGTGAGGTCGTAAGCCGCCCCGAACCACTGGGCGTTGTCGTTGTTGGGATAGCTCTGCTGCGTCACCAGTGTGTCCAGGCTCGAGGTTTCCCCGGACACGCCGCCGCCCAGGACGCTCTCGCCCGCCGGGCAGTTGGCCGCGACGGCCTTCTCAGATGTCGCACTCATGGTGCTCGTGCTGGTGATGACCTGGTAGCCGCTGATCCCGGCCGCGCCCGGCCTCCCAGCGGGGCCCTGGGAGCCGGCCGCTCCGGCCGGACCCTGCGGCCCGGCGGGGCCCTGCGGCCCGGCGGGGCCCTGCGGGCCGGCGGGCCCCTTCGGGCCTTGCGCGCCGGCAGGGAGTTGACCGGGCGCGAAGTCCTGGCTCAGCAGCGAGTAGGGCTTGACCTTGTTGGCGGTGACAGCGCCGTTCGCGAGCTTGTCGCTGGTCACGGCACCGTTCCTCAGCTGGTGGGCACCGACGCTGCCGGGCGCCAGCGCGCCCGCGGCGTAGGCACTGCCGCCGAGCGAGAGCAACAGGGCAAGGCTGGCCACCACGAGCGCGGGCGACGGGCGGTGGATGCGAAAGCGCGACATGTGGACTCCTGAGCGAGCGGTGGTTGCGGTGCGTGGCCGACGACGGCCGTGCCCCTGCAGTCCTTTCTGGTCGGTATGCGTTACACGGCCCTCTGCTCGCCCGCCCGGTTACGGGATTGTGTAGTGCGTTGACTGTCGCTGGTCGTGTGGAGTAGGGTCGCGCCAGGGACCTCAGCGGCGGGGATTGGAATGGAGGCAGGAGAATGTCTGTGACCCCTCGGAAGGTTGCTTCGTTACTGGGTGTGGCCGCGCTCGGCGTGACAGCGGTCACCGGTGTCGGCTCGGCCGCCGGTTCCACCCCCCGAGCCAGCGCTCGGAGGATCGGCTTCTCCAGGTTGAGCCCACGCGAGGTCAAAGCCCGTGCGTCGGGCAAGCGCGAGGCCGTGGTGGTGGTGCTCAACAACCAGCTCACCAACCTGCCGGCGAACGCGGCCCACCGGAAGGCCCGGGAGGCAACGGCCGCATCGATCCAGGCTCCGCTCGTGGCGCAGATCAACCAGGTCGGGGCCACGCACGTCACCAAGCTTTCACTCCTCAACGCCGTCGCGGCGACGATGCCGGCGGCTGAGGCACAGGCACTGAGCCAGACCCCCGGCGTCAAGGCGGTCGTCCCCGACGGCACCATCATCATCGGGGACGCCAGGTCGACCACGCCGACCGTGGGAGCCTCGCGGGTAGGGAAGTCGCCGTTCTCGTCGGCGGGGTCCGGCGGGCAGCAGGCCTGCACGGCACCCGGCGGCAAGCCGCTGCTCGAGCCCGAGGCTCTGACCAGCATCCACGATGCATCCGACAACCCGTTTGACCCGTTCGAAGCATCCAAGGTCGCGACGGGCCAGGGTGTCGTCATCGGCAACGTCAACGCCGACTCGCTGGCCGGGAACCCCAACATGATCCGGCCCAACGGGCAGCACGTGATCATCGACGCCCCGAACCCGAACGAGAACGTCTTCGACGACGAGTTCAACGGAGACGTCTCCACGATGGGCGCCCAGGGCACGGTCACCTACACCTACGCGTCTCAGCTGCCCTTCTCGAACATTCCCGCGAACTGCAGCTTCCGCATCCAGGGAGACGCCACCGGCGCCTCCATCCTCACCACCGGTTTCTTCTCTGATACCAACGCGGCGGGTCAGACCGTGGCGCCCGAGTCGCAGGTCATCGCCGGGCTGCAGCAGGCGGTGAACAACGGCGTCAACGTCGTCTCGGAGTCCTACGGCTTCGGCGCTCTGCCGGGTGCCAACGACGACCTGCTCGAGCCGACGAACGACGCCATGGTGGCGGCGGGCGTCGTCGTGGTCGAGAGCGCGGGCGACAGCGGCTCGTCGGGCACGGTCGAGGCCCCCGCCGATGATCCCAATGTCATCGACGCCGCTGGGTCGAACGACCTCAGGCTGCTCGCCCAGGCCGATGGCTACACCAATGGCTGGCTGGACAACAACATGACGACCTTGTCGTCGGGCGGCACCGCTCCCAACGGCGCCGTCGTCGACCTCGTCGCCCCCGGCTACCTGGGGCTCGCCGCGGCCGGCGTCGGCCAGGATCCGCCACTGCCGACCGAGGCCTTTGGTGGCACCAGCCAGTCGGCCCCGTTCATCTCCGGCGCCGCCGCCGACGTGATCCAGGCCTACCGTGACACCCACGGCGGCACCACGCCGACGCCGGCCCAGGTGAAGCAGATCCTCACCAGCACGGCAACCGATATGGGAGCTGACGCAGATCAGCAGGGCGCCGGCCTCCTGAACATCTACGCGGCCGTTGAGGCGGCCCGCCAGATGCCGGGAACGACAGCCGGGCCCTTGAACGTCCCCGAGCTGGTGGACAGCCCCACCCAGCTCGACGTGCAGGGCCCGGGTGGCACGACGATCACCAAGTCGGTGTCGCTGTACAACGCGTCCTCCATCCCAGAAAGGGTCTCCGGCACCTACCGGGTGCTGGGAGGCGAGACGAGCCTTGGCCGGCCCGTCACCGAGAACGTCAGCGCTCCGGCCCCGAGCGCCCCGATTCCCGCCCAGGGAGCGACGGCCGCGGCACCGGTCAAGTTCACGGTGCCGAAGGGGGTCGACGTGCTCGACGCCGACATGCGCTGGCCGGACCCGACCAACGGGGATGACAACATCCTGACGTTCATCCTGACCGACCCGGCCGGGAGGCTGGCGCAGATGTCCTACGACTATGGCGCCAGCAACGGGCCCAACGCGAGCCCCGATATCCAGCACAGCACTGTCGAGCACCCAATGGCCGGCACCTGGACGGCGCAGATCGTGTGGGCCAACGGGCGCGGGCATGTGCAGACCCCGCCGGACACCCCTGGGTCCTACAGGGGCACCGTGACCTTCCAGGCCAGCGGCCAGAACTTCACGACCAGCCCGGCG
>Ga0207664_10002714_pt1 | contig 11738 bp, 13 predicted proteins | sample LARL83metaG_FD_184349 | JGI IMG/M metagenome (GOLD analysis project Ga0207664, IMG submission 184349) | Corn, switchgrass and miscanthus rhizosphere microbial communities from Kellogg Biological Station, Michigan, USA - LAR L8-3 metaG... | ecosystem: Host-associated > Plants > Roots >...
TCCCTTCACCGTCGTGTTGGTGCGGACATCGATGCCGATTTCCTCGAATTTCTCCATGAGCCAGCCGACGAGGTCGGGGTCGAACTGCGGCAGCATCCGCGGTCCGCTCTGCAGCACCGTGACGCTTGCACCGGCGCGTGCGGCGATGTGGGAGAACTCCGCCGCGATGTAGCCGCCGCCGATCAGGACGATGCGGGCGGGCAGGCTTTCCAGCTCCATGAATCGGTCGCTGGCGATGACGTGCTCCTCGCCCGGGATGCCGAGGGGAACCGGACGCGCTCCGGTCGCCAACAGGATGTAGCGGCCGGTCAGCGTCCGGCCGCCGACGGTAATGGTTTCGGGATCGGCGAATCGGGCGAGGCCGTGAACGGCCTCGATGCCCCGCTCCGCGTATCGTTGTTCTTGTTTCTCCGGCACCGGATCGGTGAAGCCGTGCTTGAACCGGATAAGCTCAGGCCATGTTATGCGGAGTTCGCCGTCGACCCCGTGTCCCCGCATGCGTCGGGCCGCGTCGACCGCCTCGGCGCCGCTGACCAATACTTTCTTCGGGTCGCAGCCGCGCAGCGCGCAGGTACCGCCGAACGGCCGATGATCGACGACGGCGACCGTCCAACCGGCGGCGCGCATGCGCGCGCTCGCCACCTGGGCCGCCGTCCCGGAGCCGATGACGATGAGATCGTAGGTTTCAGGGGTTGCCATCCTTTTCACCGACGCTACGGGATAAGGCTGTGCCGGGCTCCGTCTGGACGGGCGGACAAGGCACCGACCCGTAGGAGCAGAATACGCAGCACTCGCCGTTCTTGGGGCGAAGCAGCGTCCCGCAGCCTGGGCACTCGTAGAAGAACTGACAAGCGTCCATTGGCATCGTCTCGGTCTTGGCGATGCCACAGGCCGGACAGGTGATGGTCGACCGGTCGATTACGGCGCGCCCGGATGTCTCAGACATAGATGTAACCCAGGCACAGGAGCACCAGTCCGGCGAGCAGGCCGGCAAGGGTCAGCCCGCGCATGGCGGGACGCGCGCAGATCGAGCTCGGCGCGCAGACGGCGCGCGTGTGCTGTCGCCACAGGAGAACGGCTCCGCCGACGAGGCAGATCGCCGATGCCGTCATCAGGAGCGGCCGGTGCGGTGCCGCGACGAGGGCGATCCCGCCGAGCCAAGCGGTTCCGATCCCGACGCCGGTCAGCAGAAACGGCAGCGCGCAGCAGGCGGCGACGCCGAAAGATGCGCCCAATCCCGCGGCGGCGAGCAGCACCGCTCCCGCGCCGCTTGGCGGTCGCTTCGTTTCGGTGGATTTGGCAACGGCAGTCATCGCGGGGCTCCTTGCGAGGATCGTACGAACACCCTACCGTCTATAGCCGCTACAGACGCAAGCGCCGTTTGCGGGGAGGTTTCATGCCGGCTTCTGAAATCGCCATCGGCGAGCTGTCTCGCCGGACCGGATGCAACATCGAGACGATCCGCTACTACGAGCGAATCGGGTTGATCCCGATCCCGCGCCGGCGCGGACGCTATCGGCGCTACGCCGTAGCCGACGTCGGTCGGCTCGGGTTCATAAAACGGTCGCGGGAGCTCGGGTTCACGCTCGGCGAGGTGCGGACTCTCCTGGGGTTGGCGGCGGCGGGGCCATCGGCTTGCGCGAAGGCAAGGAACCTCGCCGCGTCGCACCTTGCCGATGTCCGGTCTCGCATCGCCGATCTCAGGAGGATGGAACGGACTCTCGCGGACGCAGTGCGGCGGTGCGATGCCGATGACGATCCGCGTTGTCCGTTGATCGAGGCCATCGTCCGTGAGGCGAACGATGACGACGCCGCTCCGCCGGAGCGGCGCGGGAAGAGTCCGCGGTAGCCGCCTCGCCCTCGGGCCGCCCTACGGCTTGTCGCGGTTGTTCAGGATGTCGAGGCGCTGCTGCTCGAAGTTCTGCTGCACCGCGTTCTCGCGCTGCTGCGCCGCCGCCCGGTCGTTCTGAAACTGCCGCTGCTGCTCGATGGCGCGCTGGTTGGCCCGGTTCTCGATCTCCTGGTCGTGCGAGCGTTCGATCGCCTTGCGTTCGCGCGCCTTGGTGTCCGGCGTCGGCGTCTGGCCGGGGAGACGGATCGGCTTGCCGTTCTCGTCGGTTTCGGTCTGGCCGAGCGCCCGCATCGACCAGATCGAGGCTGCGCCGGCGGCAAGCAGCAGAAGAAAATCGCGGCGCGCGCGGATGGCCGCTTCGTCGTCGCGCAAGGCCATCGCTGTGGATCGTGCGGTCATGCTCCGGATATGGGACGGGTTGGGCGGTTGTCCAGTTGCCGGGGCGCCGATAACGACCGGATCCTCTATCAGATATCGGACCGGATGCCCGGCGGACCTTGGCCGGGCAAAAAAGAAGCGGCCCCGCATGGGGGCCGCTTCCGTAGGTGTAGCGAACTCAGCCGGCGGTCGGCTCAGACCGACTTGCCCCAGCCTTCGATCAAGTGACCGAACTTCTCGCGCGTTTCCTTGTGCAATGCCTTGGACGGCATGTTGACCTTCGGGAACTGATCGCGCCAGTGGAACGGCCGGCAGGCATTGATGATGGCGCGGCTGTTGGTGAAGTCCTTCGACTCGCGCTGCTCCGGCGTGATGCGCGGATCGAGCGGCGTCGACCACGCGTTCTTGACGATGTCGATCGACGTCGCCGGGTCGGAGCGGGTGACGGTCGCCCACATCAACTCCTCGAGATTCGAGGGATCGATGTCGTCGTCGACCACGATCACGTACTTACCGGCGTAGGCGCCGACGTGACACTGGCAGGCGACGTGGCCGGCCTGGGTCGCGTGGCCCGGATAGCGCTGCTTGATCGAGACCGCGACCAGCATGCGCGCCGTGCCGACTTCGTGCGCCCACACGTTGGTGATGTCCGGCACGCCGGCAGCCTGGATCGACTGCTTGAGGAGGGCCGAGCGCGCCACCGCGCGGTAGCGGGCGAGTTCATCCGGCGGACGCTGCGGAGGGCAGCCGAGGATGATCGGGTCGTTGCGATGGTAGATCGCCTCGACGTGCAGCACCGGCTCCGGCCGGGTGTCCGAGGCGTAGTAGCCGGTCCACTCGCCGAACGGGCCCTCGTCCTTGAACTCCTTCGGGTCGATCCAGCCCTCGAGCACGATCTCGGCGTCGGCCGGGAACGGCAGACCGGTGATCTTGCCCTTCACGCACTCCAGCGCCTTGCCGTAGAGGCCGCCGAGGATGTCGTACTCGCAGACGCCGTAGGGGACTTCCTGCGACGACAGGATGAACTGCATCGGGTTGCCGCCGACGACGACCAGGGCCGGCATCTTCTCGCCGCGCTCCGCGTACTTGTCGCGGTGGATGCGGCCGTGCTTGCCCGGCGAGATGTAGAAGCCGATCGTCTTCTTGTCCTGGATCATGCAGCGGTAGGTGCCGCAGTTGATCCAGTTCTCGTCGGGGTCGCGGGTGACGTTGTAGGAGCCGGTGCCGAGATAGCGGCCGCCGTCCTCCTCATGCCACTTCGGGGTCGGGAAGATGGTGAGGTCGACCTTGTCGCCCGTCAGCACGTTTTCCATGACCGGGCCGGTCTCGACGATCTTGTGCGGGATCGGCTTGTTGTCCGGGTTGCGGTAGACCTTGAGGAATTCTTCCGAGAGCTCGAGGCGGGAGAGCCCCGCCGGGAAGCCGAGCGTCATGTTGGCGCGCTTGGCGCTGAAGAAGTTCGTCAGGACGCGGAAGCCCTTCTTGACGCCGGGAATCTCGTCGAAGAGGCCGCAGGGCGCGGGGTCGGTGTGATGGAGCATCTCGGTCACCATGCCGATTTCGCGCTCCCAGGTCAGCCCGTTGATGTACTTCATCTCGCCGAGCTTGTCCGCCTCGCGGATCCACTCGCGCAGATCCTTGTAGGCGAACGCGTGTTTGACGTTCGAGTCGTTGCTCATTGGGTTCTCCGCTCTCCTTTGGAATTTAGAAACGTGTTCGTTGACGGTGACGCTTACGCCGAGCGGGCGGCCCGCGCGGGCACCCGTTCCGACGATTCCGGCTCCGCGCGATGGTTCAAATTCTCGAGCATGCGCCCGAGCGAGTCGCGCAGCGCTTCGGTTTCCCGCGGGCCGAAGCCGGCGAGAAGAATCTTTTCGTAGTCGCGGAAGTAGACCGGCCGCTCCTGCTGGGCGAGCGCGCGCCCCTTTGGCGTGATGAAGACGATCACCTCGCGCGCGTCCTTCTGGCTGCGCACCCGGCGCACCAGCCCGCGCGCTTCCATGCGCGAGACGACCCGCGACAGCGTGGAGAGCTCGATGCCGGTGAGGCGGGCGAGCTCGCCGACCGGGCGGCCGTCCTTCGCCATCAGGCGATAGAGGACGCGGACGCCCTCGAACTTGAGGCCATAGGCGCGCGCGTGGCGATTGACCGAAGCCATGACCTGGCTGGCGATCTGGTGCATCAGAAACGGCACGGACCAATCGGCGTTCGACATGACCGGGCTGGGGCCTGCTTCGCGTTCGGGTTCAATTCATCGGAGCCGGCGGCGCTTCCCGCGCCGCCGCGACGGGAGGTATCCCTCGACCGTCGCGACAAACCATGCCGCACAGAATTTGCAGGTGCAAGTAATTTTAGCGAAAGATTCTTGCGTCTCTCGGCATCAATCGCTCGCGGCCTAGAACAGCGCCTGGCGCATCATGTTGAGGCCGATCACGATCATCGCGATCAGCAGCACCTTGCGGAACGTGTCCTCGTTGACGCGGCCGCGGATCCACTGGCCGGCCAGCATGCCGAGGAACACCGGCACGCAGGCGAGGGCGGTGGGCACGATGTGCTCGACGCGCAGGAGCCCTTCGGCGACGTAGGTGACGCCGGCCAGGATGATGCCGAGGAGATAGACCAGCGCGATGGTGCCGATGAACTCGTCCTTCGGCACCCTGAGCGCCACCATGAACATGATCACCGCCGGGCCGATGAACAGCGTCAGGCCGCCGAAAAAGCCGCCGACGACGCCGACGACGATCGAGAGCCAGAGCGCGTGCTTCGGCGGCACCGAGAGCTTCGGCTGAAGGAGATTCACCAGCGAGAAGCCGGCGACGCTGGCGCCGACGATGATCTGAAGCGTCTTCGCATCGATCCCGACCAGTGCCTTGGCGCCCAGCCAGGAACCGGCGACCACCGCCAGCATCATCGGCCAGAACTTCTTGAACGCGGTCAGGAACCAGCCGCCCTGGAACGTCTGCCACACGTTCATGACCAGGAGCGGGCCATACATGATAGCGACGGCGTCGCGGATGGGCAGGGCGGTGTAAAGGAGGGGCAGCGCGATCATCGACAGACCGACGCCGAGCATGCCCTTGGCGAGACCGCCGGCGAACAGCGCCGCGGCGGTGGCGATCAGTATGAACGAACTGGTATCTGCGATCATGGCGCTCGCGGCTCGGCGGTTTCGTGGGCGGCACACCGTAGCCAAAGAGCGGTGGCCGTGCTAACCGAATTTTCCGCCGAGGTTCACGGCGAGGGTGTTCGGGTGGGGAGAAGGACGTGGCGAACGTCGAATCGGTGGTCATCGTCGGTGCGGGGCACGCGGGCGGGCGCGCCGCCGAAGCCATGCGTCAGGCGGGCTTCAAGGGGCGCGTCGTGCTGATCGGCGACGAGTCGCATCCGCCCTACGAACGGCCGCCGCTCTCCAAGGAGATGCTGGTCTCCGATTACCCGCCGGAGAAGACCTATCTCGCGCCGATGGCGGCGTGGGCGGAGAGCGCGATCGAGCTCAGGCTCGATGCCCGCGTCGATGGACTCGACCGTGCCGCGCACCGCGTCCGCCTCGCCGGTGGCGAGACCCTTGCCTACGACCGGCTGCTGATCGCGACCGGCGGTCGCGTGCGCACCCTGTCGCTGCCGGGCGCAGGCCTTGCCGGCATTCATTACATTCGCACCATCGAGGATTCGCTGGCGCTCAAGGCGGAGCTGAGGCCCGGCGCGCGCCTCGTCGTCATCGGCGGCGGCTTCATCGGCCTCGAGGCGGCCGCCGCCGCCGTCAAGCTCGGCTGCAAGGCGACGGTGCTCGAAGTCCAGGGCGAGCTTTTGAGCCGCGTCATGGATCCACTGATGGGCCGCTGGTTCGAGGGCCTCCATCGCGCCAACGGCGTCGATGTGCTCAAGGGCGTTGCCATCGCCCGGATCGACGGAATCGATCGCGTGTCCGCAGTGGTGCTCGGCACCGGCGATCGCATCGACGCCGATGTGGTCGTGATCGGCATCGGCATCATTCCCAACATGGAGATCGCCGCCGATGCCGGCCTCGCCGTCGGCAACGGCGTGACATCGGACGAATTCGGCACGACGTCGGATGCCGACGTGTTCGCGGCGGGCGACGTCGCGTTTCAGTTTCACCCGGTCCTCGGCCGTCACATGCGTCTCGAATCGTGGGCCAACGCCCAGAACGGCGGCATCGCCATAGCGCGCAACATGGTCGCCGAGCGCGCGCCCTACGTCGACGTGCCGTGGTTCTGGACCGATCAGTTCGGTTCCAACATCCAGCTTGCCGGTGCGCCAGAGGGCTGGGATCGCGTGGTGGTGCGCGGCAGTCCCGACGGCGGCAAGTTCATCGCCTTCGCCATGAAGGGCGCCAAGGTCGGCGGCGCCGCGGTCGTCAACATGGGACGCGAGATGCGCTTCGTGAAAGCGCTGGTCCAGTCGGGCAAAGGCGTAACGGATGCCGACCTCGCCGACGAAGGCGCGCCGTTGCGGGCCCTGGCGGGATAGCAGACCTTGGCGGGACGAGGTTCCGACCGCTATAAACGTCGGCCCGGGCTCGCGGGCGGCTCAGCATTCAAATCAGTTCACCCCTCAGGGAGATCACGATGGCGACCAAGATCGCGTCCAAATCGGCCAAGCCGAAAGCGAAGGCCGGCGGCAAGTCGGGCCAGATCGACAAGCCCGCGAACATCGGCAACCCGCGGATGGGTTGGGCATCGGACGCCATCGCCGAACTGCTCGCGCGCATGGATTTCCCCTACATCAGCCTGGTGCCGGGTGCCTCCTATCGCGGCTTCCACGATTCGATCGTCAACTATCTCGGCAACAAGAATCCGCGCATGCTGGTGAACCTCCACGAGGAGCACGCCGTCGCGGTCGCCCACGGCTACGCCAAGGTTACCGACACGCCGCTTCCCGTGGCGCTCCACTCCAACGTCGGCCTCATGCACGGCACGATGGCGATCTTCAACGCCTGGTGCGATCGCGTGCCGATGCTGATCTTCGGAGCCAACGGCCCGGTCGATGCCAACGAGCGCCGTCCGTGGATCGACTGGATCCACTCGACCGCCGACATGGGCGCGATGATTCGCGACTATACCAAATGGGACGACCAGCCGGCGAGCGTGCCGGCCGCGTTCGAATCGATCCTGCGCGCGAATCAGCTCACGCGCACCGCGCCGATGGCTCCGGTCTACGTTTGCCTCGACGCCGGACTCCAGGAAGCGAAGCTCGACGAGGAACCCGCCTTTCCCGACATCGCCCGCTTCCGGCCGGCCGAGCCGCCGGCGCCCTCCGAGGAGCAGGTTGCCCGCGCCGCCGATTGGCTGCTCAAGGCGAAGCGTCCGCTGATCATGCTGGGTCGTGGCTCGCGCGATGCCGGCGACTGGAAGCGCCGGGTGCGACTGGCCGAGCTTTTGGGCGCCGCGGTCATCACCGACATGCACAATCCGGCGGTGTTCCCGACCAACCATCCCAATCATCTCATCGAGCCGCGCTTCCGCCCGTCGCCACGCTCGACCGAGATCGTCAGGCAGGCCGATGTCGTGCTGGTGATCGACTGGCTCGACCCCGCCGGCTACTTCGCCATGACGGTGAAGAGCAGCATCGGCAATGCGCCGGATGCGAAGATCATCAACGTCTCGGTCGATTCGTATCTGCACCGCGGCTGGAGCAAGGATCATCAGGCGCTTCCCGCCGCCGATCTGCCGATCCTCTCGGCGCCCGATCCGTTCATCGCCGCCCTCGTCACCGAGGTCGAGCGCCGCACCAAGGGCAAGGCCAAGCCGCTCGCGCCGTTCAAGGTCTCGCCGGTGCCGGCGGCCAAGGCGACGCTCGACAAGTCGCGCGCCCGCGGCGGCATGAAGCTCCGCGATCTCGCCGATGCGGTGGTGGCGACGCTCAAGGGCAAGCCCGTGAGCTACACCAAGCTGCCGCTCGGCTGGCCGGGCGACGCGATCTCGTTCAATCATCCGCTCGATTACATGGGGCACGACGGCGGCGGCGGCGTGGGCTCCGGCCCGGGAATCGCCGTCGGCTGCGCGCTCGCCCTGATGGGCTCGGGCCGCATCCCGGTGGCGCTGGTCGGCGACGGCGACTTCCTGATGGGCTGCAACGCGCTGTGGACGGCGGCCCACAACCGCATTCCGTTCCTGATGGTGATCGCCAACAACCGATCCTATTTCAACGACGAGACGCACCAGGAGCGCATGGCCGTGGTGCGCGGCCGTCCGTCGGAGAACAAGTGGATCGGCCAGCGCCTCGACGATCCGGCGGTGGATCTCTCCGCCATGGCGCGCGCCCAGGGCCTCGAGGCCGAAGGACCGGTGTGGGACGCGGCCGGCCTGAAGGCGGCGCTGAAGCGCGGTGTCGCCGCGGTCGAGAAGGGCGGCACCTACGTCATCGATGCCCGCATCGATACCGGCTACGCCGAGCCGATGATGACCCACACCGGCTCGCGCAAGGCGGGGTGACACGCAACGCTGCGGAACGAGGGATACGGTTCGCCGTATCCCTTTTTTTCGCGCGGCCGTCGTCCTTCGCGACGGTCGGGTAAGGCCGCTGGAAACCCTTAGATTTCTTACCCTTTTTTATGGCCCCGAACCGTTGACAAGCGATTGCCTCGGAGGGAAAATGGAAAAGGTTCGATATCTATCCAATTGCCGAAACCGGACGTCCGAGCGGGCTTTTTCGAGCCTGACGAAGCGGTTTGGCGCTGCGGCAAGTTTTGATATGACTCGGGGCCCTCGAGTGGGTGCGATCGCTCGGCGGAGCGCATAGAGCAGGAAAAAGAGCAGAAAAACATGGCAGAGCATTTGGTGGCGAAAACGGGAGAGATCAAAGACGGCGAGGCCAAGCGCGTTGTCGTCGGATCGAACGAGATTGCGATCTATAATCTCGGCGGCAAGTTCTACGCCACCGACGACGTCTGCACGCACGCGTACGCATCGCTCGCCGACGGCTTCATCGAGGACGGCATTGTCGAGTGTCCGCTGCACGCCGGCCGCTTCGAGATCGCGACCGGCAAGGCGCTGGGCGTTCCGGTGACGCAGGACATCAAGGTCTACACGCTTCGCGTCGACGGCGAGAGCGTTTACGTCGACGTCCCCTGAGCAGGAAACGGGAGAGTCCCATGGCCGAGGTCGAGGACAAGGATCTGATCCCCCGCGTCGCGTGGGAGGCGTTTCCCGAAGGCCTCAAGGCGGCACTGAAGCCCAAGGTCGATCGCCTCGGCTACTGCGGCGAGATTTGGCAGGTCGGCGCCAACCTGCCGAAGAGCATGCTCTCGTTCTGCAACATGACCGAGGATCTCAAGGACGAGATGCCGATGAAGCTCGTCGAACTCACGGCGCTCACCGTCGCCGGCGTCATGGGCAACGAGTACGAGAAGAACCAGCACGAGCGCCTGTCGGACAAGCTCGGCTACGGCCGCGAATGGATCGCCGACGTCACCCGCCTCAACCCCGCCGAGGCCAAGTCGCTCTCGCCCGAGGAGAGGAAGGTCCAGAAGTTCATCATCGCCGCGATCTACCGCCGCGGCCAGGATTCCAAGGCGCTGTTCGAGGATGCCGTCCGCGCGATCGGCGCCCAGGCCGCGGTCGGCGTCCTGCTCTCGATCGGCCGCTGCATCCAGCACGCGATCTTCCGCAACGTTCTGGAGCTGGCGCCGCCCGTCGCGTCGATCTTCGGCGATTCTCCGAAGGCCAAGATATGAGCGATCTGGTTCCGCGCATCGAGTACGAGGACATCGAGCCGGGCTTGAAGGAGCTCTATCGACCGAGGGTCGAGCGGCTCGGCTATCTCGGAGAGTTCTTCAAGGTCATGTCGGCGTGCCCCGAAACCATGAAGGGCTTCTTCGCCATCACCGAGAGCTTGAAGAAGGAGCTTCCGGAGAACCTGAGCCAGCTCGTCTCGGTGGCGCTGTCGTCGCGCCTGGGGAACAGATACGAGCAGTACCAGAACGAGCGCCTGTCGCTGAAGCTGGGACTGTCCGAGGATTGGGTGCGCTCGGCGCTGAATTCGGTCGACGATCCGGCGAGCGTGCTCACGCCGGAGGAGAAGGCGGTGCAGCGCTACGCCATCGCCGCCGGCCAAGGCATCGGCCGCGGCGTCGAGGACGAGTTCAAGGCGCTGGTGGCGGCCGTCGGCCCGCGGAAGGCGATCGCCGTCGTGTGGCTGGTCGGGCGCACGATCACCCACGCGCTGATCTCCAACACGCTGCATCTGGCCGCGCCGGTCGCGTCGATTTTCGAAAAAGCCTAAGAGACAAAGGGAAACCGCACCATGGCGTTCAAACTCAAGGTCCCCGACACCTTCCTCTGGCTCACCGAGGCCGACGTCTGCCAGTTGATCGATCTCAAGGATTCGATCGCCGCCCTCGAGAAGGGCCTGATCATGGAGGCCGAGGGCAAGGCCGTGAATATGACCAAGACCCAGACGGTGTGGCCGGTCGGCTCGATGAACGTGACCGGCGCGCAGATGCTGGGCGACGGTCTCGTCGGCGCCAAGGTGTGGACCAACGCCAACACCCACGCGGCACCCCTCATCATCCTGCACGGCTCCGAGGACGGCCAGATCCGCGCCATCGTCGAGGCGTTCGCGCTCGGCCAGATGCGCACCGCGGCGCTGTCGTCGACCGCGACCAAGTGGCTTGCCGACGAGAAGGCCGACACCATGGCGATCATGGGTTCCGGTCATCAGGCGCTGCCGCAGGTTTCGGCCGTCAAGGCCGTGCGCCCGATCAAGACCGTCAAGGTGTGGAGCCGGACGCCGGAGAACCGGGCGGCCTTCGTCGCCGACATCAAGAAGGCCTATCCGGACCTCAAGGTGTTCGATTGCGCCACCGTCGAGGACGCCCTCAAGGACGCCCAGGTGATCACCACCTTCACCCGCGCCAAGGAGCCGTTCGTGTTCTCGAACATGGTCGCCAGGGGAGCCCACATCAACGCCGGCGGCGCCATCATCCCGACCAATGCCGAGATCGACCCGGCGATCTTCCCGCGCTGCGCGGTGGTGTCCTGCGACAACCTGCCGCAGGTCCAGAAGGGCTCCAAGGAGCTGATGGATTTCGTCGCCTCGGGCAAGGGAAGCTGGGACAGGATCTATCCGCTCAACCAGGTCGTTTATAAGAAGATGACCCGTCCAAAAGACGCGGACCTCACCATATATAAGTTCATGGGCTACGGATTGGCCGACCTCGCATCGGCCACCGAGATCTACAAGCGGGCTTTGGCCAAGGGCGTGGGCACCAACTATCCTCATCCGAAGCGCTCCGAGCCGAAGCTTCTCTAGTTTCCCACCGTCCAAAAGGAGGACGACGATGCCGTTCGATACCAATCAGAAGTTCAAGATGGTGGACCAATCCGGCCGCCAGACCTCGGGTAAGCACGCTTGGGGCGATCACTCGCTCGAACTGTGGGCGCCGCTGATCATCCGCAAGGAGGAGATCGACGCCGAGGTGAAGCGTCTCGCGGCTCTGCCGCGTCCGAACAACGGCGTGCGCCGCACCCAGTTCGTCCAACCACAGTGC
>Ga0207664_10002715_pt1 | contig 11736 bp, 14 predicted proteins | sample LARL83metaG_FD_184349 | JGI IMG/M metagenome (GOLD analysis project Ga0207664, IMG submission 184349) | Corn, switchgrass and miscanthus rhizosphere microbial communities from Kellogg Biological Station, Michigan, USA - LAR L8-3 metaG... | ecosystem: Host-associated > Plants > Roots >...
CGGCCCAGGACCACGCGGCCCAGGACGGCACGGCCCAGGACGGCACGGCCCAGGACGGCACGGCCCAGGACGGCACAGCCCAGGACGACACGGCCCAGGACGACACGGCCCAGGACGACATGGGCCAGCCGGTACTCCCCCGGCGGGTGCGCCAGGCCAGCCTGGTGCCACAGCTCAGGAACGCCCCGCCGGCGTATCCCCCGCTGCCCGGCAGGTACGGCGATCCACGTCCACCGGACGAGGCCAGGGCCACGGTGTCGGCGATCCAGCACGGCTGGGAACGGGGCAGGTCGATGTTTGACCCAGCGCCCGGGCCCGGGGCACCCGAGGCCGGAGAATCCGGCACGGTCCACAATGAAGGCGGCATGGACGGGGCATACCAGCAGGAAACGCCTACGGAGGACAGGGGACCGCATGGATCAGGCTGACTGGCGGCGCGGCCCGGGCTTCGACAGCGGGCTGAGCTGGCTCCTCGATGACCTGGTGACCCGGGTTGCCGAGGTGGACAAGGCCGTGATCCTCTCGCGTGACGGCCTTGCCCTCGGCGCCTCAGCCGCGCTGACCCGCGAGGATGCCGAGCACCTGGCCGCCACGGCCGCGGGTTTCCAGAGCCTGGCGCGGGGCATCGGGCACCATTTCGGCGGCGGGTCTGTCCGCCAGACGATCGTCGAGATGGAGGACTCGTTCCTGTTCGTGACCGCTGCGGGCGAGGGAAGCTGCCTGGCCGTGCTGAGCCCGGCCAGCGCGGACGCGGGGCTGGTCGCCTATGAGATGGCGCTACTCGTCAAGCGCGTCGGGCAGCATTTGTCGGTGACCCCCCGGCCGGTGCCGGCCGGTGGCGCGGCTGAGTGAGGCCGGGAATGCATTCGGCCGGGGACCGGTGGCTCGATGAGGAAGCGGGGGCCGTGGTCCGGCCGTACGCGCTCACCCGTGGCCGGACGCGCCCCACCGGAAGCAGGCTCGACCTCATCGCCCTGATCACCGCGGTAAGGGACGTCCAGGGAAGCGAGTTCGGCCTGGGCCCGGAGCACCGGGCGTTACTGCGGATCTGCCGCCGGCCGACCTCGGTCGCCGATCTCGCGGCCGACCTGGACCTCCCTGTGGGAGTGATCAGGATCCTCCTTGGCGACCTGCGCGAGCGAGGGCTCATCAACGTGCACAACCCGATCCCGGCGGCCCGCCTGCCCGACCGGCGCGTCCTCCAGGAGGTCGTGGATGGCCTTCGCCGCCTCTGAGCAGACCGACGGCCAGCGGGTCCTGCCCGTGGCACTCAAGGTGCTCATCGCAGGGGGCTTCGGGGCCGGCAAGACGACCATGGTGGGCGCGGTCAGCGAAATCCGGCCGCTGTCCACCGAAGAGGCGCTGAGCATCGCCGGCACCCCGGTGGACAACCTCGCCGGCGTGGAGCGCAAGACCACCACGACCGTGGCACTGGACTTCGGCCGGATCACGATCCGCGACGACCTCACCGTGTACCTGTTCGGCACGCCGGGGCAGGAGCGCTTCTGGTTCATGTGGGACGAGCTGGCCAGCGGGGCGATCGGCGCGGTGGTGCTCGCTGACACCCGGCGCCTTGCGGACTGCTTCCCTTCCGTGGACTTCTTCGAGAACCGGAAGATCCCCTTCGTCCTCGCGGTGAACTGCTTCGACGGCGCGCCCCTGTACCGGCCCGAGGACGTCAGGTCCGCGGTGGACCTGGAGGAACCGGTACCCGTGGTGATGTGCGACGCCCGGCAGCGCAGCTCGAGCAGGGACGTGCTGATCGCGCTGGTCGAGCATTCGCTGCGGACGCTGCCGCCACCGGACGAACAGGCACCGGGCGAACAGCCGCCGGACGATCAGCCACCGCACAACGGGCGCGAGCCGCAGCACACGCCCTAGGCAAACCAACGGCAAAGCGGCGATATGCTCACGCTATGCCGCCGGACGCCCCCCGCCCGCCAGGCGCGCGCCGGGCCGCGGTGGTGGTCAACCCCACCAAGCACGACGACGTCGCCAAGCTGCGTGACATCGTCCGCTCGGCGATGTCCGAGCACAGCTGGGACGAGCCCCTCTGGCTGGAGACCATGGCCGAGGAGCCCGGCGCCGGCCAGGCGGCGCAGGCGGTGCGGGACGGCGTCGACCTGGTGCTTGCCTGCGGCGGCGACGGCACCGTCACCGCCTGCGCGGACGGCGTCGCGGGCAGCGGCGTCCCGCTGGGCATCCTGCCGCTCGGCACCGGCAACCTGCTCGCCCGCAACCTCGGCCTGCCCCTGGACCTGGACGCGGCGCTGGTCACCGCGCTCACCGGAACCAACCGGCGGCTGGACGCCGGCTCGGCCAACGGGCACACGTTCGTGGTCATGGCCGGGCTCGGCTTCGACGCGAAGATGCTCGGCGAGTCCAGCGAACCGCTGAAGAAACGGCTCGGCTGGGCCGCCTACGTGCTGACCGCCCTGCGCCACCTGCGGGACCGGCCGGTCCGGGTGAGCCTGGTGGCCGACGGCGGCGCGCCGCTGCGGCTGCGGGCCAGTGCCGTGATCGTCGGCAACGTCGGCTGGCTCCAGGGCGGCATCCGGCTGCTGCCCGATGCGCTGCCGGACGACGGCACGCTGGACGCCGTGGTGCTGACCGCGCGCGGCTGGGCCGGCTGGATCCGGCTCGCCGCACGGGTGCTGCTGCGCCGCGAGTCGCCCGGCCAGATGACCTGGGTGCAGTTCCGGCAGCTGACCATTCACGCCGACCGCGAGCAGCCCTGGGAACTGGACGGCGAGGTGATGGGCGGCACCAGGCGCCTGATGATCACTACGCAGCCGGGGCGGGTGCTGTTGCGCGTGCCGCCTACCGCACCGGTCTAGCGACCGCTGTCAGCACGCCGGCCGCGGCGGCGCATGAGCAGCACGATCCGGCGCTCGGTGAGTTCCTGGGTGTGCAGGCTGAGCCAGGTACACACCGCGGCGAGCGGCAGCTCCACCACGGCCGCGAGCACGATGGACTGTGCGAGTTGCCCCGAAGGCGTGGTCATGAGGTCGAACCAGGCGTCCACCACGAGCAGCACCGCGGTGGCCGTCGCCGCCATGGAAAGGTAGCGGGACCGGCGCAGCGCGAAAAAGGCCGTGGCGGCGAGCGCGGCGAGCAGCATCGCGTCGAACCCCGCCCAGGACACGTCGTAGTGGGGGGAAAGCTGCCGCCGCGGCAGCGACTCACCGATGTAAACCGTCCACGGCACCATGATCAGTGCGAACAGGGCGAACAGCGGGCCGGTCCAGCGGACGGCGCGCGTCTCGTCGGTGAGCACCGCATTCTCCGGCTCCGGCGCGGCCGTGACCAGCGAGTCCAGCCGGTCCACCAGGTCCCCGGATGCCGCCCCGCCGGCCCCGCTCCCCCGTCGCGGGCTCCCCGGCCGACCCTGCTGCCAGGGCCATGGTCGGCTCACGTGGCCGCCCCGAGCAGCTCCTCGATCCGGCCGAGCCGTACGTTGACCTCCGCGATGTCCGCCTTGGTCGCGCCCTGCTCTGAGTGTTTGAGTGACAGCACCAACTGGCCGCCTGGTTCCAGGCTGCCCCGCTGCACCTCGGCGACGTCGTCCCCGTTCTGCAGCCGCACCGCATGGTCGAGTTCGCTGCGCCGGATCCCCAGATGGCGCAGTGCCCGGCCGATCACGTGCCCGTCGCTGATCACCATGGTCGGCCGCCCGTCGAACAGCCGGGCGGCCGTGGCGTTGCTGGCCACGACCCGGGTGACTACCGCGTTGACGGCCACCAGCGTCACCGCACCGACGACGCCGCCGGTCAGCGAGGTGTCATTGCCAATGACCGCGTTCTGCACCACGTTGGACAGCAGGAAGACCACCACGAAGTCGAACGTGCTCAGGTTGGCCAGCCCTCGCTTGCCGGCCACCCGGAACAGCAGCACGATCAGCGCGTACACCAGCACGGTGCGGAGGATCTTCTCTGCCAGCGGAATCTGCTCGACGAACATGGCACGCCACATGCCGGCCTCCAGGTGCGAGAAAGGACCAGCCTTTCACCGGTGCGGCTGCCCGGCCCGCTCCGTCGGCGCGCTGTGCTCGCCGCGCTCCGCAGGCTCGCCGCGCTCCGCAGGCTCGCCGCGCTCGCTGGGCCTGCCCTGACCGCTGGGCTCACTCCGCTCGCGACGGCGGCGGCGCAGCAGCATGACGATCGCGAAGATCACCAGCAGGCCGCACAGGGCGGCGAACGCGTAGCTGGGGCCGTGTAGCGCGCTCACCACGCTGCCCCAGTTCTTGCCGACCAGGTAGCCGGTCCAGGCCAGCGCCGCGGTCCACGGGATGCAGCCGAGAACGGTGTAGATGCCGAACCGGGCCGGCCGCATCCGGGCCAGCCCGGCGGGCAGCGAGATGAACGTGCGCACGACGGGCAGCAGCCGGCCGAAGAACACGGCCTTGCCGCCGTGCCGGCCGAACCACCGCTCGGCCCGGTCGATGTCGTCGTCGCGCAGCAGGATGTACCGCCCCCAGCGGCGCCAGGCCGCCCGGCCCCCGTAGATGCCGATGCCCCAGGCGAGATAGCTCCCGGCTACGTTGCCGGCCACGCCCGCGGCGATCGCGAGCACCAGGTTGAGGTGCGCCCCGGCGACCGCGCCCGCGGACAGGGCCCCGGCGAACAGCATCGTCAGTTCCGACGGCACGGGGATGCACGCCGACTCGGCGAGCATCAGGATGAATATCGCCAGGTACCCGTAGCTGCTGATGAATTGCTGCACCGCTGGGCCGGCTCCCTCCAGGTTGCGGAAACACGCCAGCTACCCGCCCCCGGCCGGCGCAAACGGGCGTGGTCTCACCCGGGCAGGCCGTCCGCCGTGCCGCCGGAGGTACAGAACGGAACGTCCGCGGCGATCGCCGCCGCACCGGCACACTGGTCCCACAGCCGCCCGGGCGCGCTGGCCGCCTCGCGGGTCCATGGGAGCAACTGCTCCGGCCGACGCCGGCGGTCGTGCCAGAAGCCCCCGCTGCCGAGCGGCGCGGGGTCCGCCGTGGCGAGCCAGGTGATGGTGTCGGCGCCCTGTTCGGGGGTGCGCAGCAGCGGCCGCAGGATCCGATGGAACCGGGGCAGCGCGGCCGCCAGGCCCGGGGTGTCCGCCCAGCCGGGATGCATGGCGTGGAAGGCCACGCCGGTGCCGGCCGTGCGTCGCGCCCACTCCGCGCTGAGCGCCACCTGGGCCCGCTTGACCCGCGCATAGGCGCTCGCTCCGCGGTAGCCGGCCTCGGCCGGCGGCAAGGCCGTAAGGTCGAGCCGCTGAGTGTACATGCCGCCCGAGGAGACGGTGATCACCCGGCCGGCGCCCGAGGCGCTCAGCGTCGGCAGCAGCATGGCCGTGAGCAGAAACGGTGCGACGACCTGGCCGGCGTAGGTCAGCTCGGTGCCCGCCCCGTCGGTCCGGTAGCTGGGATGGATGGTCCCGGCGTTATGAATCAGGACGTCGAGCCGGGGACAGGCGGCGCGGAACTCACGCGCGAACCGCCGCACCGAGCCGAGGTCTTCGAGGTCGGCGAGGCCGTAGCTGACCCGCACGCTGCCGGATGCGGCGATGATCTGCGCCAGGGCCCGCCCGGCCCGGCCCTCGTCGCGGGCCAGGAAGTGCACGGCCGCGCCCTGGCGGGCCAGCGCGACGGCGGCGGCGTGGCCGATGCCGGAGGTGGCGCCAGTGATCAGCACGGTCCGCCCGGCGGCGGACGCCGGTCGCGCGGCGGTGAACTCTGGCAGCAGGCGGGACCGGACGGCCAGGCCGACCCGGGAGAAGCCGGGGACCACGCTGGCCTCCGCCACGGCGTCGACCACGGACCCGACGCGGGCTCGCGCGGTCACGGGCGCACGCCCCCTGGCGCGGGCGAGCCCAGGACCAGGGCGAGCCCGTACGCACCTCGCTCCGCCACGGCACCGAACCCCGGGCGCAGCACGGGGTCGAGCGCCCGCGGGCGCCCGCGCAGTACGAACTCGGCGTCGTAGCTGACCATCGCTTCGTCGGTCACCTCGATCCGGTCAGTCGCGCGCAGCAGGCCGCTGGCGGCGGTCAGCGTCACGCTGCGGCCCCGCTGGGGGTCGGGCACGGCCGGGCTCGGGCAGACCGGCTGCCCGTGCCCGCAGGTCGTGCAGGCTGTCCCCCGGCCGCCCGGCCAGCACCCGCACGCCCGGCAGCGCGGCGGTGATCTGCCCGGCCGCGCCATGCGCCCGGCGGGCCGCCGATGTGGTCGCGCTGGACAGCACCACCAGTTCGGCCTCGACCTCGGCCGCCAGCCGGGTCACCTCGGCCACCGGGAGGTCGGCCGCCAGGTGATGCACCAGCCAGTGGTCCTCGCGCAGGCAGGCGGCCGCCATCAGCGCGGGCAGCCCGTGCCGCTCGCCGGGCGGGGTGGTGGCCACCGCCACCCCGCGCGGGCGGCCACCGGGCTGGCTGGCATGCCCGGCGATGAGCCGCTCACAGATGGCACTGGCCCGGTGCTCCCGGGCGATCGAGACCCGGCCGGCCGCCCAGTCGTCGCCGATCCGGCCCAGCGCCGGGCCGATGACGTGTGCGCACAGGTCGATCAGGGGCACCCCGCCGGCCAGCCTGGCCAGGCGCTGCCGGGCCAGCGTCTCGTTGCCTTCGGCAAGCGCCTCATGCAGCCGCCGCGACTGGACCGCCCAGTCCCTGACCTGGATAGGCCGGGGCGGCTGCGCACCCAGGCGGCGCCGTGCCGCCAGCTCGCGGGCGTCGGCCTCGCTGATCTCGTAGCCGCGGCCGACCTTGCGGGCCGGCAGCACGCCCTGGCGAACCCAGGCGTACGCGGTCTGATAGTGCACGCCCAGCTTTCCCGCGGCCTCGTGCAAGTCCATCCGATACTCCAGGTTTGTCGCCTGTCTAAATCTTAGTGTAATTTAGTATTAGTTTTTCGCAGCACAAACCTCCGCCGTGCGCTACCCGTGGGTCACCGCGCAGGTGAGCCTGCTCATCCGCGGGCAGGGCATCCGGCTCGCGGCCCGGGGCCTGCCGGTCTACCGCCGGCCCGCCCATCGTCCCCAGGAAGGTGTCCGATGACCTCAACGGCCGCTTTCTCCCGGCTGGCCCGGAGCCCGGCCGGCCCGGCCGCGCCACCGGGCCAGCCTGTCGTCCCCCCGGTGCCGGCCGGCGCCGCCGCCCGGGCCCGCGCCCGCGCCGCGCGGGCACTGCTGCGCCGGGTGGCTGCCCGCATGCCGATCCAGGTCCAGGCACCGGACGGCAGCATGTCCGGTTCGGGCGGCTCCGCCGCCCCCGCCCTGGTGATCCTGCGCGACGACGCCTTCTACCGGCGGCTCGGCGCCGGGACGGCGGGTCTGGCCGAGAGCTACATGGCCGGCGACTGGGTCTCCCCCGACCTGGTCGGCCTGTTCACCGCGCTTGCCGCTGGGGTGGAGACGATCGTGCCGCGATCGCTGCAGATGCTGCGCCGCTGGTACATCCCGGGGGAGCCGGCCGCGGAAGAGGCCACCATCGACGGCGCCCGGCGCAACATCGAGCGGCACTATGACCTCTCCGACGACCTGTTCGCACTGTTCCTCGGCCCGACCATGACCTATTCGAGCGCGCTGTTCGCTCCCGGGGACACCCTCGCGGACGCGCAGCGCCGCAAGATCGACACACTGCTGGACCGGACCGGGACCGGGCCGGGCAGCACGGTGCTGGAGATCGGCACCGGCTGGGGTGAACTGGCGGTCCGCGCCGCGGCCCGCGGTGCTCAGGTGACCACGCTGACGATCTCACCGGCCCAGTGCACCGCGGCCAGGCGGCGGGCCGCACAGGCCGGCCTGGCGGACCGGGTGGACGTGCACCTGCGTGACTACCGCCAGGCCACCGGGCGCTACGACGTGATCCTCTCCGTGGAGATGATCGAGGCGGTGGGCGAGCGCTACTGGCCTGCCTACTTCGCCACGATCGACCGGCTGCTCGTCCCTGGCGGGCGGGCGGGGCTGCAGGCGATCACCATGCCGCACGACCGCATGCTCGCCACCCGGGGCGGCCACACCTGGATCCACAAGTACATCTTCCCGGGCGGCCAGATTCCGTCCCTGCAGGCGATCACCGACGTGCTGCGGGCCCGCACCGGTCTGCGCGTCACCGCCGACTACCCGATGGGCCCCCACTACGCGCGCACCCTGCACGAGTGGCGCGAGCGGTTCAACGACGCCGCCGACGCGGTGGCCGAACTCGGGTTCGGCCCGGTGTTCCAGCGCATGTGGGACCTGTACCTGGCCTATTCCGAGGCCGGCTTCCGTGCCGGGTACCTCGACGTCCACCAGCTTGTGCTGGAACGGAGCGCGGCGTGACCGTTTCGGTGATGGCGTTCACCCGGGACCTGCGGCTCGCCGACAACCCGGCGCTCACCGCGGCGGCCCGTGCCGATACCGTGATCCCGCTGTTCGTCTGGGACCCGCACATCCTGGGCCCGGCGGGCGGGAACGCCAGCCGGCTGGGCTTCCTGCTCGACTCGCTGCGAGATCTGGACGCGGGCCTGCGGGAGGCCGGCGGGGCCCTGGTGTCACGGACGGGCCCGTGGGCCAGGACGGTGATCGAGACCGCGCGGTCGGCCGGGGCAACCGACATCCACCTGGCCGCGGACGTCTCGGGGTATGCGGCCGCGCGGCTTGGGTCGCTGCGGCGGGCCGCGGCGGGCACCGGCATCACCGTGGCCTGTCATCCAGGGATCACCGCGGTCGAACCGGCCGCCGTCCGCGGCCCGGGCGGCGGTGCCTACCAGGTCTTCACGCCGTACTTCCGGCGCTGGCTGGCGGCGCGCTGGCGGCGCACGCTGCCCGCCCCCGCACGGATCCCGCTGGCCGGCGGCATCACGCCAGGCCGGCTGCCGCGGCTGAGCGACCTGGCCACGGCGCCGCGCGCGGCGGACGCGCTCCCCGGGGGGGAGTCGGCGGGCCTGGCCCGGCTGGCCGCCTGGAGCGCCGGGCACCTGGCCGGTTACGAGCGCCGGCACGACGACCTGGCCGCGGATGCCACCTCACGGCTCTCGGCGTACCTGCATTTCGGCTGCGTCTCCCCGCTGGCCCTGGCGGCCGAGATGCGCGCGCGGCCCGGTGGCGCTGCGTTCGTGCGCCAGGTCGCCTGGCGGGACTTCTTCTGCCAGTTGCTCGCATCCTGGCCGGACGCGGCCCGGCGGGACTACCGCGATCGCGGCAACGACTGGCGGGACGACCCGGACGGGCTGGCCGCCTGGCAGCAGGGCCGGACCGGCTACCCGGTGGTGGACGCGGCCATGCGGCAGCTTGCCAGGGAGGGGTTCATGCACAACCGGGCCCGCATGATCGTCGCCTCGTTCCTGACCAAGGACCTCTACGTCGACTGGCGGGCCGGGGCGGCGCACTTCATGCGGCACCTGGTGGACGCCGATGTGGCCTGCAACCAGCTCAACTGGCAGTGGGTGGCCGGGACAGGCACCGACACCAACCGGCACCGCGTGTTCAACCCCACCCTGCAGGCCCGGCGTTTCGACCCGGCCGGCGAGTACATCCGCAGGTACCTTCCCGAGCTTGCCGGGCTTCCGGCCGCAGTGGTCCACGACCCGGATCCGGCCACGAGGCGGCAGCGGGGCTACCCGGAGCCGATCGTCGACCACCGGGAGGCGATCGCCGCCTACCGGGCACGCCCGCGCAGCTAATCCGGGGGACGATCAGGCGGCCGCGCCGCGGTTGTCGAGCGTGCCCAGGAACTCGGTGATGGCGGCGGCGATCCGCGGCGCCGCGCGGCGGGGCAGGTGATGACCCGGCCCGTCCAGCAGCTGGACCCGGGTGTCGGGCAGCGCGGTGGCAAGCCGCCGGGTGGACCGGACCGGGACGATCATGTCGTGCGGGTCGGCAACCAGCAGGACCGGCTGCGCCACGGTGGGCAGCGCGGCGGTGAGGCCGCCCAGTTCGCGGACCAGCGCGCGCTGCTCGGCGAGGAAGCTGCGCCACAGCGGGCCGTGTTCGTGATGTGCGTGGGCCCAGACCTGCCAGTTCACGGCCTGGTCCGGGCCCAGCGGGCGGCGGCGCACCAGGCGCGCGGCCGCCAGCACGCCCCGGGCGAACCAGGGGGTCAGCCGCCACGCCACGAGGGCGAAGAGCTCCCCGCTGACCGGTGCGGCAAGCACCCAGTCCGCCCAGGTCAGGCAGCCGGGGCCGACACTGGCCAGCAGGACGAGGGCCTCGACCCGCTCGGGTGCCAGCTGCGCCGCGGCGAGCGCTACGCCGCCACCGTAGGAGTGGCCCACCAGCACTGCACGGCCGATACCGCGGTTGTCCATCTCGGCCACGACCGCGCGAGCGCCGGCCGTGAAGCCCGCGGCCGGCTGCGGGCTCGCCCCGTACCCGGGCCGATCCAGCGCCACGACGCCCAGGCCGTCCGGCAGCCGGCCGGCGACCTGCCGCCAGTCCGCCCCCGAACCCGGTTGACCGTGGAGTAGCACAACCCAGCGCTCGCTCACACTCATGAGCCTAAATCGCCATCTGTGGCCAAAGAATAGGCCGCGGGCTGGTGAAGCGAGTCCCCGAACTTCGCATAAACGGACATTATCGGACCAAGCCGGGCCGCCGCGACGCGCCACGCCGTGGCCCGGAGACCTCATTCCGGGCTCTTGTGGTAACGCCGGGTTACCTTAGGAAATGTGTCCGGATGCGAAGTTTTGCCACCTGGCCCCCGGCGATCGAAGGCTGCATGACGTCTGTGGATGACGCCGCCAAGCGCAAGGCGGCCCCGGCCGATCACGCCGGCAGCGTGCTGTGCCGGCTGCTGATCACCCACCCCGAGGTCGTCGACATCGAAATACTCGGCCAGCTCGACCTGCCCGAAGGGATCATCTACTCGCTGGGCGTCATGCTGCCCGACGGCAGAGAACTGCTCATCGACGTTGGCGACGTCTAACGGCCAAGGCCGGGCCGCGAAGCGCTTTCGCGGCCCGGCCCCGGATTACCTCAGCACTTTCCAGGGTTGGGCAGCACCGTGCTCGCGAGGTCGAACTGGCCCTTGAAGAAGCCGTGCTCGACGAGGTGGGCGTACTGCTGGTCACCACCGAAGCTGTTGCCGTTGGACATGTTGCCGAACTCCCACGTGCACTGCCCGCCGACCTTGGCCAGCGTGTAGAACGGGTAGAAGTTGCCCGGTCCGCCGGGCGGCGGGACCGCGCAGCCCTGTGGGTTCTGCGGCACGCAGGTGTTGATCTCGCTGGCCGGCGCGTCGGTCTCGAACTGGACGCCCGAGTACCTGGCCCCGGCCGTGGTCGGTTGCTGCTGCAGGACCGGTGATGGGAACGGCCCCGGCGCCAGCTTGCTGGGGTAGTCGGGGTAGTAAGGCGTGCCGTCGAAGTCCAGGTCGCCGCCGCTGAACTGGTTCAGGCAGCCGGTGACCTTGTTGGGCGGCGCGTTGAGACTGCCGTGTGTGTCTCCCTTCTTGAAGCACAGCGCGTCAATGGGCTCCTGGCCTTCCGGGGTGGTATCCGGTGGTCCGGCGTTCTCATACACACCGTGGCAGAACAGGAACGTCTTGTCGGTGACGCCCGACCCGAGGTTGACGGTCGCCGGGCCGGAGACCCTGTTGCACGGCTCGAAGTGGCCGATCTCGAACTGGTTGAGGATGCCACTGATCAGCACCGACCACTCGATCGTGTTCTGCGTCCTGGCCGTGTTGAACAGCGGCTGGAAGTTGAACGGGGTGCCGGAGCAGTCGAAGAAGCTGGTGTTCATGAAACCGTTGGCGGCCGACGCGATCATGTTGCCG
>Ga0207664_10002717_pt1 | contig 11736 bp, 7 predicted proteins | sample LARL83metaG_FD_184349 | JGI IMG/M metagenome (GOLD analysis project Ga0207664, IMG submission 184349) | Corn, switchgrass and miscanthus rhizosphere microbial communities from Kellogg Biological Station, Michigan, USA - LAR L8-3 metaG... | ecosystem: Host-associated > Plants > Roots >...
AATCAAATTCGGCGGCGGCGTCGATGACGAAGGTGGAGGGATCAAGTATGGCGGAGGGATTAAGTTCGGAGGCGGGATCAAATTCGGTGGCGGAATCAAATTCGGCGGCGGCGTCGATCAGGACGAAGACACTGCCACCTCCACCGTCGACTCGCCGGTCGGCGTGAGCTGCACCACCACGCTCGGCAGTACGCCCGGCTGTGCAGGCTCAACCGGTGGCGGCTTCCTCGAAGCGGCGAAGGCTATTCCGCTCTCGTGGTCTGCCCCCGGCTTCGGACAGATCCGCAATTATGTGATCTGGCGCGCCACAGGCGCTTTCAGCACACCGCTGCAGGTCGGGCAAAACATGAGCGCGTTCGCGGTGGTCAAGACACTGACCGGCACGCCGCCGGCAACCTCCTGGACCGACCCGAACGTGAAGAACAACACCACCTACACCTACTTCATCACCGACGGCAACAAGCAGGGCGCGCAGAGCGGAGCCTCGGCGCCGCTGGTTGTCACCGTCAAATTCTGACGCGAATGCACAAAGCGGCAGCATCACGCCCGCCGCTTTTTTTCTACCCCTCGCTACCGTTTGTCTTACGGATTGGCGTGACTCAGGCGTGTGCGAATCTCGGCCAGCAGCGGATCCTCCGTGCTCTTGCCGCGAATGCTCAGGTACGTCTCATAGAACTTCGTGAAACCGGGGCTCCTGAGCCCTTCGCGGTCGCGGCCCTGATCGTAATAGACCACCGGCAGATAGCTGTAGGTCGGCACGTCATCCATGAAGAGCTCCAGCACCTCGCCCCGGCCTTTGATGCACTGGTCGAATTCCGAATCGGCTTCCGCCCATGCGCTTGCATCCAGGTACGCGCGTCCCATGTCGAAGTGCCCCAGCCAGGTATTCGCCAGCCGGTTGGCTTCGGTAAATCGCTGAATGGCCTGGTTCGGCATGTGCTGGCTCAGCGCAATATCGCCGTCGATAATCCTCGCGTAAGCCTGGGCGGAGTTCTGGATCTCCCCGGTAAGGCCGGCTGCCAGCTTCTGCGCCTTCTCGATGGCTCCGGCAGTGGCAAAAATCCGCGCCGCCAGGAATCGCACCTTCGCCGACTGGCTAAGGGCCAGCGCGCGCTCCGCTGCCGAGACCGCGGGCTGCTTATGCCCCGCCTGCAGCTCCGCATAGGCAACCATCAGCAGCTTGTCGGCAGCTACATCGGGTTTCTGCCCAGCCTTATCCTGCGCCGCGCCCTTTTCGAGAATGTCCGCGGCCTGCCGGAAGTCGCCTCTGTACAACGCCAGATCGCCGAGCCCGGAGGCCGCCAGCGAAGCACCCCAGGGGCTCATCTTCTCGAGCTTCTGATAGGTTTCCGTTGCCTTGTCCAGCTGATCCTGCCCAATCTGCGAATAGGCCAGCACCAGGTACGCTTCCTCGTATGCTGGATTGATCTCCAGCACGTGACGCGCGCCCTGCTCGCAGCTCTGAAAATTCGTCGCGTAGCAGGAGTACAGCGCAAAGTTCATCCCCGCCATCACGTCCCTGGGGGTAATCTGCAAACCCTGGCGCGCCTGCTCCATCGCTTCCGGCATGTCGAGCATCCGGGCATAACATCCGGCGAGATTGTTATGGCCGACGTTGTCTGCCGGATATGCGCGGACCAGCTGCGTGTTCTCTTCGACGCATTTTTGCCAGTTCTCTGTCCAGATGTAGTAGAGTCCGCGGACCCGGTAGCGCTCGCGCTCGGTCATGCGGTCGACATGCTCCATCGCCGTCTTGGCATACTTCTCAGCATCCTGCATCTGGCCAAGATTTCCTGCGGCGGCAGCCATGGCGGCCCATGCCCGCGCAAAATTCGGATCCAGCTCTGCTGCTTTGGAAAACGACCGCAGAGCGTCCGTCCACTTCCCCTGGAATTGCTCCTCCACGCCCATGCTGTACTGGTGCAGCGCATCGAGGTTGGTGGCCGAGAAGGTCCCTTCCGTCGCGGCCAGCTGGACGGACTTTGGCGTCGTGTCGCCCAATGCCTGGCGAATAGAAACAGCCAGCCTGGGCACCTCCAGCAGGAGCTTGTCGCTGTCCGGAGTGGTAGCGGTCGCGCTTGCGAGGGTTTTGCCGCTCATGGCATCGACAGCGTGCACGGAGAGGCTGTAGCCGTTCCCGGCTTTGCTGAGCGAGCCAGTGACGATGGCGGCGATCCCCTCCTTCACCGCTACCAGGCGCGCGGTGTTCTCATCCAGCGTATTGCTGTGCGTCGGCAGCGCTGCCGCTGCCTGGCGCGCGGTTCCGCGATTGAATGCGTCGATAAAGCTCGCGCCTTCCAGCGCCACGTTGAACATCGGTTCCAGCGTGTCGTTGAAGAGACTGTCGCCCGTCTGGTTCTGGAAGTCAGCGACCAGCACCGACACCGGCGTGTGCGTCGCTACCTTGCGGGGCTGGTATCTGCGCGTGATGTAGTAGCTCAGTCCGACGACGGTTGCGATCATGATGACCGCCGCGCCGGCAATCTGAAGCCACGGCATTTCCTTGACGCGCCGGATGCGCACGCGTGCAGAAGAAGCAGAGACTTTCGTCGCGCCGCCCTTGCCCTGCCACGCACGCAGATCGGCAACCAAGGCGTCCGCGTTCTGGTAACGATGTGCGGGGTCCTTCTCCAGGCATTTCGCGACGATGTTCGCCAGAGGAGTCGGGATTTTCTTGTCGTGGTCCGAAAGAGGAGCCGCCCTTTCCTGCGTGCGCTTCAGCAGGCTGGCAATGGCGCTGTCCGCCTTGAACGGCATCACGCCCGCGAGGCACTCGTACAGGATCAGCCCGACGGTGAAAATGTCCGAACTGGGCGTCAGTTCCGTGCCGTGCGCCTGCTCCGGCGACATGTATTCGATGGTGCCCAGCATCGCGCCGCTGCGCGTCATGCCGTCGCCCTGCAGCGTCCGCGCCAGGCCGAAGTCCATCACCACGACGCGGCCGTTCGAATCGCGCATGATGTTGCCGGGTTTCAGGTCGCGGTGGATGATCCCTTCGCGGTGAACGGCGGCCAGGCCGCTGGCCACCTGCTCCATAATGTCCACGGCTTCGGCAGGGCCGAGCTTGCCGCGTTCCCGAAGAATGTGGTGCAGGCTCTCGCCTTCCACATACTCCATCGTGATGAACTTTACCCGGTCCGCTTCGCCGAGGTCGAAAATCCGGATGACATTGCGGTCCGAAACCTGCCGCGCCAGCACCAGCTCCTGCTTGAAGCGCTGCAGGATGTGCGGATCGCTGGCCAGCTCCGGCCGGATCACCTTCAGCGCGATGGCGCGCTCCAGTTCCAGGTCCCGGGCTTCGTAGACGGCTCCCATGCCGCCCTCGCCCAAAATCCGGACGATCTCATAGCGATTGTTTAGGAGCGTCCCGGGCGCCAGCAGCAGGCCACCCCACGTGCTCGCAGGCGGCGGTGTCCCCGCTGCGCCGGAAGGCACCATCGTCGGCGGCGTGGATATGACCCCCGTCGCCATGTCCCGGCGGCCCGGCGGCACAATCGTGGCGAAATCGTTGCCCGCCGAAGGAGCAGAGCCCGGCGACCCAGTGGCTGGACGCACCGGAGCCGGCGGGTGAGGCGCAGACGCACCGCCGCCCGGTACCAGCGTCGGAGCTTCCGGCTCGTACTTGCGATCGTCTCGGTCGTCCATGCCTGATCCGCCTTAGGCGGTGGCCAGACTTTCGGATCCAGGCCGCCTTCTACGTTTCCTCACAGGAGCAAAGGGGCAGTTTCGAGGGAGTTTCCCTATGATACATGCGGCTGGAACGAAGGTAACAGTCCTGAAGATGCGGCGTCGGCGCCAGAAGCCGCCGTCAGGTGCACTGCTCCATTTGGACCGTGCTGGCGAAATGTGGCTTTTTTTCGCGCGCGGCGCGGCGCAGCACCAGCCCGCCGACCGCCACGGGCCCGAGATACTGATTCAGCATCGGGAGATGCATCCAGATCCCCGCTGGCCCTCCGATGGTCTCCCCCAGCACCGCGACGGGAACGGCCGCCAGCGTCCCGACGATACACACGCGCGTCACGACGGCCACCGAGACTGCCAGCCGAGCCGATTGATCCGCTCGCCCCAGGAGGAGCAGGAGGCATGCCGGTACGAGGAGCGTCTGGTTGTAAACCTTGAGCCAAATCGCCTGCGCGGTACAGACCGTGAGTGCCAGGAGCAGCGCGATTGCCTCGCCGAACTCCTCAGATGCCGACGTGCAGTTGCGCATCTTCCAAAGCCGAAGGCCCGCAGCGCTGCAAAGTAAGACGGTGAAGAGCAGGCCGATCCAGTTTCCCAGGACCATCTGCAGCGGGAACACGCCGTAGCTACCTTCGTAGCCGCGAAGCGCCGCCAGCCAGTGCGGGAACCAGCCCGGCACCAGAATGTCGGCGGCTGCCAGCATCCCCACCTCTGTCATCACCAGAGCCGCCAGGAAACTCCACCGGCGTTGCAGACACGCCCAGACCGAAAGCCACAGCAACAGCAGGACCACTAATTGAGGTTTCACGGTAGCCAGCGCCAGCACAATCCCCGCCGCCACCCACTGCTCTCGGCTGAGCAGATACCAGGCCAATACCAGAAGCACCGCAACCAGCATCGTCAGCTGCTGCATGCGAAAGCCCCAGACCACAGGCCAGGTGGAGAGGCAAATCAGCATGACTGCCAACGTGTCGGCCCGAGACATATGCAGCCGAAGCATCTGCATCGAGAGCCACACAGCCAAAGCCAGCGAAGGAATCAGCACCAGCAGAAACAACAGTCGAAAGGCGGGCCAGGGAAGCTGGACAAAAGGAGCAAGCAGCGGAACCAGCGTCGCCGGATAGGTGAATGGCTCGGCGGGATCGTTATCCGCGATCTCCTCGATCTGCTGCGTGACCGTCGGCGAATACGGGTCCTGACCGTTCAGCGTGGCGCGCACGCCCGCCCATCGGCTGATCAGGTCGTTATGGCTTGAGGGCAGGACGCGGTTAATGACCCGCAAATGCAGTAACGGAGCCGCCACGACCACAAGCACGAGGAGCCACATTCCCGCGCGTCGTAAAACGCTCGGCGACTCGACCGCGGCAACTTGCAATCCGGACACGAAGCCCACCATCAACTCTTGAACATTTTGCGCTTGAAAACCATAGTTCGGAAGCGTCATCTCGGTCTTGCCGGAGACGGCCGGGGCAGTGTCATTGCGCGGCCAAATTCCTGGCACACACGCACGGGCCAGGCAGTTTTGGCGGCAGCCCACCACGCCGCGGGCTTGCAGTGGCAATAAAAGCGCCCCCACGCTGAGCGCTGCTGGAGACTCCTCCTGGCCGCTATCCACTGGCAAATACAGAGCCTTGCAAGCCTACTTGCCTCTCTCGCCCACTCGCATTCGCAAGCCAGGTTGCTGTTCGCGACACTGCCTCTCTGCGGCGATTTCGGCCCGGTTCCGCGCCCTAAGCTGGAATATGCCCTTCCCCTGACATTTGGTCAGGACGGGACTTCAGGGTGCCCTGACATTGGAGGTTGACCGCGTGGAAAGTGCTTCAGCGTCTGTAGCTCCTGTGGCGATGCTCGCCGAAAGTCTGCCCGCCAGGAACTATCTGAATACCGAGCATGGCCTCAAGTCCTGGCTCCTGACGCAGGACCACAAGCGCATCGGAATTCTCTACCTGATCAGCACCCTCTTCTTCTTCTGTATCGGCGGCTGCATGGCCGCCCTCATTCGGCTCGAACTGCTGACCCCAACCGGAGACCTGCTGGCCGCCGACACCTACAACAAGGTGTTTTCGATCCACGGCATCATCATGGTCTTCTTCTTCCTGGTCCCGGTCGCTCCTGCAGTGCTCGGTAATTTCCTCATCCCGCTGATGATCGGCGCGCGCGATGTCGCGTTCCCCAAAATCAATCTCTTCAGCTGGTACCTGTTTGTAACCGGCGGCTGCATCGAGCTGTGCATGATCGTTTTCGGCGGCGTCGACACCGGCTGGACCTTCACCACTCCGCTCAGCACGCACTATCTCAATACCAACGTCGTCGCCGCAGCCATGGGGATCTTCGTCGCCGGATTCTCTTCGATCCTCACCGGCCTCAACTTCATCGTCACCATCCACCGCATGCGCGCTCCCGGCATGACGTGGTTCCGGCTGCCGCTGTTTATCTGGTCCTACTACTCCACCGCCATCATCTTCGTGCTCGCCACGCCCGTCATTGCCATTGCCCTGGTGCTGGTCGTCCTCGAGCGCCTCACCGGCATCGGGGTCTTCGATCCCGCCAAAGGCGGCGATCCGATTCTCTTCCAGCACCTCTTCTGGTTCTATTCCCATCCCGCGGTCTACGTCATGATCCTGCCCGGCATGGGCATCATGTCCGAAGTAGTCGCCTGCTTCTGCCGCAAGCGCGTCTTTGGATACACCGCCGTCGCCTTCTCCTCGGTCGCCATCGCGGTGTTCAGCTTCTTCGTCTGGGCACACCACATGTTCATCATGGGAATCTCCACCTATTCGGCTCTGGTCTTTTCCCTGATGACCATGCTGGTCGCCGTGCCTTCGGCCATCAAAATCTTCAACTGGTCGACGACTCTGTACAAAGGTTCGATTTCGTTCGATACCCCAATGCTCTATGCGCTGGGCTTTATCGGGCTGTTTACCATCGGCGGACTCACAGGCATCTTCCTCGCCTCGCTGGGCATGGACATTCACCTGACCGAAACTTATTTCGTAGTCGCGCACTTCCACTACGTCATGGTCGGAGGCATGGTCAGCGCCCTCATGGCCGGCCTCCACTTCTGGTGGCCCAAGATCACCGGCCGCATGTACCCGGAATCCATGGGCAGGCTGGCCGCAGTCATCCTCTTTACGGGATTCAACCTCACCTTCTTTCCCCAGTTCATCCTCGGATATCTTGGGATGCCACGTCGCTACTGGGCCTACCCTCCCGAATTTCAGGTGCTGAACGTCATGTCCAGCGCAGGAGCATCAGTGCTCGCCGTTGGCTACGCTTTGCCCATCATTTACCTTCTGTGGTCGCTCAAATATGGCAAGATCGCCGGTCCGAACCCCTGGCGCGCCGCCGGCCTCGAATGGACGGTGCAGTCGCCACCCCTGACGGAAAACTTCGAGATCACGCCGATCGTCGACTACGAAGCCTACGACTACTACAAAGTCGAACGACCCGTTGAGATCGCCGGTTGAGATCCCCGGCTAAACCAGCAGATTGTCTGGCAGGGCGAGTGTTACGCGGTCGGCAGCCAGGCCTCTCCGGAGGCTCCGGCACGCTTCGGCGCGACGAACGCGGCCTCTTCCGCGAATCGGTAGCCGACGCAGGGGTCCGTCAGCAGGTACCGCGGATTGGAGGGATCCTTCTCGATTTTCTTCCGCAGCTGGCGCATGAAGGTCCGCAGGTAATCCACTTCCTGGCGGTATTCCGCCCCCCAGACCGAGGTAAGCAGCTTGCCGTACGTCACGGCCCGCCCCGCGTTGCGCATCAGGTACAGCAGGATGTCGTACTCCTTGGGCGTGAGCTTCACCACCTCGCCCGCCTTCTTCACGATCCTGCGCGCCGGAACAATCTCGATGTCCCCGACCACGATGGGCGCGTCCTCAGGCCGCTCCGGAGCCCGCGAGCGCCGCACCGCCGCGCGGATGCGCGCGATGCATTCGCGAATGCTGAAGGGCTTCGTGATGTAGTCGTCGGCCCCCTTCTCCAGCGCCTCGACTTTATCGTGTTCTTCATCGCGGACCGTCAGCATCAGGATCGGTAACCGCGGTGCCTGCGCCCGCAGACGAACCAGAGTCTGCATGCCGCCGATGCCGGGCATGTTGATGTCCAGCAGCACAACGTCAAACGCATCGGTCCGCGCCAGGTGCAGCGCCTCTTCGCCGCGCGAGGCCTCCATCGTCTGAAAACCAAGCTCCTGCAGCGGAGTCCGCAGCGCGCGCCGGATCGCCGGCTCATCATCCACCAGCAGCACGCGGATAGCTTTTTCGTCGCTCAAATCGCTGCTCCTTCAGGCTGAACCGGCAACGCGGCGAAGAACGTCGTTCCCTCGTGTTCATTGCTCGTCACCCACACATCGCCGCCGTGCACTAGGGCCGCCTGCTTCGCCACGGAGAGCCCAATGCCCGTTCCCGGCGCCAGATGCTCCGCCGTTGCGGAACGAAAATATCGGTCGAAGATGCGCTCGTGCTCCGATGCGGGAATCACCGGTCCGCGGTTGTGCACCGAGAGCACGATGCAGCCCGGACGCTCCGCCGCTCCGATCGTGACGGTGGTCCCCGCATCGGCGTATTTCCCGGCATTCTCGACGAAATGCGTGAGCATCGACTCGACCAGGCTGCGATCGCCCATCAGCGACAGATCCTCGCGCTCAAGGTCCACCTTCACCGTCATGCTGGCCAGTTGCTCGCGGGTCGCGGCGATCACGTCCTCAATCAGCGGAGCAATCGCGATCAGCTCTGCATGCAGGCTGTGCGCGTCGAGTCGCGCCGTACGCAGCAACTTCGTCGTCAGCCGATTCAGCGCCCCCGCCTGCTCCGAAATCAGCGACACCATGGCGCTCTGCGACCCGGTCAGCCCGCCCATCTCCACCAGACCGCTCGCGGCCACCTGGATCGCCGTCAGCGGCGTTTTGTACGCATGCGCGAGGCTGTCGAGAACCGTGGTTCGCAGCTGCTCGGCATTCTTCGCGCTCTCCATGCGCATTTCGTTGGCGAGCGCGTGATAGCGATCGAAGGTAATGGCGATCAGATCCGCAATCGCCCGAATCGCCGCCTCATCGGCCTCGCCCCGCAGCAGCAGCGCCCCAATGGGCAGATTCTTCACCCGCAGCGCCCGCCGGATGAGGCCCGTCTCCGGATCGTCGCGCATCGTTTCGAAGACGAACACGTTGCGGACCGTCTCCTCCATCCCCGAAAACCATTCACCGGACTGGTAGATCTCGTTCAGATCCGCGTCCAGGATCGCCACCGCCTCAAAGCCGAAGATCGCGTGGATGCGCGCCGCCAGTTGCGGACCAGGCTTCCGATGCAGATCCAGCTGCGCCGCATGCTGCACCAGCTCGCAGACCTTCTCCGCGCCGCCGGCGATGATCTGCCGATCAGCCGGCATGGCACAGCCCTCCGGCAAGCGCAGACGATGCGCTGCGGCCGTCATTGCCATGCGGCTGGGAATACGCTGCCCGGCTGTTCCCCGCCGGAACACTGTGACTCTTCAAACGCAAGTTGGGAATTCCTTCGGGCGCAGCCAGGGAGAGAGGTGTACCGCGGTTCCTGGCGAATCGGCCCGTATATCAGATTTTGAATCAGTTTTGCATAGAGGTCCACGGAAATCCCCCGCCTTCCCTGCCGGTCGCCGCGTTTAGCCTCTGCCGACGCCCTCTTCATGATTTCCTTATGGCCTGTCTGCGTTCATAGAGTCACCGGCCTTCTCAGGAACGACCTCACCGCTGTCAACAATGCCGGAACGCTGTCTTCGCCTGATCACTCACGCAATCTTCTGGAGGACGAACGCATGTATCTGAATTCACAAAGGCTTCTTTGGCTGATGGCGATCAGCCTCCCCGTTGCTGCTCAGACGCAAAGTACGCCCCCGCCCGCGCCCGCACCGGCCGCTGCCCCCGCGGCCCCGGCCAACTGGCACTTTGCCGGAGTGGACTGGACCGGCTACGTCGACGGCTACGGCAGTTTGAACAACAACCATCCGACCAATGGGGCGAATGCCCAGTCGAACGACCTGTACAATTTCAACGACCGAACCGACCAGTTCGATCTGGCTGAAGCTCGCATCACCTTCAATCGCAACCCCAGCCCGGTCGGCGTCCATGCCGATGTCCTCTTCGGGCGCGCCAATGCCTTCCTGCATCCCGACGTCGCGAAGCATGACGACGATTACCTGGAGCAGGCGTACCTCTCCGTTGCCCCGAAGCACGCGCATGGCACCGAGTTCGATCTCGGCCAGTTCGTCACCGCCGCCGGCGCTGAAGTGATCGAGGCCAAGGACAACTGGAACTACTCCCGCTCCATCCTTTTCGCCTGGGCGATTCCCTACTACCACTTCGGCCTGCGCACTTCGACTCCGGTCACGAAGACCTGGACCGCCGGCTTCCAGCTGGTCAATGGCTGGAACAACACGATCAACAGCGAGGGCGGACCCACCGGCGCGATCACCAGCACCCTCACAAAGCCGAAGTACACCTGGTCGGCAGACCTCTACACCGGCCCCGAGAAGAGCGGCGGCGTGGGCATGTATCGCAACCTGCTCGATACGACGGTTCTGCTGACGCCAACGACGAAGTTCAACGCCTACCTCAACGTTGACTACGGCCATAACCACACTGATGCCGTCGGACCCGTTCCCGCCGCAGGCGCGCACTGGGAAGGCGTCGCCCTGGCCGCGCACGAGCAGTTCACCACCCGCCAGGCCTTGGCGGCCCGCATCGAATTCCTGCACGATAAGCAGGGCTTCGCCACTGGCCTGCCCCAGACCGTAAAGGAAGGCACCGCGACCTACGAACATAAATTCTGGAAGTCGCGCTTTCTCGGACGCGCCGAATATCGCCACGACTGGTCCAATGAGAACTTCTTTCACAAGGGCGACAACCGCCTGGTTCCAGCGCAATCTACATTCACTCTTGGCATGATGGCCGTTCTCGCCCCCGGTACTTAAACCGCGGGCGCCTGCCGCCGGAATCCTCTGCCGGCGAAACAGCTCGTGCACCGCTTGCGGCAAGCCGGGAGGTCACCATGCCTCCCGGCGTATTGTTTTGTGGTTGCAACAGAGACCGCTGCCTGCCCTCACGAACCCGTCCTGCTCACCCCTTCTGGCCTTTTTCAATCCAAATGGTGATCCCGCCGAGGAAGAAGATGACCGCGAAGGCCGCGAATCCTTCTGCCACCGGACCGTACCAGTGCAGCGTGTTGCCTCCGGGACTCGCCGGGTGCTGTACATACTTCACGTACGTCACGATGGCATCCACCTGGTCGTCGCTGAGGACGGACTTGTCGAATTTCGGCATCGGCCCCGGCCCCCACCGAATCGCGCCGGCAACCAGAGCAGCCGATTTGTCCGTCAGCGCCGGAGCATTCGTGCCTACGAAGGCCAGTGCCCCGCCGCGCACCGCCGTGCGGTGGCAGGTGGCGCAGTACTCCCGATACAATTCGCCTCCCCCGCTCAGATCGCCCTCCTTCAGCGGCATGACTGCGATCTTCTGCGTGACGTAGTCGGCCACTGCCTTCATATCGGCAACGGAGAGCACGCGCGCAAACGCCGGCATATGACTCGGGCCTGTTTCAATGGCCGCCAGCACGTCGCCATGATTGTGCTCGGCCTGAAGGTTGGGCCCGGCAATCGTGATGCGTGCGCTCACACCTTGTCCTTCGTCACCATGACACACCGCACAACGCTGATGAAAGATCTGCTCGCCGCGCGGCGTCCGATCAGCGGAAGGATGCTGTGCGAACAGCGATGGAGCGATGACCGCAGCAACGCCCGCGCACACAGCAAGTCTTCGCCTCATCCTGGTAAGCACGCGATTTAGGATGCGCCGGAGCGCCTCTGTGCATGCCATTAAACGGCACCCGACATCTCTTGCCGTCGCAATCGCTTCCAAAACAACAGAATGTTCCCGGGTACGGAAAGTCCTGCGAGGCAAGGCAGCGTGACGGCGCGGCGGAACGGGATGTGGGCAGCCGCGGCGCTCTTTCTCGCCGCGGCCCTGTGCGGCTGCACGGGAGGCCAGGACGCCGGTCCGTACGCAGCGGCGGTCGGCGGCAAGCCTGCTGA
>Ga0207664_10002718_pt1 | contig 11735 bp, 10 predicted proteins | sample LARL83metaG_FD_184349 | JGI IMG/M metagenome (GOLD analysis project Ga0207664, IMG submission 184349) | Corn, switchgrass and miscanthus rhizosphere microbial communities from Kellogg Biological Station, Michigan, USA - LAR L8-3 metaG... | ecosystem: Host-associated > Plants > Roots >...
TGGCCTTTGGAGATTGACGGCGACGCGGAGGCACAGGAAAAAGGAGACCGATTATGTATTCCAGGCGGTATTTCGGCAAGATGGCGCTGGCCGGTTGGCCGCTGGCCTCGGCACTCGCGAAAATAAATTCCACGGTAGATGGTGTACGGCTTGGCGTCCAGACGTACAGTTTCCGTGATTTCGATGCCGCAACGTTCGCCGATCGGGTTTCCAAAACCATGACTGATTTAGGCCTCGGCGAGTGCGAGCTGCAGTTTCCCCGCGGGCGGATGGATGGAGGCCGTGGGCAGACCATGGATGCAGCTGCCCGAAAGGCGGCTGCGGAACAAGCCCGCAAACAACGGCTCACGATCCCCATGGACTATTACCGGCAAGCCGGAAAGAAGTTCAAGGACGCCGGTATCGAGGTGTTTGCTTACAATGCCATGTTCGTTCCGGCGGATTCAGACCAGGATTTGAACCGCGAATTTGAGATTGCTAAGGCTGTCGGCGCCCAGATTGTGGCGTCCTCTACGACTCTGTCCGTTGCCAAGCGGCTGGCGCCTCTCGCCGAGAACCATAAGATGCTAGTGGCTCTGCATGGCCATTCCGGCGTCTCTGAGCCGGACCAGTTCGCGACACCGGAAAGCTTTGCGGCCGGAATCGCGATGTCAAAGTATTTCCGAACCAATTTGGACATCGGCCATTTCTGGGCTGGCGGATACGATCCGGTGGCGTACATTGAGGAACATCACAGCCAGATCACCCACATTCACCTCAAGGATCGCGTGAAGAACCAAGGCCCAAACACTCCGTGGGGAGAGGGCGATACGCCCATCAAGCCGGTGTTGCAACTCCTGAAGCAAAAAAAATACCCGATGCGCGCTTACATCGAATACGAATACAAGGGTTCCGGCACTAGTCCAGAAGAAGTGCGCAAATGCTTTGAGTACTGTAGGGCGGCCTTAGCGTAGCTTCGACTGCGCACATTTCAAACGGCTTGGCAGTTCGGTGCCGGAGCTTTCCGCGGCGATGCATTTCTTCATGTAGGTCTTCAGTCTGGTTAGCTTCGCACTGACCTCCGCGACGGTGTCTCCCAGGCCGAACCCAAGTTGGTCATGTGCATACCAGGTTCATCGAGAACTTGCGCCTCAGCGACGTGGGAAGAGCTGCCGCGCTGGTACTGGAGCTTTAAGGTTGGCCCCGGCCGGATGCGCGTGGCTTGCCCACGCGCGAGCCATCAACAAAACCACTTTTGCCGAGTCTGTGAACAACCCTTGCTCCATTCCGGGCTGAATTTCTCTCCGAAAGACGGCGCTGGAACACTCCTCTTCCGGACCGGGCCGACGGCCCGAAAGGCCCGTATGAGTTTGACACCACTGGGGTTCGTGGCGTAGTGTTGTATCTCTACTCGTGAAAAAAGAAGCGCTTTCAATTAAAGACATCGCCCGGGTGGCCAACGTATCGCACTCCACCGTATCGCGAGCCTTGCGCAACAGCCCATTGGTCAATGCCGAAACTGCGGAGCGCATTAAGAAGATTGCTCGCGAGTCGAATTTCCGCGTCAGCGCCGTGGGCCGTAGTCTGGCCACCGGCCGTACCAATTCTATTGGCGTGGTGGTCACCACGCTGGACGATCCCTTTATCGCCGAAGTCGCCACGGGCGTTCAAGATGCAGCCAACGCCCGGGGATATTCGGTAGTTCTGGCGGATTCCAAGTCCGACCCGGAACGGGAGATGAAGGTAGTCCAGTTATTCGAAGAACGAAGAGTGGATGGCATCGTAGTGTTGTCGTCCCGGGTGGGCTCTGTTTATGTACCGGTTCTAGCTGAGATGAAGATCCCTATAGTGCTCATCAACAGTTTTCATCCGGGTGATTTTGTGTACTCGGTTTCGCTCGATAATATAGGCGCCAGCCGTGCCGCCACCCGTTTTCTGATTCAGCTCGGGCACAAGCGTATTGCATATATTGGGGATCGATCCGGCGCGCAGTCGAATGCCGCGCGAGTGGCTGGATATCGCCAAGCACTGGAGAATTCGGGCATTCCTTATCGGGCGGAATTAGTCCTGGATGGGGATGGACATCCCGAGAGCGGGCTGCGGGCCATGGAACAATTTCTAACCTCACTCGAGCCCCCGACGGCGGTTTTTTGCTATAACGATATGACCGCGATTGGTGCGTTGCACGGGGTCCAGCGGCATGGGCTGAGCGTGCCGGACGACATGTCGGTGGTCGGCTTTGACGATTTGACGATTTCGCCTTACACCCTCCCGCCGCTCACCACAGTGCGCCAACCCAAGCAGGAGATGGGACGCATGGCTACTGAAATTCTATTGAATCTTCTGGGCGGCTCCGTGGCCGAAAACAGCCGCGTCGTGAAAGGCGAACTTATCGTTCGGGAGTCAACTGCGCCTCCCCGCGCAACACTTATCTCGTTGCGAGAACCGAACTGATCACGACTCGTCGGACCTTTACCTGGTGGAATATCCCATCTGACGGGAAATCCGGTGAGCGGCGGCTGCTACTGCGCCGGCCAATGAGACAATGCGCTCGGGACTATAGGTGGCGGCGATGCCGCTCAGGCTGATCGACGCTACAACACGCTTAGTGTAATCCCGTACAGGAGCGCCAACCGCGGCAATACCGAGCGAGACGTCTTCATTACTGACGGCATACCCCTGCAGGCGCGTCTGGTTGGCGTCCGCCAGAAGGCGATCCGCCGTTACGATCGTTTGCTCGGTGTATTTCGGCAGGCCGGTACGAGCAGCGTAGGCGGTGATTTCGGTGTCAGACAAACCGGACAGCAGAGCCCGCGGGGCCGCGCCGCAGTGTAGCGGCTGACGTTCTCCCAGGCGCAGGGCGAAGATCCGTACGAAGTGGCGGCCTTCGATGCGTTCCAGACACAGGGCGTGGTCGCTATCGCGTACGCAGAGAAATCCGGCCTGTCCGGTCTCTTCCACCATGGAAGTAAGCTCTGGCAACGCTGCGCGCCGAATATCAAGCTGGTTCTGAAAATGGGCACCCAACTCAAAAATCCGAATGCCTAAACTGTAGCGATGATTGACTGCGGAGTGCTGCACGTAGCCACGTGTCTCCAGCGTCGCCAACAGGCGGTGGGCCGTCGCCTTGTTCATATTAAGCAGCGTAGCGATGCGCGTTAAACCCAGTTCCGGCCCGTGGCCCAGAAAGGCTTCGAGCAGATCCAAAGCTCGCGAGACCGATTGGACGCCGCCATCATGTTGCAAGGTTGGATTCTTATCGGCGAGGGCTTGAGGCATAGTCATTTTCGAACACTGAAACAACGGTTCACTGGATGAACATATACCCAATTGATCGTCTCTGTCAACTGGCATGCAAGAAGATGGCATGCAAGAAGAAGCCCAGGCCAAGAGCCTGCCTGCCTCGATCCGGCGTCCGGCAGGACGACTACATGATTCCTCGCGCCACCCTGGCATTGCACACGCTTTCCGTCGGCGGCGGAACGGGCATAAATGTAGCGCGCTCCGGTGATGAGCCGACAAAACTAATGGCCTCCACTTCGGGTGCGTCCAGCAGTGCGTCCACTGCTGGGTTCGCGCCATTCACCAGACTGACGACGCCACGGGGTAGACCAGTCTTTTCGATCAGCTCGACTACTCGGGCGATGGCCAGCGGAACGCGTTCCGAGGACTTCAATTTGAAAGTGTTCCCGCACGCGATCGCATAGGGAAGAAACCACAGCGGAATCATTACCGGGAAATTGAACGGTGTGATGGCGGCGACTACGCCCAGCGGTTGACGCGTCATCGATTCATCGATACCTCGCGCGACATCCTCCAGGTTGTAGCCCTGCATCATGGTCGGGATGCCGCAAGCGACTTCAACGTTCTCGATGCCCCGCCGGAGTTCGCCTCTGGCCTCGGCCAGCGTTTTGCCGTTTTCGATGGTGACCAGGCGCGAAATCTCTTCGAAGTGCTCTTCGAGCAGCTGCTTCAGGCGAAATAGATATTTGAATCCGATCGGACGCCCCAGTCTCGCTGGATTAAACACATCCGAGTCGGAATTCGTCGAGGGCCTTCGCCATTCACCGCGAATATAATTGAGTACTGCAAAGGTCGCGATTATCCCTTGATCTTCTCCATGGTGGCTGGCTCATACCGCCGCTCTTTCTTCACAGACACATCGTAGCCTTCCCGCGCCAGACGAATGCTCTCGATCTGTGCTACTTCCGACATCGGCACGTCCCACCAGCTCTCATAACCTGGGACAGATTCCCATTTGTCCACCTCAACCAGAACCACCGTCGTCCGATCATGTTCGCGCATGGCCCGTAGCGCTTGCTCCACATCAGCTCTGGTTTTGGCCCGGACCGCGTGCGCCCCCATGCCCTCCGCCAGTTTCACAAAATCCACTGGAAGATGTTCGCCATCCAACTGACCTGTGCGGGGTTCGCGATAACGGTATTCCGTCCCGAATCCGCTGGAGCCAACCGATTGGGAAAGCGCGCCGATGCTGCCGAAGCCATGGTTATCCAACAGGACAATGTTCAGCTTGTACCCTTCCTGAATGGAGGTAACAATTTCGGATGCCATCATTAAATAAGAGCCGTCTCCGACCATTACATAAACGTCACGGGAAGGATCTGCCATTTTGATTCCCAACCCGCCCGCGATTTCGTAGCCCATGCACGAGTACCCGTACTCCATGTGATATCCCTTGGGTTGCCGGGTTCGCCACAACTTATGCAGGTCACCTGGAAGACTGCCGGCAGCGCATACCACCACATCCTCCGGCCGCGAAATTTCGTTCACCGCTCCGATGACCTCACTTTGGCTGATCGGCGGACCGTGCCGTTTTCCGTAAAGCCGATCAACCTCTATCTCCCACCGCTCTTTCCAGTCAGCGATGCGGCGCTTGTATTCTTCTTCCACCTTGTATAGCGGAAGCGCATCGCTGAGCTGTTCAAGGGCCACGCGCGCATCCGCAATGAGGGGCAGTCCAGCGTGCTTGAAGGCGTCGATTTCGGCGACGTTGATGTTAATGAACCGGACGTCCTGGTTCTGGAAAGCGGTCTTGGAGGCGGTCGTGAAATCGCTTAGTCGAGTGCCCACGGCGATCACCAGATCCGCTTCGCGAGCAGCAATGTTGGCACCAGGTGTACCAGTGACGCCAATCGCGCCGAGGTTCTGCGGATGATCGAAGCGTAACGATCCTTTTCCTGCCTGGGTTTCACCGACCGGAATGCCGGTATGCGACACGAAAGCATCTAGCGCTGCCGTGGCCTCGCTGTAAATCACACCGCCGCCCGCGATAATCAGAGGCCGTCGAGCTGCGCGGATCTGTTGAACGACGCGCGCCAGTATGACCCGCTCGGGTTCGGGTCGCGACACATGCCAGACCCGCTTTTCGAAAAATTCTGACGGATAATCTCCAGCTTCGGCTTGCACGTCCTGAGGCAGCGCGAGCGTGACGGCGCCCGTTTGGGACACCGACGTCAGAACACGCATTACCTCCGGCAGACTGTCCAGAAGTTGCTCAGGACGCTGAATCCGATCCCAGTAGCGCGACACTGGCTTGAACGCATCGTTTACCGAAATGTCCTGGCTTTGTTCGGACTCTAGCTGCTGCAAAACCGGCGCGACATTGCGGCGCGCGAAAATATCTCCCGGCAGCAGCAGCACTGGAACGCGGTTGATGGTGGCGCCCGCCGCGCCTGTGATCATGTTGGTCGCTCCCGGTCCGATGGAGGAAGTGCAGGCAAATGCCGCCATGCGGTTCTTCGCCTTAGCGAAACCAGCCGCCATGTGAACCGCGCCCTGCTCGTTTCGGCATAGATAATATCGGAAATCGTGATTTTCCTGCAGCGCCTGGCCGATCCCGCCGATATTTCCGTGACCGAATATGCCCAGCATTCCCGCGAAGAAACGCGTCTCCCGGCCATCGCGCTCGACGTACTGGTTCTTGAGGAACCGGATGAGCGCCTGCGCCATGGTTGCTCTATGTGTCGCTCGATGTGTCGCTCGATGTATGTTCATCTGTCTACCTCCTCTCAGTTTCAATGCCTCGCGGTGCTCGTCACCATCGGAAGGCGCGGATCTTTGTCGCGCCAAGTTTGGCGGACCCAGGCATAATCGGGATCGTCGGACGCCGCCATCGATCGAGCGGAGCCTGCCAGGGCATTGAGGTAGTAAACGTTGTAGCCATGCGCTGCCACCACCGGATGATATCCCGCCGGAATCAGGACCAGTTCGCGGTCGCGTACCGTCAGCGTCTCGTTCAAATTCAGCACCGCTGAATACACTCTCTGGATCGCATAACCTTCGGGACGGTCGATCTGGTAATAGTAAATTTCTTCCAGATCCACCTCTGCCGGAGGATTGTGAACGTCATGTTTGTGCGGCGGATAACTGGACCAATTGCCGCTGGGTGTGTAGACCTCGACGATGAGCAAGCGCTGCGCGGGAAATTCCGGCTTCAAAATATGGTTGATCTGACGTGTTGCGTTGCCGCCGCCCCGGATCTCCACTTCGATGTCTTGCGGCGTTATCAGCCGCGGCGGATACTTCTGGTCGGCATGGCAGTAGCACAGGGCCAGTTCACAGTCGGTCTCCGCGGTCACCGTGAATTGTGTCGAAATCGGCAGATAAAGCGCGTACGGCAGTCCATCAAAAACATTGGTACGCTCACCGATTCCCGGCCAGCGGCCGTTCGAAGCCTCAATCGTGCACTTTCCACCCAGGATAACGATTCCCAGTTCCCAGCCCGCGGTATCCTCTTTATACTCTTGCCCGCGCGTCAGTTTCTGGACCCTGAATCCCAGATGCTCAAATCCATAGCTTTCTATGTTTCCGCCGGATTTCTCGGGGCGGAATAAAAGTTGCATAACTAGCCTCCCACTCTCCCGTCTTCATGCACCTCAATTGAAGGCTCAGCAGTCTTCAGCTCGATGGCGCGATAACCGCCAGTGGATTTGTAATACACCAGCAACGCTCCGAAAATTACAGTAAGGATAATGGGCAGCACCCCTACATAACGAAACGCAGTGGCTGCGCCGTCTTCGTCATACCATTTTCCCATCCACGGCAAAATGAACGCGACCGCAAAGTTACCTGCGCCTCCCATGATCGCCAGCAGCAGGGCGCCGCCGCGCGGAAATCGCTCCGAAGTTACGCCCAGCATGGTGGGCCAGAAAAACGTCTTTCCTACGCCAAAAATCGTGGCCGCGACAAAAGCCTGCTGCCAGGCGTGCACCGAAGCCAGACTAAACAGCCCCACCGCGGTCAGCACGGATGAAATTGTAAGCAGCCCAAGTGGCGAGAATTGGTGCGCCAGTTTGCCGCCGACGAAGAAGCGCAGCAGAAACATGATGCCGGATGTGTAGGCCAGGATCAGAATACCGCGCATCCCGGTCAGGTTCATGATGATCGGGCCCACCCACTGATCGGGTCCCAGTTCAGCGCTGGACGTCATCCACATACACACGAACCACAGGAGAAACATCGGCCGCAGAGCCTCTCGAAACATGTCCCTGGAAGATACACCCGCCGCTACCCGCTCCGTTTTCGGAAATTGCTGTTTTAGGAGCAGGACGCCGTATGCGGCCGCCGGAAGGAGAATGATCGCCATCTTTACTTGCCAGCCCAGAGTCGAACGGCTGGCGCTGACTCCGGTCGCGTCCAATCCCATCATTTTCGTGATCGCGTACGCGAGCAAGGAACCGATGATTAAGCCGCCGGGCCACCAGGAGTGAAGCACGTTGAACCGGTGCGTTTTGTCGTCGGAATATATGGTCGCGACTAAAGGGTTGATGACGCCCTCCACCAGTCCTTGGCACAAACCCAGCATCAGCATACCGGCGTACAGGCAGATGAAACCGGGGTCGGTGTAATATGGCGTCATCGGACCAGCGGGCCGCGGCGCAAAAATCATGAGCAGCGGTGCGAGGATGTAGCCGATGCTCGAAAGCTGCAGCAATCGGCGCATGCCCAGGTAGTCGACCAGAGCGCCTCCGATCAGTATCGATACCGTGTTGCCCCAAAACGCCGGACTGAGGATCAACCCGAGTTGCTCGTGATTAAGGTGAAAGTCGGCGCCGAGAGCATCTAGGACATCCCCGCGCATCGAAAAAGAAATAGCGGTAGTAACCAGAGCGACGCAACTGGTGAAGAACAGGCTACGCCGGTCCATAGGGCCTTCCTCTACCTGGCGCCGGTTGCGCTTCTGTGGCGATGAGAATTGGCGTAGAGGTCAGCCTATTGTGCATTTAGACCTTGGTTCGGAACGCGCCACCTCTCCATTCCGTTTTGATGTACTCGCATGACCGGTAGGCGATCGCTTGTGCCGTCAATGAGGGGTTGTGACCGGGGAACGACACGAAGCAAGACGTATCGATTACGAATAGATTATCGACATCGTGCGTCTGGCAGTGAGGGTTCAATACGGACGTCTTAGGATCGTTTCCCATTCTACATGTACCGCACTGGTGTTGGCCGACGCCGAGTCCTCCGCCGGTCGGTTGACTCCAAACTTCGACGGCTCCGGCCGTGTTCAAGATCTCGCGTTGACGGGCAGCGATGAATTCGGAATTCTCGATGTCGAGTCTGTGGAACTTGTGGGTGACGCGCAGCGCGGGTATGCCCCACGCGTCCCTGATCTCGGGGTCAATTTCCACTCGATTGGTTTCAACGGGAAGATCGCTGACATCCGAATTCATTTGCATGAAGCGGTTGAAATACTTACGTTGAAAATCCTTGTGCGCTTTGCCCCAGCGCGCCGCGCCCGGAGGTCTCCGGGATGCAAAGCCCACTGGATGATGGACGTAGAAATTGTAAATGTGTCCACCGCCCAGTCTGCCGACGACGAAGTCGTTAATCGCCATCGAGGGACCGGGCCCCCAATGATGCGGAATCTCTTGCTCAAAAACACCGAATGAGTTTGCGCCGATATGACTCATGACATTGCGGCCCACTTGATCGCTTGAATTTGCAAGGCCTCGGGGAAAATGGCGATTTCCGGAATTTAGCAGTATGCGCGCGCTCTCTGCAGCGTTGGCGGACAACACCACCAGATCGGCCTCCTGTACCTGTGGGCGATCTTGCTCGTCGAAATAGCTGACTCCGGTGACACGGCCGCGCGCGTCGGTAAGCACGCGGTCGACCACGCACTTCGTCTTCAGCGTGCAGTTCCCGGTCTTCAAAGCGATTGGCAGTACCGCGACCGCGGTGCTCGACTTGGCATTCACTTCGCAAACGTACCCGATGCAGAATGGGCAGCGAATGCATGCCGGCCGGCCTTGATAGTTCGCGGTGATGATTGCAAACGGCGGAGGAAACGGGTGCAAACCGAGTTTCCGCGCGGCTTTCGCAAACAACTCACCTTGGGGATTGAGGGGCAGCGGTGGAACCGGGTACGGCTTCTTTCTTGGGGGAGCAAACGGATCCGCACCAGCGAGGCCGGAAACTCCCAACTCGTACTCAGCCTTCTCGTAGTACGGTTCAAGGTCGGTATATGTTATCGGCCAGTCTTCGAGGTTGGTGCCTTCCGGGTGTCCGTAACTGGATCGCATTCGGAAGTGCTCTTCATGAAAACGCCACGCTGCGGCTCCGTACCAGGGAGTTCCGCCGCCGACTCCGAACGCGTTGAAGCCCGCCGCCATAACGCGCGCGGGAGTAGAGGCGTCAGGCCTGAAACTGCGTGGATTTTTTACTAGGTTCTCGAGCTTGGTGATGTTGCCTGGGATAGATCCGCTGCCGCTCAGTTCATCGTGAGCCGCATCGCTGACCGAAAACTGCCGGCCCTTCTCGAGTACCACTACCGTCAGTCCGGCTTGGGCGAGTTCCTTCGCGACAATACCTCCGGCTGCTCCGGATCCGACAACGACGGCATTGACTCTTTGGGCCATGTTCAGTGATGTGTCATCCCTAGATAGCCGATCATTTTCCAACTGGCGCTATCGCGGTTGCCGCCGTACTTGGGGTGAGCGTAATATCCTTCCATCGCGTGCCTCAGGACCAGATCAAAGAACGCTCGGCTGCTGTTCGTACCTTCGGTTGCGACTGCCGGGTCTATGTACCGCTCAACTGCGGAACCCGGCTGAGCGATCCTCAATCTCCGCCAGATTTCTCCTGGAGCTGTTCCCTTTTCCATGGTGGTGAGAACACTGGTTTGATCCTGGGTGTTCAACGCGGCGAAATCGTGGCCGAACATCAGTTGGCTCGATTCGTTTACACCATCCAAACCAGCCAGATAATCCCAACGGTGTTCAGGAGCCCAAGTCGCAAGCGCTTTGTCGATGAAAGAAGCTACCCCGGCATCCTTGCCACCCGGGTAGTCGTCCGGAGGAATGAGTTGATCGGCGATGGCTTCTAATGTCCGCACTTGGTCAGTGTTGAAGAAGAGGTGACCAGCCGCGGGTTCGCCCGTGTTGTCGTCCGTTTGGGCCAGCGCATAGATGCGCCCCCTCTCCCCAAGGAGACCCATACCACCCGCGCCCACCAGGAGTGAACGGACGAAGTTTCTACGAATCAGTTTCATTACCCTCGATACTGCCCGCCGATTTCAGTCGCCGAAGATAGGTACTCAGACGGTCAGCTTCAGCTTGTCCGTAGTGTAAGCCTTCATCTCTTTAGCGCTCTGTACCGGCGAGGTCATGGTGCGGTCCAGTTCCAGCATCACCCAGCCCGAGTAGCCGATGTCTTTGAACGCTTCGGCGACGGCTGGGAAGTCAACGGTTCCTTTGCCGACCTCCACGAAGTCGCCCTTCAACGTCTTGGAGTAGTCAGCGCGGCGGAAAGGCGTATTCGGATCGTAATCTTTCCAGTGGGTCGCTACCAGACGGGACTTATAAGTGCGGACCGCCTCCACCGCATTGAAGCCTGCCCCGGTGAGATGACCGACATCGGCGCAAAAGCCGACCCAGCGCGGATCCGTCCCGTCCAGGATCTTCTGGATCATGGATTTATTCTGTCCGCGCCCGGGATGGAATGCGATATTGATCCCGTACTCCTCCTTGCAAAGTCTTCCTAATTCAGTCAGACCCTTGATCGCCTCGCCGATACCCTCGTTGCTCTGCTGCGCGGCCGTGTCCTTGGCGCTTTTTTCGAACATCACCTTGGTTCCCTGGCGTTGGCGCCTACCCTCGCCGGTGGCAATGTAAGTGCCGCCGATGGCCTTAAGGAACTTGCAAATGTGGGCCGCCTTCTTCTTGTCGTCCGGCATTTTCTCCGGATCCCAAAGCGCGAACGAATAGAAGACGCCTTTCATGCTCACGCCGTATTTGGACGAGAGATTCTGGAACTCGGAAGGCTTATCTCCGTATACGACATCCAAGTCGCTCAACGTGTCGTCGGCCTCGGTGGCGTGGAAACCCACGCTCGACATCTCCTGGCATGCCTTCCAATAGGTTTCGGCGGACGCGTTGGATTGAAGCCAGGTAGTGGCGGCGAATCCGATTTTAAAAAGCTGTGGTTTGCCGGCGCCGATCATCCATGCTGGTCCGGCTAAAGCAGTTGCCCCGGCAGCCGTTTTCAGAAAGTTTCGACGATCCATGAAAATACCTCCTTGCTGCGCTACAAATGCCTTAAGAACAGTCCAGCATGGCAAACGTGTGCAGCGTGCGTGTTTATTGAATCACAACTGCGGCTACCTGTCAATAAGGAACTGGGAAATCCAGCTTATCCACACCCTGCAATTACGGCAAGGCGAAAGCGAGCAGGATCGGTGCGATGGTATGGTCCCCCAGGAAACCACCGCCGCTGACCATGAGCGCGACATATTG
>Ga0207664_10002719_pt1 | contig 11734 bp, 10 predicted proteins | sample LARL83metaG_FD_184349 | JGI IMG/M metagenome (GOLD analysis project Ga0207664, IMG submission 184349) | Corn, switchgrass and miscanthus rhizosphere microbial communities from Kellogg Biological Station, Michigan, USA - LAR L8-3 metaG... | ecosystem: Host-associated > Plants > Roots >...
GCGATCGGCTTCTCGCAGAAGACATGCTTGCCCGCCCGGGCCGCGGCGATCACCTGCGCCGCGTGCCGGCCGTTCTCCGAGTGCACCATCACGATGTCGATGTCGTCGCGGTCGACCAGCGACATCCAGTCGGGTGTGAAGTCCGCTACCTGCCAGCGGTCGGCGGCGTCCTTGCCGCGCACCTCGTTGTCGTCGCTGACGGCGATGATCCGGGCGCCGGGGATCTCGCTGATCGCCCGGGCGCGGAACTCGGCGTGAATGTGCGCCCAGCTGATCATTCCGATGCGGGCTTCGTCAGGCATGAGTACTCCCTGATGCGTCTTGGCGGGCGGCGACTGCCACCCGCTCACCGGTGGCCGCCGAGCGGGTGGCGGCTTCGACCACGGCGAGAGCCTGCAGCCCGGTGTCGGCCTCGGACTGCGACGGTTCGCCGGTCCGGATGCAGTCCAGGAAGTGGGCCAGCATGTCCAGGTGACCGTCGGCGAGCAGCCCCGGGACCGGCAGCGGAAAGGACCACCCGCTGGTGTCGCTGACCACCTGGAGCGGCTGCCGGTGGAGGTTGTCGATGAGGATGCGCCCTGCCGTGCCGAAGATCTCGAACCGGGAGTCCATCGCGCCTGGCAGGCTCCAGCTGTCCTCGCACTGGCCAATGACGTCGTTGGTGAACCGCAGCGTGAGCACGGCGGTGTCCTCGGCTGCACCGCGGCCCGCCCACAGGAACGTGCCCGTCTCCGCGTAGACACTGCGCACTGGCGCGCCGGCGATGAAGCGGCAGAACTCGATGCTGTGCACCGCCATGTCGATCAGCGCGCCTCCGCCGCTGCGCTCGGGGTCGAACCGCCAGCTCCCCGGGGGCTCCCCGATTCCCTCGCAGGCCTTGACCCGGAACACCGACCCGATGTGCCCGGCCTGGATGAGCGCGCGGGCCTCCCGCACGGCAGGGATGAACGGCACGTTCTCCGCATAGAACAGGCGCACGCCGGCGCCGCGTGCCGCCGCCGCCATCTGGCACGCCTCGGCCACGTTCCTGGCCAGCGGCTTGATGCAGATGACGTGCTTGCCGTGCCGGGCAGCGGCCAACGTCGCGGGCAGGTGCACATCCGGGGGAGCCACGACGTCGAGCACGTCAACGCGGTCATCCCTGCAAGCGGTCTCGATGTCGGTGTACCAGGCGGGCGCGCCGAAGTCCGCCGCGGTCCGGCGCGCGGACTCCTCAGTGGCCGCGACCACGCTGACGACCTCGGCTTGCGGCAGCTTCCGCAGCGCGGGCAGGTGCATCGACCTGGCCCACAGGCCGGCTCCGACCACGCACACTCCGATGCTCACAGCGTGATCACCCGGTTCTCGTCCAGGGACTTCTGCGCGGCGATTACCAGGGCCAGCGCGCTGCGGGCATCGGCGGGAGTGGCGGCGAGGCTGCCGTCGACCGTGCCGGTGATTCGGTCGACGAAATACTGCTGCTCACCGGCGTAGCCGTGCTCCCACACCATGTCGGGAAAGGTCCAGCCGGGCGGGGCGCCCGCCGCCTCGGCCCGGCGGAACACGCTCAGCGCCTGGCCGGTCGTCAGGTCGACCGTCGCGTGCCCCGCCGCGCCGAACACATCCAGCCGGAAGTTGCCGTGCCCGGCCGTCCACGACACATACAGGCTGCTCACCGCCCCGCTGGCATGGGTGATCTGCACAGTCGCGTTATCCGGACTCCGGTGGCCGCGAGCCCCCGGCAGGACGTAGGCGCCGCCCTGGGCGTAGACCTGCACCGCATCGCCGAGCGTCCACAGCACGAAGTCCGCGAAATGGACCAGCGTGTCGAGGATGACGCCGCCGCCCTGCGCCGGGTCGTAGAACCAGTCGTTGACCGGCTCCCAGCCGAAGATCGCCGCCTGGGCGGCGATCAGCGAACCGAGTTCCCCTGCGGCCGCCGCGCGGCGCAGCTCTGGCAGCGGCGGGGTGAACCGCAGCATGAACCCGAACTGCAGCACCCGGTCCGATTCGCGGGCGTGCTTGACGACCCGGTCGGCGTCCGCGACGGTCAGCGCGATCGGCTTCTGGCAGAACACGTGCTTGCCTGCGCTCAGCGCCGCGATCGTCTGGTCCGGATGCAGCGCGTTCGGTGATGCGATGATCACCGCGTCGATGCCGGGATCGCCCAGCACCGCATCGACGTCGGAGGCAGTCGCGAGGCCGAAGTCAGACGCCAGCCGTTCGGCGGTCCCGGCGGCCGGATCGGTGCACACGGTCAGCCGGCCGCCAGAGACCTTGCGGTAGGCGGCCGCGTGGACCCGGGCGATGCGGCCCGCCCCGATCAGGGCCACGTTCACCGTCATCCGACGCTCGCAGGGAACGTCACGTGCTGCCCGGTACGGGCCGACTGGTAGGCGGCGAGCACCATCTCAAGCGCCTGGCGGCCGTCGCGGGCACCGGGAACCGCCGGGGTGCCGTCGCGGACGCTGTCCCGGAACGCCAGCAGCAGGTCGCGGTAGCAGGCCTCGTAGCGTTCCTCTCCCACCAGGTCGAGGTACCGCCGGCCGGCCCACGGCTCGTCGAGCCCCTGGATCTCGATCTGGGGGCTCTTCTGGTAATGCAGTTCGATCTCACCGCGCGTCCCGGACAGCGAGGCGTGATCGGGGCTCGTCAGCGGGCCGAAATAATCCGCGGCGTGCCAGGTGCTCTCGACGGTGACAATCGCGCCGCTGGCCAGCGTGTAGGTGGCGATGCCGTAGTCCTCGACAGGCAGCTGCGGGTAGGTGAGCGTGCCGGTCTGCGCGCTCACCCGGACCGGCTCGCTGCGGAACATCCACCGGAAGAAGTCGGTGAAATGCACGCCATGGTCGAGGAAGCCGCCGCCGCCGGACCGCACCGGATCGGCGTACCAGCCAGGGTCAGGCGCCTGCGGCGAATCGGTGATCGCGCTGACCGGGAAGCGGATCGAGTAGATCCCGGACACCAGCTCGCCCACCGCCCCGTCTTGCACTGCCTGGTAAACCCGCCGGTAAACCGGCAGGTAGCGTAGAAGGTAGGCCATCATAACGGTCACCGACTTGCCCGCCTCGACGATCCGGTCAGCGTCGGCCAGCGTGGTCGCGATCGGCTTGTCCAGCAGCACATGCTTGCCATGAGCGGCCGCGATCTCGACATGCTCCGCGTGGGCGGCGGTATACGAGGTAACGATCACGGCGTCGACGTCCGGCCGGGCGATGAGGGCCTCGTAGTCCTCTGTCCAGTCACCTGCGCAGTACTCCGCGGCGAACGCTTTCGCCAGCTCCGGCCGCTCGTCGGCGACGCCCACCAGGCGCAGGCCGTCCAGCCCGCGGCGCAGGTAATCCGCGAACGGGTAGGCGTGGTAGTGGTTGTGCAGGCCGACGATGCCTACGCGCAGGTCAGTCACGGACTCTCCCGACAGCTAAACCGTTTGCGTGGATTTCTACTCAACCGTTTGCGTAACTTTCCCCAAAGTGTGGCGCGGGTCACGCTCATGCGCAAGGTCTCGCGTCAAGTTTCCCGAGCTGTTATACGCTTTCTGCTCAAACGGTTGAGCTGAGGAGAAGCCACGTCCGCCAGACTGACAATCAAGGACATCGCCGCGATGGCGGGGGTCACGCCGGGCACCGTGTCCCGGGTAATCAACAAGCGCCCGGGCGTCGGCCCGGAGATGCGCGCCCGCATCGAGCAGCTCGTGGCCGAACACGGCTACCGCGCGAACTCCAGCGCCCGCCACCTTTCAACCGGGCGCAGCCACACGATCGCCGTGGTGTTCCCGCTGCACGTCTCCGAGGTCATCATGCACCCGGTCTATCCAGACCTCATCGGCGCTATCGGCGACGCCGCCGAGGACGCCGGGTACGACTTGCTGCTCCTCACGGCATCGTCACGGGAACGCCTGCGCCATGTCGTCGAGGCCGCGATGCGCGGGAGCATCGACGGCGCAGTCCTCCCCGCGGCCGGCTCGCACGATCAGATCCTGTCCGCGATCTCGCGGCTCGGCGTACCGCACGTGATGATCGGTCACCGCGGACGCCGCCCCAACGGCGGATGGGTGGACTGCACCCACGACAAGGCCGCCCAGGAACTAACCGGCCGCCTGCTTCGCGCCGGGCGCAGCCGTCTGGTGCTGCTCAACGGCCCCCAGCAGGTTTCAGCGTGTCGGCTGAGGTCCAAAGGCTTCTGGACGGCGCTCGAGGCGGCGGGCCACCCGCGATCAGACGCCGCGGAATACAACGTGCCATTCGAGTCAGGCGAGGCGAAGGCGATTACCACCCGGCTGCTCACCGGCCGCCGCCCGCCAGACGGGATCGTGGCGGGCTCCGACGCCATCGCATCATCGGTCCTCGACGCTGCCCGCGACCTCGGCGTCAGCGTGCCAGACGCCATCGCCGTCACCGGCTTCGACGACCAGCAGTTCGCCGTCCACACCGCGCCCACGCTGACCACCGTAGGGATGCCGCTGGGCCAGATCGGCCAGGCGGCCGCCCGCATGCTCTTCGAGCTGATCGACAACCGTGCCACCAGCACCAAGATCATCCTGCCCACAACGGTCATCGTCCGGAACTCAACGCCCGAAGGATTCTGACCGGGCACTTGGCGACGATCATCCGGCCATCATCCGTGAGCGCAAAGAACCAGGGCCACCGGCCCCCGCTGGGGATCCACTGGCACGGCGTGACCAGCCCGTCCGGGCCGACCCCGAAAGCCGTCAGCGAATCGTGCCCGCGGTTGGACACGTAGAGGCAGCGCCCGTCCGCGCTCATGCCGAGATGGGCGGTATGGCTGTCGCCCGCGAAGCCCGGCGGGCGGGTGGAGATGGACTGGACCTCGGTGAGCATTCCGCCGGGCTCCGGCCGGAGCACTATGAGAGTGTTACCGAGCTCGTTGAGAAGGTACATGAGGCCTGGTCGGGCCAGCAGGTGCCGCGGGCCTGATCCGGGAGCGACCCGGTACGCTCGGATCTACTGTCCGACGTGCCCGGTACCGACGTCGAAGGGGAAGGCGAGGACCTCGTCGGCCCCCATGTCGGCCGCGTAGATCCAGGCGTTGTCTGGTGTGAAGACCGCGCTGTGCGGATGCGAGCGCCGCTGCCTCGGATGAGGCCCGCTGCCCTTGTTGTGCAGTTTTTCGCGATGACATTTCTCTGGCTGGCCTGCTACGCGGTAGCCGTCGCCAAAATGGGTGACCTGCTACGCCGCTCGCCAGCAGGCCGCGCCCTCAATGTGGTAACCGGCAGCGTCCTTTTCGCGCTCGGGGTCAAGCTGGCAACCGAGCAACCCTGAACTATGGCGACAACCCGGCCAGTCGATCACAGGCACGGGCGACCTGACGTCGTAGCACCGTGACCCTAAGACAGAGCATCGTGATTTCCGCGTGCTGTGCTGCCAAGCTTCGGCCCAGCATTACCAGCCGGCCGAACCGACCGCGGCATCGAGGAACTGGAGGAAGGCGCGGCGACGAGCAGGTCAGCCTCGCCTGGCTCGCCGAGCGACTCCGCGACTTCGTGGACCTCAACCCGCACTTCGAGACCTCCATTGACCGGCTGGCCACCTGGCTTGCTCGCCTCGACAACGACGAAGACCTTAACCCATTTTCCCGAACGGGCAGTGGTGCCAGTTTTCTACAGACCGGTAACGCGCCTGGTGGGATACGGAAGCCGTCATGCCCCGCGTCCCATCGCCCGAGGTCGAGCCCGTGCGGCACTCCCGTCAACCTGGTCTACCTGGCGGTCACCGCACCCGCTTCCCGTTGATTGTTTCGTTACCTGCGGGTGAGTGCCTGCGAGACCAGAATCTGGCAAGCTCTACGTGCTAAGACGGCCTGATCTGAACAAACTTGCTGCGAACAACCGCGGTCATCAGCAGCGATCACTGTCATCAACGCCTGTGCACTGGTCGGGCCGGGGAAACGTCGAAAGGTCGAGGCCGGTATCCATGCCCATCAGAACCCGGCGATGCGCTTCGCCAACTAGATGCTGACCGATCTAGCAGAAGTTCGGCAGATCGACGCCGGACAGCTCCGCACTGCGCCAGCATGGGGCGGCCGGAGTGCCTGCGACGACATTCGCCCGGCCCGGGATCCTGGTCGGAATCGACTCTCTGGGCGGTCCGACCGCCGTAAGGGCTCCGGTACACCGACCACCTCCCGGCTGCCGCAGGCCATGAGCCCAAACCGGGCCGGTCAGTGCGCCGCCGGCAGCCGGACAACCTAAATATGAGAGGAAGAACATGAGACGAACAACTGCAATCGCTGCCCTTGCTGCGATCGCCATGGCGGCCGCCGGCTGCAGTAGCAGCAGCCCCAGTACCGGCAGTAGCAGTGCAGCCGCCGGCGGCAGTACGGTCGACATCTACTCGAGCCTTCCGATGCAGGGAGCCTCGAGCGCGCAGACCATCCCGCTGGTCAACGGGATCAAGCTCGCGCTCTCCCAGGCCGGTGGCAAGGCCGGTCAGTGGACGGTGAACTACCAGGTGCTCGACGACTCAACAGCCGCGGCTGGGAAGTGGGACCCAGGCCAGACGGCGGCGAACGCGCGCAAGGTGGCCGGGGATTCGAAGGCCGTCTTCTACATCGGCGAGTTCAACTCCGGTGCCAGCGAGGTGTCGATCCCGATCCTCAACGAGGCAGGCATACCGCAGGTGAGCCCGGCCAACACGTACGTGGGCCTGACCACCAACCTGGCCGGCAGCGCGCCCGGCGAGCCGCAGAAGTACTATCCGACCGGAAAGCGGACCTACCTGCGGATCGTGCCGATCGACTCGATCCAGGCCGCCGCGGACCTGATCGCGATGAAGAACGCTGGGTGCACCAAGGTGGCCGTGGCCAACGACAAGGAGGCGTACGGGGCCGGTCTGGCCACCCTGCTCGAGCTGGAGAAGGGCTACTACGGGGTCACGATCGTCAGCAACACCGGGATCGACCCGACCGCACCCAACTTCCGCTCCTACGCAACGACGATCTCGGGCCAGGGAGCCGATTGCTTCTTCTTCGCCGGCATCGTCTCCAACGGCGCCGTCCAGATCACCAAGGACGTCCACTCGGCGATCCCCACCGCCAAGGTCTTCGGTGGGGACGGGGTGTGCACGAGCTCCTACACCAGCGCGGCGTCGGGCGGCGTCCCAGCCGCGATCGACCCGCTGATCCAGTGCACGGTCGCGACGCAAGACCTGTCCGCGTATCCCGGTGGCAAGGATTTCCTGTCCGCGTACAAGGCTAAGTACGGCGTTTCCAGCCCCGACCCCTACGCGATCTACGGCTACGCGGTGATGCAGCTCGCGCTCAACACGATCAAGAACCTCGGCGCGCAGGGCAACAGCAAGTCCGCCGTGCTGGCGGCCCTGTTCGCGGACAAGTCGGTTCAGTCAGTGCTGGGCACCTACGGGTTCAACGCCAACGGCGACACGACGCTGAAGTCCTACGGCCTGTACAAGGTCGGATCCAACGGCGACCCCGTCTTCTTCCAAACGGTAACGCCTACGAAGACGGTCGGCTAACAGCGAGAATCGGGTGGTGGGGGGCTAACTGCCCCCCACCACCTCTGTAAGGTGCCATCAGCACGCGTCTCGACATTCCGCACGGAGCCATGGAAACCACGACAGTTTCTCCGCCAAGCCTGCCTGCGGCGCCGGTACGCCCGCTGGCGGCCGTTCGCCGCTACGTCGGCGAGTGGGGCCTGATCGCAGCGCTCGCGGCGCTGCCGGTCTACTACGGCGTCCACGACCTGGTGTACGGCTATCAGGTCAGCGTGGCGGGCCATCCGGTGATCCACCACGACCTGTCGAACTTGGGCTACGACTTCGCCCAGGGCCTGTCCAACGGTGCGATCTGGGCGTTGATCGCGATCGGGTACACGCTCGTCTACGGAATCATCGAGCTGATCAACTTCGCGCACGGCGACGTGTTCATGCTCGGCTCCTTCACCGCCGTGGGCATGTGGGCGGTGTTCGGGCTGAGCCCCGGCATGGGCGCCGCCGCTCTGATCGGCTACCTGCTGCTGACGCTGGTCATCACGATGATCGTGACGGGATCCCTGAACGTCCTGATCGAGCGGGTCGCCTACCGGCCGCTGCGAAACGCGCCCAAGCTCGCGCCGCTGATCACGGCGGTCGGCTTCTCGTTCATCCTGCAAAACGTCGGCCTGCTCTGGCGCGGGGGCTCCCCGCAGAGCGTGCCCGACCTGATCGGCGTGCAGCAGACCGTGTTCACCGTCGCCGGCGTGCCGATCCAGCGCGGCTACATCCTCGTGTTCGCGGTTATGATCCCGCTCGTGTTCGCGGTGAGCTGGTTCATCAACTCCACGCGCTCGGGGCGGGCCATGCGGGCCACCGCCCAGGACCCGGAGGCCGCTCGGCTGATGGGCATCAACGTCAACGCCACGATCTCGCTGACATTCTTGCTCGGCGGCATGCTGGCCGGCGCGGCGGGCCTGGTGTACGCGCTTTACGAGACAAACGTGTGGTACTTCCAGGGCTTCAAGGCCGGCCTGATCGCGTTCACGGCCGCGGTAATGGGCGGCATTGGCAACGTGCGCGGCGCGGTGCTCGGCGGGCTCATAATCGGCGTCATCCAGGCGCTGTCCGATGCACGGTTGGGCCCGCAGTGGACCGAGGCGGTCGTGTTCGGCTATCTGATCGTGATCATGGTCCTTCGCCCGCGCGGGCTGCTCGGCGAGGAGACGAGGGAGGCTGGATGAGCGCATTCCTTGAGCGGCTGCGGGAGTGGCAGGCAGCGGCGGTGGAGCGGCTTCCTCCCTGGTGGAACCGCGCGCTGGCGGGAGCGCTCATCGTGGTCGGGATCGTGCTGCCGTTCTTCTTCCCGGCCGACAGCGGCTTCATGAACGGGACCATCATCGCCGTCGCCTACGCGGTGATGTCGCTCGGCCTAAACATCGTGGTGGGATTCGCCGGGCTGCTCGATCTGGGCTATGTCGCCTTCTTCGCGCTCGGCGCGTACTCGCTGGGCTGGCTCGGCTCCGGGTTCTTCTTCAAGCTGCATATCCACGTGCTGGTCTCGCCGGTCGCGGGCACGCTGCAGGGTGTCCACCTCAATTTCGTGCTGATCCTGATCGCCGCCGCGCTCATCTGCGCGGCGGCGGGGACGGTGATCGGCTTGCCGACGCTGCGCCTGCGCGGCGACTACATCGCGATCGTCACGCTCGCGTTCGGGGAGATCATCGCCACGCTCGCCGTCAACGGCCAGAGCATCCCGGTCGGCGGCGGCATGACGCTGACCGCCGGCAACCTCGGCATCAGCGCCGTCGACGCGCCGTACTTCCCGGGCATCGGGTCGTTCAGCCTGCTGAACCTGAGGCCCTGGTACTGGCTGATCTTCGGCATCCTGCTCCTGGTCCTGTTCGTCAACCTGCGGCTGCGCGACTCGCGGCTCGGCCGGGCCTGGGTCGCGTTGCGCGAGGACGAGGTCGCGGCGGTGTCGATGGGCATTCCGCTGGTGAAAACCAAGCTGCTCGCGTACTCGGTCGGCGCCGCGTTCGGCGGCATGGCGGGCGCGTTCTTCGGTACCTACTACACCGAGGTCAACGCCAGCCAGTTCGCGTTCGGGTTCTCGATCTTCATCCTGGCGATGGTGATCATCGGCGGCATCGGCTCGATCTGGGGGGCGCTCGTCGGAGGGCTGGTCCTCGGCTACATCAACAACTACCTGATCCCTGACGTGCTGAACGACCTGCCCAGCCATTTCGGGCTGCACTTCCAGCTGACCCAGGTGGAGTTCGGGATCTTCGGGCTCCTGCTGGTGATCATGATGCTGCTGCGGCCGCAGGGCCTGGTCCCCGAACGGCGGCGCAAACTCGAGCTCACGGCCAAGATCACGGCGGAGGACGCGCAGCTCGCGGAGGCGCCGACCGGCGAGGTCACCGTGATACTGCCGCCCGGCGAGGAGCAGGCATGAGCGCGGCCGAGGGCCCCGTCCCGCCCGCTGGCCCCGCTCCGTCCGCTCTGCTCGCTCCGGCCGTGCTGCGCGCGGAGCGCGTCACGAAGGAGTTTGGCGGGCTGCGAGCCGTCGACGACGTCTCGGTCGACCTTCCTGAGCACTCGATCGTCTCGCTGATCGGGCCGAACGGCGCCGGGAAGACCACCCTGTTCAACATGCTGACCGGGCTGTACCGGCCCACCCAGGGCCGGATCGTCCTCGGCGACCGGGACATCACGCGGTCCCGGCCGGACGTGATCACCGGGTACGGCGTGGCGCGCACCTTCCAGAACATCCGCCTGTTCGGCGGGATGACGGCCGTCGAGAACGTGATGATCGGACATCACGCCCGGATGCGGGCGGGACTGTTTGGATCGATCTTCCGCCCGCCCCGGGTCCGCCGCGAGGAGCGGGCGACCCGCGAGCGGGCCCGCGAGTTGCTGGCCTACGTTGGACTGTCCCGGACCGTATTCGACCGGCTCGCCGCGCAGCTGTCCTACGGCGACCAGCGGCGGGTTGAACTGGCGCGGGCGCTGGCGGCCGAGCCAAGCGTCCTGCTGCTCGACGAGCCGACCGCCGGCATGAACCCCCGGGAATCGGCGGAGCTGACGGCCTTCATGCGCAGGCTGCGCGACGAGAAGCAGCTAACCATCCTGCTGATCGAGCACGACATGAAGGTCGTGATGGGGGTCTCCGAGCGCGTCACGGTGCTCGATCACGGCAGGAAGATCGCCGAGGGAGAGCCGGCCGTGGTCCGGACGGACCCGCGCGTGATCGAGGCCTATCTCGGAAAGCAGGACTGATGACGCTACTCGAGGTCCGCGACATCCGTACCCGCTACGGCTCGATCGAGGCGCTGAAAGGGATCTCGCTGACAGTGGACGAAGGTGAGGTGGTGACGCTGATCGGCTCGAACGGGGCCGGGAAGACGACCACCCTGCGTTCCGTCTCGGGCCTCACCCCGGCCAGTGCAGGGACGATCACGTTTGCCGGAGAGGAGATCACGCACGTGCCAGCGAACGAGATCGTCGGCCGCGGAATCGCCCTCGCCCCCGAGGGACGCCATATCTTCCCCCGGATGACCGCGCTCGAGAACCTGGAGCTGGGCGCCCACCATCGGCGCGGTCCCGGGATAGCCGAGGACTTCAACCGAGTCTATGAGCTGTTTCCCCTGCTCAAGGAGCGCCAACAGCAGAAGGCCGGCACCATGTCCGGAGGTGAGCAGCAGATGCTCGCGATCGGGCGCGCCCTGATGGCCCGGCCGAAGCTGCTGATGCTCGACGAGCCGTCGCTCGGCATTGCCCCTAACCTGGTCCAGCGGATCTACCAGACCATTGGCGAGATCCACGACTCCGGGGTGGCCATCCTCCTGGTCGAGCAGAACGCCAACTACGCGCTCGACGCCGCCTCCCGCGGGTACGTCCTCGAGACCGGGCGGATTGCCCTGGCCAACGACTCGGCGAGCTTGCGCAACAACCCGGAGGTCCAGGATGCGTATCTGGGCACGTGACTAAATACGGAGAGTGATAGACATCGGAACAATTGGCGCCAAGGCGCTGTACCTCCTGTTCGTGTGGCTCATCTCCGCGGCCGCCGGAGCGTGGCTGGCCGACCGCAAGGGCTACGCCGAGCGCGTCGGGCTGACACTGGGCCTGCTGCTGTCGGTCGTGGGTCTGCTGGTCATGTTGCTGCTGCCCGGGCGCCCGGGCTCGAAGTGGAAGTTCTTCGCCGCGGCGATCACCGCATCGTCGAACGGCGGCTGCGGCGCGGTGACGAGATCGACCTTCGCGACGTTGCCTTGCTCGTCGACGCGCAGCTTGACCGT
>Ga0207664_10002720_pt1 | contig 11731 bp, 9 predicted proteins | sample LARL83metaG_FD_184349 | JGI IMG/M metagenome (GOLD analysis project Ga0207664, IMG submission 184349) | Corn, switchgrass and miscanthus rhizosphere microbial communities from Kellogg Biological Station, Michigan, USA - LAR L8-3 metaG... | ecosystem: Host-associated > Plants > Roots >...
CGGACCCGATCACCACCGCCTGCGGCACGTCGGAAAGATAGTCGTCGACCGCCGCGGGCGGCACGGCGAGCAACAGCCCTCCGGACGTCTGGGGATCTACTGCCAGCGCCACGTCGGCAGCATCGGCGCGCGTCCAGTCGGCGAGGGGCCGGACGAACTGCTCGTTCCGCTCGGCGCCTCCCGTTCTCGTACCGGCACGCCAGAGCGCGCGGGCATCGGGAAGCTCGGGGAGGGACGAACCCGCGATACGAAGCGAGACACCGCTCGCGCGGGCGATATGCGAGGCATGGCCAAGGAGCCCGAACCCGGTGACGTCAGTGGCGCACTGGACGCCTCGCGCCAGGGCAGCTCGACTCGCGTCGCGGTTCAAGGTGCGCATGCTGGAGTAGAGCGCGTCGACGGCTTCCGCGCGGAGCCGGCCCGCCTTGGCGGCGGTGGCGAGCAGACCGGTACCGAGTGGCTTGGTGAGTATCAGCACGTCTCCGGGGCGGGCAGCGTCGTTGCGGAGCAGACGCCGTGGATCCGCCTGGCCGGTCACGCTGAGGCCGAACTTCAGCTCCTCATCGATGATCGAGTGCCCGCCAACGACGACGGCGCCCGCATCGCGCACGGTGTCGTGGGCCCCGCGAAGAATGTCGGTCAGCACCTCGAGCGGCAGTCTACCGGATGGAAAGCCGACGATCGCAAGCGCGGTGAGCGGCTCGCCCCCCATAGCGTACACGTCGGAGAGCGCATTCGCCGCGGCGATGCGACCAAAATCGTACGGGTCGTCGACGATGGGCGCGAAGAAGTCCACGGTCTGGACGAGCGCCAGATCATCGCGCACGACGAAGATCCCCGCGTCGTCGAAGCTTTCGCGTCCGACGAGCAGGCGGGGATCGGCGTGCACGGGCACGCCGCTCAACGCCTGCGCCAGGTCACCCGGACCCAGCTTGGCGGCTCAACCGGCGCAGCGCGCGAAGCTCGTCAGGCGAAAGAGCTCCGCGCGCGTCCTGCTCGTGGACATGTGAGGGGTGATGAAGGTTGACCGCGTCAGCGCGCGGAGGAGAGCACGGCGACGACGTCGATCTCGACGAGGACGCCGCGGGGCAGGCCCGCCACCTGGACGGTGGAGCGGGCAGGACGCGCGTCTCCCATGACGCGCGCATAGACCTCGTTCATGCGAGGAAAGTCCTTCATGTCCATCAGATATACCGTGGTCTTCACGACGTCCGCCCACGACGCGCCTGCAGCGCCGAGGATCGCGGCGAGGTTGCGGAATACCTGTTCGGTCTGGGCGACGACGTCGCCGGCGACGATCTGTCCGGACGCTGGATCGAGCGCGATCTGGCCAGCGGTGTACAGCACGCCATGCGCAACGATGGCCTGCGAATACGGACCGATGGCGGCAGGCGCCTGATCGGTATGTACGATCTGGGACGGCAAGGCAGTCTCCGAGCGAAAGGTGAACGCCACACGCGGATGCGGAGCATCCTCGGCGGATTCTAGCGCGCGACCCCGGCTACGCCAGCCCGAACAGTCGCCGCGCGTTGGCCGTCGTCCGCCCGGCAAGCGCTTCTGCATCGGTTGCGCGAACGGTGGCGAGCCGGTCGATGGTGCACGGCACCCACGAGGATTCGTTGCGCCGACCACGATGGGGGACGGGAGCGAGGTACGGCGCGTCGGACTCCACGAGCAGCCGGTCGTCGGGCACGAGCCGTATGAGCTCGTCGTCCGTCCACTTGCGGAAGGTGACGATGCCGCTGAAGGACACGTACCAGCCGACATCCAGGGCGGTGCGCGCGAGCTCATGCGAGCCGGTGAAGCAGTGCAGCACGCCCGCGACTCCGGCGCGACCCGCATCCCGCACCATGGTGCGCGTGTCCGCTTCTGCTTCCCTGGTGTGCACGATCACCGGCTTTCCGAGCTCCGCCGCCAGGTCAAGCTGCGCCCCGAAGGCAGCGAGCTGACGATCCCGCGGGGAGTGGTCGTAGTGGTAATCGAGACCGCATTCGCCGATGGCGACTGCGCCACGCGCGAGCTCCGCGCGGATGCCGACGACATCCCGTTCGCGATCGAACGCGGCGGCATCGTGCGGATGCACGCCCGCGGTGTGATAGCAGAACCCGGGATAGTGATGCGCGAGATCCCCTGCCCGACGGGCGGCATCGAGGGATTCGCCGACGCAGACGAGCGCTGCCGCACCGGCCGCACGCGCGCGATCAACCACCTCGGCTCGATCCTCATCGAATGCCGGATCGGCGAGGTGAACGTGGCTGTCGATGAAGGTCATGAAAGCACGAACCGCCGCGCAAGGCGGCGGTTCGAGGAGTTCATTGCTGCATCCAACGTCACCGCACCCCGGCGGTCGGCCGGGGAGCAGGGCGCGGAGCCGCCACCGCACCGGCCCGGACGGCACCGCGTTCACCGTGCGGACGCGGCCAGCGGCGCTCGATCCAGAGCAACACCGGGCCGGCGATGTAGATGGAGCTGAACGTGCCGGTCACGATACCGAAGAGCATGATCCACGAGAAGGGACGGATCACCTCGCCGGCGAACAACAGCAGCGAGAGCGTGGCGAGCGCCACGGTGACGTGCGTCAGCACCGAACGCGGTAGCGTCTCGTTGATAGCCTTGTTGAGGACCGTATAAAGCGAGTCGGTCCGGTTCTTCTTCAGATCCTCGCGGACGCGATCGAAGATGATGATCGTGTCGTTGAGCGAGTAGCCGATCACCGTCAGCAGCGCCGCGACGACGGTCAGCGAGACCTCGATGCGCATGATCGCCAGGAACGCGAGCGTGCTGAGAAGATCGTGCCCCGTGGCGATGACGGCGGCGACGCCGAATCGCCACTCGAAGCGGAAGGCGAGGTAGATCAGCGTGACGGCGAACGAGATCAGGATGGCCAGCGCGGCGTTGCGCGTCAGCTCCTGACCGACGCGGGGTCCGATGATCTCGGTACGGACGACCTTCATGTCGTTCGCGCCGAACTGCTTCTGCAGAGCGGCCTGGATTTGCTGCGCCGTGGTCTCCACGGCATGGCCGGCCTCGTCGGTATGGCCGGCCGCCCGGACGGTGAACTCACGGTCGCTGCCGAACTGCTGGATCTCCGACCCGGAGAAGCCGGCCGCGTCGACGGTGGCGCGGATCTGTCCGACGTCCGGCGGCTGCTGGAACTGGAGCTCCATGAGCGTGCCGCCAGTGAACTCGATGCTCTTCGCGAGGGCGCTTCCGTAGCGAGCCTCATGCACGCCGAGCATGATGAAGCCGAATGCAATGAACGCCACGGTGATGCCGACCGCGATGCGCCAGGGCTTGATGAAGTCGATCCGGGTATCGTGAAGGATGCGCAGCATGGATCTCAGATGCTCAGCGTCTGGGCGCCGCGCGAGCGGTTCAGCCACAGGAGGAAGAAGGTCCGGACGACGAAGATCGCCGTGACCATGGAGGCGATGATGCCGGCGATGAGGGTGACCGCGAATCCCTTCACGGGACCCGTGCCGAACTGGTACAGCACCATGGCCGTGAGCACCGTGGTGACGTTGGAGTCGATGATGGCGCTCCTGGCGTGATGGAAGCCCTCCTCGATGGACGTCCGCACCGTCTTGCCACGGTCAAGCTCCTCGCGAATTCGCTCGAAGATCAGCACGTTCGCATCCACGGCGATACCGATGGAGAGGACGAAGCCCGCAAGGCCCGGGACGGTCAGCACGGCATCGAAGCCGGCGAGCGTCGCGAGCGTGTAGAGCACGTACAGCAACAGGCCAAGCACGGCGAGGAAGCCGGAGAAGCGGTAGTACACGAGCATCACGAGGACGACGAGGATGACCGCGATGGCGCCCGCGGTCAGCGCCTTGTTGATGGAGTCGTGGCCGAGGCTCGGGCCGATGTTGCGGACTTCGGCGACCTTGAGGGGCACGGGAAGCGCGCCGGCCTTCAGGACGAGCGACAGATCCTGCGCTGCCTGGAGGTCACGCCCCTGCCCCATCGTGATCTGCCCACGCGTGCTGATAGCTCCTTGGATCACGGGCGGGGCTCCCATGACGACGTTGTCCAGCACGATCGCCATGAAATCGCCGATGTGCCGGGACGTCTCGCGCTGGAAGCGGCGTCCGCCCTCGTTGTTCAGCGTGAACTCGACGACGGTACCTTCGGTCGGAGAGCTGCTCGGCTTGGCGTCGGTGAGGTACTCGCCGGTGATGATGGGGCGCTCATCGAGCATGTAGAGGGAGCGATACGTCGTCCCCTGCACGACTGTCGAGTCGCTGCCGAAGCGCACTACCTTGCCGGGCGGCATGGCCGCGATGACCGACGAGTCCGCGAAGAAGTTCTTGAGTACGTCCTGATACTTGGCATCGTACAGGAACTGTCCCGGCATCTGGCCGGCGAGGATCAGCTTGGAGATCTCGCCCGTCGCGTTGGCGGCCGTATCGGCCTTCGCGCTGTCCGGCTTGGCGCCCTTGGCGGAGTCGCCGGTCGTGAGGAGGCCGTTCAGCCCCGCACTCGGCGCCTTCGCTCCCGGCGTCGCGGCCGTGCTGGCGAGGCCGAAGCCCTTCGCCCGCGCGATGCCGTCCAGCCTGGGCAGGATCTTCTCGAGCGCCTTCGTCTTGTCGGTGATCTGGAAGGCGAGGAAGGCCTGGTCCTGGGCGATCTTGATCGCGCGCTCGCGGTCGTCGATGCCGGGAATGTCGACGAGGATGCGATCGTTGCCCGCCTTCTGGACGACCGTCTCGGAGACGCCCATCCCCTCGATGCGCGTACGGACCACCTTGAGCGCGCGGTCGATCGCTTCGCTCTTGTTGGCCACGGCGCCCTTCGACTCATCGACGTCGAGCGCGAGGTGCATGCCGCCTGAAAGATCGAGCCCCTTTCGGAGCGGGACGCGCCGCGTCACCGTATCGTAGAACGTGCCGTCGGGGTGGCGCTGCCGCGTCTTCACGTCGCGCGGAAAGAGCGCATAGACGGAGAGGAGCACGAGTCCGACGATGAGCGCCAGACGGTACTTCAGGTTGGACATGCGACTACTGGGTGGAGGGAGGGACGAGCGTGGAACCACTAACGTTACCCGAACCGGCGAAAGCCGTCAACGCGCGTCGCGCAACGCGTTCGTCCTCCGCCAGCTGCGCGACGAGGGCTGTCGCGTCGGGAAAGCGAGCGATGTCGCGCAGGCGGGCGACGAATCCCACCTGCACGACGTCACCATAGAAATTGTCCGTCACATCGAAGAGGTAGGCCTCGATGGTCCGGTGGTCATCATCGAAGGTCGGCCGACCGCCGATGCTGAGCATGCCACCGAACTGTCCACGCGGGGTCACCACCTCAACCGCATAGACCCCGTCGGGTGGCAGGAGTTTCCTCGGGGAGTCGGGCTCGACATTGATCGTCGGGTAGCCAAGGAGGCGGCCGCGCGCCTCGCCCGCAACGACGGTGCCTTGCACGGAATAGGTCCGGCCCAGATCAGCGGCGGCGTCATCCAGTCGCCCCTCGGCAATCGCGCGGCGAATCCGCGAGCTGCTCACCGGTCCGCCGAGGACGGACTGGACCGGGGGCACGATCTCGACATCGAAGCCGCGCGCGGCGCCGAGCTCGCGCAGGGTATCTTCATTGCCCTCACGTCCGCGTCCGAAGCCGTGGTCGTGCCCGATCAGCAGCTTCTGCATCCGATAGCGATCGCGGAGGGTGAGATCGACGAACTCCTCGGCTGACCGACGGGCGAATTCGGGCGTGAACGGCACGATGGCGAGGTAGTCGAGCCCGGTGCCAGTGAGGACGCGGAGCTTCTCGTGGCGCGTCGTGAGCAGGAGCGGAGCGGCCTCCGGTCGCACGATCTCGAGCGGATGGGGCTCAAAGGTCACGAGGAGGCTCGGCAGCCTCGCCGCGCGCGCGCGCGAAACGAGCCGGGCGAGCACGTCGAGGTGCCCGCGGTGCACACCGTCGAACGTCCCGACGGTCACCACGGTTCCCCGCACCTGCGGAGGGAGGGGCGCGTCGCCGGTGCCGAGCAGATTCATGTCAGTCCACCCGGTGCATGACGACGCGCGGCTGCCAGTTCACACCGTCGGACTGAGCAAAGGCGAGGAGCGCGCCGCTCCGCGCATCGACGAGGGCCGCGCTTGCGGATTCCTCCAGAGCGATGTCGCGCGGCACGGCCATGCCGCGCAGCACGCGTTCGGCGTCGCGATCCTCGAGCACGACGCGAGGCAGGTGCGGAAGTGCGTCGAGCGTCGGGCGCAGGGTCGCGGCGCCGGAGCGGAGCTGCTCGAGCGTGACGGCGTCGTCGACGCGAAAAAGGCCGCTGCGCGTGCGGCGAAGCGCGGAAAGGTGAGCCGCACTCTCCGTGAGTCGGCCGAGATCGCGAGCGAGCGCGCGGATGTACGTACCGCCTCCGCAGAGAATCGTGGCGGTGAGGGCGTCGCCGTCCCATCGGAGATCGAGCCACCGGAACACCTGTACCGTCGCTGGGGCAAGCTCGAGCAGGTCACCGGCGCGCGCAGCCTCGTATGCGCGGCGGCCCTGCACGCGCTTGGCTGAATAGGCCGGCGGCACCTGCTGGAGCATTCCGGTGAGGGCGGATACGGCTGCCTCGACGTCCTCGCGCCCTGGAGCTGGTGCTTCCCGCACGGTCTGTCCGGCGAGATCGTCCGTGTCGGTTTCGCGCCCGAACGCGATAGTCGCGCGGTACTCCTTCGGCACGCCGTCGAGATGGGGAAGGAGGCGCGTGGCGCGACCGAGCAGGAGGACCAGGAGGCCGGTGGCGAAGGGATCGAGGGTGCCGGCGTGTCCGATACGGCGCTCGCCGAACGCGCGACGCGCCGCGAGTACCACGTCGTGCGACGTCACCCCCGCCGGCTTGTCGACGAGGAGCAGCCCGTCAGTCGTCCTTTCCCTCATCCGGCGCGCTTGCGGGAGGTGCATCGGACGCGGCGGGGTCGTCACGACGGACCTGGGCCAGCAGCTGTTCGATGCGCGCCGCGTGCGCGACGCTCTCGTCATTACGGAACTCGATCTCCGGCGCGACCCGCAGCCGCAGCGCCCGGCCGACACGCCCGCGCAGGTGCGGAGCGACGTTGGCCAGTCCCTCGAAGGTGGCAGCACGCTGACTGTCCGAGCCAAGAACGCTGACGAACACGCGGGCGTGGCGCAGGTCGCGCGTGACGTCGACGCCGGTGACGGTCACGAGCCCCATGATGCGGGGATCCTTGACGTCGTTGGCGAGGAAGGTCGCGATCTCCTCGCGCATCGCGGCAGCGACGCGGTCGGAGCGATGGTGATCAGGAGACACGGGATGGCACCGGTGCGGGACGAGGACGGTCGAGGGCGCCGATTGGCGCCCTCGACTCGACGTCAGCTCTGGGGAGCCGAGTCGAGGGTCCGCGCGACCTCTTCCGTGCGGTAGCACTCGATGCGATCGCCGACCTTGATGTCGTTGAAGTTCTCGATGCCGATACCGCACTCGAAGCCCTCGCGGACTTCCCTCACGTCGTCCTTGAAGCGACGCAGCGAGTGGATGGTGCCCTCGAAGACCTCGACGGCATCGCGAATGACGCGGACGCGACCGTCGCGGCGGATGACGCCGCTGCGGACGGCGCAGCCGGCGATGACGCCGATCTTCGGCACCTTGAACGTCTCGAGCACCTCCGCCTCGCCGAGCACGACTTCGCGCTCCTCGGGACGCAGCATGCCTTCGAGGGCCGCGCGCACATCGGCGACCGCCTCGTAGATGATGCGATAGAGCTTGATGTCGACGTTCTCACGCTCGGCAGCGGCGCGGGCGTTGTTGTCCGGACGCACGTGGAAGCCGATGATGATGGCTCCCGACGCACGGGCGAGGAGGATGTCGCTCTCGGTGATGGCACCGACACCGCGATGCACGACCTCGACCTGTACCTCGCTCGTGCCGAGCTGACTGAGCGCGTCGGCGAGTGCTTCCGCCGGGCCACCCTGGTCGGCCTTGATGAGGATGCGCAGCGAGCGCACCTCGCCAGCGGCCGACTGGGACATGAAGTCCTCGAGCGTGACGCCACCGCGATTGGTGCGACGGCTCTTCGCCTCGCGATCGAGGCGCTCGCGACGCTGCGCCACTTCCCGCGCCGCACCGGCATCCTCGACGACGAGCAACTGATCGCCCGCCATCGGAACGCCCTGCATGCCGAGCACCTGCACCGGGATGGCCGGTCCCGCCGACTTGACCGCCTTGCCGCGCTCGTCGAGGAGCGCGCGCACGCGGCCCGAGTACATGCCGACGATGAAGTCGTCGCCGACGCGGAGCGTACCGCTCTGGACGAGCACGGTGGCGACGGGGCCCTTGCCCGGATCGAGCTGGGCTTCCACCACGGTTCCCGTCGCGCGTTTGTCGGGGTTGGCCTTGAGGTCGAGCAGTTCGGCCTGGAGCAGGACCTGCTCGAGCAGCTCGGGGATGCCGGTGCCCTTCTTGGCCGAGATCTCGGTGCTGAGCGTGGTGCCGCCGAACTCCTCGAGCACGACGCCGTGCTGGAGAAGGTCCTGCTTCACCTTCATCGGATTCGCCTGCGGCAGGTCGATCTTGTTGATCGCGACGATCATCGGCACGCCGGCGTTCTTGGCGTGCGAGATGGCCTCGATGGTCTGCGGCATGACCGCGTCGTCCGCGGCGACGACGAGAATGACCTCGTCAGTAACCTGCGCTCCACGAGCACGCATGGCGGTGAACGCCTCGTGCCCAGGCGTGTCGAGGAAGGTGATCATCTTCCCGCCGGGCAGCTCGACGTGATAGGCGCCGATGTGCTGGGTGATGCCGCCCGCCTCGCCCGCGACCACATTCGCCTTACGGATGTAATCGAGGAGCGACGTCTTGCCGTGGTCGACGTGGCCCATGATGGTGACGATGGGCGGACGCGGCTTGAGGTCCTCCGGCTCGTCGCCGACCTCGGTCGACACTTCCTCCGCCTGGTACTCGTCCTCGCGCACGGCCTGGAAGCCGAACTCGCCAGCGATCAACTCGATCTGGTCGAAGTCGAGCCGCTGGTTGACCGTGATCATGAGGCCGAGGTTCTTGAAGGCGAAGCCGACGATTTCCGTGGGCGACACCTTGAGGATCTGGGCCAGCTCGCTGACGGTGATGAACTCATTGACGCGGACGAGCTTCTTCTCACGCTCGACCTCGGCGGCGCGCATGGCCTCCGCCTCCTCGCGAATCCCGCGACGATCGATGCGCCCGCCACGCGACGGCGCGCCACGCATGGACGCCATCGTCTTGGCGATGTTCGCATCCACCGCCTCCTGATCCACCGCGCCGCGCTTGCCCTTCTTGCGGCCACGCGCCGGCGCGCCGGCGGGCGCGGAGCCAGCGGGAGCGGGGGCGCCGGGCCGACGCTCCTCACGACGGGTAGCACCGCCAAAGCCGCCGGGTGTTGCCGACGCGACGGGCCGCGGTGGGAAGGGAGAGCCAGCCGACACGGCCCGGGGACGAGGCGCGCCCGGCGTGATGGGACGAGGACGCGGTCGGTCCGCCGACGGCGTCACGGGAGCCGGAGGCGCAGCGGCGGGACGCGACGGCTCCGCTTCTCGAGCGGGTGCGGCCGTGGTGGCCGCCGGTGCAGCCGCAGCAGCCGCAGCCTCGCGCTGCTCGGACTGCTCTCGCTCGCGGCGCTCGGCAGCGGCGCGCTCCTCGGCTTCGGCGGCGGCGCGGGCGGCGGCGATCTGATCGGCACGCGCCGCTTCGGCAGCTTCCGCGGCTTCGCGCTCAGCCCGTTCGGCAGCGCGCTGAGCTTCAGCGGCCTCGTTCGCCGCGGCTTCCACGGCGGCCTGCTCTGCGGCCGCATCGGCGGCTGCCTGGACATCGGCTGCCTTTCGGCGACGCCGGACCGGCGCGGCCTCGGCCGCGGACTCGACCGGCTCGGTGGTGGGCTCCGCGACCGCGGCGACCTTGCTGGCCGCGCTGCGGCGACGGCGCGCAGGTGCGGCCGGCGCCGCCTGCTTCTCGGCGCGCACGCGCTTCTCGCGCTCCCAGCGCGCGCGAACGCGCGCGACCTGGTCGTCGGTGAGGGGGCTCAGATGGCTGCGGACGTGGACGTCCATCTGACGAAGCAGGCCCATCACCTCGTCGGCGGAGATCCCGAACTCGCCGGCCATGTCGTGTACGCGAAGCTTGCTCAAACTGCCTCCTGTGGGGCTCCCGCGGAGCCCGACTCCACCAGCTCGCGAATCCCCTTCGCGAGCTGTCTATCCACGATGCCCACCACCGCGGTGGAGTCACGCCCCACCGCGCCGCCAAGCTCGGCGGCGTGCGGCACCTCGATGAATCTAACCCGCCTAGCATTCAGCAGCGGGACGACCTTGTCCAGACTGTGCCTCGACGCGTCCATGGCGACCACGGCAAAGGCGACCTTGTTCTTCTTCACCGCTTCCCTGACCCGGTCCACGCCGACGACGGCGCCACGCGAGCGGGCGCCGAGTCCGATGAGCCGAAGCAAGCGAGCGTGGACCGCGGCGGCGAGTGTCACTCGGCTGGTGCGCGGTCCGCCCCGGCCACCGACTCGTCACCTGGAGCATCCTCGGTGGTGAGCTCGTCGAGCAGCGAGATGATCCTGTCAGCTTCCTCGGGCGCGATTCCGGCCAGCCGCAGGAAGTCGTCCCGCTCGAGGTCGATGATGTCGTTCAACGTGCGGTAGCCCGCCTCGTTGAGGACTGCGACCGTCGCGGGGTGCATGCCCGCCAGCTCGGCCAGCGGCACATCGGCCGCCGAATCCGGCTCCGCCTCGCCCGGGAGCGGCGCGAAGATCTGCTCCGCCCCGCCCTTCTCCAGCCACTCTCGGCTGGAGTAGAGGTCGATCTTCCATCCGGTGAGCTCGGAGGCGAGGCGCACGTTCTGCCCGTTGCGCCCGATGGCGAGCGAGAGCTGGTCCTCGTCCACGACCGCCTGAATTGTGCGACTCACCGCGTCACTGAAGACGCGCGCAACCTTGGCCGGCGCGAGCGCCAGCTTGGCGAAGCGCTCCGGGTCAGAGGACCACGGGACGATGTCGATGCGCTCACCCCCGAGCTCGTTGACGACCGTCTGGACGCGCGAGCCCTTGAGGCCGACGCAGGCCCCCACCGGATCGATGCTGTCGTCACGCGAGAAGACGGCGATCTTGGTCCGGCTCCCGACTTCGCGCGCCGTGGCCCGGATCTCGACGATATTCTGCTGGATCTCGGGGACCTCGAGCTTGAAGAGCGCCTTGACGAAGAGGCCGTCGGCGCGACTCAGGATGAGGCGCGGGCCCTTCGGGGTCTCCTCGACGCGCTTCAGCACGGCGCGGATCGGTTCCCCCTGATGGAAATGCTCGCGATGGTTCTGCTCACGGTAGGGGATGATCGCCTCCGCCTCGCGGAACTTGTTGAGCATGACGACGAGCTTGCCGCGTTCGATCTGCTGGATCTCGCCCGAGAGGAGGTCTCCGACGCGCGACGCGAACTCGTCGCGGATGCGCGTGCGCTCGCCTTCGCGAACGCGCTGGATGATCCGCTGCTTGGCGGCCTGGATGGCGGCCCGGCCGAAGACCGTGAAATCGAGCGGCTCCTCCATGACGTCGCCCGGCTCGAAGCCTTCGTCGAACAGCTTGGCCTCCTCGAGAGAGATCTCGCGCGCCGGATCCTCGACGTGCTCGACGACCGTCTTCAGGACGACGATGCGGATCTCGCCCTTGGCGTCATCGATCTCGACCTCTGCCTGGACGGTGGGGCCATACTTCTTGGCCAGCGCGGCCATGAAGCCGTCCTGCAGCAGCCCATA
>Ga0207664_10002723_pt1 | contig 11731 bp, 11 predicted proteins | sample LARL83metaG_FD_184349 | JGI IMG/M metagenome (GOLD analysis project Ga0207664, IMG submission 184349) | Corn, switchgrass and miscanthus rhizosphere microbial communities from Kellogg Biological Station, Michigan, USA - LAR L8-3 metaG... | ecosystem: Host-associated > Plants > Roots >...
TGGCGGCGATCAGCTTCTGGACACGCTCGTGCGTGACGACGGGGCGGTGCGGCGACACCTCGTGCGGCAGCTCGAGCCCGCGGATCGGGAACTCCTTCAGGAGATAGTCGCCCTTCGTCGTTTTGACCGTCATTGCCCACCGGAGCATCGCCCGCAGCAGCTGCAGATCGGATTCGATCGTCCGATCGCCAACAGCCGGCGTCACACGCGTCTCGTGCTGTTTGCCGATCTGGATCGTGTACTCGATTCCCCCCTTTCGCCGCTGATTCGTGAATCGCTCGATCGTGTCAGCGTCGAGCGCGAGCACGCGGGTGCGACCACCGAGGGCCGCAAGCAGGATTCGGGCAGTCGCTTCCTTTCCCAATCGAGTATGGTGCGAGTTCGCCTCGAACTTCGCACTGCGATGATACTCATCCCAGAGCAACTCGAGCGTCAATGTCTCCGCGGAGAGCTGCCGACCCTTGGAGGTGGTCGGACGGACGGCAGGCTTGGCGGCGGGCGCCTGCGTCTTCTGCGGAGTACGCGCCAAGGTTCCCAGGAGCGCCGTGATCTGCTTCTGGGCCGTATCCCGGTCTCTCGTCTTCAGCGAGCGCCAACCCTGCTCGCTATGCCCGACGGAGATCACGCGATAATACGGGCCGTTCACGACGCGCTGCATCACGCGGGCGCGGTAGCCTCGGCACGCGAAGCTCGCGGACCAGCAGCCTGCCTCGGTCTGATGCCACGGGATCAGGATCTCGCATTTCATCTGGATCACCGCCCAGCCTTGGTCTTCGAGGCCCTGCGGGCACCGAAGCTGGTGATGATCGCCGTGGCGTCCGCAGCCGCATCGTAGCCACCTTTCGACGAGTTCGATCGGGTGGCGCTCCCCTTGATCGGGAGATCCCGGCGGCGGATGAGCGGATGTGAGCGATCCCGCGTCGATGCGATCTTCCGGTCGCGGATCATCCGGCGGAGGTGATCCACGTGGTACCCGCTCTCCTGAGAGGCCTGTTCCAGCGAGAGCAACTCATTCGCTGCCGCATCGCGCACAGCCATAACATCCTGAAGCACCATCTCGCACACCGCCGCGATCGCTTCCTGATGGAACGTGGACGCAACGGCAGCGAGGCCCGCGTACTTCGCATCCAGCTCTTCCCACGAGGTTGGGGGAGCCAGGAGTGCAGCGATGGCGTGAGCGGGCGTGGCCGGGGGCATGTGTACAGCAAGGCACCCCTGCGACACCGATGGCAAGTGTCTGAAGAAATTCGCGGCACGGACGGAAGCAGGGAGCGCTGCCGCGAAGTCCAAATCGTCCGTCGAGCCCGAGCGCAGTGCCCCGGTCCAGAAGCGGCCGCCGAGCGCCGTCGCTGTAGGCGGGCCGCCGGACCGACGACGAGAGTTGCTCGTCGTGGCTTGGCTGTCAGGCGCGTGGCAGGGTGCGGTGTTGAGACACGACATGGCGGCCTCGGGGTTGCGACGCCGTCGACATGACGGCTTCGACACCTTCCTACCGGGCCACGACAGAACTCACGAATCCCACGCGCGTGACCTGGGCGCTCTACGCTGGTGCCACCCTCACGGTGCGCCGGTCGAACGAGAATACGGTCGAGAAGTGAACCGAGTGCCTCGCTGAGCGATCGTGCTGCTGTCAATCGGCAAGCGGATGTCAGACACTGCGGTACTGGCGGCAGCGCTCTCCGCAGGTCACCCGCCCGCGCCGATGCCGGCTCGCCCGCGAGATGCGTTACGCAGGCAACGGCTTCACCCAGCCGAGTCCCTCGAGTGCGGCAGCGACCTCTGGGTGCATATGCCAAAGCCAGTGCTGCTCCTTGGCATCTGGCTTTTCGATCCACGCCACGGAGTAGGACGCCTGGCATTCCGGCGGGAGAGGCTACCGCATCCGATCGGCGAGGTTTGCTCGAACAAGTCGTATTGCAGGTTGATCGTGTTTGACTCCGGGTAGCCGACCAGTTGGGCGAGTTCTGTCGCCGAAGTGCGCGCGGGGATGACGCTCGCCGCAGACGTGCTGGCACCCAACGGATTGCTGTTCGCCGGCCGTGGCCAGCGTGTAGCTCCCGCGCTCGTAGCGCGACTGCGCGAGCCTTGCGATTGCGCGCTCCTGTCACAGACGGTGCGCGTGTTTACGTATGCAGGCCTTGCAACCGAGTCGCCCGTTCGACCGTCGTAGGCTCCACGCGACGGTATGATGGCGGATCGTCCCTCGACGCAGTCCTCGATACATCGCGCTGGTGCATCGAGGCGCACGCCGCTGACGCCTCTCGAGACGAGCGGGTAAATTGCGTTTCCCCGGCTTGCTCGACCTGGTGTCCATTCTCTGTTCGTGTCGGCGTGATGCAGCTGCGGTACGCGTTCTTTGCAGGTGACGTCCAGGAACGCCCGGGCGGCCAGTATGAATTCCAGGACATGGCGAATGGCCGCCAGGTCCCAGCGTTTCCGGCCGACGTCTTCGTCGCGTGCGTGCTCGTGACCGAGCGCACGGAAACGGACGACGTGGAGAGCCTGGACGTGAGCGTGCACGTTTTCGCGCCAGCCAGTCAGGCAGCTGCCGGAACTGCGATGCGCGTCCCCACGCGATCCCGCGTGCGCGCTCCGCGATGCGGAAGCATGCCCGGCTATGAGTACGTCCCGGTCGACGTACAGTTCACCGCACCCCACGCGGGCGCGTATGAGATCCACGTGGAACGCAGCGGCGTCGTGTGGTACCTCGGATTCTATCGACTAGAGCTGAACGGGCACTGACGACCGCGGTAGGGTGGACGGCGGCTCCGCTACGGGCGCGGGATGGGCGCGGCGCGGCGGCACGCTGGCTCGACGCCTCGTTCGCGCCGATCGATGTGACTCATCTTGTCAGCGGCGGTGATGATCTGGCTGCGCAGGGCCGGTCACGGTTGCCGCAGCGGGGCAAGCGGGCCCGTTCAGCACCCATCGCACTGCGTTCCGAACGACGAAGCGGGCGAGAAGGACGCGCTTGAGCGAGTGCGCCGCGAACGGCACCATCGAGAGTCGAACTCGGTTGCCCCCTTTCGCGACGATTGCGGAGTCCGCGTACGCGAGGCGATCGTGTGAGCCGCGAATGAGCGCGACACGCATTTGCAGAGGGAGCGCCGCAACGTCGTCCGCTACCGAGAAGCTCCCGAGCTCGTGCGGCTCGCCCACGTTGCCGAGGTCGCGCCACGTGATGCGCAGGTGCCCTCGCGCGCCGGTCGAGAGGGCGACGACGCCCGCCAGCCCGCGGATCGGCAGATGGGTGGCCGTCCACACGGCCATCTCCGCGCCGAAAGAGTGGCCCACCAGAACGACGCGGCTACTGTCCATGCCAAGCTCGTGGCGTGAGCGGCTTATCACTGACTCGAGCCTCGCGCTGAAGGCGCTGTCGCGTGCGCGGACGCTAGCGGGGCTGGCTCCGTCCGGCAGGTTTACCAGCAGCGGTTTCAGATCGAGACCGACAACAGCATAGCCCTGACCGGCCAGGTCATCCGCGAGCTGCTCGTGTGCATCCCAGAATCCGACGTCGTTGCCGAAGAAGAAGACAAAAGCGCGAGTGGCCCCCGTTCCGGGATGCGGCGGGAAGAAATACAGGTACGGCTGCCTCAACGTGGGATCGCGCGGAACGTATTCCGAGCGCGCGGGAGGCAACACCGCGTAGGCAACGGCCCCGATACAGATCACGAACGCAACGAGCGCGATCGCAACCCAGGGGTGGCGCTTCGCACCGGTTTCGTGCCTCTGAGGGACGGTCGACGCGCTCATTGGCTTTCGCGACCGTCGCGCCGGCGCGCGGTTCCGAGCCACGGAGAGATCTCCAGCGCGACGAACGGGCGCGACGAGATTCCGGACGACTGCATGGCCGGGACGGCCGCGCCGAGCCGAAGCGTGCTGAGCCCCTGACGCGCTCGACCGTTTGCGCGTGCTTCCTCATTACGTGAGGTCAGTGCCATGCTCGCGATTGCTCCTCCCGCTCTTCGCAACCCGAAGCGAGGATAGCTGGGCGAGCCTCTACGCAGCCTAAACGAGGCCGAGTGACAACGGCGCTGATGTCGGCCCTCGTCGCGATCACGCTGCGTCGTCTGGAATGCTGGAGGGCTCTTCCATCCGCTCGGCGTTCCGCGGGAGCCAGAGCACGAACTCCGTCCCGGCGGGTGACGAGTCCGCGAGCTCGAGACGACCTCCATGTGCACCTGCGATCCACTGGGCGATCGCCAGGCCTAGTCCGGCGCCGCCGCCACTCAGATCGGCCCCGGCCGCAGCGCGTGAACGCGCAGGGTCCGCTCGAAAGAAGCGCTCGAACAGCCGGGATTGCGCCTCGACCGGGATTCCCGGCCCGGTATCACGGACGGAGAGGCGGTACGCGCCGATGGTCTCCGTGAACGTTACGCTCACGGTTGATCCGGGGCCAGAATATTTCACCGCGTTGTCGAGCAGATTGGTCACGAGCCGGCGCAGGAGCTCCTCGTCGCCGGTGAACGGCGCGTCGACGTCCGTGTCCGCACGGATGACGATTCCTGACCGGAGCGCGAGTGCGCGCACGGCACGCACGCAATCGCCCACCAACTCGTCGAGATACAGCTCGGTACGTCTCAGGGGTTGCTGTCCGGCATCGGCGCGCGCAAGGAGGAACAGCTCGTTGACAATCGTCGACAATCGCGCGGCCGTGTTGGTCATGATGCGGAGCGACTCGCGATACTCGCCTTGCGTGCGTGCCTCTCCGCCGTCGAGGGCGACCTCTCCAGCGGCACGGATGATCGAGACGGGTGTCCGCAACTCGTGCGATGCGTCTGCCATGAATCGCCGCTGCTGCTCGAGCGAATGATCCACGCGTGCAAGAAGATCGTTGAGCACGAGGGCCAACTGTCCGAGCTCATCGCGCGGATTCACAACGGGCAACCGTTCGCTCAGATCCGATGTGCTGATCTGCGCAGCGCGCTCGCTCATCGCTGCCACCGGCGCGAGACTGTGCTTTGCGAGAAACGATCCTCCGAGGCCGGCCGCCAGCAGCACGATCGGGATGGCGACGAGGCACGCCAGCCGCGCGCTTTCGAGCATCTCCTCTTCGGCGTGGCGTGACTGCACCATCGCGATGCGATATGCCTCGCCTGCGAGCGGCACCTGCATCACGGCGACTCGATACCCGCCTTCCGGATCGTGAATCGTGAACAGCTCTCCCCCGGTATTCCCAGAGGGCAGCCCCGGTCGCATCGCGACGCGTCGTACCGCGGCGGTGTCAAGGGGCGGGGGAGGCTCCTCGTCGCCAGGTTCACCCCGTTTGATCGCGAGGGGCGCTCCGTCCAATGGTCCCCCGGTGCTCGCCGCGACGCGACGCCCGTGCGCATCGAAGACCAGGACGCCCAGATCCCGGACGCGGAACTCGCCCGCGGCCGCGAGTGCGGCCGCCGTGTCCGAGCGCGCATCTTCTCGTTCTGCCGTGAGCTCGGTCGCGAACGCGCTGGCCGCACTCGCCAGATACTCTTCGGCGTTCGCGGCTGTGGCCCGCTCGAGAAAGACGTACGCGGCGAGCGCGAAGCCGGTGAGCAGAACGGCCAGCACCGCGGTGTGCCAGAGCGCGAGACGCGCGCGAACCGACTGGAACATGCGCCGGGACGAGTCGGGGTTCAGGCGGTGACCAGCCCGAGCATGTACCCCGACCCACGCCTCGTGTGGATCAGTGGCTCCTCGCCCGCCTTGTCGAGCTTGCGCCTGAGCCGGTTGATGTAGACCTCGATCGCGTTCGACGCGGGATCGTGGTTGTCATCCCAGACGTGCGCGCAGATCGCCTGGCGGTCGACGACGCGCCCGGCGTTACGCGCCAGATACTCCAGCAGACAATACTCCTTGGCCGTGAGCGCCAGCGTTCGACCGTTACGCTGCGCCGACTGCGCCGCGGTATCGACGGTTAGGTCGTGGACCTGGATCGTACTCGGCAGGAATTCGCGCCCGCGGCGAAGCAGTGCACGGAGACGCGCCAGCAACTCGTCGAACGAGAACGGCTTAGCGAGGTAGTCATCCCCGCCGGCATCGAGCCCGGCGATCTTGTCGGCCACGGCGTCGCGCGCCGTGAGCATGAGGACGGGCGTCTGATTGCCCCGCGCCCGAAGCTCGCGGCACGCAATCAGCCCGTCCTTCCGCGGCATCATGACGTCCAAGATGATCGCGTCATAGTCGTTCACGGCCGCCTGGTACAGCGCCGCAACGCCGTCGGCCACCACATCGACGGCGTATGCGTGCTCACGCAAGCCCTTCGCGAGTGTCTGCGCGAGTTGAGATTCATCCTCAGCGAGGAGCAAGCGCATGATCCGGCCCTCCGACGCTGAATGTAGGGGCGAAATGATGACGCATGGATGAATGGCGGAAATCTGCCAAGCGGGCTGCCGTCATGCGCGCCGATGCGCAGCACGTTCCCAGGGCAATCCGGACGAGCCCTTGGGGAACGTGCTGCGCGGCAGTGATCCAGCCGTCGTCAGTGCGACTTGCTGGTTTCTTTCTTCTCCGCCGCGGCTTCCTTCTGTTCGGCCGCGGGGCCTTCGTGCGAGACGCCGACAACGTGCCCGTTCCGCGCGTTCACGTTCACCTCGGTGATCCCTGCCTTGCCCGGGACCTTCATGTCGAACGAGTAGATGAGCCGGCCGTTCTCGCGCTCGAGTTCCTGCGACTCGATCGTCGCGTTGGCGACGCGCTTCGTGGCGATCGCGCGGGCCGAGTCGAGCGAGATCTTCGCGGACTTGGCGAGCGCGGGGGGAATATCGGTCTTGGTCTGCGTGCCCTGCTGCGTCGCCTGGGCACCGGCGGTGCCGGCGAGCACGACGGCGGCCCCGAGCGTGATGAGCGTCGTGGTGATGGTCTTCATGGAAACGTGTGACTCCAGCCAGAGGGAAAGTGCGACGCGACCATCGCATCGCTGCACTTGAGTTTACGCCCCGTACCTGTCTCGCTCGTTACAGCAGTATTAAGCATTCATGAACTCCGGGTGGGGGCGCGCGGCTCGTCACTGCGGTGTCGCATCGCCCGCCGGGAGGTGCGGCACAAACTCGCATGCGGGCGGCGGGGCGCCCGCGGGTCCGCCATGGGCGAGGCACGACCGCGCGGCTGCGAGCGCCGCGTCGATGCTCCGGAAGCCGATCGTGGGCGACGGCACCTCGACGTGTGGCCAGTCCCACGTGCGATCCGGCGCGCCGAGGATCCGGAAGGCACCCCCGTGGTAATTGGCGACCCAGCGGCGGAAGGCGATCCACTGCTGCTTCGTGCGACTGTGGCTCGGCACACCGTCGCCAACGAGGACGTCCAGCGCCCGGCCGTACGAGTGCATCGACGTCAGCGTGTGTGTCCGACGCCCGCCCTTCGCCATGAGGAAGGCCTCCTGCGTGGGCGAGCGGTACGTCGTCGAGACCCGAAACGAGAAGCCCGCGCGCCGCGCATCCGCGAGCATCTGCCGCACCATCGGCTGGATCGAGGGGTCGAGCGCGTCGACCGAGGTGCTGTAGGTCCGGCGGGCGGTCGCGAAGGCCGAGGGCTTGGTGTGCTTCACGCGCCGTTCCACCTCCTCCCACGACTCGCCGGGGCGGCGCACCGAGACGAAGCCGACGTCGTACGAGTTGACGTAGCAGATGCGGCACGATTTGTCGCGGGTATCGTACTTGAGGATCGCGTCGTGCGTCGAGTCCGACTCGTACAGCTGAGACGGATCCTCGATCCCGAACGCGCGTCGGAGCAGCGCACGATCGCTCGAGTCGAGCGCGAGATGCGCATAGTGTGGAATTCCCCGCGCGTCGTGACCCGAGTAGGCGAGGCGAGCGGTGGTTGAAGCGGCGTTGGCGCGGGCCGCTACGGCGGCAAGCGTGCTCCCGCCGACGGAGCCGGGCGCTGCGGCATCCGCAGAGGCCGGATCGCTATGACCGCACGCCGCGACCGCAACGAGCCCGATCGACGACGCGACGCGAATCGCGAAGCAGCATGTCCGTGGCGTCCATGCGGCGTCGCGCATTGAATGCATCGACTACTTGGGTGACACCGCGCTGCTCTGCGCGGTGCTTCGCACGCCGCTGTGAGCGGCGGGTAGCTCACGCTTGTCAATGAGCCCGTGCACACCCTTGGTGATGTCCACCACCTCGCTGACGTTGAAATCTGCTCCGATGCTCAGATAGGCGTACGCCTCGGTCGGCGTCATGCCGTACCGATCCACCAGGAGGCGCACGCCTTCCGTGGTCGCGTTGCGCATTGCGACGTTCAGGTCGGGGTCGAGCCCGATCGGAATCCAGTACCGCGGCGTCTCGGCCACCGGCCACGTGAGGTGGCCGTGCATCGGCGCGCCGGCGCTCCCCTTCTTGATCAGCGTGAGCCGCACGGTGGCGCGCAGCGACCCTTCGATCGCGGTGAGATCGACCTCGCCGTTCCCCTCGTTGAAGTGCGAATCGGAAACGTAGAACAGCGCCCCCGGGACCTGGACCGGGAGGTACAGCGTCGACCCGACGGTGAGGTCCTTGATGTCGAGGTTCCCGCCGTACGTGCTTGGCGGGACGGAGTTGGGCGGCGTTGCGGAGTCGGGTGCGACGCCCATGGTGCCGAGGAACGGGTGCAGCGGAATGTGCACGTCACCGGCGCGCGTGTGCTCGATGCCCATCCACCCGTGCGCCGTCTGTGTGATCGGGACGAAGACGAAGACGCTGTGGTACAAATCGGGACGTTGCGCGCTCGCCCCTGGCGCGGGCGGCGGCGTCTCCGGAAACTCCTGCGGCAGCGCCCCCTTGCCGTGCCGGATCGACGTCATGCCGTAGGGCACGCGCGGCGTGAGCGCGACGATGTCGACGCGGAGGATGTCGCCCGGTTGTGCACCCGCAACCGCGACCGGGGGCGAGATGACGTGCGGCCCGTCGTGCACGAAGTCGTGTGGGATGGATGACGCGGCCACCGCGGTCGCGTCGTTCAGCACCTCGGAGCGCGGCACGCCGTAGCGCGCGAAGAAGCGCACGGGATCGCGTCCCTGATCCTCGAGCACCCCTTCGTGCGAGATGACGTCGAAGGTGACGTCACTCCCCGAGGGCACCGTGATGATCGGTTTCGCGGCGCGGTCCGGCAGCCGGCCCCAGCGCACGAAAGCGAGCTCGTTCGGCACGTACCACACGCGGCGCTTCGCGAGCGAATCGTACAGCTGCACGGGGTGTGCACTCAAGGGCTGCAGGATGTGAAAGGGCTGTTGCGCGCGGGCAGCGGGAGTGAGCGTTGCGCTCGCGACGAGAGCGGCCAAGCCGTAATGGCGGGCGCTGCGCAGAAACACGTTGTGACTGATTCGACTCATGAGCTGTGACACGATGATGGGTGATTGCGCTGTGCACTGCGCTTGTCTCGCGCGTCGCGTGCCGCCGGGTACGTCAGCAGGCACGCGTTCGACAGCGGATTGCCGGGTCGCCGATGCATCGACGCGAATGTCAGCATCCTGACAGTCAGGTCACACGACGGGCGGCGCACGGCCAACGTAATCGTGCGCGGATGGCCCGCTGTTATCTGCGAGTAAGGAAGTGCGGATAGCTTCCGCGAGCGCGGCGAGATCCGCCTCGTTCGGGTGCGCTCCCGAGACATTCGTTTGCCCATCGAATTTCTGTGTCTCATCCAACGCCAACGCTCTCGCTCGCGCCTATCGCCATCATTTCCGACGGGCACCCGGTGCTGCGCCGATGACGACGGAGCAGAAGGGAGCGGGCGCGGGGACGGTCACGCCGCCGCAGGCGGACTCCCAGTTCGCACGGAAGCATCCGGCGGGATTCCTGAGCGCGTACGCGATCACGGGGGCGCTCGCAGTCATCGTGCTGATCGTCCTCTTCCTCCTCATCGGGCACGCGGTCCCTACACACGACGCGTTGACGCGTACCGATGTCGCTGTCAATGCGTGGATGGAGTCGCACGCAACGGAGGCTGGCGAGACGATCTTCACATGGGTGAGCTACATCGGCGCGCCATTACTCGCCGCCAGCGTCGTGATCACGCTCGTCGTCTTCGGGCGGCGGGGTGACTGGTTCCACGTGTGGGCCGTCGCACTCGTCACTGGCGGCGGGCTCCTGTTGAGCACCATCCTCAAGTTCGTCTTTCATCGCGCGCGTCCGCTCACGGCGGCCGAGTTTATGACGCACCCGTCGTACAGCTTCCCGAGCGGGCACGCAATGAACTCGATGGTCACCTATGGCTTCCTGACGCTGCTCCTGCTCAATCGAGTGCACGAGCGCGGGAGGCGCGTCGGCATCGTCCTCGCTGCGCTCGTCGTGATTGGGGCGATCGGCTTCAGCCGCGTGTACCTCGGTGTGCACTTCGTCACCGACGTGGTCGGCGGCTGGCTGGCCGGTGCCGCATGGCTGATCGTGGGGATCGGTGGCTACCGATTCGCCCAGCAGCGACTGGCGACGACACAGTTCGATGCAATCCGCCTGGCTCGACGGTAACACGCGCGCGAATCACGTTGTCCTGCGCATTGCCGCCGTCGCCCTGGCGGTTGTTGCCGCCTGCCCACTATCGCGGAGGGCGGGAGCACAACAGCCGGCGCCGTCGCGCGTCGCGATCACGCTTGACGATGCGCTGCGCGACGCGCGCGAGGCAAACGCGCATCTCCCCGTCGCGGCGCTCAATACGGCCATCGCCCGCGAGCAGCTCCGGGAGGCACGGGGGCGCGGCCGACCCGCGATCTACCTGGATGGCGACGTCCACGCTGGCGGCCCGCTCACCTACACGTCCTCCGACGCGCGGGTGCAGGTCATCGGGGCGGATACGTTGTTCTCGGGTGGACGGTTTCGTGCAGGGGTCCGCAGCGCGAGCTTCGCGCTTCGTGCGGCGACAGCCGGCTATCGGGTGGTGGAGAAGGACGTTGATCTCGCCGTGCGCGCGCAATTCGCCGAAGGACTGCACGACCAGCAGGCGATGCGCATTCGTGATGCGAGTCTGCAGGGGCTGCGTGCGTACCTCGTGTATCTGGAGGCGCAGCAGCGGGGTGGAAGCGGTGTCATGGCCGACGTACTCCGCACGCGCACGCGTGTTGCCGCCGAGGAGGCGAACATCGCGGACGCCGAGCGCGCTTACGACGCCGCGGTCGTCGAGCTGAACGTGCTGATGGGGCAGCCGCCGCGTCGCCCGCTCACGCTTGTCCCGCTCCCGGCGCCGGCGCCGCCGCCCGCCCCGGTCGACGAACCGTGGCGCGCCGTCCCCGACATCCTGAGCGCAGAGGCGAGCGCGCAGTCGGCTGCGGCGCAGATCGCCATCGCACGCGCCGACCTGCGACCGCAGCTCTCGGTCTCCGCAGACGTTGGTCGCCTGCAGCCGATCGGGAGCACGTCGCTCGGCACCGGGCTCAACACTGGCAGCGGGAATGGCGCGGAGGTCACGCTCTCCTTCACCGTGCCGCTGTTCGATTTCGGGCATCTGCTGCAATCGCGGCTCGCGCAGGCGCAGCTCGCGGCACGCCTCGCCGCGGATTCGGCGACGGTCGTCCGGCGCGAAGCGGAGCGGCAATGGGCGAGCGCGACCGAACAGCTCGAGGACCTCTACCACATCGTGCAGCTCCGCGGGCAGAGCGTGCCGATCGCTCGCGATTCGTATCTACAGGCGCAGAGCCTCTACCGCGGCGGTGTCGGCACGGCGCTCGACGTCATCGACGCGTACTCGGCGTGGGTCGATGCCCAGATCGCTGAAGAGGACGCCGTGCGCGACTACCGTCAGTCGGAAGCGCAGTTGATTCGCTGGGGGACGCCGTGATCGA
>Ga0207664_10002724_pt1 | contig 11730 bp, 11 predicted proteins | sample LARL83metaG_FD_184349 | JGI IMG/M metagenome (GOLD analysis project Ga0207664, IMG submission 184349) | Corn, switchgrass and miscanthus rhizosphere microbial communities from Kellogg Biological Station, Michigan, USA - LAR L8-3 metaG... | ecosystem: Host-associated > Plants > Roots >...
TGCCGACCACCAGGAACGGGCCGAACATGTTCGCCCAGAACTGCCCGGCAACGGGCATCTGGGTCGCCCAGATGATGCCGCCGCCGATCAGTGTCATGCCCAGTGCCATCACCAGCTTCACCGAGGTGCGGGTCACCAGCAGCTGTGAGAGGCCGGCGAAGGCGATCGAGGCCAGCGAGGCAACGAGCCAGGTGAAGCCGCCCTTGAGCGGCGAGTAGCCGATGACCTGTTGCATGTACAGCGTGCCGATGAAGATGAACGCGTAGAAGCTGGCGCCCAGCAGCAGACCTCCGATATTCGAGCCTGCGAGCGTCCGCAGCCGGAAGATCGACAGCGGCAGCAGCGGCGCCGCGACGCGGCTCTCGATCATCAGGAACGCGGCGAGGAGCGTCGCCGAGGCTGCGAGCAGGCCGACGGTCCTGGTCGCGCCCCAACCGTAGACCGGCGCCTGTGAGATCGCGTAGACCAGCAGGACAAGACCCGCGGTGACGGTGACCGCGCCGAACGGGTCATACCGACGCTCCGAGGACTCCAGCCGGCTCTCCGGAACCAGTCGCGGCGCCAGCAGCAGGATCATCGCGCCGACGGGAACGTTGATGAAGAAGACGTACTGCCAGCCCGCGTACCGGGTCAGGAGACCGCCGAGGATGATGCCCGCGGTCGCGCCACCGGCGCCGAGCCCGCCCCAGATTCCGAGCGCCTTGTTGCGCTCCGCCCCGTCGGTGAACAGGTTGCGCACGCTCGACAGCGCCGCCGGCAGGAGCATGGCCGCGCCGAGACCCTGCAGCGCTCGCATGGCGATGAGGAACGTCTCACTGCCGGCGAGCGTGGCTCCCAGCGAGGAGGCGGTGAACAGTCCGACGCCGGCCATCAGGACGCGACGACGGCCGAGGAGGTCCGCGGCCCGGCCGCCCAGCAGCATGAAGCCGCCGAACGCCAGCCCGTAGGCGGTCACCACCCATTGGAGGTTGGTCTGCGAGAAGTGGAGCTTGCGGCCGATCGTCGGTAGCGACGTGTTGACGATGGTCAGGTCGATGGTCGTCATGAAGAACGCCACGCCCAGGAGGGCGAAGGCGCGCCAGCGGTTGATGTGGGGTGTTGGGGACGTCATTGGACCTCCAGTGATCTGGTCAGGACAGGACAACTACGACGAGAGAGGTGCGGTGGGCGGCTGCGCTAGGGCGACCGCTCGCGGTCACCAGTCGGGAAGCCGAAGTGCGGCAGCAGCGAGGGCTTGATGAACGCGTCGATGCCGGCGATGCGATCGCCACGGACCTCCAGCACCAGGACGCCGTGCGGGGCCAGGCCGCCATCCGCCGTGCGGCGCTGGACCACCACGGCGGGCTGGCCATTGGCGCGCGTCGGGGTCAGCCGCATCCGCGAAAGGTCGCCCCGGGCGGCGGTCTCGCGGAAGAACGTGGCCACCGCCACGGCTCCGAGTACCGACGGTTGCGGGGGCATCCTCAGCAGCGCGTCCTCCTGGAGGAGGGCAACCAGACCGTCCATGTCGTCGTGCTCGAACGCGTCGACGTAACGCCCGAGCAACTCGCGCTCCATTTCATCTGCTGCCGCGGGCGGTGGCGCCGGAAGCTGATGGTCGATCGTCGTGCGGGCGCGCTGCAGCGCGCTGTTGACCGACGCGACCGTCGACTCCAGCAGCTCGGCCACCTCCGGTGCTGTCCACCCGAGTACGTCGCGGAAGATCAGCACCGCGCGCTGGCGGCCCGGGAGCTCCTGGATCGCCCGCAGCAGCGCCAGCTCCATCCCCTCTCGGATCGCGTACCGCGCGGCCGGGTCATATGTCGGCGAGGCGGCAGCCTCCAGGGACTGGTCCGGGAACGGATCGACCGGCTCCGGCCTGCGCGGCCGTCGCTCGAGCTCATCCAGACACGCATTGGTCGCGATCCGGTATAGCCAGGTCTGAAGCTGCGCGCGGGGTTCGAAACGCTCCAACGCGCGCCATGCCCGCAGCAGCGTCTCCTGGACCAGATCCTCGGCGTCGTGCGCGGACCCGAGCATCCGGTAGCAGTGGACCTCCAGCGCGCGCCGGTAGGGCTCGACGAGTCGGCGGAATGCCTGCTCATCGCCGGCCTGCGCCGCGGCCAACAAGAGGCGCTGATCGTTGGTGGTGTTGCGTTCGCTCATCGCTCTTCACAAAGTCAAACGGTCCTGGACGCCGAAACTCATCGCAGCGCGAATCCGCACCAGGCATCGAGGCCGCCGCCGCCGGACGTGATCTGTCGCGAGCCGACTATTGCAACCTGCGACACACACCGGGAGGGCCTCGCGCGCCAACCTGAGGGCCGGACACGCCAACCTGAGGGCCGGACGGTCACCCCCGGTCGCCCGCGGGCAAGGGGGTTCCCCCCAGCGGCGGAGCGCGCGGCGCAGTGCGCGGCTGCCCGCGTAGCCGACTTGCGACGCAACCGGGCGTCGTCGGGGACCCACGAAGCCCGTTGGTTGCACCCAGTCTTGGTCATGAGGAGTGCGAGCCCGAATCGATGTCAGGAGATCTGTGCACACTGTGTGAAACGGCGGCGCGCATCGAACCTCATCGCGTACCAGGCGTGACCAATCAGCACCGATCAGTTTTGGCGCCGTGGACCGTTGGACGGTGTGACACAGCACACCAGCCACACATCAAGGGAGTACGCGATGAGCTACACAATGGTCACCTACACCGTCAAGCCGGGACGCGAGGAGGAGAACGCCGCCCTGGTCCGCGGCGTGTTCGAGGAGCTGGCGCAGACCCGTCCGGCCGGATTCCGCTACGCGGTCTTTCAGCTGCCCGAGTCGCGGCAGTTCGTACACCTCTACACCAGCGAGGGGGCGCCGTCCGGGGCGTTGCAGCAGCTGCCCTCGTTCCAGGCCTTCGTGTCCGGGGCGCCGGATCGTCACGAGCAGCCGGCCGCCTTTGCCGAGCCCGAGCTGATCGGCGACTACCGCACGTTCAACGACCCCGAATGAGACAGACCTTCCCGCCGGGGTTGCCCCCTCGAGTGAGCACGCGTACTGTGTGACCATGGCCGCCGGCGAGATCGGGGTGCGTGAGCAGATCGCCGAGGGTCTGAGGGAGCACCCGGCCAGGAAGGGGATGCGTTTCAACGTTCTCGTCACGGTGGTCGAGATCGGCGGCAGCATCGGGCTGTTTCATCTTGCCCGGGGGTTGGGCGCCAGTGACGTGGCGAGCTACCTGATCGGCAGCATCGCTCCCGTGGTCGGTGGGTTCATGGTCTGGGCCAAGGCCCGCAAGTTCAGCGGCGCCTCGGCAGCCATCTTCGCCTTCACCGCGCTGTCGGCGGTCATCGCGCTGATCGGAAGCACCACGCCCAAGGCGCTGCTCTACAAGGACTGCGCGGTCACGGCCCTGATCGGTGTGATCTTCCTGGGCTCGTGTGTGCTGGCCCGCAAGCCGCTCGTGTTCTACATGGCTCAGCGGTATGGGACCGACGGCACCCATGAAGGGATGGCGGTGTTCGAGCGCCTCTGGGACGTCTCCCCAGACTTTCGCACATGCATGTACGTCATCAGCTGGCTGTGGGCGGGGCTGTTTCTCATCCAGGCTGCTGGGACCGCGCTGATCATCCATCAGAACCGTTATTCCATCGCCTACGACTACGACCAGACTCTGCCCATGGTCACGATCGGGCTGGGCATCCTCGCGTCGTTCGCGATCGGCCGCTACTACAGGAGGAAGGGCGAGCTGCGCAGCGGCGCCGCCAACGCTGTCGGGGCGATGATCGAGTAGGTAGCCTGCGGAAGCGATGAGCGACCGCATCGAGCGCATCACCCGGGCCTACCGCGGCGTGATGATCGCCTCTACTCCTAGCGTGGTGTGGTGGGGCCGCCTGCAGGTGACGGGCCTCGAGCTACTGCCCCTGGAGGGGCCACTGCTGCTCGTCGGCGACCACGACAGCTACTGGGACACGGTGACGACCGGGATCGCGGGCATGCCACGGCGACAGATCAGGGCACTGGCGAAGTCCTCGATGTGGAACAACAGATTGCTTGGGACGGTCCTCACCGGGATGGGCCAGATCCCCATCGAGCGCGGTTCCGGCGACGCTGGAGCGCTGGATCGCGCCATCGAGGAGCTTCGCGGCGGCGCCTGCATCGGGATCTACCCCGAGGGCACACGGTCGCTCGGCCGGGCGTTGCGCGCCCGCAGCGGCATCGGCTATCTGGCGCGGGCGGTGCCCGAGGCGAGGATCCTCGGAGTTGCCTGCAACGGCACGGCCGCGATCCCGCGGTTTCCCCGGGAGCGTCCGCGCGTGCGTGTCGCGTTCTTTGAGTTCGAGCGGCCCTCGATCGCGCCTGAGGAGTCACCGCAGCAGTACGCCACTCGGCTCCTCGCCCAGCTGCGCCAGCGCGCGCCGATCGAGGTCGCGGGCCGCAAGCGCGCCGCCGCCCTCGCCGGCCGCGTACCGACCTGGTCCCCGGAGCTGGCGATCACCGGCAGGCCGGGCGGCAAAGGCGCGCTCGAAGAGGCGCTCGCCCAAACCGCCGCAGAACAGGACTGACCCACGCAGACGATCAGCGCGTCCACGCCGCGTCATCTGCGTGACACGTCCGTGGGTCGGATGTCCCGAGCGAGGGTAAGACAACCGTGTGTCTCGAACTGCACATGATGGAGGTGAGCGCGCCGGTTGGCGGTTGACCCCGGCCGGTGTCATCCTTCTCATCGCGCTCCTGGTGCTGATCATTCTGGCGATCGTTGCGCCCAGCACTCCCGTTCACGCCGGCTTGGCGCTGGTGATCCTGCTGTGGGCTGCTGCTCTGAACTCGAGCTTCCCGACGCAGACCATCGGACGCAGCGCGCGGATGGCACGGGAGTTCGCCGACCAATTGCGCGACTCCGACACAGGGCAGCCGCGCCGCCGCTGAGGACGTGACTGCGGTCGCGCACGGGGTAGGGTCTTCCTGGTGGGGCTGCCGCTGAGACAAACCGCTTCGTGGGTGCTGGACGCCACGCCGTCGGCGGTTCCGGAGCTGAGGCGTCGCACTGCGGAATTCGTTTCGATGGCATCCGGCTCGGACGAGGTGACTCAGGCTATCGCCCTCGCAGTGTCCGAAACGGTGACCAACGTGGTCGTGCACGCCTACGACGGTCAGGAACGTGGGCACGTCCGAGTGAGCTGTCATGCGGACGGCGAGCGCTTCGTCGTGGAAGTGGTCGACCAGGGGGCTGGTATCTGGCTGCGTCACGACTCACCTGGGATCGGCCACGGGCTGGCCATGGTGGGCGCGGTGGCGCAGGGGCTGAGGGTCAGCCCCGGCCCTGACGGGCGCGGCACGGCCGTGACGATGACCTTCGGCCGCGTCTCGGTGCCTGCGGCGCCGACCGGATTGGGGATGCTGTGCGCCCTGGCGCTCGAGACGGTCGCCGACGTCTCCAACGTGGACCTCGTCCAGCAGGGCGTGCTCCGCCGCGTTGCCGCAGAAGTTGCCGGGGACGCTGAGTTGACCGCCTGGCTGGGAGCGGCGGTCCCTCCGGCGAAGCCCGGGACGGCGACGTGGATGGCGCTGCGCGAGGGCGGCGCGCGCCTTGTGGTCCATGACCCGACGGTGTCGCGTTCGCCGGGCGGGACCGGGGAGCGCTTGGACCTGATGTGGTGGGTCGCGGTTGCCCTCGGGAAACCCAACGGACCGCAGGCCGCGATCTGGGGTCTTGGCGGCCGCGCGGGCGGCCGCCCGGTGCCCCGCGATGAGGTCATCAGCATCCTCACCGACGCCACCCACCATGACCTCGAGCAACCGGCGGAACGCGCAGTGCTGCGCGGTCGACTGGCGCTAGCTTGACGGCGTGATCTCGACGCGCCCCAGCGTGACCGGCGTGCCGCGGCGCAGCGAGTTGGGGGCGTGTAGGGGCCCGCGCGGCCGATCGACGCCGGTCGGCCATGCGTGTTGTGAAACTCAACCTCGAAGCTCACGAGGCGCGATGATCACCGGCGCGCCGCGCGGCGGTCAACCGGCTCACGACCTTCTGTGCGCCATTGCACTCGGCCGGAGCCGCCGCCGGGCGGTGACCAGCCAGGAGCGCGAATCGAGGCGTACCCCGTCCTCCTCGCTGTAGTGCGCGGCCAGCATGTCGCGCAGGCGCGCGACCGTCTGCGCCGCCTGATCCGGGTTCAGCCTCGCGAGGGCCGCCCGGGTGCTCTCAAACCCCTGGATGACGGCGAGCGCGGCGTCGAGATCGTGCCCGTAGAGGACTGGCTCGTGGACATCCTCAAGGTGGATGTCGTCAAAGCCGGCGGTATCGAGCAGGCCGGCGGTGGCGGTGGCATCGCCGAGCGAGAACGGATCCGCGCCGGGTGCGGCTGGTGGCGCGGCATCGCCCAGCGCCGCATCGATCGCCTGGACCCAGTGGTTGACGTGGTAGGGCTGCCACACGAGCAAGACCAGCCGCGCCCCGGGTCGCATGGCCGACGCGACGTTGGCGAACGCGGCGGCCGGATCGGCGAAGAACATCGTCCCGAAGCGACTGATCACCACATCGAAGTGGGCCGGAGCGAACCGGTGCACCTGGACGTCGCCGAGCTCATAGTCCACGTTGTCGATCCGTGCCGCCGTCGTCAGCAGACGCGCCCGCTCGACCATGCGCGCCGACACGTCGACACCGAGCACGAGACCGGGCGCCGCGGCACGCGCGGCCTCACGCGTTGTCAGCCCGGTTCCGCAGCCGATGTCGAGGACCGCCTCACCGGGGGCGATGCGATGGGCGGCGCGAAGATGCTCGTGGTGCGCGCGCAGCTCGGCGTCGTAGAAGTCCAGGCTGGAGGCCGATACCACTCAAGCGATGCTATGAGACGGGCGATGTCACAGCTGGAGGCAAGGGACGCAACTAGGGGACATGAGCACTGAGTCAAGACCAGTGGTGAGGACGATGCGGAAGCGGCCGGTCGCGTTGAGTGCGCGGCCGGGCGGTCGCCCGCCGGCCTCGCCCATTGAGCAGTTCGAGCAGGTGTACCGGCACAACGTCGACGTCGTGATGGGCTATTTCGCTCGCCGGTGTCGTGAGCCGCAGACGGTCGCCGATCTCACGTCGGAGACATTCGTCCGGGCCGTGGACGGCTTCGCGACGTTCGACCCGCGCCGGGGATCAGACCGCGCCTGGGTGTTCGGGATCGCCGCCCGCGTGTTCGCGACCTACTGCGATCAGTCGGCGGGAGGTCGAGAGGCGGTGGCGCGTCTCGGTGGCCACCGGCAGCTCGACCGGGACGAGATCGAGGAGCTCGCCGAGCGGATCGATGCCGAGCGGCAGGGCGCCGCGCTGTTGCAGCGCTGCGAGCAGCTGCCCCCGGTCGAGCGGGCGGCGATCGAGCTCGTCGACCTCGAGGGACTCACCCCGAAGGAGGCGGCGGTGGCGCTCGGCGTCTCCCGTGTTGCGTTTCGACAGCGTCTGTCCCGGGCGCGGTCCCGGTTGCGAAAGGAGCATCAGATCAATGAGTAAGTTCACGGATCATCTGTGGAGTGACCTCGTGCGCGAGCACGGCCCGACGCTCGCGCAGGCCGAGCGGCCCGCGCCGGCTCGCGCGGGCGGGGCTCGTCTCCTGCGGCGTCCGCGGGTTCTCGCGGGCAGCACACTGGGGCTGGCGGGTATCGGCGCGGCGCTTCTGCTCGCGCTGGGCGGGACCGCAGCCACCACGCCGGCGTTCGCCATCACCAGGAGCAATGATGGCTCGGTGCTGGTGCACCTCAACTACATCAAGGACCAGAACCTTCCCCAGGTCCAGCAGAAGCTAGCCTCGATGGGCATTCATGAGACCGTCGGGATCGAGATGGGGACCGGGGCGGCGTCCGTCAGTGGTCCCGTGACCTGCGCACAGGGCCCGGGTGCCACCACAAAGGTCAAGGTGCTCGTGGGGGCCAACGGCACGGAGACGATCGCCGCGGGCCAGTCGGGCGGCAACACGGCTGAGGGCAGCTTCCACCTGATCCGCTGCACCGTCGCGAATAACACCAACGGCTCGGGGAACTCTGGCGTCGCCGGCAACAGTTGACCCGATGACGGCTGTCGGCGCCCGCCCGCAGCGGGCGCCGGCGACGCCGCGATTCGCGGTCCGGCCCTCGGATCTTGAGGGCCGGACCGCTTCGCGCTGGCCGTGGCTGCTCGTGGCGGCTGCGGTCTGCTGGAACCTCGTGAGCCTACGCGCGCTCACGATCGGAGTCGCGTACCTCAACGACAGCTCACTGCACGAGCAGATGGTGCGGTTCGCGACCTCGCAGCTGCGCGCCGGGCACCTGCCGCTGACGAGCTGGTTCCCGTTTCTGGGTGAGGGCTCGCCGCACTTTCTTCACTACCAGAGCCTGCCGGCGATGCTGACCGGCCTGGCGGGGCTCGCGGTCGGCCCCGATGCGGCCTTTCGCTGGTCGCTGTACCTGCTGCTCGCGCTGTGGCCGATCAGCGTCTACCTGGCGGCCCGGGCGTTCGGGGCGGGCCGGCCGGCGGCGGCCGCCTCGGCCGCCATGGCCCCGTTCCTGATGAGCGCCATCGGGATCGGCTACGAACAGCACGCCTATGCGTGGACGGGATTCGGCGTCTGGACGCAGCTGTGGGCGATGTGGACGCTGCCGCTGGCGTGGGGCTACAGCTGGCGTGCGATCCGCGACGGGCGCGGCCGGCTGCGCGCCATCCTGCTCACCGCGCTCACCGTCGCGCTGCACTTCGAGACCGGCTATCTCGCGCTCTCGGTGCTGCTCGTCTGGCCGCTGGTGGCCGGCAGGCCGCTGGTGGTCCGCGTGCGCCGGGCCGCGGTGCTCCTCGGTGGCTCGCTGTTGGCGTCGGCGTGGGTGATCGTGCCGCTTCTCGCCCAGCGGCGGTGGGCGGCGGTCAACGAGGCGGTGCAGGGCACCGGGCTGGTCAACGGGTACGGTGCTCAGCGCGTGCTCCACTGGCTGGTCTCGGGGCAGCTGCTCGATCACGGCCGGCCGCCCGTCGTGACCGTGTTCGCGGCGCTCGGGTTCGGTATGGCGTGGCTTGCCTGGTCCTCGGACACCGACGGGCGCGCCCTGCTCATCGCGCTCGCAGTGTGTCTGCTGTTGGCCTTCGGGCGCACGACGTTCGGGTCGCTTGTCGATCTCATTCCGGGCAGCCGCGACCTCTTCTTCCGGCGCTTCATGATGGGCGTGCAGCTCGCCGCGCTGCTGCTGGCCGGTCGCGGTGCCGCGTGGCTGGGAGGCGTCTGCGCCCGGCAGCTTCACGCCCGCATCCGCCGGCCGCCGCCGGGCCTGTCCGTGGCCGCGGGGCTGGTTGCGGCAGTCGCCGTGCTCGCGCCGGCCTGGCTTCAGCTCGGGGCCCTCGACAGTCACGACCGGGCCGCGATCGCGGCCCAGCATCGCGCCGACGCCACAGACGGTGTCCAGCTCGACCGCCTGATCGCGGTGATCAAGCGCGACGGCGGCGGCCGGGCGTACGCCGGGATGCCGACCAACTGGGGCCAGGGTTTCACCGTCGGGTCCGTCCCCGTGTTCAAGTACCTGGAGAGCCGCGACGTCGACGAGGTCGGCTACACGTTGCGCACGGCGTCGCTGATGACCGGGCCGGAGAATCTCTTTGACGGGAGCGACCTCGCCGACTACCGGTTGTTCGGGATTCGCTACCTCATCCTGCCCAACGGCGGCGCACCGCCGGTGCGCGCCCGCTTGGCGCTGCGCTCCGGCCCTTACGCGCTCTGGATCATCGCCGGCAGCGGCTACGTCCAGCCCGGCCACATCGTCGGCGAGATCTCGGCGAACCGGGCGAACCTGGGTGCCCGCGGCGCTTCGGTGCTCCGCTCCCGTCTCGCCGCGGACGGCGCCTATCTCGGTGTGAGGTACGGCGCGGCCGGCGGCGGGCATGATCGCCTCCCGGCCGTGGCGGGCCAGGTCTCGGGTGGGGCGGTCCTCGGGCAGAGCGCGGAGCTTGCCGACGGCCAGGCCGCCGCGACGCTGCGCATGCGCCGTGCGGGCCTCGCGGTGCTCAGCGCCTCCTCTGACCCCGGGTGGACGGCCACCGTCAACGGCAGGCGCCGGCCGACCCGGATGGTGGCGCCGGCGCTCGTGGCCGTCGACGTCCCCGCGGGCACCGACCGTGTCGTGTTCAACTTCCACGGGTACGGCGGCTATCCGGCGCTGCTCGCGCTCAGCGGCCTCACCCTCGCCGTGATCGCCGTCGCGCCGCTGGCCGTGCGGCGTGCCAAGCGGCGCCGCGCGCGTTAGGCTCGGCGCTCGTCCACGTCGCGCGGTGCCAGGACCGTCCTGGAGATCTGCGGGTACGTCGCGCGATATCCGCGCCAGCGCGCGAGCGGCGCCAGCGCTCCGAAGGCCGCGCGCTGGACTGCCGGCGGCGGCGAGCGGAACTCGAGGACGTCGCTGAACTCGCTGGCAAAGAGCGCGAGCTGGAGCGGAGACGGCATCCCCTTGGCGTTGGTGTGGCCCAGGCGGGCCAGCCCGAACAGGGTCTCGATCATCAGCGCGAACCGCTCCCCGGGGGTGACCTCGACGCGGACCAGCGCGTCGCGGTCGGCGGCGTTCCACCAGTCGTGCCACACCCCGGGCTCGATGACGGCCGTCTCACCCTTGCGCAGGATGCTGGTCTGACCGTCTTGCTTGACGGTCAGCTCGCCTTCGAGCGTCGTGAAGCGCTCCACGATCGCCGGGTGACGATGCTCGCCGACCACCCGCGCCCCCACGAGAGCCGTCATCTCCGCGACGGCGCGGCCCTCCGGGTTGGTCCACGGGAGCTCCAGGACCGTGGCCCGCTCGCGGGTGACCGGGTTCTCCAGGACCTCGCCGGCCTGGATCGGCGTCAGGTCGGGCGGGCCGTTGGGGTCCGGATGCGACATGAAACGACGCTAGTGGCCCGCCGCCCGCGCTGTCAACCCGGCGGACGGACTGCTCGCCGCCTGAGCCGTCACCCGGGCGGCGGTCTACGCTGGCGGCTGTGGATGAGTCGGTCCTGCGGGAACTCGCGCCCCAGGTCCTCAGCGTCGTCGCCCGTCGCTACGGGCGGTTCGACCTCGCCGAGGACGCGACCCAAGACGCCCTCGTCGCGGCCGCGCAGCAGTGGCCGGCCGAAGGCGTTCCCGAGAATCCGCGCGGCTGGCTGATCGCGGTCGCCACGCGCCGCCTGATCGACGCGCTCCGCGCCGAGGCGTCGCGCACCCGGCGCGAGGAGGTCGCGTCTGCCCAGGAGCCCCCGCCGGGCGCTGAGGTTCCCGATGAGGACGACACGCTGACGCTGCTGTTCCTGTGCTGTCACCCGGCGCTCTCGCCGCCGTCGCAGCTGGCGCTGACCCTGCGCGCCGTCGGCGGATTGACCACGGCGCAGATCGCCACCGCGTTTCTGGTGCCGGAGGCGACAATGGCCCAGCGGATCAGCCGGGCCAAGGCGGCGATCGCCGACGCGGGCGCCCGTTTCGAGCCGCCGGGCGATGACCAGCGCTCCGGGCGCCTGCGCGTCGTGCTGCACGTGCTCTACCTGATCTTCAACGAGGGCTACACCGCCACCTCCGGTGAGCAGCTGCAGCGACGCGAGCTGGCGCGTGAGGCCATCCGCCTGACGCGGATGACGCACCGGCTCCTGCCGGACGACGGCGAGGTCGCCGGATTGCTGGCGCTGATGCTGCTGACCCACGCGCGCACTCGTGCACGTGAGAGCGCGGACGGCACGCTCATCCCGCTGGCCGAGCAGGACCGCAGCGACTGGGATCGCGCACTGGTGCAGGAGGGCGTCGCCCTCATCCAGGAGAC
>Ga0207664_10002726_pt1 | contig 11727 bp, 9 predicted proteins | sample LARL83metaG_FD_184349 | JGI IMG/M metagenome (GOLD analysis project Ga0207664, IMG submission 184349) | Corn, switchgrass and miscanthus rhizosphere microbial communities from Kellogg Biological Station, Michigan, USA - LAR L8-3 metaG... | ecosystem: Host-associated > Plants > Roots >...
TCGCGGACGCACGCGCGGGATTGGTAACGAGTTCGTGCTGGCCTGCGACATGCGCTTCGCCAGCCGACAAAATGCCGTATTCGGTAACCCCGAGGTCGGCGTCGGACTAATCCCGGGCGGCGGAGCGCTGGAGTGGCTCCCGCGTTTGGTCGGCCGCTCGCGGGCGCTTGAATTTGTGCTCACTGCCGACGATTTCGATGCTGATATCGCAGAGCGATATGGCTGGGTGAACCGCACGCTGGACGATAAAGACCTCGATTCGTTCGTCGATGCGCTCGCAAAGCGGCTGACTTCATTCGGCGGCAAAACACTGGCCACGGCAAAGGCCCAGATCAATCGATTCGGGGTGCCGACAGCTGCCGAGCTTCAATCGAGCAATGAAATGATCTTCCCGATGCTGGCTTGGCCCGATGCGCAGGCGCGCCGTACCAAGCTCCGTGGTATCGGTTACGGAATTCGGAGCGACTTCGAAATGAACTTCGGCCGGTACCTTCCTGGCTTCGGGCAAGCGGACGACCATGACGCGGAGATGAAGGCCAGCTGACCGGAAAGGTTGTCATGTTTGAAACGCGGGAAATGTCGACGGATGCGGAAACCGACCGCTGCAACCAGCTCACTAGCGGCCTTCTGATCCTGGCTGGAAAAGAGCTATCGGCCTTCATCCGAGCGGTAGATAGGTTGTTCGGCTCTGAGCAAGCGCGCCAGTCGGCCCTGGATTGGATCGAGGAACTGGGACGTATGGATTGGCCATCTGGGGAATCGATTCCAGATTGGCGTCGGGCTACGGTGAGTGCAAGTGCGCGGCTTGGCGATTTGCTATCTGGCAGCGGACATCGTAGCGCTCCAAGTTTGAGATCACTGTGTTCCTCACGTCTAGAAGTAGCTCAGTCGGACGGCCGCATTGAGTGAGTATTCCGGTCTCGAGAACAGATAGAAACGTTAACGAGGAGGTTCGTTCCATGAGCGCGATAGCTTCCACAACCATAGGCAGAAGGGCGAAGAACGCACCCGCCGGTAGGCTCTTCTTCCTGGACCTCAGCGGCGGCCGCATAATGTCCGCGAACCCGGATGGCTCCGATTTGAAGACCATCATCAACGAATGCCGGAAGTTGCCCGATGGCCTGGTGCTCGATGCCGCCGCTGGGCACATCTACTGGACGAATATGGGTGATCCCAAGAGGAATGATGGCTCGATCATGCGGTCGGATCTCAATGGCAAGAACATGATCACCATCGTTCCGCCTGGTGGCACTTTCACGCCGAAGCAACTGCAATTGGAGAAGAGGAGCGGCAAGCTTTACTGGTCGGACCGGGAAGGCATGCGCGTAATGCGCGCGAACTTGGACGGGTCGGAAATTGAAACTATCGTGGATACGAGCCTTGGCGATTCGCGGCCGGGATTGGATCCGAGGAAATGGTGTGTCGGCATTGCCGTCGACGCTGGGGGCGGCAAGTTCTATTGGACGCAGAAGGGTGGTCACCACGCGGGGTTGGGTCGAATTTTTCGGGCCAACATCCAAGTTCCGCAAGGCCAGTCGGGCGAGAGCCGCTGCGACATTGAACTTCTTTATGACAATCTTCCGGAGCCGATCGATCTGGACCTCGATCCGGCTCATCGGACTCTATATTGGACGGACCGTGGGGACCCGCCACGTGGCAACACGGTGAACCGAGCACCCTTGAAACCGGACGCCGAAATGCGCAAGGAGCCTGAGATCCTTTTCAGCCACTTGATGGAAGGCATTGGCGTGGCTTTGGACCTGAAGGGCGGTCGAATGTTCATTACCGACTTCGGTGGCTCGGTCTATTGCGCCAATCTCGATGGGTCAAACCGGAAGACGTTGCTGTTTGCCCAAGGAAACCTCACCGGCATCGCATACGCAGAGGTGGAGTGCGGAGAGCCGAGCCGAGATTCCCGAGTGAAAGGAGAGAAGACAAATATGGAAGACAACACGTTAGTTCAGTCGAGTTTTTCGGCAACGATCAACGCACCGATTGAGAAAGTAGATATTCCTTCATGGTGCTTCAACTTGCCTGAGTCCGAATACCAGGCTTGCTCCCCGGCTCACGTGTCTGCCGGCGCAACTACGGCACCAGACGGCCGCCGTATGTCCATCAACGTCGAAGTTCTCGGCGGAAGCCCCATGGTGCAGCACTACGTCGAAGAGATTGGCGAACCGCATCACTTGCGGTTGGTTTCAAACTCAGACGTTTTTACGCCAACTGGCAGGATAAAAGTAGGCGTGATCTGGGACCTGAGTGTGAAGAAGATCGATAGCAACACCTGCGAGTTTACCAATGAAGTGCACAGCACCTTCACGCCGGAGCTACTGGAAGCTCTGGCCAAGCAAGGCATTCCGCGGGATGTTTTCCAAAACGCCCGTAAGCCGATTTCAGAGGCGCACAACCGGCAGGAGACACCTCTATACGCCAAAAGTATTGAGCGTCATGCGTTGAGGAACAGTAGCTCCGCCCGTATCACAAGTGCAGCCTAAGTCATACGCGATTGCGGTCAAAGTCATATAGGAGAACCAACACCGGAGGAAAAACATGCCAAATCTAAGCTTCGAGAAAGACACGACGGCGCTTCTCCTCATCGATCCCTATAACGACTTCATTTCCGAGGGCGGGAAACTGTGGGATCGCGTTAAGACCGTTGCCGAGGCGAATGACTGCATCGCTCACATGTTGCAGTTGCTGACTGCGGCGCGAACTACGGGAGTGAAAGTGTTTTATGCGATGCATCATCGGTACCGCTCCGGCGACTACGAGACCTGGAACTACACCGCGCCGATTCAGAAAGCGGCCCAGTCACGAAAGACGTTTGAATACGGAACTTGGGGCGGCGAGATTCGTGCTGAGTTTGCCCCACAACCAGGAGACGTAGTAGTCCACGAGCATTGGTGCTCCAGTGGCTTTGCCAACACCGATCTGGATATGCAGCTCAAGAGGCACGGCATCCAGAGGCTTATTGTCTCCGGTCTTATCGCGCATACATGCGTCGAATCGACTGTACGTCAAGCCGTTGAACTCGGGTACGAGGTCACCATGGTGAAGGACGCGACTGCGGATTACGCCGAGGAATTCATGCACGCCGCGCTCGTCACCAATCTTCCGAACTACGCCAACGCGATTTCAATCACTAGCGAAATAGTCGAAGCGATCTCTGCCGTAGAAAGGTCGCCCATTTTGGGCTGATCGTGCCGTGTGGCGGTCTCCGAGGGGCGACATTCTCCTTAAGGACATGTTTGATTATGCAGATCCCTACCTCAACGCGATTTCAACGAGCGATTGACGCTACAGCAACCTCCGAAATCAGTGTTGACGGCAGCGAACAGGATCGGCAATTGGTGCCTGGACTTAGTGATGGGTTGAGCGCAATTTCCAGCTTACGTCGTCACTGGCCGGAGTATCTGATGGAACTGGGTGAACTGGGATGCTACCTCTTCGTTGCATGCGTGGCCACTACTTTGTTGCAGCACCCGGGGTCGATCGTACGGCAGCTTGTTTCCAGCAGCCTTGCTCGTAGGTCCCTAATGGGACTGGCTATGGGTGCAACAACGATTGCAATTGTGATGTCACCTTGGGGCAAGCGGTCGGGAGGTCATTTCAATCCCTCAATCACCTTCGCCTTTTATCATCTCGGAAAGCTCGAGTTTTGGGATGGGTTGTTCTATGTCATTGCCCAGTTCTTAGGCGCGATCGGTGGCGTCGTTCTTGCCAGATATGGGTTGGGAGAGGCGCTTAGCAATCATGCGGTGCACTACGCAGTAACGGTGCCCGGTGTGTACGGATCCGCCGGCGCTTTCATGGCCGAATTGACTATGTCTTTTCTTCTTATGGCCACTGTCTTGTTCGTAACCAATCACACGAGATTCGCGCCATACACAGCATATTTCGTTGGCGCAGTAATCGCGATATTTTACCCAGTCGGAACAGTGCTCTCCGGCATGAGCACGAATCCGGCCCGATCGTTCGGGCCGGCAGTTCAGGCCGATAGTTGGCATGCCCTGTGGATCTATTTCATCGCCCCGTCGACCGGCATGCTGGCGGCCGCTGAGACATTTCTTCGAATCCGTCGGGGCGTCGCTCCACAATGCGCCAAACTTCACCACGCCAATGACAAACGCTGCATCTTCCATCACGCGACACAACTTCCAAAGAGGGCGCCTTACGCAAATTCCACACATGTGCGTAGAGGCAACCGTTCGCTACACGGCTGAGCTTGGCTACGGGGTCATGATGGTAAAAGAGGCGACGTCGGACTACTTGGATTTCACAGAGAGCACTATATGTTTAACGAAATCAATCTTAGCCGCCGCCATTTCTTGAGTAGTGCAGCCTTAACGATTGGAGCTCTTGGTACGGGCATGAATCCTTCCGCTAAAGCTCGGGTTGGTGAGAGAGGTGAGTTGGCTTCTCTCGTTGGCGCCATGACCTGGCTCAACTCGAAGCCTGTGACCGCCACTGACCTGGCGGGGAAAGTCGTCCTGGTTGATTTCTGGACATACTCCTGCATCAATTGGCGGCGCCAACTTCCTTACGTTCGAGCGTGGGCAGAGAAATACAAGGAGCATGGGTTGGTGGTGATCGGTGTACACGCGCCCGAGTTCTCATTTGAGTAGACCGTGGACAACGTTCGCTGGGCTGCGAAGGACATGCGCATCGAGTATCCGATCGTGATCGACAACGACCACGCAATATGGCGCGCATTCCACAACGAATATTGGCCGGCACTTTATTTCGCCGACGGGCAGGGACGCATCCGGCACCACGTTTTCGGAGAGGGCGAATATGAACGTTCGGAAGTTGTCATCCAACGACTGCTCGCCGAAGCCGGCAATAGCAACATTCCTAGCGAGTTGGTTTCGGTTGATGCTCGGGGCGCTGAAGCTGCGGCCGATTGGGACGAGTTGGGGTCCGGAGAGAATTATGTCGGCTATGGGCGCACTGAGGACTTTGCATCATCCGGGGGTCTAAAAGCCGATAAGGCTCACGTCTATGTAGTACCGGGTCAACTGAGTCGCAATCATTGGGCTCTTTCGGGCAATTGGACGATAGGTCGAGAAGCTATCGTGCTGGACCAGCCTAACGGGCGAATTGCATACCGCTTTCACGCCCGCGATCTTCATCTCGTCATGGGACCGGCAACACCAAACACCACAGTCCGATTTCGAATCCTACTCGACGGACAAGCGCCCCATGGTGCCCACGGCGTTGATGTGGACGAACACGGCAGCGGGATAGTGGCGGAACCACGGATGTATCAGTTGATCCGACAAATGGGGTCAATCTCTGATCGACAATTTGAAATCCAGTTTCTCGATGTAGGTGTGGAAGCCTATTCGTTCACTTTTGGCTGATCCCAGCAGATCGCCACCGACGTGGCAGGCAACGTTGATGAGGACGAAGTCCAAGCCGAAGATTTTGCGCGCCACTGACAGACGAAGCGCCGCATCACAACCGGTGCAAGCTCATTATTGAGGTGAGAAAAATGTTGGCAAACAAACCCAGAACAAGGATTCTTGTTGATGGTGGGGATCCTGAGGAAACACTGCGAGTAAAGGAATTGATTGGATTTGTTGATGGTCAAACCACCAACCCGAGCCTAATCGCGAAAAACCCTGAAATTCGGCGGCTTCTCGCGTCAGGACACACGTTGAGTCCACGACAAGAGAATGACGAATACAAGAAGATTGTTCGATCCATTTCACCACTAGTCGGCGAGGCTGGAGTTTCAATTGAAGTCTTTTCGGAAACTGGCACGCCGGCCGAGGAGATGCTCGCACAGGGCGAGGAAATGTTCTCGTGGATCCCAAATGCGTACATCAAATACCCCTGTACTCATGAAGGTTTGCGGGCAGCGCAGTTGTCGGTAGCGAGGTGAATTCGTGTCAACATAACGCTATGTTTCTCTCAGGATCAAGCGGCCGCCGTATATGCTGCGACGAAGGGCTCAAAAGAGCCGGTATATGTATCGCCTTTTGTAGGCAGACTTGATGATCACGGCGAGAACGGAATGGATCTCGTTAGGAACATCAGGAACATGTACAAAAACGGCGACGGTCACGTATTCGTTCTGGCCGCCAGCATACGCCACATCGACCACTTGCTGGCGTCGTTTGCGTTGGATGTTGAACTGGCCACTGTTCCGGCGAGGGTGTTAGGCGAGTGGGCCGCTCGGAAATTCCCAATGCCGGACCACGATTTCAACTATCGACCTGTCAATGCCGGTGGCAAATCCCTGAGTGCCGTCCATTACAAAGAATTGGACCTTGAAGATCCATGGCAGAGCTTTAACATCGCCCACGAACTCACAAACACTGGTATTCAAAAGTTCGTGGCGGACTATCGATCCACGCTCAGGCGTCCGGCGTGATGTCCACAGTTCAGTTGGTTCAGGACCCAGGTACTCAGACCAACTGAACTGGTTCCGGCTTTGTTGGCAAACCGGACAATTGAACGCCGTAATTGTGGCACGCAATTACGAATGGCGCGACCGCTGTCGTGTAAGTGCGAATGCAAAAGTGGCGTCCGTTCATTGTCCACCTGCTGTTTCTCACTGCTCTAGACGCGCTTCTCGAAGCCATCCGTATCGCGTGCTTTCTCTTAGTTACGAGCTAATACTTGCCTGTCACGGCAGAAGTTTGGAGTTCTTTCCAACCGTCAATTGTCTTTCGATCCTGAATACTTGTACACCGACCCTTAGGCGAACATCGGCGCTGGTCACAGAATGGTCACAATAAATTGACCACTCTGACGAGTTAAGTTGTTGATGAAAAACATAGTTAGCCTTGTAGAGCGCACTGGAAAGGCTGGCGTCGGCGGCTCAACTCCCTGCCTCACAGACAAGTGCAGAAGGTGCTTTCTACTCAGTCAGAACAGGACACGAAGGCCCGGAGAGCGGCAAGTATGGCAAGAGAATTCCAGGCTCTCATAGATTTCGAGTTCTGAAAATGATGGGTCGCTATAACCGTGAGGAATGAGCATTACACGAAAAGTTATTGGACAAGATCTGCGGCAAGGACTCACAGTGGACTCTGAATCGACCAAGAAGTTCTATCACCTTCATCGAGCATGGGCGCCCAGATTTCCGTCGCGGGAGAAACTCCTAAGAAGGCGGCACAGCCTTCCGAAAGGCCTGTAACCGCGAGGGCTGCCGCAGAGTTTCTACAGCTGCACGTGAGAAGCATCACGCGACTCGCTGGGGCCGGCCGTATCCCAGGACACCCCATAGGATACGGGCAACGCAAGAAGTGGCTCTTCTACATCTCCGAACTGGACGATTGGCTGCGAGCTCAAGTATGCTGCGACTCATCCCGGCGTCGTCAAGGCAAAGGAGCACAAGTTGCCTAGACGAAACCGTTATCAGTTCGGAAGTTTGGAACTTCGCAAGAGGACCAAGGGTCCAGACGTATGGATATTCCGCTACTGGGATCGCCAAAATCCATCTGCGACGCGACCCTCAATTACTTTGGGGACAGTCGAAGACTATCCAACCCAAGCGGATGCCAGACGTGCGGCCGAAGGTCTCCGATTGGAAATCAACCACGGGTTGCCCTTGCGCGAGGCGATTACTTTTCAAGGTCTCATCGATCGCTACGTCAACGAAGAGATCGAGAGAGGCGACCTCGCACACACCACCCGGGAGCCCGATCTCAACCGCATCAACAAACATATCTCTCCGAAGTGGGGCACGTTTCTATTGGGGAAGGTCAAACCCTATCCGGTCCAGGAATGGCTCCGAAAATTGCCCGTGGCCCCCAAAACCAAAGGCCATATTCGGAGTCTCATGTACCGTCTGTTCGAGAAGGCTATGCTTTGGGAACTGATTCCATTGGAACGCAACCCAATGGGATTGGTCGAACTAAAGGGAGTGAGCAAACGCCTAAGGCCCCCGCGCATCTTGACGGAGGAAGAGTTTGCAGCTTTGCTCAGCCAACTCGTCCATCCCTATCGCTGTATGGTTCTCCTCGCCGGCTGTACAGGTCTTCGCGTCAGCGAAGTCATGGGCCTGCGCTGGACATCGATCAACTTCGAGAACTTGGTCATGGAAATCCGAGAAGGGTTCGCTCGCAGCCAAGTGACGAAACTGAAGTCAGAGTGCTCCCAGGACGAATTGCCACTGGACCCAGACGTTGCGACCATTCTGCTCGAATGGAAGCAGCTTTGCCCAGCGACGGAGGGAGACTGGGTCTTTCCCAGCCCACGGACCGACAAGCCCTACGATTCTGGCTCGCTGCGGAAGAAGGTGCTCAAGAGTGCGGCATCGCGGGCGAAGATTCAGGGTCAAATCGGTTGGCACACATTGCGTCACAGCTACCGCGCTTGGCTCGACGAAACTGGCGTCCCTCTTGGCGTACAGCAGAAACTCATGCGTCACGCCAATATCTCAACAACGATGAATGTCTACGGCGGAGCCTTCATGGAAACAAAGCGCAAAGCCAACACATCCGTCGTGCAACGTGTGCTGGTCCAAGGCCGCACCAAATAGCGAAAGGCCGTCAGTTGGACGGCCTCTGCGGTTACATTTCAATTCTTATTGGACCATTTCAGACCACGATTAAAAATCCAAATTCCTCGTAACCTTATGATTGCGTTGGTTGCGGGGGGTGGATTTGAACCACCGACCTTTGGGTTATGAGCCCACAGGAATATGGAATTTCAACAACTTACAAGACGCGGGTGGCTACCGAAAAGCCTTGTAAGGAACGACTGGGAATCGTTATTGGACAGTTAAAGGACAGTCGAGTTTGGGAAGAGTGTAGTTCGGAGCGCGGCATGTCGCTGCCGTCCGCCAGATCATTACTGCGCCGTATTTTGCGGTGATTGATGACGCGGTTTGATTCAGCGCGGCCCCGAACCCAGGTGCCAGCGCATCTCTCATTTGCAGGCGGGCGCGTGAGAGTCGCGACTTAACATTCTCTTCGCTGATACGCAGGACCTGTGACGTTTCCGCGATATTAAGCTGTTGGACATCCCGGAGCAACGGGGAATCAGATGGAACTGAAGACGACAAAAGACCTGCACGACAGCCGCTCAAGTCCACGAACCGAGTCACTCGTAGCATCAGCCCTGCAATGGGCTCAACGGATCATGAGAAGCATTGACGCGGAGCTTGGGAATTCAGTCTCCAAGTGACTCACGGCGCGCCAGTCCCTTTCCGTCCATAGCTCCTAGGCAGCCAGCAAAGCATATTGCTGAGCGAATGGGAACATTAAGGGGAACGATAAGACGTGCAGTGCGGCTCGTATTCTCAAATCTCGGGTCCGCCCAGCAAATGAACCTCCCGTTGCCCGCGTGATGACCGTAGTGCTTGCGGCGTGTCGCTTGACGGTTGTCCGCTTCCGGACAAGATCTATCACTAGCGAACATCCCATGGTCCCAATCACCCGAGGGTTCAAAGGCATCGGCCTTTGCAGTCGGTGGTTTGCTGTTCTATGAAGATGGTAGGAAAATTGCAGTTTACGCCAGCACGCTTCGGGGCCTTCTTCTTGCGACAGGAGGGTGGGATGAGCGGGCTAGTTCAAGATGTCAGTTATGCGCTGCGGCAGTTGCGTAAATCTCCAGCTTTCACGATCAGCGCCGTTTTGACTCTGGCGATGGCAATCGGCGCCAATGCCGTTGTATTCAGTGTCTTAAATGGGCTGATCCTGCGCCCTCTGAATGTCCCGCAACCTGAAAGCCTCTACTCGATTCAGCGCACGATCCAGAAGGAGACCAACCAATCGTATCCCGACTATTTGGATTTACGCGATCGAAACCGCAGCTTTGAAGATCTCGTAGCCTACAGCATTCCTCAGGTGGCGCTCGACACGGGGCAAGGTCCAGCGCCTACCTGGGGTCTGGAAGTAAGCGGAAACTACTTCGACGCTCTTCGGATTCAGCCCTATCTCGGCCGCTATTTCCACTCCTCGGACGAAAAGGGCCCCAACAGCGCCCCTTACATGGTTCTCAGCTATGCCTACTGGCACTCCCATTTTCAAGACGACCGTGCCGTTTTGGGCCGTGTTGTCCACGTGAACAAACATCCCTTCACCATCATCGGAGTCACACCACCGAGATTTCGCGGGACATTAGTGTTCTTGTCTCCAAATTTCTTTGTGCCAATAGTCGACTGTGAGCAAGCAGAAGGTACCGACTACCTCAAGGACCGCAATAACCGGTCCATCATGCAGGTGATGGGGCATCTGAGAGCAGGGGTCACGACAGCTCAGGCGACTAGCGACCTGAACTTGATCGCCGCCTATCTGAAGAAGAGTTTTCCAAAAGATGATGGTCAAATGGGGTTCTCTTTGGCGCGGCCCAGCCTGTTTGGCGATCAGTTTCTTGGCCCCTTCACCGCATTCATGGGCGGATTGATGCTGCTGGCCGGCCTCATACTGCTGGCCGCCTGTGCCAACCTCGGTAGCCTGTTCGCCGCGCGTGCTGCTGACCGTTCCCGCGAAGTGGCTTTGCGGCTTGCTCTCGGGTCAAGTCGCAAACGAATTATGCGGGGCCTGTTCAGCGAAGCAGTGCTCGTTTCACTCGTCGGCGGCGTTTTGGGAGTCTGGGCTGGCTCGGCGCTGTTGCGCTGGCTGAGCGAATGGCAGCCATTCGGAAACTTCCCCATGCATTCACCCGTAAATCCGGATGCTAGCGTGTATGCCGTCGCTCTCCTTTTGAGCGTCTTTAGCGGATTTCTGTTTGGTGCGATTCCAGTGGGCCAAGTGCTTCGCGCCAATCCGTACGAGATCGTCAAGGCGGGGTCGACAGTGAGAGTTGGACGGCGTATCACTTCTCGGGACGTTCTGCTCGCCGTACAAATTGCACTTTGTGCGGTGCTGGTGACGTCTTCCATGGTTGCTCTCCGCGGACTGTCGCGCTCTCTTCACGCCCACTTCGGTTTTGAACCGCGAAACGCACTCCTGGTGAATGCCGACTTGCACATGGCTGGGTACAGTGGCGATCAGGTACCGCCCATGCAGAAGCGCATGATTGATGCCGTCGCTGGTATTCCCGGTGTGGAAGCAGTTGGATTAAGCGATCCGCTGCTCTTGAACGATACCCAATCGGTCGATGTTTTCCGCGATCAAACGACTGATCTGCGGGCTGAAAACTCCGCAGCCAATGTTTACATGTTTCACGTTTCCCCCGATTACCGTCGCGCAGAAGGTACCATGCTGCTCCGTGGCCGCGATTTCACCTGGCATGACGATGAGAAGGAGCCGCGCGTGGCTGTCGTGAACGGCGAATTCGCACTAAAAGTATTTGGCTCCCCCGAAAATGCGATCGGCAGTTATTTCAAACTGCCGGACGACAGTCGTGTGCAAGTGGTGGGCATCACGGAAAATGGAAAGTACAGCAGCCTGACGGAAGAACCTCATGCTGCGATGTTTCTGCCACTCCTGCAATCACCTTCCAGCAGCGCTTATCTCGTGGTGCGTTCGAGCCAGGATGCCGGAACTTTGGGACCGGAGATACGAAACACACTGCACCGCCTCGATGCCGCTTTGCCGGTCGACATGGAAACTCGCTATGACGAAATGGTACCGGTCCTGTTTCCCGCTCAGATAGCAACGATCACCCTGGGTGTAATGGGTGGAATCGGGGCGCTGCTTGCGATGACCGGCATCTTTGGGATGGCGGCATACTCCGTCAGCAAGCGGTTGCGTGAGTTGGGCATTCGTGTTGCCCTGGGAGCGCAGCGCAGGGAAGTGTTAAAGGCGGCATTGGGGCGCGCGTTCC
>Ga0207664_10002728_pt1 | contig 11725 bp, 13 predicted proteins | sample LARL83metaG_FD_184349 | JGI IMG/M metagenome (GOLD analysis project Ga0207664, IMG submission 184349) | Corn, switchgrass and miscanthus rhizosphere microbial communities from Kellogg Biological Station, Michigan, USA - LAR L8-3 metaG... | ecosystem: Host-associated > Plants > Roots >...
GCACCGTGTAGTTGAGCGTGGCCGGGCCGATCGGGATGGTGCTGCCCTTGATCTCGGTGACCAGGCCGGCGAAGTAATCCATGTAGTCGGCGCTGATGCCGACGTCGAACAGCATCGCCGTCAACGGATTGCCGCCGTCGATGGCGTCGATCCAGGCGAGCTCCTCGGCGTGGTCGCGCAGGATCGCCGCGGCCTTGCGTATCGCGGCCGCCCGCTGCTGTGCCGGCACGTCGCGCCAGGATTCAAACGCCTGCCTTGCCGCGATGACGGCGCGATCGACGTCCTGGGCCGAGGCGTCGACGGCGGTGCCGAGCGATTCGCCGGTTCCGGGGCTTGAGAGCGCGGTCTCCCGGCCGCCCGCCGTCGCCTGCCACGCGCCGCCGTAATACAGACCGCGATGGCGCGGCAGCCGCTGGTCGAGAGGAGTGTCGGCGTGCTGGAGCATCGGGGTCATCGTCACTTTTGTGCCGGCAGGTGCTTGAGCAGCGACGAGGACACCGCGCGCGAATACTCGGGCGCGACGCGCGCATCGATCACGACCAGAGCGCCCGCGCGAACGGCTTCGGCGCCCTCCGCGATCGCCGCCGCGAGCCCCTCGGCGCTGCGGATCGGCCCGTAGGCATTCGCCCCCTGACCGCGAGCGAGCGTCGCCAGGTCGATCGGCGGATCGGTCATGCGCATGCCGATCCAGCGGTTCTCGACCGGCCGGCCGCGCAGGCGAGCCATCCGCTCCTGGTGCAGCTCATCGTTGAAGAACGATTCGTTGTTGGCGACGATGATGAGCGCCGGAACGCGATAGTGCACGCCGGTCCACAGCGCGGTCAGGCCCATCAGATAGTCGCCGTCGCCCAGCACCGCGACCGGCAGACGATCGCCGCCGCGCAGCGCGAGCGCCGCGCCCACCGTCATTCCCGGGCCGGAGCCGATCCCGCCGCCGCCGTCGAAGCCGATGTAATCCCTGGGATGCGTGAAGCGGCAGTATTCGCCGGGCCAGCCCAACGGCAAACGGATATACGAAGGGCGATACGGCTCGAGCGTTTCGGTCGTCACCCGTGCGAGCTCCTCGAGCGGCATGCAATCGGCGGTCGCCTTGCGTGCGTCGCCCTCGGTTGTCGCCGCGGCGGCTTTGGCGAACCACGGCGAAGGCTGCGCGGCCGCCCGTGGCCCGAGCGCCGCGACCAGCGCCGCGACCAGGGCGTCCGGCGGCGCCAGGATCGACAGATCGGTCGGCGGCAGCGCCTGATAATCCATGTTCGAGCCGTGGTGCACGTACTGGTCGAGCGAGCAGTGAATCACCTGGCCGAACGGCAACTCGCCGCCGCAGGCCTGCGACAAGGTGCCGCCCAGATCGATCCAGTCGAGCGAAAGAATGACGTCGGCCTCGCGGATCGCGCGTGCCGCCTCGTCGCCGACGTAGAGGCTGGGCGGAAACGGATGCAGCGGATGCTGCGTCGGGAACGAGGCGCCGGTCTTGATATCGGTCAGCACCACCGCCGAAAGTCGCTCGGCGAGCGCGACGCGCAGCGCGAACGCCTGCGGATCGTGCGACATGCGGCCGAGCATGATCAGCGGTCGCTTGCCGCTGCCGAGCAGGCCCGCCGCCTCGCGCACCGCGTCGTGCGGCGGGGCACCGGCCAACGGCTGCGGATAGCGGTCGAGCGCCGGCAACGGGACGCGCGCGGCCAGCGCCTCTTCCTGCAGGGCGGCGTCGAGCGAGACGTAGACCGGTCCCTGCGGCGACGTCAGCGCGATGCGATGGGCGCGCAGGATCGATTCGAGCGCGGCCGCCACCGATCCCGGCTGGTCGTCCCACTTGATATAGCCGCGCACCAGCGCGCCCAAGTCGCGCATCGTGTGAATCCAGTCGACCCATGGCCGGCGCTTGACGGCGTCGATCGGCCCGACGCCGCCCAGCAGAAGGATCGGAATGCGGTCGCACCACGCGTTGAAGATCGCCATCGTCGCATGCATCAGACCGACGTTCGCATGCAAGGCTACCGCGAGCGGCCGGCCGGTGACGCGGGCATAGCCGTGGGCGAGCGCGACCGCGTGCTCCTCGTGCAGGCACAGCAGCATTTCGGGGCGCGCGTTGCCGAGATGGTTGACCAGGCTGTCGTGCAGGCCGCGGAAACTGGCGCCCGGAGTCAGCGCGATATAGGGGATGTCCAGCGCGCGCAGCAGGTCGGCGATGGCGTCGCTGCCCCAGCCGGCGCCGATCTGCGCTTTCGGCGCGACGCGGACCGCGTCGTTCATGCGCGGCCCGCGGCCTGCCCGCGCCCGATGACGCGGTTTCGTGTCGCTTCGTTCATGGCCGGCAGACTGTAGCGCATGGCGGAGCATGCGGCAACGCCGGACTTCGCGGTCGCGTTTTTCCTGTGCAGCGCTGCTCTTACGACTTCGCGGCGATCACGGCGCTTCTTGCGGCGGCGCCTTGTCCCGGCCCGCCAGCCAGTTACCGAACGCGATCAGGCAGTAGATCGCAAATCCGAAAGCGACCCAGAGCAAGACCCAGATCGAGTAGCTGTTGATCATCGAGCCCGAGGCTTTCCACGCGGCGACCATCACCGCGACCTCTCCTGCCAACGGGAAGATGAACGCCGCGATCGCTGCAACGTATCGCCGGAGGCCAGCGCCGGCAAGGTCGAACGCGACGATCGCGGTGAAAAAATGAAGAATCGTCCCGCCGACCCATACCAGCGTCACCGCGGACCAGCCCGCCGAGGCCATCACCGCACCGATTCGTTGTCGCGCACCCATGATCCCCGATCGATGGTTGCTTGGGTGTTTGCTTCGCCGGCGGCAATCCCGCGAGCGATGGCAAAGAGTAGAACACATGCTTGCCGATGACCAGCAGGGCCGATTGCCCGCCATCCGGCAGGCCACCGAGCGCGCCGTGCCGAAAATTCACATCCTCTTTACATCGCCGACGCGGCGGGCGGATAGTAGCCGCCAGTCGAAATCTCTCAAGACGCAGCAGCCATGTCCAAACGGAACGCCACGGCGCGACGCAAGCCCGCGCGGCTGCACCATCTGCAATTCGAGGGCATCAGCATTCGCCCCGGCGAGCCGGTGGCCGGCGCGAAGCAAGCGGTCGCCGCCGTGCGCAGGATCCTGAAGGCAGAGCATCTCGTCTGGCGGACCCAGCCTTACGGCAAGCGCGCGCGCAGCGTGCTCGTGTTGCCACCGCGCGGATCGCCGAATCCCTCGCCGGCCGAGGCGTGGGAACTCACCTACCGGCTGCGCGCCCGGCGCGATGTCATGCACGCCGAGCCCGCGTTCGTTCTGCCGGCGGTCGGACCGTATCGCGCACCGGCGCGGTGCGGCGCTGCGGGCGGCACGTCTGTGAACCTGCCGGGCAGCGACGACAACGACTGGGCGCTCAAGCTTTGTCACGTGTTCGAGGCGTGGAATGTTCCGACGGCGAACGAACCGCAGGGCAAGGGCTCGGTCGTCGCGCATCCGGACACCGGTTATACGCGGCATCCCGAGCTCATCCGGTCGGACATTCTGTTTGCCAAAGGCTACGACTTCGTCGCCCATACGCCGGACGCGCTCGACCCGCTCGATCCGCCGAACGCCGGTCATGGGACCAGCACCGGCAGCGTGATCGTGAGCGACGTCGGCCCCGCGGGCGCGATCCACGTCACCGGCGTCGCGCCGCAGGCGTCATTGATTCCGTTGCGGGTAAGCAGCAGCGTCGTCCATTTTTCGTGGACGCGCCTTTGCGCCGCGCTCTATCGCGCCATCGACGACGATGCGCATGTCGTCTCGATGAGCCTCGGCGGCCCATGGGGTGGATTCGCGCTGCACGAGGCGGTGCGCGACGCGGTCGATGCCGGCCTGATGCTGGTGGCCGCCGCCGGCAATGAATGGCCGTTCGTCGTCTATCCTGCGCGCTACGACGAAGTGATCGCCGTGGCAGCATGCAACGCCGACAGCAAACGATGGTCCGGCTCGGCCAGCGGCGCGGCGGTCGACATCACCGCGCCGGGCGAGTCGGTCTGGCGGGCCAGGACCAGAAGCGACGGCAGGTTTGACGTCGACCGCAGTTCGGGGACCTCGTACGCCGCAGCGCATGTCGCCGGGATCGGCGCGTTGTGGCTGGCGCACCACGGTCGCGCGAACCTGCTGACGAAATACGGCCGCCCGCGAATCGCTTCGGTATTCAAGGAAATGCTGATCACCGTCGGGCACGCGGGCACGCCGGTGCCGTGGCCGACGGCTGCGCTGGGGGCGGGCATCGCCAACGCGCAATCGCTGCTCGAGGCCGCGCTGCCTGCCACCGTCCACGCTGCCGGAATGGCGGTGCGCCCCGGAATCCGGGCGCCGCTCGAGAACGACTTCGACCGGATTGCCTCGTATTTTCCGCGCGCGGAACCGGCGCGCGTGCGCGCCTGGCTGCTCAAACTGTTCGGCGTGAAGGAACGCGAGCTGGCGGCCCGGCTTGCCGCATTCACCGACGAGATCACCTTTCATCTCGCCGCCGATCCCGCTGCGTATGCCGCGATGCATGCCGCGCTGGCCGGCCGCCGCGGCGCGGTCGCGCCCCGGCCGGCCAGACTTCTGCGACGAGCCTCGCCGAGCCTCAAGCGACAACTCGCGTAAGCGCATCCTTCGCTAAAGGAGATCAAAGCCGTGCCGATCCTGTTCATCCCGAACGATCCGGAAGCAAGGAAATCGCCGCCACCACGCAAGATCGCGCCAGCGGCGCCCCGCAAGAAGGGCAAGACCGCCTTCGACTTCGGCACGCTGCCGCAGGTCAAAGTGTGGCCGCCGGACAGCCCGGAGTTCCTGGTCTGGCAATGCCGCGAGGCGGTCATGCGCGCGCTTCTCATGTGGGAAAAGATCGCCGGACCGCTCAAGCATTGGCAGGGGAGCACGCAACGGAAGAAGTTGAAGGTCAATATCGACGAGGGTTCGGATCTGAACGCCTATTACGACAGGGACTCGCTCGGCTACTACCATTTCCGCAGCAAGAAGACCAAGCTGCTGCGGCGATTCGCCGCGAGCACCGACGTCGTCTCGCACGAGTGCGGGCACGCGCTGCTCGATGCGGTCCGGCCCGAGCTCTGGGACAGCAACTTTCCGGAGCCCAACGCCTTCCACGAGGCGTTCGGCGACTGCATCGCGCTGTTGACGGCACTGGCCGATCTCGAAACGCGCAAGGCCATACTCAAGCAGGCGCCGAAGCTCGCCAGTGCCAACTTCGTCGAGACGCTGATCGAATCGCTGGCGAACGGGCTGCGCGATTTCGACGCCACGCATAACGGCGCCAAGGCCCGGCACGCCCGGAACACCTATCAGTGGGTCATCCCCAGCACGCTGCCCGACGACGGCGGACCGGGCGTGCTGATCAATGAGATCCACAGTTTCGGCCAGGTATTCGTCGGCTGCTTTTACGACGTCATTCGCAACATCTTTGCAACGTCGCCGAAGAAGGACGCGAAAGCGCTGGCGGACGCCGCGCACAAAGCCGGCAAGCTGTTGGTGCGCGGGGCGGTCAAGGCGCAGCACACGCCGCGTTTCTACCAGGCGGTGGGGCGCGCGATGTCGCTCGAGGACGAGCAGCTTCACGGCGGCAGACATCGCGACGCCATCCGCGATGCCTTCCGCAAGCATGGGATTCTGCTCGGCAGCGACGCCGTTCTCGCGCCGCGATCGGCACTGCGCGGCAAGCCGGCGGCGAGAAAGGGCAAGGCGGCGGCACCGGTGGCGAAGGCGACGCTGGACGACCTTAAGGCACGGCTCGGCGTTCCCCCGCGGACCGCGCTGCGCGTGCGCTCGTTCGACCTGGGCGGTCAGCGCGTCGCCGAAGCGAGCCACCAGCGCGAGGTATCGCTGAAGGGCTTGAGCCCGAAGCTGGCGAAAGTCGTCGCGCTGGGCACCGAGCCGGCGCTGATCGGACATATCAATCGCCATGCCGCCGTGTTCGGCGCGTTGCCCGACAAGCAGGCGACCGAGGACGAGGTCCGGAACTTTGTCGCAAGCCTGGTGCGGCGCGGCGCGATCGCGTACGACGCGAGCCCGGCGGCGAAGCCCGGCCGGCACGGCGCCATCGCCAGCGCGCACGGCGTCGCGACGCACGCCGTCGTGCGCATCGATGGTCAGCTGGTGTTGCGGCGACTGCGTTTTGCCTGCGGCTGCAGGCGGCGACACGAAGGCGGCTAAACGGCGGAGAACCGCTTGCGCTTGACGCGCTTGGCTCCCGAGGAGGCGATCGTCAGCCGGTGCGTGGCTCCCGCCGGCAACGGCCCCTTGCCCGCCACCGCCTGACCGTGCTTCTCCAGGCTGCGGATGAACGCCGCTTCTTCCTCTTGCGGCGTCGGATGGGCAAGCCTGACGGCTTTGCGCTGACGCGATGTCATGCGACTAGGATACGCCCGCGGCGCGCGGATTCCAACGCACGGACGCTCGGTTCTTCAGAATCCTACGCGCGCCTTGCGTCCGCAGAGCTTTTTCGCATCGATATCTTCGGGCACGAGGTAATCGCGATTGGCGAGCCGGGCCGTGCCGAACGCGTCGAGCAGGAGCTTGCGCATGTCCCGCGCCGGCACCGCTGCCAGCCGCTCGAGCACCGACTCGGTCGGCTCGGGCGGGAACGGCCAGCGATGCGCGTCGAGGATCTCGTGATAGACGGCCAGGGCGATCGTGCGCGCGCCCGCCGCATCGGGCCGTTCGATGGCGTAGACGTTCATCCGGTTGAGGATCGGCTCCGGGATCATCGATTCGTCGTTCGCGGTGGCGATCCAGAGGATGTGCGAGGCATCCATGTCGACGTCGATGAACTCGTCCTTGAAATGCGCGGCGGTGTCGCGCTCGAGCAGCGTGTACAGCGCGCCCATCGGGTCGTAGCGCGAGTCGCCGCCGGCCTTGTCGATCTCGTCGAGCACGACGACAGGATTGGCGAATTCGCCGTCGATCAAGGTGTGCGCGACCTTGCCTGGCCGCGCGTTGTTCCATTGCGCCGACGCGCCGGTGAGGATCCATCCGGCGGTCAGCGAGCTCATCGAGACGAACTCGAACCCCGTGCCCAGCGCCTGCGCGAGTTTTTTCGCAAAATAGGTCTTGCCGAGGCCGGGTTCGCCCAGCAGCAGGAGCGGGGTGAACTGCACCGCCTCGTTGCCGGCGATGGCCAGCGCCAGATACTTGCGCAGATCGTCGACGACGCTGGCGAAATTCGGCGAGGTCTCGTGCAATTCGTCGACTGCTGCCGCCGTCGACGGCTTGATGATGTACCGCGAACCGCCGAGCTCGCGCATGCGGTCGTACCAGCTCTTCAGTCCTTCGTTGCGCCGGGCTGCGCCATCCTCGGCCGCCCGGTCGACTTCGGCGACCGAGTAGATCGACTGCAGGTCTGCAAGCGCAATGACGGAATCCATGCGGCTTATCTACCTCCGTGAACGGATACATGCACTAACCGTGCCACTGGATAAGGACTCCGCACGATTCTTACCGCATCCTCCAGCGACTCCGCTCGGTTCCGGGGACTCTACTCTCAAGCGGGCACCGGGATCAACAAATTGATATTGCGAAGCAATCCGCGCCGGCCGGAGACGGTCAGTCCGGGATCGCGCCAGGCCCGGCCGACCGCATGCGGGCCCCGTCCGCCGACCATCCAGACGCTCATTTGCGCTTCTGATAGGTGCCGAGCAGAACGGCCTGGGCGAGCACGTGCCCCTGCATCGCTTTTTCCACCGCCGCCTTGTCGGCGCGCTGCAGATCGGGCAGCACCGCGTCGAGCGCGTAGAGTTTGTGGAAGTAGCGATGGCGGCCGATCGGCGGACACGGGCCGCCGTACCCGGTTCGCTTCCAGTCGTTGACCCCTTCGCGCGCGCCGGCCGGGAGGGCCGACGGCGCGACCGCTTCCGGGAGCCCGCGAGCTGCGGGAGGAATGGCGTAGAGCACCCAGTGCACCCAGGTCATCTTGGGAGCGGCCGGATCGGGCGCGTCCGGATCGTCGACGATCAATACCAGGCTCTTCGTCCCTGGCGGCACACCGTCCCAGGCGAGCGGCGGCGAAATGTCCCTGCCCTCACAGGTGTAGAGAGACGGTATTTCGGCGTTGTGCGCGAACGCGGTCGAGCTGATCGTGAGGCTCATCGGTGTCTCCTCTCTGGGAGATCTGATCGTACGGCCACCGCCCGAGTTCACTGTCGCCGATGCCCACGTGCGCTACAAACTGCCCACCGCCGCGCTTTCTTACAATCGGGTGGCCGTGCCGCCGCGATCGAAGACTAAGCTGCTGATTCGCAAGCCGTGGCTCGGACGTTGCTAACTTCAGCGCAGCAGTCCGGCCAGGTATGCCGCATCGGTGGCGAACGACCCGGGCCGGGGTGGGGGAGAGCGAAATCAAAGCACACATGGATCCGGTCGCACCTGGGGCAAGGGGGCAGCTGCGGCCGACGATTTATCCGGGCGGAGACCACTACCTCGGCGTGGAAGATCAGCGCGCGTTCGCGACGGCGGTCGCGCGTCAAGGCCATTGGCCTGACGAGTTTCTGCTCGACGTCAAGCGTCTGCCGGGCAAGCGACCGGCACACGCGCCGACGGCAACGCTGTCGATCACCGTCTGGCATCTGCCGACCGGGCGCGGCGCCACCTATCTCGGCGGTCCGGGCAGGGTCTGGGTCGCCGAGTTTCTGGTCGATCTGCTGGGCGGGACGTTCGGCTAGCTCGTCTTCGATCGCGCTGCCAGCGCCACCGCCGGCTACAACGGCGGCCTCACTCCGTCTTTGCTCACCTGGATGCGCGCGGCGCTCAGCTTCTGGTCGTTCGCTCCCTGGGCGACGGTAAACACATATTCGCCGACGACAAGATCGCTACGGCTGCCGGGAACTGCGCGCGCAAGCGCCGCGTTTTCAGGAACGGCGATCTTCTGCGTCGTCCCCTGGAATTGCAACGTGAGCTCGCGGGTACCGGTGGCCGCGACCATCGCCACGACGATCGCATTGGTCATCGTCGATCCCGGCTGGAGATCCCAGGGACCTTGTCCCTCGGGAACGCCGGGCGGCAGGTAGTGGACTTCGACGGCGACCGGCGTTCCGTCCGCACCGGGCATCGATGTCACGCCCAGCTTGTCGCCCGGCTTGATGTCCTCGAATCGAATCGCCTTGGCGACGGAAACGGCGACGTCGTCAGCCAGCGTGATCTTCAGATCGCGGCCGTCGCGCGACTTGACCGACAGGACGTTGCCCTCGATGCCGGTGATCGTCCCGCGCACGCGGACGCTGGTCTGCGCCTGTGCCACCGTCACGGCGAGTGTCAGGATCAGCAAGGCTGGAAACCGGAGCAGGCCCATCGCGCTTTCTCCCGTTAGGGGGAATTCCCTTTTCGCAGCCGTTCCGGGCGAACGGCCGCCGCCGGCTAACAGCACGTGGCGACCGTTTGTTCCCGTCGCGCGAGGTCACTGTTTCTGGGCGACGACGCGGCCCTGGGCATTGACGAAGACGTGATATCGATTGCCATCCTGGCACGATGCGATGTAGTCGTTGTCGCCCAGCGTCCTGACTTCGGTGACCTGCCCGCAGGGCAGGCCTTGCAGCGCGATCACCGCCGTCAGATCCTTCTTGACGGCCGCGTCGTCGGCGGCCGCGGCGCTCGCGGCGATCGCTGCAGCGACGGCCAGCGTCGCCAGACTTGCCCGGGTCTTCATCGTTTGCTTTAGCCTCCGTCCAGCGATGCGAATTTTGTGCGGTCGGAAAGAATGCCCCAGATCGCCTCGCGCGACGCAGCGATCGCCGTCGCCAGCGTCGGATCGCTATCCTGCAGCAGCGCGAGCAGCTTGAGCACCAGAAGATCAAACGGCCGCCGGAGCTCGGCCAGCGTCGTCTTGAGTTTCCCCTGGTAGAACGCGCGGAACTGGCTCAGCAAATCGTCGACCTGGTTCTTGAGCGAAAGCTTGGTCATCACGCCGATCGCCTTGGTCGCCTTGAGCTCGTTTTCCAGAGCCTTGAGATCCAGCGGTGGCGCTGCCGCTTTCGCGACCTGCGCCGGGGCCGCCTTGGCGGCAGGCGCAACCGGCGCCTTGGTTTCCGGCGCGGCGGACTTGACGGCAGGCTTGGCCGGCGCCTGGTCGGCGGCGGACGGCACTGCGGCGGCTGACGCCGGACGAGTCGTGGCGGCAGGCGCCGCCGGTGCCGGCGCGATCGGGTTGACGCGTGCCGCATCCGAGGCGGCAGGGGTGGTCGGCGCAACAGCGACGGCGGCGGGCGCTGCTGATTGCTTCACTCCCGCACATCCGGCGGCGAGCAGCGCGCACAGCAGCGCCGCGACGATCGGAGGATGGCTGGCTGAAAAAATCATCAGCGGATCAGCCGAGCGGCCGCACACCTATCCAGCGCTCGTGCAAATAGAAGGCAAATATCGCCCAGGCAGCGAGGCCGATCGCAATGGCGATCGCGTCGCGGCTCGCCGTTCCCGGGGGATACACCGTTCCCGCAAGCCGATCCCGGCGCCGCGACGCGGCGAAATCGACGATCGCCCAGACGAGAAAGCTGCCGAACAGCACGACGTCGGCCAGCGTGCCGTTGGCGATGAGATGTCCGAACGCCCACGATTTGACGCCGAGGATCATCGGGTGATGGAGCGCGCTCTTGATGCGCGTGCCGCGCACATACGCCGCCGCGACCAGGACGAATGCGAGCAGTACGAACAGCGCCGCGACGTAGTGCGTCCATGACGGCGGCTGCCAGAGCACGGTCGTGGCGGCCCGCGCCCGTCCGTAACCCCAGATCAGCAGCACGAATCCCGCGATCGACACCAGTGAGTACAGGCCCTTCCAGGAGCCTTCGCCGATGCGGGCGATCTGGGCGCTGCGCCAGGAATCGGCGAATATGCGCAGCGAATGCGCGCCGAGAAACACGATCAGACCGAGAATCAGCAGGCTCATCGCTTGGCTTGGCTTGGTTTGGATTACCATCGAGGCGAAAGACGCTGATTATCCATCGTCGACCTTGGGTTGTCGCCGTCGGACGGCGGCCATTGCCGCCCGCGGGCTTCCCGCTCGCGCCGGCCGAACGGGGTGCGCGAAACGCCACGGGCCGGAACGCGGGCGCCGGTCCCGTCATCTAATGAGCAAGGACCCATGGCGACAATGAAAACCAACAGCCTACCCGCCGCGACCGATGCGCCGGACGACGTCGAGCTCGCCCGCCGTGTCGGCCGCCGCGACGAGCCTGCTTTCGAGCTGCTGATGCGGCGTCACAACCAGATGCTGTACCGCATCGCCCGGGCTATCCTGCGCGACGACGCCGAAGCCGAAGATGCGGTTCAGGATGCGTATCTCGCGGCGTTTCGCAACATCGCCGCGTTTCGCGGCGGCTCGCGCCTGTCGACCTGGCTCGCTCGCATCGTCATCAACGAATCTTATGGGCGTTTGCGCAAACGCAAGCGTGCCGGCGTCGTTCTGCCATTCGCTCCCCAGTCCGACCCGTGGAGCGCCGGCGGGCGCGACGCCGAGGAGGGCGCCATGACCGAAGCCAGTTCCGAACAGCCCGATGCCGCCGCGAGCCGCGGCGAAGTGCGCCGGTTGCTCGAACGCAATATCGACGCGCTGCCGGACCAGTTCCGGACGGCGTTCATCTTGCGCGAAGTCGAGGAGATGTCGGTCGACGAGGCCGCCGCCTGCCTCGGCGTGCCCGCAGCGACGGTGCGCAGCAGGGCGTTTCGCGCGCGGGCGCTGCTGCGCGAAGCGATGACGCGCGAGGTCGATGTCGCCACCGTGCAG
>Ga0207664_10002730_pt1 | contig 11721 bp, 10 predicted proteins | sample LARL83metaG_FD_184349 | JGI IMG/M metagenome (GOLD analysis project Ga0207664, IMG submission 184349) | Corn, switchgrass and miscanthus rhizosphere microbial communities from Kellogg Biological Station, Michigan, USA - LAR L8-3 metaG... | ecosystem: Host-associated > Plants > Roots >...
CCAACTGCCTGCATCAGCGGCTCGCCGTGCTTGGCCTTCTCGGCCCTTGCCAGATCTCGCGCTGGATCGTTCGCCGCTCGCGGCCCCGGGGTAGCCCGGCCCACCAGGAGCCACTGCACCATCACGGACTCACGGGTCCCAAGCTGGCCCAGCGACCCGAGGAACGCAGCGGCGGTCGTCTCCGCCCGGTCAGCCGCCAGCGGATGTGACAAATGAGTGATGCGAAGCTCGCACGCAGCCTGCCAGGCCCCATGCTTGCCGCTCAGATAATCAGGCGCATCATCGAGCCGCAGGCCAGGCAAGACACTCCGCGTGCCAGCAAGCACCTCGGCCTGCCTCGACTTCGGCACGAGCAGGATGTGGCTAATGGCCTGGCGCGAAGCAACTATTTCGAGCGCAAGGGGCACGCGCAAGGTGCCAAGCATCCCCAGCCAGGCGCTGACGTCATCGCCCTTCAGCCCTCGCGGGAACTGCAAGCGCATTGCTATCAGCGACTGCTGCCATGCCTGGCTGTCATACCACCGCCAGCCAACCACCACACCAAGAACCGCGAGCCCTCCGACAAGAATGCTCACCACTGCCCAGGTCACGGACTCGTCACCCTGCCACTGGCCGGCTTGGTCTTAGCTCCCTTGCGCTTAGCAAACTCCCGGCCCAGGGCGATAATGACTTGTGTCATTGCATCCACATCAATCGTTGGCCGCGGCTTGCCGGTAATTACTATTCGCACCCCCTTCTTTCGCATCTTTGACCCTCCTTGCTTATTTGGGGATGCAACGGGCGGCCCGCAGAGTCACGAGCCGCCCGCAGCAACTGGACCCCCTAGTTTTGTTTTCTGTTGCATGGATGCAACAGTCAAGACTTTTTATCTTCGTGAATTGTGGTCTCCCTATTTCGTTGAACGTGGTCCGAAGATGGCCACGCTCAGCACCACGAGCACCACCATCAGGCTGACGAGAATTGGCACGACGGGAGCCAGCAACGCCCAGGCGATGCGGGCTCCTGCCGCCACCAGCAGCAGCGTGATCACCACCTGACGGACCCGGCCCACCCAGCTCTTAACCCGACCATCACTCATGGCGCGTTCCCTCAGGCCGAGCCTGGGCGTCGATCTGCCAACGTGCCTGTTCGTACAGGTAGTCGATGTGCTGCTGAGCAGCGAGGTCCTGCTGCCGCAGCTCATCCATGTCGCGGTTAGTGTCCCGCTGTTGCTCTCGGCAACCGACCTCGTAGCCGCGCTGGAAGAGGTAAGTGCCACCGAGAGCTAGGAGCAGGACAAGGACAACGATGATCGTCCAAAGCAGCGCGGTCATCGCAAGCGCCTCGGTTCGCTATCCGGGTTCATGTACCGGTGCCGGGCCTCGATGGAGTCCGCCAGGTAGGTACTCAACGCCATCGACATCAAGGCGTACTGGGCCTCGTCGTGTACCCGTGCCCGTATCTGGTCTTCGAGATCGCACGCTTGCGCGATAATCCGTCGTCAGTTGCCCACCCACCACGATCCGGTGCTCAGCCTTGAACTTCTCCAGCGCCGCCTGCTGTGCCGTCACGTGATCGACCGGGTAGACCACTCGATCCGGGCCGGGGACGAACGGTCGCCGTCGTTCCACCCGGCTTGCGTTGAGCGGAGCGACCTCCCCATTTCCGTGGTCGTGCATCTTGTTCTCTTTCTTGGTGCAGTTTGAGGTTGGAGAGTTAGAGGAACGGGAGCGGCTGTGCCGCTCCCGTCTTGGCTGCTCGTCGATCTGTGCGCGTCTTCTGTCCAGGGCCAGCACACGCGCCCAGCAGAGGTGCAGCCACCTCACAGCTCTGCAGCGGTTGGAGGCAGTCGCGTTCTGCTCATGGCCATAGATGCTGAACACAACAAAACCCCTTTCCAGGTCCTTGCTTCTCTAGCTTGGAGCCTGGAAAGGGGCTTGTTTGGATCAGTTTCGGCGCTTAGGCAGTTTGGTCCTTTGCCTGCGTCACCATGTGCTCTGCGAGGATCGTGAGAAAGCCCCGCTCAAGGCGCGGATGCTTGCGCCATTGCTGGTAGCTATATCCCAGTCCCAGCAAGAGCATGAGACGGTACTGCCGGTCTGGATGCCTCGCCGTCGTACCGATGCGTAGCTCCAGGTAGAAGCCCGACTTCATGATGCTGGCTGTGTACCTCCTGCCCTCGAACTCGTAGAGCGCCTCAGGTAGTGACTCGATTGCTTCCCTGAGGTAGCGCTCGATGATGCAGCCTGCAGTAATGCGAGACAGGCTTGGCGCGATCCCCGCCAGTTCTCTCAGGACGGGCTTTGTGGCCAATCGGCTGGGTTCGACTCCCCAACCTGCTAGCCGCTTCAGTTCGTCCGCTAGTAGCTCGACCCGCGCATCGTCGGGCCGTGCGCTCCCGCGCATGGGAGGCCCTTCTGCGCCGACTCTCCTATTTTTGATCTAGGAGCGGTTATCTTCCAACGAAACGGCGGTCGACGCGGAGGAGCCGAGAGCCCTAAAGAAACCAGGGAGTAAGCTTAGCAGTGCCCATGGCGTTTCCGAAGGCTGTTCGTAGACCAACTTCGCGGCTGCATAGCCCACCGTTGCCCGCCATCAGCGGGAATCTCGGGCATCATGGACTGGGGCTCAGCGTTCCACGGCCGCGACAATGAGAAGGGCCGCAGATGACTGTCTGCGGCCCTTCACGCCGAGGCGCCCCTCAGACCACTCGGAGGTCCCGCTCGGTGTCCGGGCGCAAGATGCGCGTGACCACCACGTGGAGCAGGAACAGCCTGATGTAGTCCTTCGGAACCTCGGCGTGCCGGTAGATCTCGCTGTTGTCGTTCGCGAACTCCCACGAGATGTAGTGCTGCGGCTCTTGCAGCTCATACAGCTCTTCGAGCGCGGGCAGCGCGACCCCCCACGGCAGCTCCATGAAGTAGTCCCACAGCGCATCAACCGCGGTGACCTCGCCGTTGCGGATCTGCGCGAGGGCAGCTTCGCATTCGGTTGCGACGCGCTCTGCCAGCGCATCGATCGCCGGGGTCTCGATCGGCAGGTCGCGCCCTGGCGGCGGACTAACGCGCGCCTTCACGGCATCATGGCCTGCTCCATCATCTGTCATCGCCAAGCCTCCAACTTGGTCGGAGCCCGGCGCTCATCGCCGGACCGGGCCGCTGCCCAAGCGAGCAACGGTCCGATCTCGCGAACAGAGTAATTGTTACACTTCAAGCTGAAATGGCAACCGCTAGCATGTTGATATCCCGCCACCTTTGAGTAACCTTGTACCATGGATACCCAACTCTGGTAGCTTGCGTGCGGTCACCATCGACGTGCAAGCTATCTTAGGCGTACAGGTGAAACCGGCCCTTCTCCCCGGTGGCTTGCTCACATATGTGACACAGGAATAAGATTAATGAGCACAACGACAATGAGCGGAAGGCGCCAAATTGGCCAGAAATAACCACAGCAACGGGGCAACCGGCCTGGATATCAACGGCCTTGAAGGCTGGCTGTGGGATGCTGCCTGCTCCATCCGCGGTGCAGTCGATGCCCCCAAGTTCAAGGACTACATTTTTCCGCTCATCTTCATAAAGCGGCTCTCAGATGTGTTCGACGATGAGATCGACCGCCTGGGCGAGAAGTTCGGCGACCGCGAGACGGCCCTGGCGCTAGCGGACGAGGACCACTCGCTGGTCCGGTTCTACATACCCGCTGAGGCGTCATGGGCCGAGGTACGCAAGCTAACGGGCAACCTTGGCCAGAGCCTCACAGACGTCATGCGGGCTGTCACGAAGGCCAACCCATCGCTCGCGGGCGTCATCGACATTGTGGACTTCAACGCCACCGTGAGCGGCCAACGCATCATCGAGGACGGTCGCCTCTCCAGCCTCATCGAGATCCTCAGCCGTCACCGTCTCGGACTGGATGACGTCGAGCCAGACATCTTCGGCCGTGCATACGAGTACCTGCTCCGGAAATTCGCCGAAGGCCAAGGTCAGAGCGCTGGCGAGTTCTTCACACCGAAGGAAGTCGGCTGGCTCATCGCCCACCTTCTTCGGCCTGAAGAAGGGATGTCGATCTACGATCCGGCCTGCGGCTCTGCTGGGCTCCTCATCAAGGCCGAGCTTACGGTCAGGGAGTCGGTGGAGACGGTGGAGCGCCCTCTCCAGCTCTTCGGCCAGGAGCTGAACCACGTCACCTACGCCATCGCCAAGATGAACATGATCATCCATGACATGGAGGGCGAAGTCGCCATCGGTGACACGTTCCGCAACCCCAAGTTCCTCGCCGGGTCGAGGCTCAAGACCTTCGACCTGGTCGCAGCGAATCCAATGTGGAACCAAGACGGCTACGACACAGAATTCTACGACTCCGACCCATTTGACAGATTCAAGTTTGGGTATCCACCCACCTCAACGGCAGACTGGGGCTGGGTACAGCACATGCTCGCCTCTCTGAACGCCAAAGGACGTGCTGTCATCGTTCTCGACACAGGAGCTGTAGCTCGTGGCAGTGGAGGCCAGGGAAGCAATCGTGAGCGCGATATCCGCCAGCGGTTCGTCGAATATGACCTTATTGAGGGCGTCATTCTCCTGCCGGAGAATCTGTTCTACAACACTTCTTCTCCAGGTATCTTGCTCTGTCTAAATAAGGCAAAGCCTAAGGACCGCCAAGGCAAGATCATTCTCATCAATGCTTCAAAGGAGTTCGAGAAAGGTCGTCCCAAGAACTTTATCACTGCAGAAAGCATTACGAAGATCCAGCATGCTTTCCACTCAGGGCAGGACATGCCAAACTTCCTGACCATTATCACGATCGACGAAGCGGCCAAGAACGACTATCATCTTTCACCGAGTCGTTACATATCCGTTGATGATGGCGAGGAAGTTCTTCCAGTGGACGAGGCAATCGTGCTCCTAAAGGAAGCTGAGGAAGAGCGAGCGTCAGCGGATCGGGAGTTCGATGGGGCAATGAAAAATCTCGGCCTCGGAGGCTGGTTTCATGACTAGGAGCATTCCGGCCCAGAAAGGAGCTATCGAAGCCAAGGAGCTTCCGCTCCATTACCGCGAGATTGCTACGCTGCCTTCAGACTGGGACATCTGCTTGCTGCAAGACGTGCTCACTTCGATCAGTAATGGTCTAACTGCCCCACAATCTGCAGATCAAGATGGCATCCCTGTTACCCGAATAGAAACAATCGCCTCGGACAGAGTGGATCCGCAGCGGGTTCGGTACATTAAAAATCTGGACAGGACTACACTTGAACGATATAGATTGAGGACCGGTGACATTCTTCTCAGTCACATAAATAGTGAGCCGCAGATCGGCCGGGCAGTTCTCTACTCGGGTAATCCTCCGACGCTACTCCACGGAATGAATCTTTTGCGTCTTCAAGTCGACGCCAGGCGATGCGATCCTGAGTTCCTTGTCTACCTTTTCAAGCTCTACAGATCTCTGGGGGTCTTTCGGGGGCTAGCGACTCGTGCGGTGGGCCAGTCATCTATCAACCAAGGGAGGCTCAAGGCTGTCGCCATTCCGTTGCCACCCGTTGAGGAGCAGCGAGCCATAGCAAGGCTTCTTCGAGCAGTTGACACATCCATCGAGGCGGCAGAGGAAGTCATCGAAGCTACGCGGCAGCTTAAGCGCTCGCTCGCACGCCATCTCTTCAAGTACGGCCCTATGCCGCCCGCCGAGTCTGACAGGGGAGAGTTGCAGGAGACCGGAATTGGCCAGATTCCGGAACATTGGAGCTTGATGCTATTCCGTGACATTCTCTCGGAGCCTCTTAGGAATGGCCACTCGGCTAGAAGAGCTTCCTCTGGGGACGGCGTCAGAACGTTGACACTTTCCGCTGTAACCAATGACGATTTCTCCTTGGCAAACACAAAAGTTACTGAAGCGGATCCAGATCGAGTGAGAGATCTTTGGCTTCGCCAAGGTGACATACTCATCGAACGTGCAAACACCCGAGAGTTGGTCGGGACGGCCGCTCTATATGAAGGCCCAGAGAAATTCGCTATCTATCCTGATCTCGTCATAAGAGCCCGGGTCCAAGAGCCAGTCGTCAATCCCAAATTCGTTGTGGAGTTTCTACGAACTCAAGTGGCACGTGCGTACTTCCAGAGAAATTCCCGTGGTGCCGCAGGCAACATGCCCAAGATCGGCCATGGAATTATTGAGACGCTCTCTCTTCCAGTTCCTTCCTTGGACGAGCAGAGAGTAATCGCACAGATACTTACATCCGTTGATCTCAAGGCCAAGGCAGAGATACTGCGACGCGAAGCATTAAGTCAACTATTTAGATCGCTCATCAGCGAAATAATGAGCGGTCAGCGCCGCGTGGGGCAACTGGAGAAGATCAATGCCTAGGGGCTTCACTGAACAAGCGACGGTCCAGGACCCGTTGGTCAACTACGCGACCGAGGTCGGCTGGGTCGCGGTATCGCAGGCTGAGCAGCTCACGCTCAGAACAGGCCAGGCCGGGCTCTTCTTCTATCAGGTCCTCCGAGACAAGCTCATCGAGTTCAACCCCGATGTAGTCACAGCGGCGAATGTCGACGACGTCATCAGGCGGATGGAGACTGCGAGAGCCTCCATCGAAGGGAACGAAGATAACCTGCTATGGCTGCGCGGCCAGCGGTCCGTATACGTTGAGCGCGAGCGGCGAGAGATCAACGTTAAGGTCATCGAGTTCGAACATCTTGACCACAACCTCTTCCAGGTCACCGATGAGTGGGAATATACGAACGGGCGGTTCCGCAACCGGGCTGATGTAGTCTTCCTCATCAATGGCATTCCGGTCGCCCTAGTTGAAGCAAAGGCCGCGAACAAGCCTGACGGAATCGACCAGGGCATCACGCAGATTCGCCGGTATCACCGCGAGACGCCCGAGATGTTGACCGCGCCTCAGATCTTCGACATCACTCACTTGATCAGCTTCTACTATGGGGTGACCTGGAGCCTAGATCGGCGCAACATCTTCAATTGGAAGGACGAGGAGCCGGGCAACTTCGAACAGAAGATCAAGCGGTTCTTCGACCGGGAGCGCTTCCTCAAGGTTCTGCGCGACTACATCGCGTTCATCCGCAAGGATGACGAGCTTACGAAGATCATTCTCCGGCAGCACCAGACGCGGGCCGTCGAGAAGGTAATGGGCCGCGTTGAGGATGGGCAGAAGAAGCGCGGTCTCATCTGGCACACTCAGGGCTCAGGCAAGACGCTGACGATGATCACCGTCGCCCACGAGCTGCTGACACAGGCTGAGTTTGAGAAGCCGACCGTCCTGATGCTTGTGGACAGGAACGAGCTGGAGAGTCAGCTCTTCCGCAACCTCGAAGCCTATGGAATCTCAGACGTAGAAGTCGTCGGCTCGAAGCGCCACCTCCAGCAACTGCTCAAGTCCGGCCACCGCGGGCTCATCGTCTCGATGATCCACAAGTTCGACCGGGTGCCGAAGGACATCAACCCCAGCGAGCACGTCATCGTCCTGGTTGATGAGGCCCATCGGACCACGGGCGGCGACCTGGGCAACTACCTCATGGCCGCTCTCCCCAACGCCACCTACATCGGATTCACGGGCACGCCCATTGACAAGACCGCGTACGGCAAGGGGACGTTCAAGGTCTTCGGCACCGAGGACCCGGAGGGATACCTCGACAAGTACTCGATCGCTGAGTCAATCGAGGACGGCACGACGCTGCCTCTGCGCTACTCTCTCGCGCCGAACGAGATGCAGGTACCCCGTGAGCAGCTCGAGCGGGAGTTCCTGAGCCTCGCTGAAGCGGAGGGTGTCAGCGACATCGAGGACCTCAACCGCATCCTCGACCGGGCCGTCAACTTGAAGGCGTTCTTGAAGTCCAAGGATCGTGTTGATCGTGTTGCCAAGTTCGTCGCCGAGCACTACCGCTCCAACGTGGAGCCACTCGGGTACAAGGCGTTCCTCGTGGGCGTGGACAGGGAGGCCTGTGCTCTCTACAAAGAAGCTCTCGACAAGTATCTCCCCGAGGACTACTCGCGAGTCGTCTACACCGGCGCGCACAACGACCCGCCAGAGCTGACGAAGCACCAGCTCAGCGAGGACAAGGAGAAGGAGCTGCGGCGCGCGTTCATCAAGCCCGGCACCTTGCCCAAGATCCTCATCGTCACCGAGAAGCTCCTCACCGGCTTCGACGCTCCCATCCTCTACTGCATGTACCTCGACAAGCCCATGCGCGATCACGCCTTGCTTCAGGCCATCGCCCGCGTGAACCGTCCATATGAGGAGGAGGGAGACGTCAAGAAGCCGTCCGGATTCGTGCTCGACTTCGTCGGTATCTTCGACAAGCTGGAGAAGGCCCTGGCCTTCGACTCTGACGTCGTCTCAGGCGTCATCGAGAACCTCGACGTGCTCAAAGAGCGCTTCGCCACACTCATGGCTGAGGAGGCCGAAGGCTACCTAGCGCTCGCCAGAGGTCAGATCGATGACAAAGCGGTTGAGCGGATCATCGACACCTTCACCGACAAGGAGGCGCGGGAGGAGTTCTCGAAGTTCTTCAAGGAGACCGAGACCCTCTACGAGATCATCTCCCCGGACCCGTTCCTGGGCGACTACATCGAGCGCTACCAGCAGCTAGCCGCCATCTTCGGCATCCTGCGGGCTGCCTTCGGCACGGGTGGCAGCCCGATCAAGGACCTCATGAAGAAGACAGAAGAGCTGGTCCGCGAGCACGTTGGCGCTACCGGCCTGGATGAAGTCCTGCCTGTCTACGAGATCAACGACCAGACGCTCGAAGCACTCAAGAAGGACACGGGCTCGGACTCAGCCAAGGTCGTGAACCTCGCTCGCAGCTTGAGGGTCGCTGTGAGGGACCAGGAGGGGGAGCAGCCTCACCTGATCCCAATCGGTGAGCGGGCAGAGCACATCCTCGCGCTCTTCGAAGATCGGCAACTCGGCACGCTGGACGCGCTCCGAGAGCTAGAGATGGCCATCGAGGAGTACAACGAAGCTCGCCGGGAGATGCAGGAGCGAGGCTTCGACATCCAGACCTTCTCCATCTATTGGGTCCTTCGCCGTAGCGGTTTCGATGAGCAAGTGAGTTTGTCAGTGGCACCTGGTATCCAGGAGGCGTTCAGCCGCAGCCCTAACTACCGGCAGAACCCTGCCGAGAGGCGGGAACTGACCGCCGAGCTGTACAAGCTGCTCCTCCCCCACGCCAAGAAGGCAAGTCGGGCCAAGGAGCTGGTGGACGCCATCCTGAGAGTGAGGCGATCGTGACCCAAGCGGAGGGTATGAAGGGGCGGGCCACGGTGGCAGAGCGCTGGCAGAGCGCTGACGAGTTCAAGCAAAGCGTGCGGGCCTGGGCCAGCAAGATAGGGGTCAATCCCGCCCGAATCCAGATGCAATCTATGACCAAAAAATGGGCCTCGTGCTCGGTCGGAGGCGTCGTTAGCTTCAACAAGCGGCTGCTCAACGAGGATCGCTCATTTGGGGAGCAGGTCATCGTACACGAGCTGATCCACCTTAAGGTCCCTAACCATGGCCCTGTCTTCCGAAGCCTATTTAGTGCTTACATGCCAGAGGCTGGGCGCGGACAGCAAACGGTGGCGTGCGAACAAGAGAATTGATGGGCGACAGCGCTTGCGACTCACGACATCAGCCTGAGGAGTGCTAGTCAATTATGAACGCGCCGAACCTCGTCAATCGTCATGACCTTCTGCAGTGGGCCGATACAGTCGCAGCGAGTAGTGAACTCCCGCGCCTTGTACGTAGGCTGGTCCTGGAAACCGGCAGGGGTATCGCTCAGTTGACCCTTCCTGCCGGGGAAGGAGTACGGGCGGGCGATTGGGATGGCACTCTGCGCACAACTGAAGCAGCCCCTTATATTCCGCTTGGTCTCTCCGTCTGGGAGGTCAGCGTAGAAAAGTCACCCGGCACCAAAGCCGACAAAGACTACAGCAAACGTGACAACACTCCAGATGGATCTTCCACTGAAGATTGCACATATATCGAGGTCATTCTCAGGCCATGGACCAAACGGCAGGCGTGGGCACGCGAACGTACAGCAGAGGGCAAGTGGAAAGAAGTCCGATCCTTTGGCGTTGATGACATTGAGACTTGGCTAGAGAACGCCCCGGTCACACATGCCTGGATCTCACATGTTTTGGGCCGTAATCCCTATGGTCTAAGGCCGGTGGATCTCTGGTGGAACGCATGGTCGGCTGCCACTACGACAGTACTCAAGCCGACCTTCATTCTGGCGGGACGCACCGAAGCGCAAGAGCAGCTGCTTGCGCGTCTCAAGGGATCACCTCAGGTAACAACGATTAAGGGCGGTAGCCTTGAGGAGTTGCAAGCTTTCATCGCTGCAGCAATGCTTCAAGCTGAGTCTGCTGAAGACAATGAGCATCTTAATGCGCGTGCAGCCTTCGTTGATGACTTGGGCACATGGCGAGAACTCCTCGCTCGGCCAAACCCGCTGATCCTGATTGCAGCAAGCGATCAGATACGTACTGAACCCCTTCCAGCAGCTTCTCCTCATCACATTGTCATTCTGCTAGCTGACGCATCATCCGCAGACATCGAGATAGCACCACTCGATCCGAGTGAAACAGCTGCATCCTTGAAGGAAGCAGGTGTCGATGACCAGAAGGCCGACAGGCTTGCACGCCTTGCACGCCGCAGCCTGCTGGCAATGCGGCGAGAGATAGCAGTTAAGCCGGAACTCCACCAGCCTACATGGGCTCGGCCTCCCATTGATCGGTCTCTGCGTAGCATGCTGTTGGTCGGGCGATGGCATAAGGGCCGCGAGGGGGACAAAGAGGTTCTAACGACGCTCTCTGGCCGCCAGTACGACGATCTACAGGAGGCTGCATCCAGATTGTCGGCCGAGGCCGACCCAGTCGTAGGTCAAATTGACGCTGTTTGGGCATTGGTATCTGCCTATGATGCGTGGAGCCTGCTGGCAGGACGCCTGCAGGCCGATGATCTTCAACGTTTTGGCCCAATTGCGCAGGAAGTACTGGGTGAGGTTGATCCGAGCCTCGGTCTTCCTAAGAGCGACCGCTGGTGGCGGGCGTCAATAGAAGGGAAGGTGCACCAATACTCGCCCGATCTGCGCAAGGGTGTTGCTTCCACACTTGCTCTGCTTAGCGTCCATGGCGATCGTGTCGATGCAGGTTCAGGCATGAACGGGGGGAACTGGGCCTCATTGGCCGTGCGCAAGTTGCTCGACGACGCAAATGCCGATCAGACCTGCAATCTTTGGATTTCTCTGACTGGCCTCCTGCCGCATCTCGCCGAAGCCGCCCCTGACGAGTTTCTGGCTTGTGTGGAGCGGGGGCTAGAGGACGATCCCCCACTGCTCTTGGGTCTCTTCAAAGCCGAAGTGGATAGTTCGATCGGAGGCTCCGCCCCTCATACAGGCATGCTTTGGGCCCTCGAAGCTGTGGCTTGGTCAGGGCCTCACTTTGGTCGATCCGTTGACCTTCTAGCGCGGTTCGCAGAGATTGACCCCGGTGGAAGGTTGAGCAACCGACCCGCGGCGAGCTTGTCCACCATCTTTAAACCGTGGCACCCAGATAACTCTGTCGACGTGTCTCGCAGACTCAAGGTGCTCGACGCTCTACGCAGACGCCACTCACAGGTGGCCTGGAACTTGATGCTGACGATGCTTCCCGAAATGCATGGTGTGCACTTCCCCTCCTACGAGCCCAACTTCCGAAATTGGAAGCCGCCAAGAGTCACAGTTTCCTATGGCGAGTACTTCCAGGTCGTCACGG
>Ga0207664_10002732_pt1 | contig 11715 bp, 6 predicted proteins | sample LARL83metaG_FD_184349 | JGI IMG/M metagenome (GOLD analysis project Ga0207664, IMG submission 184349) | Corn, switchgrass and miscanthus rhizosphere microbial communities from Kellogg Biological Station, Michigan, USA - LAR L8-3 metaG... | ecosystem: Host-associated > Plants > Roots >...
CCGCGACCTCTACCTCGAACTCGGGCACCGGGTGGACCAGCTCGACCCGTGCGAGGGCCTGCCGGACATGGTGTTCTCGGCCAACGGCGCGACCGTGGTGGACGGCAAGGTCCTGGTCGCCCGCTTCCGGCACGAGCAGCGCGACGCCGAATCCGCCGCATACCTGGACTGGTTCCGGTCCCGCGGCTGGTCCGAGGTCCGCCAGGCGCGGTTCGTCAACGAGGGCGAGGGCGACTATCTGGTCTCCGGTCCGCGGGTGCTGGCCGGAACGGGTTTCCGCACCGCCGCCCGCGCGCACGCCGAGGCCGAGGAGTTCTTCGGCAGGCCGGTGGTCGGCCTGACGCTGGTCGACCCGCGGTTCTACCACCTGGACACCGCGCTCACCCTGCTGGACGACGACACGATCGCGTACTGGCCGCCGGCCTTCGCCGCAGAGAGCCGCGGAGTGCTGGAGGAGCTCTACCCGGACGCCATCAGGGCCGGCGACGAGGACGCGGCGGCATTCGGCCTCAACGCGGTGTCCGACGGGCTGCACGTCATCCTGCCCCAGGCCGCCACCGGCATGATCGACCAGGTGCGCGAGCGCGGCTTCGAGCCGATCGGCGCCGACATGTCGGAGCTGCTCAAGGCCGGCGGCAGCGTGAAGTGCTGCACGCTGGAACTGCGCGCGGGCTGACGGAGGACCGCCGTGACCACCGTGCAGACGGCGGGCCGGTCGGGCGTGGGCCGCGAGGTCCTGATCGGGACCGCGCTGGCCGTGGTTCCGGTCGGGTTGATCCTCGCCGCGCTAGCGTTCGGCGCGGCGCGGAACCCGGGGGCGGCGGCTGCCTCGCCGGCCGCCGCCCCGGCCGTCCCCGCCGACCCCTATCCCCGGCTGCTGATAGCCCTGCCGGTCATCCTCGCCGCGTGCTACCTGCTGGGAATCCTGTCCCGGCGGCTCGGGCAGCCCCCGGTGATCGGGGAGATCGTCGCCGGCGTGCTGCTGGGGCCCTCGCTGCTCGGCTCGATCTGGCCGGGCGCGTTCCACTGGCTGCTGCCCGACGGCGTGGCCTCCGTCGTCAACACCCTGGCCCAGATCGGCCTGATCTTCTTCATGTTCCTGGTCGGCGCGGAGCTCGACCTGACGGCGGCGCGGCGGCGCGGCCGCACCGTGCTGGCGGTGAGCCAGATGGGCATCGCGCTGCCGATGCTCGCCGGGGTCGTGCTCGCGGTGTGGCTGTACCCGGCCTTCGGGGCCCGGGTCGGGTTCACCGGTTTCGCCCTGTTCATCGCGGTGTCGATGAGCGTCACCGCGTTCCCGGTGCTGGCCAGGATCCTGACGGACCGCCGCCTCGCCGAGACGCCGCTGGGCGCGCTCGCGCTGACCTGTGCGGCGGTCGGCGACGTGGCGGCCTGGTGCCTGCTCGCCGCGGTGGTCGCGATCAGCCGCGGCGGCTCGGCGGGCCGGGTCGTCGCGACCGTCGCGCTCGCCGCGGCCTTCGCCGCGGCGATGGTGTGGGTGGCGCGGCCGCTGCTGGCCAGGTGGATCGGCGCGGTGAGCGAGGCGGCGGTGCTGCCGCTCGTGCTGGGCGGGATCATGCTCTCGGCGCTCGCCACGAACGACATCGGCATCCACCCGATCTTCGGCGCGTTCCTGTTCGGCGCGGTCATGCCGCGCACGGCGCCGCGCACCCGCAAGGCCGCCGAGAGCATGCAGAGCGTCACCGTGACGCTGCTGCTTCCGCTGTTCTTCGTGTACACCGGCCTGCACACCAGGTTCGGCCTGCTCGGCACGAGCGGCCGGCTCTGGGCCTGGTGCGCGCTGATCACCGCGGTGGCGGTGCTCGCCAAGGCGGGCTCCACCACCGCCGCGGCCCGGCTGACCGGGCTGGGCCCGCGCGATGCCCTCTCCCTCGGCGCCATGATGAACTGCCGCGGCCTCACCGAGCTCGTGGTGCTCAACATCGGGCTGCAACTGAAGGTGATCAGCCCGACCGTGTTCGCGATGCTGGTGATCATGACTCTGGTCTCGACCGTCGCCACCGCCCCCGCCCTCTACGCGATCGCGCGTTGGCGGCGGACCGGCACAGAGCCCTGATCCCGATTCTCCTTCTCAAAACCCTGCCGCACGGCGAAGGGCCGGCGCCCCTCGGGACGCCGGCCCTTCACCGTGTCAGGAGTCTCAGGGAGTCGACGTCGGCAGGAACGTCGGCGAACGGCGGGCGTGCGTGCTCTGCTCGAACGCGTAGGCGAGGGATATCACGGTCGGCTCGCTGTACTGCCCGGCCATGATGGACAGGCCCACCGGCAGCGGCCCGACGAAGCCCATCGGGACGGTCATGTCGGTGTAGCCGGACACCGCGGCGGGGGTGGAGGTCCCGAGCAGGAACCCGTTGTCGCCCTGGCCGGTGCCGAGGGGGATCACGTTGGCGGCGTTGTTGGTGGGCGCCACGATCGCGTCCAGGTGGTACTTGGCCAGCGTCTCGTTGATGCCGCGCCGCGCCGCGCCGGTGGCGTCCGTGCGCATCTGGATGTGGACCGGGTCGTTGAGGTCGCCGTCCGAGGCGTCGGCCGACTCCCAGATCTCCTGCGCGAAGAACGGCATCTCCGCGGACGCGTGGTCCAGGTTGAACTGGATCAGCCCGGTCAGGTCGGCGGGGTGGTTGCCCGGCGTCTCGGCCAGATAGGCGTTGAGGTCGTGCTTGAACTCGTAGTGGATCGCGGGGAACTCGTTGTTGTTGACGTCGTCCAGGTACGGGATCACCACGTCCACCGGAGTCGCCCCGAGCCGGCGCAGCTCGTCCACCGCCCGGTTGAACACCGCGTCGGTGTCCGCGTTCTCGCCGATGTTGAACTGGTCCCGCCAGACGCCGATCCGCTTGCCCTTCAACGCGCCCGGCTTCAGGAACCGGGTGTAGTCGCCCAGCGCGTGGTCCACGGCGGAGGGGGTGTCGGTGACCGGGTCCCGGGGGTCGGGCCCGTCCATCGCGGCCAGCAGGATCGCGGCGTCGGTGACGTTGCGCGCCATCGGGCCCGCGGTGTCCTGCTCCCGCGTGATCGGCACGATCCCGCCCCGGCTGACGATGCCGAGGCTGGGCTTGATGCCGACGATGCCGTTCGTGCCGGAGGGGCAGACGACCGATCCGTCCGTCTCGGTGGCGACGGCGACGGTCGCCAGGTTCGCGGACACCGCGACCGCCGAGCCGCTCGAGGAGCCGCAGGGGCTGTGGTCGAGCACGTAAGGGTTGTGGGTCTGCCCGCCCTCGGCGCTCCAGCCGGCCGAGCCGTTGAGGGAGCGGTACCCGGCCCACTCGGACATGTTGGTCTTGCCCATGATGACCGCGCCGGCGGCCCGCAGCCGGTCGACGACCCCGGCGGGCTGGGCCGGCGGGGCGTCGGCCAGCGCCAGCGAGCCGGCGGTGGTCGGGGCGTCCGTGGTGTCGATGTTGTCCTTGACCAGGATCGGGATGCCGTCCATCGGGCCGAGGGTGGCGTGGTGGCGGCGGCGCGCGTCGCTGGCCGCGGCCTGGCCCAGCGCGTCCGAGGTGGTCGAGATCAGCGCGTGCAGCACCGGGTTGAAGGCGCTGATCCGCTTGAGGTAGAACCTGGTCAGCTGGACCGAGGTGAGCCGCCCGGAGTTCATCGCCCGCTGGAGCTCCGGGATCGTGGCGTGGTTCAGGTCGATGCCCGCGATGACCGGAGGCTGCGACAGCGGGGGCGGCGGGCACGGCGCCGGGCCGGCCGCGACGGCGGTGGGCGTGGCGCACAGCAGGGCGATGGATGTGGCCACGACGGTGGCTTTTGAGCGGCGGTGCAAGGCAACCTCCCGAAACGGGGATTCAACACAGGATCAGGGGACTGTGACGAACCGTATGGGGCCGCCCGGATGACCTCGAGGCGTCCGGCCGAAGGCAGGTCAAAAGGAAATCAACGGGGAAATCAACGAATCCGCGCCCGAGCGGGTTCACGCGCATTGTCGCACTTGTCCGCGGTCGGCATCGGTGGTTTAGTGTCTATCTAGTCTGATTCAGGTCCGTCCACCGGACGGAGAAGGGCCCGCAGTTCAAGGCGTGCAGACCCCGGGGGGGGAGTCGCAATGTCGGTGGAGTTCCGACTGCTCGGCGAGGTCGAGGCATACGTCGACGGCCGGCTGATCGACGTCGGCCACGCCCAGCAGCGATGTGTGCTGGTGGCGTTGTTGATCGAGGCCAATCATACCGTCTCGGTGGAGGATCTGGTCGATCGCGTCTGGGCGGGGCGGCGGCGCCCCGCGCATCCCGTGAACGCATTACGCACCTATTTGTCCTTGCTGCGCGGGGTGATCTCCGCGGCGGGCGACGAGGTGCTCATTGCGCGGCAGGCGCACGGCTATCGGCTCAGCGTGGATACCGACGCCGTCGATCTGCACCGGTTTCACAGCCTGGTCGATCAGGCCCGCACCGAGCAGAACGACCCGTCGGCCGCCAAACTGCTGGAGCAGGCGCTCGGGCTCTGGCGCGGCGAGTCCTTCGCCGATCTCGACACTCCCTGGCTCGACACGATCCGCACCACGCTGCTGCAGCAACGGCACGCGGCCTGGCTCGACCTCAACGACATCCGGTTGCGCGGCGGCGATCACGCGGCGCTGGTGCCGCAGCTGTCCGACCAGGTGTCCGAGCACCCGCTGGACGAGCGCCTGCGCGCGCAGTACATGCTCGCGCTCTACCGCACCGGCAGGCATGCCGACGCGCTGGCGCAGTATCGGCAGATCCGGCGGCAGCTCGCCGACGAACTGGGCGTCGACCCCGGCTCGGAGCTGCGGCGGCTGCACCAACGCATCCTCGACGCCGATTCCGCGCTCGACGTCGGCGCGACCGCGGTGCCGAGGTCGGCGCCTTATGTGATTCCGCGTCAGCTGCCGCCCGCGCCGTCCCTGTTCGCGGGCAGGTACGACGAGCTGCGCACCCTCGACGCGATGCTGCCGGCGTCCGGCGAGCCCGGGGCCGTGGCCATCATGGCGATCCAGGGCGCCGGCGGGATCGGCAAGACCTGGCTCGCCCTGCACTGGGCGCATCGCAACGCGGCCCTGTTCCCCGACGGGCAGCTGTATGTCAATCTGCGCGGTTTCGACCCGTCCGGCGAGCCCAGGGCGCCCGGCGACGTGGTGTGCGGATTCCTCGAGGCGCTCGGCGTCAGTCCCGCGGCCATCCCGGTCGACGCGGACGCCCGGGTCGCGCTGTACCGGAGCCTGGTGGCCAGCAAGCGGATGCTGATCGTCCTGGACAACGCGCGCGACACCGCCCAGGCCGTCCCGCTGCTGCCCGGCGACTCGTCGTGCACGGTGTTGGTCACCAGCCGCCACGAGTTGACCGGCCTGGCCAGCGCCCACGGCGCGCTACGGCTGAACCTGGGCGTCCTGCCCGACACCGACGCCGGAGCGCTCCTCGCGCGCCGCCTCGGCCCGATACGCGTCGGCGACGAACCGGACGCGGTGGCCGAGCTGCTGGCCTACTGCGGCGGCCTGCCGCTGGCGCTGAGCATCGTGGCCGCCCGCGCGGACGCCCACCCCGACTTCCCCCTGCAGGCGCTGGCGGAGGACCTGCGGGAGATGTCGACCCGGCTCGGCGCCCTCGACGCGGGCGAGCTGACGACCAGCCTCGCGGCGGTGCTCTCCTGGTCGTATCAGACCCTTGACGAGATGACGGCGCGGGTGTTCGGCCTGCTCGGACTGGCGCCCGGCCCGGACATCGGCCTGTCCGCGGCGGCGAGCCTGACCGCGCTGCCCGTGACCCGCGTGCGCACGGTCCTTCGGCGCCTGGAGAACGCCCACCTGCTTCAGGAGCACGTGCCCGGCCGCTACCGCATGCACGATCTGATTCGCCTGTACGCCGCCGAATGCGCCGACAAGGACCAGCCCGACGACGTCCGTGCCGCCTCGCTGCGCCGGCTGGCCGACTTCTACCTGCACACCGCCCACGCCGCCACCCTGCTGCTCGATCCGCACCAGGAACTGCTGCCGATCGCGCTGACCCCGCCCGATCCCGGGGTGGTCCCGGACCGCCTCGCCGATCGGGACCAGGCGCTGGAGTGGTTCGCCGCCGAGCACGCGGGCCTGCTCTCCGTCGTGTACCGGGCGGCCGACGCCGGTCTGGACACGCACGCCTGGCAGCTCGCCTGGGCGGTGACGGACTACTTCGACCTCCAGGGGCGCTGGCAGGAGCTGTCCGCCGCGCAGAGCGTCGCGCTCGTCGCGGTGCAGCGCCGGCCCGGCCCGGCCGGGCGGACCGCGATGGCCCACAGCCACCGCGCGCTCGGCCGCGCCTGCGCCCGGCTGGGCCGCCTCGACGAGTCCGACGAGCACTTCCGCAGAGCGCTGACTCTGTTCGCCGAGCTCGGCAACCCGGCCGGCGAGGCCAGATCCCGCCTGGGACTGGCCCGCGTCGCCGAACTCCAGGCCCGCAGCCGCGAGGCGCTCGACCACGCGCTGCTCGCCCTCGACCTGCTCCAGGACACCGGCCACCCGGAATGGGAGGCGAGGGCGACGAACGTGGTGGCCTGGAGCTACATCCAGGTCGGCGAGCACAAGCGCGCCCTCGACTACTGCCGGCAGGCGCTCACCCTGTTCCGCCGGCTCGACGATCCGCCCGGGGAGGCGAACTCCTGGGACACCCTCGGCTACGCCCACCACCACCTCGGCCGCCACCGGCAGGCGGTGCCCTGCTATCAGAGGGCGATCGCCATCTACCGGGAGATCGGCGACCGCTACTACGAGGCCACCACGGAAACGCACCTCGCCGACGCCCATCTGGCGCACGGCGACCAGGAGGCCGCCCGCAGCGCCTGGTACCGGGCCCTGCGCATCCTCGACGAACTCGACCACCCCGACGCCGATCAGATTCGCACCAGGCTCAACCGGCCCGCCGTGCCGGCACCCGTCGCACCCGGCACGCGGCGAATGGAAGTACGCTGACGGCCACGGGCAACTGCCGCCGTTTCGTCAGAGAGGCGCACCCGTGCGGTTTTGCTTGCTGGGCCCCCTGCTGGCCTACGCGGGAGACGAGCTGCGTGCGGTGACCGCGCCGCATCAGCGGGTCCTGCTGGCCGCGCTGCTGCTCAACGCGGGGCGCGTCCTCGACTTCGACGAACTCGCCGACATCGTCTGGAACGGCGATCCGCCGAAGGGCAACCGGGGCGCCCTGCACAACGCGGTGCGCAGGCTGCGCGTCAGCCTCGGAGCCGACGGCGCCTCGGTCATCCTCACCCGGCCGCCCGGATACCTGTGCGAGCTCGGTAAGGAAGACCTCGACGTCCGTGTGTTCGAGACGCTGGTGGACAGCGGCCACGCCGCGCTGCGCGCCCGGCAGTGGCAGCTCGCCGCCGACGTGCTGCGCCGGGCCCTCGAGCTGTGGCGCGGGAACGCCCTGGCCGACGTCCCGTCGAGGATCCTGCACGAGGAGTTCGGCCGCGCGCTGGAGGAGCAGCGGCTGACCGCACTGGGCGCCCGGCTGGACGCCGACCTGCACCTCGGGCGGCAGGGCGAGCTCGTGCCGGAGCTGACCCGGCTGGTGGAGCGGTATCCGCTGCGCGAGGTGTTCCACGAGCAGCTCATGCTCGCGCTGTACCGGATCGGGCGGCAGGCGGACGCGCTCGAGGTGTATCGCAGGGCTCGTCGACTGCTGCACGCCGAGCTGGGCGTGGAACCGGGCCGCGCGATGCAGGAGCTGCACGCCGGCATCCTCGCGGCCGATCCCGCGCTCGAGACGGACACGGCGCCGCGTCCAGCCGCGGCGGCCGCGCCGGCGCACGCACCCGCGCCGGCGGCGGGCCGCTCGTCGCTCGCCCAGCTGCCCGCCGACCTGGCCGACTTCACCGGCCGCGCCGACGAGATCGCCGCGATCACCGACCTGCTCGTGTCGCGGTCCGCGAATCCGAGGCCGTCCGCCGTGGTGGTCACCGCCGTGTCCGGAATCGGCGGAGTCGGCAAGACGGCCCTGGCCGTGCACGCCGCGCACGCGCTGCGCGACCGCTTCCCCGACGGCCAGCTCTACGCCGACCTCGGCGGGTTCGGCGGCCGGCGCACCGCTCCCGGCGACCTGCTGGCCCGCTTCCTGCGCGACCTGGGCCTCACGGCCGCGGACATCCCCGCCGACGAACAGGAGCGGGCCACCCGCTACCGGAGCCTGACCGCCGATCGCAGGATGCTGATCCTGCTGGACAACGCCCGGGACGCGGCGCAGGTGCGTCCGCTGCTGCCCGGCGGAGGCGCCTGCCGGGTCCTGGTGACCAGCCGCGCCCGGCTGGCCGACCTGGCGGGCTCGGCGCTCCTGGACCTCGGCGTGCTCGACGAGGCGGACGGGCTGGCGCTGCTCACCCGGATCGTCGGCGCCCGGCGGATCGCCGCGCAGCTCAAGGCGACCGCGGAGATCCTCGACGTGTGCGCGGGGCTTCCGCTCGCCCTGCGGATCGCCGCCGCCCGCCTGGCCGGCCGACCCAACTGGAGCGTGCAGTCCTTCGCCGACCGGCTCGCCGACCACCGCGGCCGCCTCGACGAGCTCGCGGTGGGGGATCTGGGCGTGCGCGCCACGCTCGAGCTGAGCTACGAGGATCTCGGCGCACGCCGCACGCGCTCCGGCGCAGTCCTGGTGCGCTGCTTCCACATGCTCGCGCTCACCCCCGCGCGGGAGACGGGAGTGCCCGCGGCGGCCGCGCTGCTGGACAGCTCGCTCCAGCAGGCCGAGGAGGCCCTCGAAACGCTCGTGGACGCGAGCCTGCTCCAGTCCCCGAGCCAAGGCCGGTACCGGATGCACGACCTGCTGCGGGTCTGCGCCGCCGAGCGCGTCGAAACGCAGGAGCGCCCGGCGGACCGTGACGCCGCGCAGGACCGGCTGCTGAACTGGTATCTGCGCACGGCGGCGAACGCGGCGTACGCGATGAACCCGCGCCGCCGCCATCCGGCGCTCGACCAGGACACGCCCGCCGGCGAGCCGCTGGACTTCGACGCCTACGACCGCGCGCTCGCCTGGCTCGACCTGGAGCACGCGAACCTCGTCGCCGCCGCGGCGCAGGCCGCCGCCCGCGAACGGCACGAGATCGCGTGGAAGCTGCCCATCCTGCTGTTCGATCTGTTCAATCTGCGCGGCCACCACGCCGACGCGATCAACACCCACCGAGCCGGTATCGACGCGGCCCGCGCCCTGGGCGACCAGGCGGCCGAGGGCTGGCTGCTCAGCCACCTGTCCGTGCTGTACTCCAACGCGGACCGCCCCGAGGAGTCGATCGCCTGCCTGCGCGCGGCGCTCGAGATCGACCGGGCCACCGGCAACCGGCCCAGCGAGGCGGTCAACCTGGTCAATCTCGGCTTCGCCTACTTCGTCCAGCGCGACTTCGAGCAGGTCGTCGCGACGCTTCGGGAGGCCGCGCTCGTCGCCGCGGAGACGGGCCACCGCGTGGCCGAAGCCGCGGCCCTGATGAACACCGGCGAGGCGTACAAGGAACTGGGCCAGTACGACCAGGCCGCCGCGTTCGCCCACCGCTCCCTGGCGGCTCACCGCGCGCTGGGGGACCGGCAGGCGGAGGGATCGACGCTCGCCTCGCTGGCCGACATCGAGTGGCTGCGGGGCAATCCGCACGAGGCGGTCTCCTTCGCCCGGCAGGCGTTGCCGGTCAACCGGGAGACCGGATTCCGCCGCGAGGAGGCCAGCACCCTGCACTCGCTCGGCCGGGCGCTGGCCGCCCTCGGGCAGACCGCCGAGGCGCTCGAAAGCCTCGCCGAGGCCCACGCCGTCTACCTCGAACTCGGCGATCCCCGCGCGGATCGCGCGCGTGCGGAGATCGACGAGCTCAGCTGACACCTCGCGCCGGCGCCGACCTCTATCCCCTGTTGGAAGGCGGTGCCGTCGGCATGGCCGTTCACAGAGGGCTGCCCGGCGCGGTGCCTTTTTCTGACAGCAGGTTGCCGGACCGGATCAAGATCTCGTTCCCCGTTGTCGTCTTGTGTTTCCTGCCCCGTCAATGTCTCGCCGCGGGCTACCGAACCGCTGTCAGAACACCGTCGGACGCTCACCGATCGCTCACAACGGCCGCTGCCGCATGGCACCACACCGACGCGGCTATGGCACCACTGTTGAGGTGTCAGTACGCCAGATTGAGCCAAAGAGACTTGCTTTGGTGCCATAGTGGTGCCATAGTAGAGCCATGGAACTCAGCCAGTACGTCGAAAGGCTCCGCCGCGAGTTGACGACCGCGGCCGAGGTCGGCGGCGAGGACGCCCGCGCTCTCGCCGACCGGCTTCTCCCCCCGCTCGACGCCGCGGTGCGGCTCACCTTGCTGGAGGCACTTTCCGCCGCCGCCGAGGAGATCTCCGCCGAGCTCGCGCCCGGCTCCGTCGACGTCCGGCTGCGGGGCGCGACGGCCGGGTTCGTCGTGGTGCCGCCGCCCGCCCCCGAGGCCGCGGCCGTCGAGGACGCCGCGCCCGGACCCGCCGAGGTGCGGCTGCCCGTCGCCGAGGGCGACGACGCCGCGATGGTCCGGATCAACCTGCGGCTGCCCTCGAACCTCAAGGCGCTGATCGAGGACGCCGCCGCGGCCGGCGGGCTCTCCGTCAACGCCTGGATCGTCCGGGCCGCCGCCGCCGGGCTGGCCAAGGAGGGCCGGCGCGCCGCGCGGCCCGCCCCGGCGCAGAAGCCCGGCCGGGGCGTCGGCGAGAGCTACAGCGGCTGGGCCCGCTGACCTCCGCCGCTGACTCCGCGACACCACCGCACCGCACCGCACCACACCGCTACCGATCAAAACCATCCTCAGCAAAGGAATCCCGACATGCCCCGCTCGAGCTTCAACACCCCGTCCCCGATCACCGTCCAGCTCGACCTCTACGCCGGCGACGTCCGCTTCGCCGTCTCCGACCGCGCCGACACGGTGGTCGAGGTCCTCCCCAGCGACCCGGGCCGGGCCGCCGACGTGGAGGCCGCCGAGAACGCCCGCGTCGAGTACGACGACGACACCCGGACGCTGAGTGTCATCACCAAACGGCGCCGCAACCGCCTCGTCGGCGTCACCAGCAAGCGCCCCGAGTCGATCGAGGTCGTCATCCACCTGCCCACCGACTCCGACGTGCGCGGCGAGACCGGGTTCGGCGGCTTCCAGTCCGACGGCATGCTCGGCACCACCGCGTTCAAGACCGACCTCGGCGACATCCGGCTCGCCGAGACCGGGCCGGCGAACCTGCGCAGCGGGCTCGGCGAGATCGTCGTCGAGGCCGTCAACGGCTCCGCCGAGGTGCACAGCGGCTCCAAGGACATCCGGATCGGCACCGTGGACGGCACGGCCGAGGTCTCCGCCTCCAACGGGCAGGTGCGGGTCGGCCTCGTCACCGGCCGCGCGAACATCAAGGCGTCCAACGGCGCGGTGTCCGTCGACCGCGCGCTGTCCCACATCAGCGCCGCCAGCTCCAACGGCACCGTGCGGATCGGCGAGGTCGTGCGCGGCATGGTGTCCGCCACGTCCAAGAACGGCGGCGTCGAGGTCGGCGTCCGCGAGGGCAGCGCCGCCTGGCTGGAGCTGAACACCGGCCTGGGCCGCGTCTACAACGAGCTCGACTCCGCCGACGCCCCCGAGGCCGACGAGCCGGTCGACAAGGTCGAGGTGCACGCCGGCACCAAGCTGGGCGACATCACCATCCGCCGCACGCCGCGCCTGGAAGACGAGGTGTGAGCGCCGTGATATCCACCACCCGCGCGGACCCCGCCGCCCCTGGCTCCG
>Ga0207664_10002735_pt1 | contig 11713 bp, 10 predicted proteins | sample LARL83metaG_FD_184349 | JGI IMG/M metagenome (GOLD analysis project Ga0207664, IMG submission 184349) | Corn, switchgrass and miscanthus rhizosphere microbial communities from Kellogg Biological Station, Michigan, USA - LAR L8-3 metaG... | ecosystem: Host-associated > Plants > Roots >...
GCCTGGTCATCCTGGGCAAGACCAGCACGCCCGAGTTCGGGATGGCCCCGGCCTGCGAGCCGGTGCTGTTCGGCCCGGTCCGCAACCCGTGGGACCCGCGGCTGTCCACCAGCGGGTCCAGCGGCGGTTCGGCGGCCGCGGTGGCGTCGGGCATGGTGCCGTTCGCGCACGGCAACGACCTGGGCGGCTCGCTTCGGTATCCGGCTTCGGCCTGCGGCCTGTTCGCGCTCAAGCCGACCCGGGCCCGCAACCCGCTCGGGCCCGAGTACGGCGATGTCGCGGCCGGCGGTGCGGCCGAGCATGCGCTCACCCGGTCGGTCCGGGACAGCGCCGCGCTGCTCGACGCCACGTCCGGCCCCGACCTGGGCGACCCGTACTGGGCGCCGCCGCCGGCCCGCCCGTTCCTGGACGAGGTGGGCGCCGATCCCGGGCGGCTGCGGATCGGCTACACCACGGCGACACCCGAGGGCGACCTGGGCCATCCCGACTGCGTCGCGGCCGCCGAACATGCCGCCCGGCTGTGCGCCTCGCTCGGCCACGAGGTCACCGAAGCCGGCTGGCCCGGGTTCACCCCCGACGTCGGCGCGGCCATCGGCACGATCATCACCGCGGCCGCGTCGTGGATCCTGCACTACTGGATCCGCCGCATCGGCCGCGAGCCGGCCGACGACGAGATCGAGCCGCTGAACCGGGCGCTGTGGCAGGCCGGCGAGCAGGTCACCGCGGCGCAGTGGCTGACCGCCACGGAGGACGTCCAGCGGTTCAGCCGCCGGGTCGCGCGCTTCCTCACCGGCTTCGACGCGTTCCTCACGCCGACGATGTCCACGCCGCCGCTGCCCATCGGCACGATGGCCGCCACGCCGGACGACCCGTGGCGCTCACTGGAGATCAGCGGCCAGACCGTGCGCTACGCGGGCGTCGTCGCCAACCTCACCGGCAACCCGGCGATGTCCGTGCCGCTGTGGTGGAACGGCGACGGCCTGCCGATTGGCGTGCACTTCCTCGGCCGGTTCGGCGACGAAGCCACGCTCATCCGGCTGGCCGCGCAGCTGGAGGCGGCCCAGCCGTGGGCCGGGCGGCGGCCCGCCGTTCACGCAGCCGGGCGCACTGCTCAGGCGGCCGGCTCCGGCGGGGCGTAGCAGCAGCGTGATCCGGTCCGGACGGCCTGGTCGAGGTGCGCGGCGGCGCCCGGGGCGTGCTCCCGGATCCGGGCGATCGCGGTCCTGATCGCCCGGGTGACGTTGAGCCGGGCCCGCTCGGACTCCGAGCCGAGCTGCCGGGAACGGCCGCCGAGCCCGGTCGCCGCGGCGAGCTCGCGGACGAGGAAGTCCTTCTCGGCCCGGATACGGCTGGCCCGCTCGGTGTCGTTCCACTCGTCGGCCTCAGCGAGTTCGTCGTCCAGGTCGGCCAGCCGCTGCCGGTAGGCGGCCCGGGCCTGTGCGTCCAGGACGTCCTCGGCGGGCGCTCCGGTGGCCTCGTGCAGTCCGTCGGCCCGGGCTCCGGTTCTGGCCGGGCCGGGGGCGGCCGGGCTCGCGGCCGCGAGCCGCACCAGCTCCATCGCGGTCAGCTCCCGGCCGGGCTGGCGGACGAGCAGGTCCAGGTAGCGCAGGCCCAGGCTGTCCGGCAGCCGGGTGCGTCCGCCCGCGTAGCCGACGGCCCAGAAGGCGTCCTCCCGGGTCAGGGTGAGACCGCCGGGACCGGGGTGGTCCGCTTCGCCGGGCCCGTCGATGACCGCGAGCAGCCGGGTCATCCCGCAGTCCGCCGCGATGGCCCGCGCCTCGGCCAGGGCGGCCGCCGCGGCGGGCCCATCCGTGGCGCCGCCACGCTGCCGCAGCAGCCGCGCGTGCCCGTGCAGGGAGTGCGCGAGCATGGGCCGGGCGCCAAGCCGCCGGTGGCAGCTGATGGCCACGCGGTAATGCCGGTCGGCCGCCGCGATGTCACCCTCCAGTGCGGCCAGGCCCGCCAGGTAGTGGTCGGCGGAGCCGGAGCACATGACCGCCCCGGCGGCGACCGCGGCGCGGCCGGCGTACGGGGCCAGCGCCTGATACAGCCGCGGTGCGTGCTCCGCCGCGCCCAGCGTCACGCAGCCGCGGGCCAGCTCGGTCAGCGTCCACACGTAGACCATGTCGGGATGCAGGGTGCCGAGCCCGCGGCCGGCCAGCTCGTCCAGCCGCCCGCGGGCCTGCTCCGTGGCTCCGTGCGCGGCGTCGAGCTGGAGCAGGGCGGCGGCGTGCGCCACCGACAGGTGGGAACGGGCCACCAGGTCACGCAGCTCCCGTTCCATCCACTGCTCGTCGTCACCGGGCAGGCCGGCGTGCAGCCAGACGCAATACAGCTGGCCCCAGTAGACGGCGCCGGCGTCGGGCAGGCCGGCCGCCTGCCCGGCCGCGAAGGCCTGGCGGGCCAGCCCGGCCGCGTCCGCCAGGTCGCCCGTCAGCGCGGCCAGGGCCGAACGCCGCGACCAGGCCATCAGCCGGGCCAGCGGCTGGCCCAGCAAGCCGGCCAGCCGGTCGAGCTCGGGCAGAACCCGCTGCGCGGCGGGGCCGTCACCGGCTTCGAGCAGATGGGTCAGCCGCAGCACCCGGCCGTCCAGTTCGGTCTCGGGCAGGCGGGCCCGCTGGGCCGCGGCGATGATCTCGTCGGCCGCGGCGAGCGCGTCCCCGGGATCCTGCGTCCCCCACAGGACGTGATGCCGGGCCGCCAGCGCCACGGCCAGAGCCGCGGCGGCCGCCTGGCCGCCCGTGCCGGAGCCGCCCGTGCCGGAGCCAGCCGTGCCGGAGCCGTCCGGATCCAGGGCAACGGCCTCGCGGGCCTCCCGCACGGCCTGCTCGGCGGCGGCCCCGGCCGCGGCCGGCTCGGGCGCGAGCGTGATCGCCAGCCGGGCCAGCGTGCGTGCGCGCAGCGCGTGATCCCCGGGGCGCAGTGCCGCGGCGGCCTCGCGGAGCAGCGCGGCGGCGGCGTCCGAGGGGGCGTTCCAGTCGATGTGCCGCGCGTTCAGCAGGGCCGCGGCGGCCAGCAGACGTGGCTCATCCGCGTGCCGGGCGAGCTGCACCGCTTCGGCGAGGGCACGGGCTGCGGACGGATCGGGGCCGGTCGTGGTCAGCGCCTCGGCCAGGCTCAGCAGCAGTTCGCACCGGCTGGCCGGGGCCGCCTGCGCGGCGCGTTGCTGCACGTCCAGGGCGCGGCGGAAATGGCCGGCGGCTTCCTCCCAGGCCAGCGCGGTCAGTGCGTCCTGGCCCGCCAGCCGGGAGTAGTGCACCGCCCGGCCGGCGGCCTGGCCGTCGGCCGGCGCGGCCCGCAGGAAGTGGTACGCGAGCTCCGCGCTGCTCCGCCCGCCCGTGCCGGCAAGCACGGCATCCTCCAGCACCGCGGCGATCCTGCCGTGCACCTGGGCCCGGGCCTGCGGCGTGAGCTCGGCGTACAGCGTCTCCCTGATCAGCGCGTGCCCGAACCGGTACACCTCGCCGGTGTCCTGGCCGGGGCGGAGCAATCCGATCGCGGTGGCCTGGTCACAGAGCCCGGCCACGGCGCCGGCCGGGACGCCGAGGACGGCCGCGACCAGGGCCGGGTCGATGCCCGGGCCCAGTGCCGCCGCGGTGGCCAGGACGTCCGCCGCGGCCGGCGGGCCAGCGCCGTCCGGGCCGCGGGCGAGCCTGGCGACCTGGCGGCGGACCGCCTGCCGGACACCGGCCGGGACCGGGACGTCCGCCACGGTGGCGGCGCCGTGCCCGAGCAGCCGGGCCACCTGGGACACGAAAAGCGGGTTCCCGTCCCCGCGGCGCTGGACGTCGGCGAGCACGGCGGCATCCGCGCCGGGCAGCAGGCGCCGCACGTCATCGGGGGACAGGCCGGCCAGGACGAGCGGCGGGCTCATCGACTCCAGCGCGGCCACCACGTCGCTGACGGCCGGGTCCAGCGCTGCCTCCGCGGTGCGGTAGGTAGCCAGGAGCAGCACCCGGGACAGCCGCGCGGTCGCCGCGAACCGCAGCAGCAGCGCGGCGGGGCGGCCCGCGGCATGCAGGTCATCGAGGACCACCACCAGCGGCGCGGACCGCGACGCCCGGTCGAGCACCGTGCAGACCGCCTCGAAGAGCGCGAACCTGGCCCCGGCCCCGGCCGGCTCGGCGGCGTCCGCGGACATGGCGTCCCCGGGCCCGGTGCCGCCCAGCTCGGGGAGCAGCTGGGCGAGCAGGGCGGCCTGCGGGCCGGCCGCGGCGGCGAGTGCCCCCGCCCCGGCCTGCCGGCCGTATCTGCGCAGCACCTGCACCCAGGGCCAGTACGGCGGCGCCCCGCCGTCCTCCCACGCGCTGCCCCACAGCACCAGCGCACCGCCGGCCGCAGCGACCTGGGCGAAGGCGCGGGCCAGCTCGGTCTTCCCGATGCCCGGCTCGCCGGCCACCAGCACCAGCCGGCCGTCCCCGGCCGCCGCCTGGCGCAGCGCGGCGCGCAGCACGGCCAGCTCGCCGGACCGGCCGACGAACGCCGCGGTCCTTTCCGGCTCCGTGCTTTCCGGCCCCGTGTTCGGCGGCCGCGCTGGCTGCGGCATGCAGGCCACCTTTCCCGACCAGGCGCTGCCTGGCCCAACCTTAAAGTCCCGCCCGGGCCGTGGCCCAGTTCAGCTGCTGAACGGCCCGTTCATCGCGAATGAACGCCCTGGAGGTAACCGCGCCGGCTGCCGCGAGGGCAGCGGCACCGCAAGGGAGGCATCACGATGGACGAGAACCGCGCCGCAGAGTTCACCGGACGGGTCCTGGCCGACAGCGCCGCGGCCGCGACGATCGTGCTGGCTGCGCTGGGCGACCGGACCGGCCTGTTCAAGGACCTGGCCGAGCACGGCCCGGCCACCAGCGGCGAACTGGCCGCCCGCACCGGGCTGGCCGAGCGGTACGTCCGCGAGTGGGCCGGCGGCATGTTCGCCGCCGGGTACCTGACCTACGACGCCAGCCAGCAGCGCTACACACTGCCCGCGGAGCACGTGCCGACCCTGGCCACCGAGCCGGGTCCGGCCTTCTTCGGTGGTGTCCACCAGGAGCTGATCGGCGGGATCCAGCGCTACGACCAGGTCACTGAGGCCTTCAGGAACGGCGGCGGGGTCCGGCATGCCGACCTGCATCCCGATGTCGCGCTGGGGACCAGCAGGTTCACCGCCCAGTGGCACCAGAACATGCTCGTCCAGCAGTGGCTGCCGCTGGTCCCCGTCACTACCGCCAAGCTGGAGGCTGGCGCCCGGGTCGCCGACGTGGGCTGCGGCACCGGGCAGGCGCTGATCGCCCTGGCCCGCGCGTTCCCCTCGATCACCGCGGTGGGGTACGACACTCACCAGCCGTCGGTCGAGCAGGCCCGCCGCGCCGCCGCCGAGGCCGGGGTGAGCGACCGGGTCAGCTACCACGTCCTCGACGCGGCGGCCGGCCTGCCGGAGTCGTTCGACGTGATCACCACGTTCGACGTCGTGCACGACGCGGTTGACCCGCTCGGGCTGCTGCGCTCGATCCGCGACGCGCTGCGCCCCGGGGGAACGTACCTCTGCCTGGATATCAACTGCTCGGACCGGGCCGAGGCCAACGTGGGCCCCATCGCCACCCTGCTGTACGGCTTCTCGGTCCTGTACTGCATGACCACGTCGCTCGCCGAGGGTGGCGAGGGCCTGGGCACCCTCGGGCTGCCCGCGCCGGCGCTCCGCGAGCTGGCCACCAAGGCCGGATTCGCGCAGGTCCGGCAGGTCGAGATGGACAACCCGTTCAACAACCTCTACGAGCTGACCCGCTGACGGCCCGGCGCGCCGGGGGGACCAGATCAGCCCGGCGCGCCGTCGAGGTGCTTCAGCAGGTGGATCTCGTCGTGGCCGTTCGGGTAGCCCGGGGTCCGGCCGCATTCGGCGTAACCGAACCGGGCGTAGAAACCGGGAGCCTGGAACGAGTGGGTGCTCAGCGCCACCCGGTCGCAACCGCGTTCCCGGATCTCGGCCTCGGCGGCCGCCAGCAGCCGGGCTCCCAGCCCGCTGCCGCGCTGGTCGTCCCGCACCCAGAGCAGCTCGACGTAACCGCATCCGCCCCAGGTCCACCCGGTCAGCCCGGCCAGCAGGTCACCGTCGCCGCCGCGGACCGCGATGCTCAGCTCGCGGCCGTCATGATGGCCGGTAGCCGCGGCGTTGAAGGCGTAGATCTCCTGGTCCAGGCGGTCACGCAGGTCCGCGTCGGCGCCACCGGCCGCGAACTGGATCTCGCTCGTCGCCGGTTTCCCTCCGGGGGTCACGGCTGCCTGACCAGGACGGCGCGGGTGTAGAGCAGGTCGAAGCCCAGGCGCTGCGCGTTCTGCTGGGACTTCGATCCCGGCTGGACGATGATCACCGCGACGTCGCACCCGGCGGCGGTGGCGTCGGCGAGCCGGGCCGCAACCAGCGCGGTCTGGATGCCGCGGCGGCGGTGCGCAGGCGCGGTCGCGGCGCCGGTCAGCTGGGCGATGCCCCCGGCCAGGCGCATGGTGGCGCCGCCGGCCAGGATGCCGTCGCGCAGCGCGGCGTAGCGCACTGCGCCGGCTTCCGCGAAGTCGAGCTCGGCCTCGATGATCACCTCGCGGGGGAACTCCTCGTGCCAGGGCACCCCTTGCGTGTCGGGGTGGACGGAGGCGTCGGCCACGACATCGAGCCAGGCCGCGGACTCGTCCTCGCCGCTGGGACGGATCTCGATGCCGGGCGGGGTGACCGGTTCGATGCCGGCGCTGAGGTCCCGGCCGAGGACGTTCTCGAAGTTCTCGAGCTGGTAGCCGCGTGCGGTCAGCAGGGCGCCGAGCGTGGGGTCGGCCAGGTGGGCGAGCTCGATCTGGGTGGGGGAGCCGTGGGCGGCGAAGGCGTGCTCGATGGCGCCGAGATCGTCCGGGTCCGGTACGCCGCTGAAGCCCAGCCCGGCGACCTTGTTGTAGGGCGAGCCCGGGCCGGCGAAGCTGGCCACCCCGCCCGCGATCGGGGTCACGAAGCCGCCGGCGCCGGCCCGGCGGCTGGCCGCCTCGCTGCACCGGGCAATGAGATCAGCCTCGGCCGCCTCGATCCGCGCCGCCAGTTCCGTAGAACTAAACAACGGAACCCGTGCGGCGCTTAGCTGTGGAGACACTGTCATGTGCGGTTAGCGGCAGTCGCGGCCCGGGGTCTTACCTCGTTCCGGCGGAAAGAATGCGACGGCTCAGCCGGCCTCGTCGTCGCGGAGCGCGGCCAGCAGGCCCTCGAAGTCCTCCCCGCACGGGCCGCAGGCACGCAGGTGCGCGACGATGCCGGGATACCGTTCCTCGGCCGGGCCGCCGGCGGCCACCAGCTCGGCGTAGACGTGCAGCAGGTCCATCGCCTCGGCGCAGCCCACGTCACGCGGGTCGGTGCGCAGGAAGCGGTCCAGATGCGGCCAGCCGGTCATGGGCGCCTCGAACGGTCAGGGTCATCGTGCAGGTATCCGTTAGCGGCGAGCGCGGCCCGCAGCTTACGCCGGGCGTCGAACATTGTTTTGTAAATCGCGTTGCGGCTGGAAGCCAGCTCGATGACCAGCGCGTCCAGCGGGACGCCGTTCAGCGCGAGCGCGACAAAGACCCGGCGCTGCCGTGCGGTCAGCTCCTCGTCCACCGCCCGGCGCAAGGCCGCCAGCAGGTCCCGCCACTCGGCCTCCTGCGCGGGATCGAAGCCGAAGCTTGCTGGCAGCCGGTCCCAGTCCCCGGCGTCCATCCGGACCCCGGGGCGGCGCCAGAAGTGCCGCCCGACCTTGGCCGAGACCTCCAGGATGACGAACCTGTACGCCCAGGTCGTGAACCGGCTCTCGCCCTGGAACTGGCCCAGCTTGCGGGTGATGGCGAGCAGCGCATCGGCGGCCGCCTGGTCGGCCAGGTCGTCGAGCTCGGGCCCGGCGAGCTGCAGCCGCGGGGCCCGCCGTGCGGCCTCCCGCCGCGCGACCCGGACCAGCATCGCGTGGAGCCGGGCCAGCGCGGCCTCCCGCGGCGGCCCGGTGCCGGCCAGGGACCGCAGCCACTCGGCGGAGTCCGGATCAAGCCGGGGCCCAGTGGTGGAAGGCACAGTGGTGGAAGGCACAGTGGTGGAAGGCACAGTGGCGGACGGCTGCTCCACCCCTGACTCCGCCGGTCCCATGGCCAGATGCTAGCCAGCCGGGACGCCCGCCAGCCGCCCCGGCGGCGTTACTCCTGCCCGGACTGCCCCGACCGCCACCGCCGGTAGAGATCGACGATCTCGTCGCGCGCCTGCGGGGTCAGGTCCTCGGGCTCGACCCGGCCGGCCAGGCGGATCGTCTCGCGCATCTGGGCCAGGTACTCGGTGCAGTGCGGGCAGCCGGCCAGGTGCGCCTCGAACCGGCGCCGGGCCCGGGGGCTCAGCTTGTCCTCGAGGTAGTCGGTGACCAGCTCAACGGCCTGCTGGCAGACGAGATCACGACGGCGCAGGAGCTTCATCGCACCTCCCTGAGCTCGTTCTCGAGCAGCTGCCTCAGCCGGCTCCGGCCGCGGTGCAGCAGGACCCGCTGGTTACCCTCGGTCAGGGCGAGCACCGCGCAGACATCCTCGCTGCTCATCCCCTCGACGTCGCGGAGGAGCACCACCTCGCGCTGGCGGGCCGGCAGATCGTCGATCCAGACCCGGACCTGCCCGGCCAGCTTGCCCGCCTCCATCCGGCGCTCCGCCGCCTCGATCCAGTGCTCGGGCGGGTCGGCCCAGCCGCCGTCGCCGCCGAACCGGGACGGGTCCACGGCTGGCTCCGGATCGGCAACCGGGATGCTGCGCTGCTCCTTGCTGCCCGTGCTGCGGGCCCGGTTCACAAGGATGCGGAACAGCCACGTCTTCAGCGTCGACCGCCCTTCGAAGGCGTCCAGGCCGCGCAGCGCGGCCAGCCAGGTGTCCTGCACGACTTCCTCGGCGACGGCCCGGTTCGGCACGAACGAAGCCGCCAGTGCCAGCATCGGCTCGTGGTAGCGCTCGACCAGCACGGTGAACGCACGCTCGTCACCCGACCGCAGTCGGCTGATGAGCTCAAAGTCGGGATGCATCGCCGACAGGATAGGGCGGGCCGGCCGCGGACCCGGTCGGGATCCGCGGCCAGCCCGGCTGGTAACTCTCAGGTGGCCACGATCCCCTCGCCGCCGACCGCGCCCGGCACGACGACCGCGCCGATCTTGGTCAGGGCGCCGCTGCCGGCCACGCTGAACTCGTCGACGCCGCCGTTGCCGCCGGTCTGCACGTACAGGAACCGGCCGCCGTTACCGGCCGCGGTCGCCGCATCCACCGCACCGGGGCCGGTGGCGGTGTTGCCGAGCAGGCTCAGCTGCCCGCTGGGCGACACGGAAATGCGGCTTTCCGACGGGGTGCCGGCGTTGGACGCGAACAGGAACGACCCGACCGGGAGGACCCAGCAGGTGGCGGCCTGCCCGGTGGCCACCCGGTTGAGCAGGTTAACCGTGCCGCTGTTGGCCAGCGCGAAGGTGGACACGGCATTCGTCCCGGCCTCGGCGATCACCAGGTGGCCGAACAGGTCGAAGGAGATCGCGAACGGGACGGTGCCGGGCTCGCTGTTGACGGCCGGCGTGGCGGACAGCCGGCCGTCGGCGCCGACGCCGAACACGTCGATGTCGTTGCCGTTGCCCTTGGTGGTGACGACGAGCTGGGAGCCGTCCGGGGTGAAGGCGACCTGCCCGGGAGTGGTGGTGAACTGCGGGGTAGCGGTCGGGTCCAGGCCGAGCGCACGGTGCGAGCCGAGCAGCGGGACCAGGGCGGTGCCCAGCACCCGGTAGCCCTGCACCGAGCCGCCGTTCAGTGCGTTGAGCACGTACACCACGTTGCCGTGCACGGTCACGCTGACCGGGAAGGTGCCGCCCGAGCCCAGCACCTGGCGGAGCGCGAGCCGGTCGCCGTGGACGGCGAAGACCGAGATCGTGTTGCTGCCCGCGTTCACCGAGTACAGCAGGCCGTGCTGGGTGTCGAGGCCCAGCGAGCCCTGGGACGCGGTGTGGTCGACGACGGATCCGTCCAGGATGCCGCCGCGGCCGCCGGTGGCGTAGCTGCCGGCCGGGCTCAGCGTGCCGTCGGCTGCCCGCCGGTAGGCCACGATGCGGTTGCCCGCGGTGTTGTCGGTCTGCACGAAGACGGCGTGGTCGCCGTCCGCGCGGGCCGTGACCGCCGCGGCGGCCGGGCTCGAAACGCTTGCGAAGGCCGGGGTGGCCGCGATCGCCGCCGCCGCGGCGGTGGTGGCCGCCGCCAGTGCGGCCGCCGCCGTGACGCGTATCGCTGTTCTCACAAAAACTCCTCAGGTACGGGGGTTGCGGTGTTCTGGCCCCCTTCAGTCCCGGGTCAGGAGTTCGCGTTACACCGGCTCGCCGGGCGGGCCCGGCTGGGTGACCCGGCTGCGGGTGCGGTAGCGGCCAGGCGGGATGCGGCGGTCCCGCGTGAAGGCGCGGTTGAACGCGTACTCGGAGGTGTAGCCGAGGGACCTGGCGACGGCGCCGACGGTGTCGTCGGTATCGCGCAGGCGGACCGCGGCAAGGTCCATCCGCCAGCGGGTCAGGTAGGCAGCGGGGGTGCAGCCGACCCGGGCGGGGAAACGCCGGGCGAGGGTCGCGCGGGAGACGCCGATGGCGGCGGCCAGGGAGGGGATGGTCCAGTCGCGCCCGGGCTGGGTGTGCAGGACGGCGAGGGCGGGCCCGGCGACGGGGTCGGTGAGTGCGCTGAGCCAGGAGGGGGTGCGGGCCCGGGCCGGGTCCGTGGCGAGCCAGGCGCGCAGCAGCTGGACGAGCAGGATGTCCACGATGCGGTCGAGCACCGCGGCGGCACCCGGCTGGGGCTGGCTGATCTCGCTGGCGAGCAGGCGGAGCGTGGCGTCCAGGGCGGCGCCGGCCTGGCGGGCGGGGATGTGCAGCACGTCGGGGAGCAGGGTGAGCAGCGGCACGGTGACCGCCGGGTCCTGGCGGTAGGACGCGCACAGGATCCGGGTCTGCCCGGGGCCGGTGCCCAGGCGGAGGCTCTCCCCGGCGGCCAGGGCGCGCTCGGCGGCGGCGTGGTCGAACGGCGTGGTGCCCGCGCCGGGCCCGCTGGACAGGCTGTGGGCGATACCGGTGGGGAGCAGGACGACGTCACCCGGCATCAGCCGGAGGCCGGGCCGGCCGGCGATGCGCAGCCAGGCAAGGCCGTCGGTGACGGCGTGGAAGGCCGCGCCGGGCACGGCGTCCAGGGTCAGGCCCCACGGCTCGGCGGCGTCGAGGGTCGCGGCGACCGTCCCGCGTACGCCCGCCACCGCGAGCACGGCGGTCAGCGCATCCATGGTCTCAGCCTAGCAATATGGCTCCATCAGTGAGAGCAAGGGACAAGATCCTGCGACTGTGAGTCATCGATGATCTCTTTCAGTAGACGTACGGTTGCTGCGTGCCGGGCCGCCCTGGCCTGGCCCGCCTGATACCTCACGAAAGAAGCAGGTGCCTGTCATGAACCTCACGGGAAGCGTCGCGCTGGTTACCGGCGCGAACCGCGGCCTGGGCGCACGCCTGGTCGCCGAACTGCTGCGCGCCGGGGCGGCCAAGGTCTACGCCACCTCGCGGACGGGCGAAGCAGCCGGCCGCGGCGACCCCCGCGTGCAGCCGCTCCGGCTGGACGTCACAGAACCGGCCAGCGTCGCCGCCGCGGCGGAGGCCGCGCCGGACGTGACCGTGCTGGTCAACAACGCCGGGGTGCTGGCCTTCGGCAGCGC